>Ga0307984_1000110_pt1 | contig 32761 bp, 33 predicted proteins | sample EllFjometageno78_FD_203169 | JGI IMG/M metagenome (GOLD analysis project Ga0307984, IMG submission 203169) | Marine microbial communities from Ellis Fjord, Antarctic Ocean - #78 | ecosystem: Environmental > Aquatic > Marine > Unclassified | place: Southern Ocean | collected 2014-10-09
CTTTGTTTTATTCCGATCTTTTTATTTAGGTATACTTTTATACTTTTCCCAGGACCTCTTGGATATGGTCCGTTTATCGCATTTTACCTTCTGTTACCAATATTTATACTTAAATACAAGGCGCCCATCAAGGAATTAGCTTGGGTTGTTTTTGTCTTAATGGTAGGGGCCAGTGGAGTAATGACTGGTGTTATAACAAATGAAGTATATATCAAGGTGGCGGGGAGTATTATGCTACCCTATGTATTCTACGCATATGTTTGGCGACATTTTGAGTACAATGTCGAGCGGATTTTTATTATTTATTTAAAAGGAGCATATTTTGTCTCAATTATCGGACTTCTGCTGTTTGTTGACTCCTTCTTAGGAAATAACCTGTTACATTTCCTTCAATTATTGATTTATGTTGATACCATAGATGCAACCTTGGGAATAAGATTAGCTAGTCTGTTAGGTGAACCTACATATTTCGCGAATATTGTATTGCCAGCAGGTGTAGTCGGAATGTTTCGTTTGATTGTCAAACGAGACAAGGGTATAGGCATAGACTATCTCACAAAAAGAAAGGCCATTGTCTTTATTCTGGCTTTGCTGCTGACCTATAGCGCGATTGCTTTTGTCGGAATGTTTCTAGGGGGGATATTACTTCTTCTAAGACATGGAGCAGTCAGGTATGCAATCATTATCCCGTTAATTTTAATTTTTGCTCGAATGGTTATTTTACAAGTCCCCGAGCTAGAGGAGAGATATCAGGGAGTACTTTCTGTTTCATCGGAAACAACCCAAAGCGGGAATTTTCATGGCTCCTCTTTTATTCTCTTTAACCACGCGTATATCACATGGATGAATTTAAAAGAAAACCCTCTTTTCGGAACAGGATTGGGGACGCATGCGATTGCCACAGAGAAATATTCACTGGGGAATAAGGGTGTTGAATACCATTATCGGACACAAAATGCTCAGGATGCGAGCTCGATGTTACTTCGGATATTGTCTGAGTTAGGTCTTTTTGGAGGGATACTCGTCTTCATTTTCCTCAAAAGAAACTTCATCCCCAGAGTGCCTGAAGATCCTGTCCTCTGGCTTATATCTACTGCTATTTTTGTAACGATTGTTATGCAATTGCTGCGGCAGGGTAATTATATCCTGAATGGATTTCCTTTTTTCGTTTTGGGATTTATCTTTACTCGGCACGAGTTTAACAAAAGACATGTCTTTAATACCACGAAATAGATTATTCTACTTCAAGGATAGCAGTCATTATTGTTAAGACGCCATTTACTTCTCGGGTCCAAATCGGTCGAACATGGCCATCAAAAGCTGATATATTATTGTAATCGCCGAAGAATACTTCGCCCTGAGGTAGAAATGAAGATTCTGAAACGAGGCGATTCGTCCATGTAAGGGCGCCGTCATTCGAACTCGCTACGTAAACGTCTGTTGTTGCATCATCGTGCGCGCGACGGTCATAAAACACGACATGAATACCACCTGATACAGGATCTACTGCCATCCAAGTGAAAAACTGCTGACTCCCTGCTTCGTCATTATTCACTCTGATCGGACTTGACCATGTCGTGCCATTGTCGTCGGAGTAACAAACAAATACGTCGAGGTCATCACTTCCATTACGTGCATCCGTCCAATTGATATAAATTCTTCCATTGTAAGGGGACTCAGGACTTAAGTCCACACCTGTCACGGGCATTCCGTTTACTCGACCGATTGCGTCAACGGTTTGGGCCCACCCCCCCACAATATCAGCAGCTGCAATGTCGTGAGCCATCCATGTCTTCCCTTGATCAAAACTTCGATCAAACCAAATCGTTTCATCTACTGCCCAAGCCACATAGATTTCACCATTTGGACCTACAGAAGGAACCGCTCCTTCAGTTGTTTCATCATCATCAAGACAATCCCCCGCCTTCTCACTCACTCGAATGGGATCAGACCAGTTTTCTCCTTTGCGGCCAGCAAAGCTGCACAAAATTATTGTAGAGTCAGTGGGTTCTAGACTGGCATACTTGTCAAATTGAGTCCAGCAAGCGTGAATACGTTCACCATCTAAAGATACCACAGCCCATTCTTTGTCTTGGTCTTTGGGGTGATCTTGGCCTATGCTACCACCTTTACTCCACCTTTTGCCCTTGCTTTTTGAATGCTGACAGACAATTCTATCAAGAAGCATCTCACTTTCCCATCCCTTGCCCTCCGGGTTACTCAAATGTAAATAATAGAAATCTCCGTTTGGAGATGCGACGACACAAGGGTCTCCCCAAACGCCATATGGTGATGTTAATGTATTGTGCTCCCAGGTGTAACCGCCATCAGTTGAACGGTAAACATTGTCTAAGATGCTGCCTGCAATCACAATATCAGGATTCTTTAAACTGATCGCAATACTAGGTTCGCATGGTTGAAATCCTATTGTCGTTTGAGCAGGACCTATCCGAACATTTAAAGGAATAGAATCTATTGGAGCTGATTGCGCTATTATAGATGCCGACAGAAAAAGAGAGAAAATTGAAATTGAATTACGCAGTGATGTGTTACTAGAAGCAGTCATAATAGGCTGTAATTATTTACTTGAGACCAATACATCGAGATCCTCTATGAGTTCCATAATTTCATCATGAATCGCTTTTTGAAGTTCTAAAAGTTCTTCGTCAGATAGCTCCTCTAGTAGAGCTTCAGCAGCATGGTCGTGGTGATGATGTTCTCCTTCTTCGTGATTACAGGCAGTTCCAGGAAGCTTGACTAACGTCTTACTCCAAACTTTAAAACGGGCATCTAGAATTACAATCTCTTTCAAAAACGCACTATCTGTAGGCTCTGTTGTAGTAGCTAATTGAAATTGACTTGCCAGCTTTGCTCGAAATTCCTTTGCCAATCTTCCACTGTCATCATGAATAGCAATGGCAGTTACAGGTGCGTCAGATGGTTCGCTAGAGTGCTCATCAGAGTGTTCACTAGAGTGCTCATCAGAGTGTTCACTAGAGTGCTCATCAGAGTGTTCATTAGCGGACTCTTCACTACACGAACTTAAAAGAACGAAACAAAGAACCGAGATACTTAATGTTAAGGTTGTAATTGATGATTTCATAATGAATGTTTTGTGTGATTCGAGGATGTGAATTTATTTTTAGGTACTGGATCGATTCCCGAGGTTCCCCATGGGTGGCATTTTACAATTCTACGCAATGTTAACCACAAACCCTTCCACGCTCCCCACACTTTCAAGGATTCTATTCCATAGGCTGAGCATGTGGGCTGATGACGACAGTTCGACCCGAGCAACGGACTTAGAACAATTTGATACAATCTTATGAAAGCGATAAATACGAAGCGCATTGTTCAAAGGTAAGGACTGAATAGTGCGATTTCTAAATCGGATAATTCTCAAGTGCCATCATTGCAGCAAGACCGAATGTAGCGCCACCAATGACAAGTTGTTGTGATCTATTTGTGACACCGAACGCACGACCAAGCGAGAATATTGAGAGGGTAACAATTAGAATTAGGAGTTGACCAAGTTCTACTCCTAGGTTGAACTTGAGAAGCGGCAAAACAATCCCTGACCCTCTGTCAGCTGCAATGCGATAAAAGGAAGAGAAACCCAGTCCGTGTATTAATCCGAACAGAGCTGTAATGAGATAGATGGAATTCCGAACGTAGGAGCGAGAAGGTTTTTTCTTAAGAGACAAATCAAAGTGGGTTCCCCTAATTTGAAGAATTGACATTGTTAATATTGTCACTGGAATGAGAAATTCAATCCACGACAAAGAAGCGCGAACGAAATCAAGTCCAGCCAGAAACAAAGTGAGAGAATGACCTAGCGTAAAAGCGGTTGCAAGCAACGCCATACGTCCTAATTTGGTGAGGTCGAATGAAGCAGCTAATGCTACGAGAAAAAGAATATGATCGAATCCAGCCAGGTCTGTAATATGTGTAGCCCCCAGAAAAATATCGTTCATTTCACTTAAATATTAGAGCTGTTTCCGATCATATCTACAAATTGTAAACGAAAATTCATGTCGTTCATCTTCGGGATGATTATCTATGACTTGCATCGTCCATTCTTGTGAATCAAATTTAGGGAAAAAGGCATCACCTTTAGGAGATCCGTGAACGTGAGTGAGATACATTGTGTCAATCACACCTGCATCTAAAGCCATGGTATAGACTTGGCCACCCCCTATTACAAAACACTCCGACTCTTGCGCTTTTGCAGCAATGTCTAATGCATCATCAAGTGAGGTTACAAGGTGTGCAGGGGAAGCATCATATTCAGGATTGTGGCTCAAAACAATGTTAGGTCGGCCGGGAAGAGGTCGGAATTTATGGGGAATACTCTCATAATTGCGCCTGCCCATAACAACATGTCGGCCACGCGTAATCTCTTTGAAAAATGCCATGTCATCAGGCAAAGACCACGCCAAATCATTGTCTCTCCCTATGACTCCATTGTCAGCAACAGCTGCAATGATACTTATCCGCATGTTGTTATGACGCGTCATACTGCAATGGGGGCTTTAATATGGGGTTGAGGCGTATAATCTACCAAAGTGAAATCCTCATGTGTGAAATCGAATAAACGCTTTACATCTGGGTTTAAAATCATTTTCGGAAGCTTACCAGGCGTTCTAGAAAGCTGTTCACGTGCCTGCTCTACGTGATTTGAATATAAATGAACGTCACCGAAAGTATGAACGAACTCTCCGGGTTCTAAATCACAAACCTGAGCCATCATCATCGTCAAGAGCGAATAAGAAGCGATGTTAAATGGCACCCCTAAAAAAGTATCGGCAGACCGTTGATACAACTGGCAGTTAAGCCTACCCTCGCTCACGTGAAATTGAAACAAACAGTGACAGGGCGGAAGAGCCATATCGTCTATGAAACTCGGGTTCCATGCACTCACTATGTGTCTGCGAGAATAAGGGTTGTTTTTGATGGAGTCAATGACCTTTAATATTTGGTCTGTTGAAGAGCCATCGGGATTAGGCCAAGACCGCCATTGATAACCATATACAGGTCCCAAATCACCATTCTCATCTGCCCAATCATCCCATATCCTCACGCCATTGTCTTTGAGGTACTTGATGTTCGTGTCACCTTGTATAAACCAAAGAAGTTCGTGAATAATGCTTCTGAGATGAAGCTTCTTCGTTGTAGTCACAGGAAAACCCTCCGATAAATCAAACCGCATTTGATAACCGAAGCACCCTAAAGTTCCCGTACCTGTTCTGTCTTCACGCTTAACACCATTTTCCAATAGATGTTCAAGCAAATTTAAGTATGCCTTCATGCGTCGAAGATAAATTATGTAGGCCTTAAGAAATCAAATCGTTGACAGGACGTGAACAACTCTTGAGGAATGAACATGTTTATTGCCAAAGTTGCGCTGCTGAAACGATCGGATTTTGCTCTCTTTTCCTGTATATCATATTAATGATGAGCATGTGGAGGAAAAGACCCAAATGAATCGGAATTAAATAAAAAGGCCATTGCAAGCCCTCAAATAAAAACGGGTTACTTACTGCAGGCGCAACCGTCACAAACATATAATTTGCGGGCGCGCCGCCCGTATTTTCAATATATAAATTTAAACAGCTATTGATGAGCACCATCAATGTAGAAATGGCCGCTGCGAATAAATATCCTCTCATCCAGTCATAATACTTCAATCGCATCCCGTACAATCGGATCATTACAATCGGAACCGTAAATAATGCCGTATGAACAATGATGTAATGCACGATCACCAAGGGAGCATCTCCGACAGTAAGTAAAGGAGTCAAAACAGAATAAAAGCCCCCGATAAGTGCCATAAAAAACGTGTAAACGAACAACTTTCTTGATTTAAAAAAACAATTCAAACCAATAAGCCAGATGTTCAGCGAACAAAAATGAAGAGGCAAAGATCGATGAAACGAAAAGACATGTTCAGGGATAACAATGGTATAAATAGGGAGGAAACTTGATATACAAATAAGTGCAAAACCAAGTCGCTTGAGATAAGGTTCTCTCTTCTCTTTGGGTAAATTATCAAAATATTTTACAAAAAGAAATCCTCCGACAACAGCCCCAAGAATCATCACCCAATACCTTACATCTGAGGGCGGGATAGGTATATCGTACCTGTTCATTAGGATTGCGTGATGATGGTTTGAGTTGGGAAAGCAAAGTCTAATTTCTCAGCATTAAATTTCTCAAGTATACTGAGGTTGATCTCCCCTGGCGTGTCAGCCCAATGTCCTGTTTTGTTGATATAATAGGTACAACTAACGTTTAAACTGAAATCTCCAAAGGAGCTGAACCATACTGTAAAGTCATTCTCCGTCTCAGAATGATTGCCCACAATTTCTTTTAAAATAGCAACCGCCAATTGAACTTTCTCTGGAGGTGTATCATAGGTAAGTCCTAGCGTAACAGACACCTTTCGAGAAGGTTCGGCTGTAATGTTTTCTACTGGCGAATTCGTGAAACTGTTGTTGGGAATAGTTACCATTCGGCCTTGAAGCGTAATAAGACGTGACGATCGTATTCCGATCTCCTGGACCGTGCCATCAATCCCATCTACCACAATCCTATCACCTACTTTAAATGGCTTGTCCACAAAAACCGTAATCCCTCCGAAGATGTTTGCAACGAAATCCTTTGCAGCCATCGCCATCGCAAGACCTCCTATTCCTACACCTGCAAGCAACGCTCCGACATCAAATCCAGCGTTATTCATCGCCGTTATGACACCCAAGATCCACACGACAGACCTGACAGTTTTTCTTAAAATAGGTCCAATCTGATTGATCATAGACGATTTCGAAAGAGCTGCAGACCTTAAAAGAAGACTCTCAATAATAGAATCCAATACCCTAGAAACAACCCATGTTAAATCTAAAACAAAGGCAATTTGAAATATCATGCCTATTGTCTCGCCGCTTTCTTCAAAAACAAGATGTGAATAAGCAAGCCAAAAACCTAACAAAACAAAGGCAAGGGAAATGGGTTCTTCTATTTGATCTGCAATCTTGTCATCAAGATCATTTACAGTAGAAGCAGTGTATTTTTTTACAACTTTTGAAAAAACAGCGTAAACTATTCGAGCTACAATGACGCTCCCCACAATATATGCGAGTGCAATAAGCCATGCTGTAAGGGAATTCCCAAAATAAATAATTGAATCAAGCTTTTCCATTCTACGAAAGTCGGGAATCTATCCGATATCTTTGCGATATGTTAAGAAAAGATTTAACAAGTTTAAATACGGGCCCTTCTTTGAGAATTGGCGTCCTTGGCGGAGGCCAATTGGGGCGCATGATGATTCAATCAGCCATAGACCTAGATCTGCGCGTGGAAGTGATGGACCCTTCTAACGAGGCACCTTGTAGAAGCTTAACCCACCGATTCGTGCAAGGAGATTTAAATGATTCAGATGCTGTGTATGATTTCGGAAAAGATCTCGATGTCATTACAATCGAAATTGAACATGTTAGCGTTGAAGGATTGCGTCGATTAGAAGCTTCTGGAGTTCGTGTTATTCCTAGACCAAACCATATCGCTCTTATTCAAGACAAGGGACTGCAGAAACAGTTTTTTGCCAAACACAAAATCCCTACTGCTGATTTTACGCTCATTGATGAGGGTGGAAATCTCACTGAAATGGGATTCCCTGTTGTACAGAAGCTAAGAGTTGGAGGGTACGATGGCAAAGGGGTACAAATCTTGAAAAGCGAATCAGACATCGCTCAAAAAGGATTTACGAAAGCCAGTGTGCTTGAGAAAGCCGTCGATATAGACAAAGAGCTTGGGGTCATTGTTGCCAGAAATTCATCTGGGGCTACAGCAATATATCCCATTGTTGAATCAATATTCGACCCGAACGCAAACCTTGTTTCCTCATTATTTGCGCCCGCACAAATTGACGATTCCCTCACCGAGAAGGCAAAAAACCTCGCACTAAATGTCGTCGAGGCGATGGACTTTGAAGGATTGATGGCCGTGGAGCTATTCTTGAGTAAATCAGGCGAACTGTTTGTGAACGAAATTGCTCCGCGCACACACAACAGTGGTCATCATACAATCGAATCGAATCGGACCTCTCAGTTTGCGCAACATCTTAGGGTTGTGGCCGGTTTGCCTTTAGGTGATGTCTCTAAATTACACAATGCCTCTGGAATGATCAATCTTTTAGGATCCGCTGACGCCGCAGGGGCGCCGGTGTATGAAAGACTCCACGAGGCCATTGAAATGGACGGAGTTCATCCACATCTTTACGGAAAATCACAAGTCAAACCCTTTCGCAAAATGGGGCACGTCACTGTGACTGGAAGTAATCATGAAGAGGTCCATAAAAAGGTGTTAAAACTTCTTGAAATTCTCTGCGTTACGGGAACGCAAGAAAGGTAACTTTCCTAAAAAGAAGAAAGGCATGAATAACAATGGATTACCGAAGATAGCAGTTCTAGCAGGAGGTTATTCAGGAGAAGCTGCAATCTCTATCAAGAGTGCGTATACCATCGTTCAAAATATCGATCGTTCAAAATACACACCGTATACAGTAAGAATAGACAGAGACCTTTGGTGGGTAGAATTGGATAAAAATACCAGAGCTGACATTGACCGAGATTCCTTTACTTGGAAAGATTCAGAAGGTGTTCAACACAAATTTGATGCAGTTTTCATTATGGTTCATGGAACCCCGGGTGAAGATGGAATCCTCCAAAAATATTTTGAAACCCTCGAAATCCCTTTCAGTACAGGATCCTCCGATTCTGTCCGATTGACGTTTAACAAATTCAAAGCAAACAACAAGCTTAGAGCAGAAGGAATCTTTGTCGCTGATTCCATCGAAATTAAGCGAGAAGAAGTTCTTTCCGAATCGCGAATGAGTGAAATCGCGCAAATTGTCAAGATTCCCTGTTTTGTCAAACCAAACAAAGGCGGGTCCAGCCTTGGCGTCACTCGGGTAGAAAACACAATACATCTTAGGGAGGCCATTGAATTCGCATTTGAAACAGAATGCCCCTCCGTATTGATAGAATCCCTTCTAGAGGGGCGTGAATTCTCTGTAGGGCTAGCTCCTGATGAGAACGGGATTCCCATCGTTTTGCCTGTCACCGAAATAATTACTGAGAATGCGTTTTTTGACTATGAAGCAAAGTATGAAGGAAGAAGTCTAGAAATCACACCTGCGAAAATTTCATTAGAATCTACAGCGATTATACAAGAAACGGTCGTGAAAGCCACTGGAATTTTAAATTGCAAATGGATGGTTCGCGTAGACATCATTCTTGTAAATGGAGAAATCCCCGCAGTGATAGAAATCAATTCGGTGCCAGGATTTACAGATGAGAGCATTCTTCCACAGCAATTATGTTGTGCTGGAATAAAATTGCCAGATGTGATTTCTAGAATTCTGAAGGGGATTTTAGAGTAACACTCCGAATAATTTAGTACAACAACAAAGGGCCACCTCGTTAGGTGGCCCTTCTTGCTATTGAATGAAAACAAGTAAACTGTTAAAACCTAATTGCTTCTGGAATAATATACGTATACTTCTCAATAAAGGTTGCATTTGGTTATAATAAAATGCACACGTGAGTGTTAACTTATTATAATTCAGTCTTTTACTCGGGAAGGATTTTCTTTTATAAATGCCTTCCATCCACTCACTCCTCGTTTCATTTCAGGAGAAGACAATTGATAGTGATGACAAAGAGCCACGGCGATTCCATCAGTGGCATCAAGATTGTTCGGCATCGAACTTTGTGGAATCTTGAAAATTCTCTGAACCATCGCGCTTACTTGTTCTTTAGATGCCGCACCAGAACCTGTGACAGATTTTTTTATTTTTCTTGGGGCATATTCTGCAATATGTAGGTCTCTGCTCAAAGCTGCTGCAAAAGCGACACCCTGGGCCCTTCCTAACTTCAACATAGATTGAACATTCTTGCCGAAAAACGGGGCTTCTACAGCCATTTCATCAGGCGCATGTGTGTCAATTAATTGCACACACCTGTCAAATATCTTTTTGAGTTTAAGCGCATGATCAGGATACTTTGAGAGGTGCAACGCGCCCATTTCAATCATCTCCAATTCAGATTTCCCAGTCACTCTAATGATACCATACCCCATAATTGTGGTTCCTGGATCTATCCCGAGTATGATTCTTTCTGACTTTTTCATTATTTAGGCCAAATTACAACACACCTTCATCGTATTCTCGCATAATGCTATTCGTAGTCATAATCTCTATCTTGATAACTCACGCGACAATCGTGGGGCAATGGCTGTATCATTTTAATCGGTTAAGTGCAACAACAGAGACAAATCATGTCAACACAACAGGGAAAGTCAAAATAGAACCGCTCACAGTTGTTGTCGCTTGTAAAAATGAAGCGCATCGCCTGGAAGACTTCATGAGAGGGTTGGCGAACCAGACAACATCCGCAGCAGAAATCATTGTCGTAGACGACAACAGTACCGATTCAACATTACAAGTCGCACGACAATTGGCGCAACAGGGCAAAGTCAAGATCTCAGTTATCGTCAATCAAGGAAAGGGTAAAAAAGCCGCAATTAGAACAGGCATTCAAAATACACAAACGAAATGGGTGATTGTGACTGATGCAGATGTTCTGTGCCCAGAAAAATGGTTGGAATCTATGGGCCGTTCAATCTCAGAGCATGAAGATGGGGAAATGGGTGCAATTGCTGGGCCGGTTCGGATCATGAATGGTGGCATCGAAAGCATAGACTTCGCAGCAATGATGGGATGGGCGGCGTCTACTTCATTAAATGGGAAAACGGCAATGGCGAGTGCGGCAAATTTGGCTTTTCGCGTTGATTTATATCCCCACGAGGAACAAATGCATCCTGAAGTAGAATCCGGCGACGATGTTTTTGCCGTTCACGCAATCATTGAAAATGGGAACAAGGTGCATTGGTCACACGAGATCAACAGTTGCGTAGCAACACATCAAACTGAAGGGTTCGTTCATTGGCTGAGGCAAAGGGTTCGTTGGGGATCAAAGGCCAAATATTACAATCACAACGTTGCCTTCAGAACTTCAATGTGGATCGCGTTTGTTGCTGCTGCTCAAATGTTCATCCTCCTGTTGTTTGTGACGCACTTTGCATCATTGACAGAGGTCTTGATGCTGTGGTTTGGTCGGGCAGCAATCGATATTGTATATACAAAACACGTCACCAAATGGTATAGAATAAGGAACAGGGCAATCGATTGGCTCATCCTATCGATCATATACCCATTTCAAGTTCCTGCAGTGTTCATATTTGGTCTGATTAATAAGCCCAAATGGAAATGAATTAACGAACTTCGAATCGTGAATATTTGGGAAACTATGAAATCGAATAAACTCGCTACAACAGGCGGGTTATGGATTGCATTGTGGATTGTTGTGGCCGTTGCTGGTCCGCTTTTCAGACCTGACCCCACACCGAATGCAAACGACCAACATTTGGAATACAGTCTGCTTCAACCTGGAACCGAGGTTCAGATTGATGGCAAATCATTTACGTACCATCTTGGGAGCGATAGATATGGCAGGGATTTTTTAAGTCGCCTGATGGCTGGAAGTGCCATTTCACTTTCAGTTGCGGGCATCGCAGTGGCGATTAGTTTAATCATTGGTTTGTTTCTCGGAGCTTGGGCTGGGTTTAAAGGCGGGCGTGTTGATGTTGTTGTGAGCTGGTTTTTACAGGTAGTTTGGACGGTACCCACGTTGCTGATGGTCCTCGCAATCACACTTGCATTCGGCAAGGGATTTTGGCAGGTTTTTGTCGCAATTGGACTGACAATGTGGGTCGAAGTTGCGAGAATCGTGCGAGGTCAATTTATGTCATTAAGGGAATTGGAATATGTTCAAGCAGCTCAGGCGCTGGGACTCTCAGACTTCAGGATTATGTTCAAGCACATGTTGCCAAATGCATTGGGACCTATTATCGTTGTGGCAGCGGCAAACTTCGCGGCGGCGATATTGATCGAAGCAGGGTTAAGTTTTTTAGGCGTTGGAGCTCGGATTCCCGTTCCGTCATGGGGCAACATTGTCAAAGAGCACTATCATCTACTTACGACAGATTTAGCTTGGCTCGCAGTTTTTCCAGGCGCATTAATCGCTAGTTTAGTACTTGCCTTTACATGGGTAGGGGATGGTTTTAGAAACGCTTTTGATTTAAACAGTTGAGTTCATCTATGAACATGAAGATCTTTTAACAATATGGAGTCAAACAAAGTCATATTCGTCGCGGGGCATAGGGGAATGGTGGGTTCCGCCATTGTAAGAGCTTTGAAAGATAGGGGGGCATCAAATATTGTGACAAGAACATCCGAAGAACTCGACCTTAGAAACAGAACAGAGGTGGATCATTTTTTTGAACAGGAAAAACCTGAAATCGTTTACTTGGCTGCGGCAAAAGTGGGTGGGATACATGCGAATGCTACATATCCTGCAGATTTTTTGGTAGATAACATCTTAATTACAACAAACGTCATTGACGCCTCTTGTAAACACGGCGTTGAGAAACTTCTTTTTCTGGGCAGTTCATGTATCTATCCACGTTTGGCCTCACAACCTATCTCTGAAGAAGCGCTCCTCACAGGACCTTTGGAGCCCACAAATGAAACTTACGCACTTGCAAAGATCGCAGGACTTAAAATGTGTGATGCCTTTAGAAAACAGCATGGATGTAATTTTATTTCAGCAATGCCGACGAATTTGTATGGTCCTGGAGACAATTATCATCCAGAAAACAGCCATGTTCTACCCGCACTCATTCGGCGTTTCCATGAAGCGGTCAGGGACGGGAAAAATGAAGTTGTTTGTTGGGGGTCGGGATCTCCAAAGAGAGAGTTTTTACACGTAGATGACCTCGCAAAAGGGCTACTACATCTGATGGATCACTACAATTCAGAGGGGTGGATAAACATCGGAACCGGAGAAGATCTCACCATTAAAGAACTCGCTTTGACAATCGCAAATGTTGTGGGATATCGAGGGGATGTTATTTGGGACACCTCTAAGCCCGACGGAACGCCTCGAAAACTTCTCAATGTAGATCGCATCAACGAGATGGGATGGAAAGCTGCGATTGAATTGCGACATGGTATTGAATCTGTATATGCAGACTATCTTTCTCATGAAAAATAATTTGAATGGTTACTCTGGATTACTAGAAATCATTCAGATATTCATTTTCACACTTGTTCTTTCCCCATCCCTGTCAGCTCAAAACACGACGTCATATTCGATCAAGTCGCACGCCATCACCCTTGAATCTGAAAGAGCGTTAGTCGTTGTTGACCCTTCAATCAGTTTTTTATATCTGGTAGGTGAGGATTTTCATGGCATCAACAATATTCGAGGTGCAAAATTTACGGCAACCATTGACGGCCACTTCAAAGCGGGAGGAGAGCTTTTGGAACGACAATCTACACTGAGTCCATTTCTGACAGATTTCTCCAGACAATCCAACAGATTACCAGGTTGGGGTCGTTTCAAGACGATTTCTTCATTGACAGATACAGGGGTTCCCCTCAAGGTAGATGTCGCCAGAGCGACTGGATTTCTTGAGTGGTCAGAAAAAATGAGCCAAGGCGAAGCCAAAGGATTTCATGCTCGACTGTCAAATGAAGCACAAAGTTTTGGATGGGCACACTCCCCTCTTTTGTTAAATAGAGAGGACGTCCCCTACCCCACTGCAAAAATTGGCTGGCAAAATTCAAAACTAACTTTTGATGTACGCGCCTTTCAATGGATTGGAGATGTCCGAGGCCCTATGGGCAGTACTACAGAACCACTGTTCAACAGGATTCACGGCACGCTTGCTTCAGGCAAATACAACACGGACTCTTGGGGTGTTGCGATGTTACTCGGAAGGGCAAAAGAATTGACTCAAGACACAAGTTCCATCAGCCATATAAATGCCATCTCCCTTTCAGGTTTTGCGTTGTTTCATGACGTTCGTTTGATCTGGGAAATGTCCAAATCATCTGCATCTGAAGAAGGTTTTTCATGGCAGGTGGGTGGAGAATATGCTCGGGAAAACATAAAGGCCGGAATCAACCACTATGTAACTCAAGCCGGTTTATACGGTGAAGATGGCGGCACAGAATGGTCTCATTCAGGAATCCCCTTAGGAGTGATGACCGGAGGGCAAAGTAAATCCTCCGTGATTTACGCCGAGTATAGAAATAAATTGTTGCCTAAATGGATTCTTTTATCTGAGTGTGGCACACTCAAAAGCGCACAATTCGACTATGACCTGAAGTGGATCAAAGCAGATGTTGGCCGGGTGATTCTCGAAGATTGGGATTTGTGTGGTACGCTTTCTTTTGAGCACATCATTCCCGTAGATCATTTGTCTGAGGGACCTTCAGGATGGATGATGTCCATCGGAATCTCACACGGAATTATTAATCCATAAACCCTACCTTACGCCCACTAATTAAACAGATGTCACTCCTCATTGTCAGCATACTAACCTCTTTTATAACTGTTTTATTAGGCATGCCACCACTTATTAAAGTGGCGCGTTTAAAACAACTTGTGGACAAACCGGGGAACGACAGAAAACTTCACATCAGATCAACACCAAACGTGGGTGGGGTGATCATTTTCGCCGCAACGATATTCACTGCGCTTGCTTGGCTTACCATTTCAGATATTTCCCTGCAAACATTTAGACCTTGGATCGTCGTTCTGTCCGCAGCTGTTCCTATATTTTTCATGGGACTTAAAGATGATGTCATCGGCATCGATCCGATGAAAAAACTAATGATTCATATTCTGATAGGATTTATGATTATTGTCCTTGCAGATGTCAGAATAGAAGGGTTTTACGGTCTGTTCGGGTTAGAAACCATTCCTATTTATGTGAGTTATCTTTTCTCATTATTCGTGTATGTGGTGATCGTAAATGCAATCAATCTAATAGATGGGGTGGATGGATTAGCAGGAGGATGGGGTGTGATTGCCATGGCCGCATTTACATATTGGTTTCACAGTACGAATCAACCAGGATCTGCAATCGTCGCAGCATCGCTGGGAGGAGCGCTACTGGGTTTTCTGATTTTCAATTTCCATCCCGCTCGAATTTTCATGGGAGACAGTGGTTCTCTCATCATAGGACTAATCTCGTTTGTCCTTGCTGTAAAAGTCATCGGAACGCCTGTTGAAATCGTACCAGAGGTTCTTCAAGGAGTATCTAAGCCAGTACTCGCCATGGGCATACTTGCTTATCCATTGGTCGACACCATTCGGGTTTTCTTCCTCCGCGTATTTCGAGGAGTCTCTCCGTTTTCCCCAGACAAACTTCACATTCATCACATTCTCATTGGAAAAGGTTTTGGGCATCGAAAGACATCCATCCTGATTTGGATGGGATCTGTTTTTTTCTCATTTATTTCATTCTTAAACATCAATGCAATTGTCTCTTGGTTTAATCCTACCACACATTTTTTGGCCTACATGACATGTGCAATTTTGATGGGGGCCTTGCCTACTTTGCTGCCTAAATTAAGAACCAAATGACATTTTTGAGGGCTGAATGTTGTGTGTTGTTCATGCTGGGCTTACTCGTTACGTGTTCTGTTTCAGCGCAATCCACGCTCACTCCTGCCTGGTTCACTCCCCTAGATCGCGAAGCCATTCGCGCTTGGAATATTGCAGACTCCCTCGAAGCCATGGTCCCGTGTATTCAACCTCTTTCAGATTGGGCGGGAGATGTTCACGGAAGTGGAGGAGATGGCGTGAGCATGAGGGATTATGGTTCCTTTTCTGGAGTGAATGTCGATGGTGAATATAAATTTATTCAGGGGGACAATGCAGGAACCTCCACAATTATCGGGCTTCGAACATCTGGCGACATCAATGACGTGTTTCATTACGAAATATCTGCAGAAAGATGGAAACTACCTGTCCCCCAACATCTGTATGACGCTGGAGTGAAGTGGGGAAGATTTGATGGAGTAGGTGTTGTAACTGGTGCGAACCCCGGGGCAGGATCCATTAGGGCTCTTCAAGTAGATCGACTAAATTTCCGGACATCGATTAAGTTGTCTCCGTCTGTTGAGTTTGCGATAGGACATGGCCCACACCATTGGGGGCCCGGAATCAGATCCTTGTATTTCGACAGATCCATGGCGCCATCTTCATATTTGCGGCTCTTTATCGATGCGGGCCCTGTAAACTACACACATATACTGCTTCGAACACTTCACCCTATGGAACTCATTGATTCAAATGAAATAGGTTGGGTGGCAGCGCATATGGTTGATGTCGGATTGGGTGGCGGTTTTTCTGGTGCTCTTTTCGGTGCTGTAAAATGGCAAAGCAATGATGTGGGTGTAAATCACCGCATCGAGCCATCGTATTTAATTCCAGTTGTCGCCTTTCGACCCTCAGAATATGCGCTTGGATCATCCGATAACGCCCTTATAGGAGCGCAGTTAATTTGGCGTGGATATGGACGACGAAGCCCAAATCAAAAAACAGTTTATGGTCAGATTCTTTTTGATGAACTTCTCACGTCAAAGCTTGTTGAAGGAACGAGTTGGTGGGGAAACAAATGGGGGGCATTGGCAGGTGGGAGTATCAACTCCAGAAATGGCAAATGGGGATGTCTTATTGAAGGATCTGTCGTAAGGCCCTTTACCTATTCTCATGCATCTGAAACCGTTGCTTGGACATCCGCTCGCAAACCTTTGGCTCACCCCTTGGGATCAAATTTTGCGGACATTATACTCCGAATCAAATGGGTGGTTAAAGAAGAATATACAGTGAGACTAGCAATAGAAAGGGTTTATCGTGGGCTCGACCCCTCCACTGGATACGCTTCAGGCTCTGACATCTTTCGGAGTTACCTAGATCGTGCAAGTGATGACGATCAGTTGTTCATGCAAGGTGTGGGGTCCGAGTTTCAAAGGATCTCTATTGACATCGCTCGCGCGACAGGAGAAAAATTTAATCTTGCGGGAATTGAAGTGTTTGCGAGGGGATCCATGCGCGTGGAGTCACACACCGTGGATGAAACCGGAGAAGGAGCGAGTACAGATCCATGGAATGCTTTTAGAGTACAATTTGGCATCAGAAATACACGCGTATTAGAAGGGCGAGACTGGTAATTCCTGACGTACTTTTGCCCCTGATTATTTGCCCCAAATGACGAAAGAAAAGACCCCTTCATTTCTAAAAGATATCGGCACCCTTTTCAAAGTACGCCTTGGATTTTTTGTCGTTCTTTCATCCGTCTTGGGATGGTTTATGGGGGTTGACAATGTTGATGTTGGAAACGTATTGCTGCTCATTGGAGGCGGGTATTTATTAACGGGAGCGTCAAATGGTTTTAATCAAATCATAGAGCGCAACAACGACTCTGTCATGGCTCGGACAAAGAACCGTCCATTGCCCACAGGTCGAATGACGATAAATCAAGCACTGGGGCTAAGTATTGGCGCAGGAATAACGGGCATATACTTCCTTTCACTGTTGAATAACGCAGCTGCCATATTGGGATTCATCTCATTCGTGCTGTATGCGTTTGTGTATACCCCTCTTAAATCTAGATCATCTCTTTGTGTGTTTGTTGGAGCCATTCCCGGAGCATTGCCTCCGATGATAGGTTATGTCGCTGCAACTGGAGAGTTTGGCGTTGAACCGGGCACTTTGTTTGCCGTACAATTTATGTGGCAATTCCCACATTTTTGGGCGATTGCATGGCTTGCGCACGAAGATTATTCAAAAGTGGGATATAAAATGTTGCCGTTCAACTCTGGACTTACAGAAAGGTCCGCTTCATTAATCTTACTCTACACCCTGTTCTGTATCCCTACGAGTATGCTTCCTTGGGCTTTGCCAAACGGCAATCCAATGGTTGGAAATGTGGCATTGGTTGTTGCGATAATGGCAGGTTTGGGATTTTCTTGGTTTGCCTGGAGATTGTCAATTACTCGTGACAGATCAGATGCACGTAAATTAATGTTTGCTAGTTTCATCTATCTGCCTCTGGTCCAAATCATATACGTACTAGATAAAACATCGATTTAGTTAACTCACTTTTTTCATGGAAAACAACCCAACAACAACGTACGATCGCTCTACCGACAAAAAGGTAACAGACAGTTCTAAGATTATGATTATGGCTTTCATCACTTTCTCTGTGACAATGATGTTTGGCGGTTTAGTAAGTGCGTATCTCGTAAGTAGCATAGGTCAGTATTGGGTGCATTTAACTCCCCCTACTGCTTTGTGGGTTAGCAATGCGCTTATTGTCGCTTCTTCCGTTTCGCTCTTTGCATCATTGAAGGCGATGAAAGGGGGGAATGTAATGCGATCCAAGATGCTTTTGATCGTGACGCTAGCCCTGGGGATTGGTTTCACGGTGACTCAATACTCTGGATGGAAGTCTTTGGCCCAAATCGGAAGCGGTTTTGGGACCGAAACGAATGACGATGGGCTCGCGGCTTATTCCTGGAACAGAATTAACGAATTAATTGAAAGCGAAGCCGTGTATGGCGAAGATTACGATGTCCGAATTAACGGTACGCCAATCCTTTTCAACGCTGAAACAGGAGAGTTTTACGCGCCAAACGACGCTTTAATGGTTCGTCCTATCACTTCCGATGTGGTTCATCGCACAAATTCCAGCGCATCTTACATATGGGCCTTAATCTTGATTCACATCTTTCATTTGGTATTGGGAATCGCCTATATATGTATTAACTTGTTTCGTATTTCAAAGGGGACGATCAACCCTGAGGACACTGTTCGGCTTAAAGTTTTAAGTATATTCTGGCATTTCTTAGGAGGACTTTGGTTGATCTTATTCCTCCTGTTATTCATCAAATAATTAATTCGAAAAATAGCATCCGTTTAAGCTAGAATCATTCTTGATAAGCCGCTTAGATACTCTAATAAAAAAAAGGGCACTCATTCGAGTTTGATTTATTAAATTTGCGCAACAAATTCGCAATCCATTTGCAGCATGTCAGGACATTCAAACGATAACGTTTCTTCAGAAGAATTATGGGGAGGAGGAAGGTCCCCTTATGGCATCTCCTATGGGAAGATGTATATGTGGTTCTTCTTGGTATCCGATGCATTAACATTTAGTGGATTATTAACGGCATACGGGTTTTCTAGGGCTGCAAGTGAGGACGCTTGGCCTATCGGAGAGCAAGTTTTCAGAGCACTACCAGGTTTAGAGGGTCAATACCCACTCGTCTATGTCGCGTTAATGACATTTATCCTGATTGTCTCTTCTGTGACCATGGTACTTGCTGTGGAAGCGGGTCACAGAAACGACAAACGAGGTGTGGTCCGATGGATGTTGGCGACCATTATTGGTGGCGTGTTTTTCCTTGGATCTCAAGCTTGGGAGTGGTCTCACTTTATCCATGGAGGCGGAGGATCTTTCCTTTTGGCCACTGAAGTTACAATTACTGCCGACAATGGCAAGGAGTATGTACTTCCCGTAGGTGAACCCATATTTATGGACCATCACTTTGGAGAGATTGCAGAAGCGTACAGCAATGGCGATGCATCTGTCAATCTTCATGAACATCACGGTCACGTGACTTTAACACAGTATGGAGAACACACACACGAAGCCGAACTACATCAGCTAACGATACACAAGTATATTGAAGATGAACAGGTCATAAGTGGCGATGACATCTATGCGCTTTGGGAGGCTCGTTCCGAATCATTTACGTTCGGAGCAAACATGCATGAAAACGAGTATGCGACTCAACAGAGTTATGCAAATTTCTTTTTCTTTATTACAGGATTCCACGGATTCCACGTATTCTCAGGTGTGGTGATTAATTTCATTATTTTCATTATGGCATACCGTGGAGTTTTTGAAAGACGCAAGCATTACGAAATGGTTGAGAAAGTCGGTTTGTACTGGCACTTTATTGACCTTGTTTGGGTATTCGTTTTCACTTTTTACTACCTTATCTGATAGCACTCAATTATGGAACGCGACGATCTTATTGTAAATGACAGTTACCCTTTAAATGCTCATCACAGCGAAGAAGAAGGGGTTAAAATTCGCAAGAATATTATCTTTGTTACGGTTCTGTTGACAGTAATCACAGCCGTTGAGGTGGCTATGGGAGTCATATTCAAGCGTGATGAAACATTTTCTTGGGAAATGATCAAGTGGACTTTTGTGACATTGACCCTTGTCAAAGCAGGATACATCGTCATGTCTTTCATGCATCTTGGAGAAGAGAGAAGTGTCATGAAAAAGACCATATTGATCCCTTACCTCGTATTTATCGTGTATCTCGTATTTATAGCCATTACTGAAGGTTTTGGACATTTATACAACCTCACTAATTTTCACTAAGGCATATCCGCCAAATTCTGATTGCCATGCATAAGAAGAGGATTGCATTAATCTTTCTATTATTGGCTCTGCCTATTACAGGTATTGTGGTTCTTGGAATTATGGGGAACCATAAATTCAACACCCTCCCTTATTTTACAGAGAGTGGGGCAATCGACTCCCTCGTTCCAGGAGTTTACAGGTTGGGCGATTTTCAACTTATAAATCAGAATTCCGAGCCCTTTGGTTCTGAAGAACTGCGAGGTCAGGTTTGGATCGCGGCATTCTTCGGCACAGACGCACCTCATGTGGGATCAATGACAAGACAGCTGCTTTGGCCTAATTTCAGGTACAGAGATAAGGAAGGAATCTCAATTGTATGCTTCACCTTAAGTCCAGAACACGACACGCCTGAAGTCTTGTCAAAATATGTCGACTTGAATACGCGCTACAATGGTGTTGACGGTAAATGGCAATTCTTAACTGGCGAAAAGGCCGAAATTGACAGAATCATTCGTGAGGAGTTCCGGATTACGCGTGATGCAGAAGAACCGAACAACATCGCCACGCTTTGGCTTGTAGATGCAAAAGGATATCTCCGGGGAGTCTATCATGCCGCTTCTGAAGATGCCTTGAGGGATGCAACTGAAGATATTGCACTCCTGAAGAAGGAAATGGATCTGGCGGAATACGCCAGACAGAAAAAGCAAGAAGCGTTTGATAAAAACCCTCCCACACCATTGCCAGTTTTAGGTCCAGAGGGACATACTATTCCTTTGTTTGAATTTACGAGTTTAGACAACAAGAAGTTGAGTCACAGAGATGTAGAAGGTACTGTCAGAATTGTCGATTACTTCTTTACGTCTTGCCCTACCATTTGTCCATTATTGAGTGCTCAACTCGCACGGACCCAAGGTATTTTAAAGAACAATGGAGTGAGTACAGAAGAAGTGATGATACTAAGTCACTCTGTGGATCCAGAAAGAGATACGCCTGAACGTCTCGCTTGGTACGCAGAAAGAATGGGGGCAGACACCTCACAATGGAAATTCCTCACCGGAGATAAGGAAGATTTATATGATCAGGCAAAAAATGGGTATTTCCTTACCGCCATGCCAAGCGATACCGCATCAGGTGGCTTTTTCCATTCTGACTCCTTCGTTCTCATAGATAAACGTGACAGGATTAGAGGATATTACGATGGCACTTCTACGGCAGAAGTCGATAAAATGATCGATCATGTGTATCAATTAATTACAGAATAAATGAAACTTACAGATTCTAAACTCAAAGTGATTGTTTGGTCTATCACAATCATCATACCCGTGGTGGTTACGCTACTTGCGTATCTACCTCCGCTAGATTTGTCTCCGGAAACAAAAGCCAATCTTTACTTACTCCCTAAAATGAACGCATTCCTGAATGGGACAGCATTCTTTGCATTGTTGGGGGCTTGGATCGCGATAAGATCCGGCAAAATAAAGCTTCACAGAGCACTAACATCGACAGCTGTAGGGCTAAGTGTTCTATTCTTATTGAGTTACATCGTATTCCACTTTACAACTGCACCTACTCACTTTGAAGGTGAATCTTCAATGAAGATGATCTACTTGTTCATCTTGATTACGCATATCGTTCTCTCTGCCGCCATTGTACCATTGGTGTTGTTCACCTATGCACGAGGTTGGGCAATGGAAGTGGAGAAGCATAAAAAACTCGCGCATTTTACCTGGCCAATTTGGCTATACGTTACAGCAACCGGGGTGATTGTTTATTTGATGATTAGCCCTTATTACCCTACGTAATGAATCGGTTTAAACACATCTTCCTTCTTGCATTTGCCAGCGTATCCGTGTCAATGTCATCGTGGGGACAATGTGTCATGTGTAAGGCCCTTGGAGAACAAAGTGCGAATCAAGGGGAGGTGGGAACGGGACTTAATGAGGGGATTATATTCATCATGATTATCCCGTATTTGCTCATTGGAATAGGGCTTGTGCTTGTCTGGAAAAGATTTAACAAAGAGGAGGGATAGTATACATGTTTGTATGAGGGTGTATTAGTTAAATTTGTATGAATAATCCCTTTACATCTCACATGACTAGATTCATCTCAACGGCTATCATTACATTAAGTGTATTGTTCTCTGGGTCTTTATTTTCACAGACCTCAGCTTGGTCTCTTCAAAAGTGTATCAACCACGCATTTGAGTACAATCTTCAAATGAAGCAGAGCGCATTAAACAATGACCGTGCTGAAATAGGCTTATTAAGTGCAAAAGGCGCATTCCTTCCTTCGCTTAACGCATCTGGGTCTCATGGATATAATATCGGAAGAGTTCAAGTTCCCTTTTCGATTGAATTTGCGCAGGGTTCTATTCAATCAAATAGTTTCGGGCTGAATTCAGGAATTACTTTATACAATGGATTTAAAAACCATTTGAATTTAAAGCGCGCTGTTCTCGGAGTCGATATCGCGATGATTAACCTTGAACAAACAAAAAACGATCTTGCCTTAACGATCTCAGCTGCTTATCTCAATGTGCTTTTTCAAGAAGAATTTGTAACTCTGGCAACGCTTAATTTAGAGACGACAAAAAGACAGGCCAATCGTGTTGCAAAACTTGTCGAAGCTGGAGCGGCACCGCAGTCTGATTTACTGGATGTCCAGGCTCAAGAAGCGTCAGATTATGCTTCCCTCATCTCTAGTGAAAACGCGCAAACTTTGGCCACACTTAATATTGTTCAACTTCTTCAATTAAATAGCGGGCAAGCCGCAACCTTTGAAATCGTCAAGCCGTCAGATGAGGAGTTAGAAATTTCACCACTCCCCCCCTCCTCAGCTCTGGCGATTAATCACGCTTTGAGCACCTTCCCCGAAATACGTGCCGCGGCTCTTTCTGTGGATGACGCCTATCTCAATCTCGATATCGCAAAGACAAACTACCTCCCTCGACTATTTGCTTCCTATAACTTGGGATCAGGCTATTCTGAGAATCGGACTCAGGGTAACATTGAACCCACAACCACCAACTATACAGTGATGACTGTAGAGGGTGTCCCTTTACCCGCTCCTGTGACTGATTATAGCAATGTTACATACGCACCGATTCCATTCGCTGATCAGATGGAAATCAACACCAACCAAAGCATCTTTTTCTCGTTAAGCATCCCTATTTTTAATGGATTCGCTTCCAGAAACTCTGTAAAGCAAGCAGAGGTAGGTATTCTTCAATCGAAGTATGCAGAAGAAGCGACAGAACAAATCCTCACACAAAGCATTGAAAGTGCTTGGGCCGATGCTGTGGCTGCACAGAAAAATCTGCTTGCACAAGAAGCGGCATTGGCTGCTGCCGAACTTGCATTTTCAAACACAGAATTAAGGTTTGAAGCTGGTGCGATCTCCGCGCTCGAGTATGCCGATTCTAGGGCGCGATTAGATAACGCGCGGACAAATAGCTTGCGTACTCGATATGACCTTGTCTTTAAATCTAAGATTCTAGATTTCTATCAAGGAAAGACAATAACACTCCGTTAAACTTAAGCTATGAAAAAGAAAAAAATATTTCTTATCCTTGGAGCCATTGTTGTGCTTCTTGTGATTGCTGCTACATTGTTTGGCGGAGATAGAGAGCTCCCTGAAGTCACCACCACAAAAGCATCCATAAGGTCCATCACGGAAAGAGTGAGCGCGTCTGGGAAGATTCAGCCAGTGCTGGAAGTGAATATTTCTGCTGAGGTAAGTGGGCAGTTAATTGACCTCCCGGTGGTAGAAGGAGATCAAGTCAATGAGGGTGATTTGTTGGCCCAAATAAACCCCGATGTATACATCGCAGCAAGAAATAGAGCTCAAGCTGCTGTAAATACAACGCTGTCAAATTTGTCATCTGCAAAAGCGATGCTTGCAACAAGCGAAGCAAATCTATTTGTCGCCGAAAAAGCCTGGGATCGCTCTCAAAATCTATTTTCAAATGGAGTGATCTCACAGGCTGATTATGATCAATCAGAAGCAGCGATTCACAATGCAAAAGCAACCCTAACAAGCTCAGAGGAAAGCGTAAAAAGCGCCAATTATGCGATTTTAAGTGCAAAAGCATCTCTACAAGAAACATTAGATAACTTATCTAGAACTACACTTCGTGCTCCCCAATCAGGCATCGTAACGGCATTGGTAAAAGAGGTGGGAGAAAGTGTTCAAGGAAATGGGTTTGTGGCGGGAGAAGTCGTCATGAAGATTAGCAAATTAAGTGAAATGGAGGTTGACATTGAAGTGAATGAAAGTGACATTGTAAGAGTGGCAATGGGCAACAAGTCAGAAATTGAGGTCGACGCCTATCTGTCTGAAACATTTATGGGCCAAGTCACTGAAATCGGAAATACTGCTCTAAATGCAGGTTCAAACGGATTCAATTTGGATCAAGTCACAAATTTTTCTGTAAAAGTAGGAATTGATCCAGAAAGCTATCAGCACCTTCTTTCAAACTCCACCTCATCTCAATCACCGTTCCGTCCCGGAATGAGTGCCACTGTAGATCTACTTACAAAAAAGGTAAATGACATTATTTCTGTTCCCATTCAATGTGTTACGACTCGGAAATCAGAGGAAGACGATAAAGCAGAACTTGGTGTATTTCTTTTTGACGATGGAACGGTAACTTGGACGAAGGTTGAAACAGGGATTCAGGACAACCGTTATATAGAAATAATTTCGGGAATAGAAAATGGAGCCACATTGGTGAGTGGTCCATATGATATGGTGTCTCGGGAACTAGAAGATGACGACAAAGTAACCGGCAAGACGGAGGATAAAAATGAGGGTGAGGTCACAAAGACAAAAGAAGAGGATTAAAATAATTTCTACCCATAAATGTCCGTATTACTTCACTTAGAAACGACTACTCGCCAATGTTCAGTTGCTCTTTCCCACCGAGGGGAGCTTCTTGCCAGTAGAACTGTTCGCAATGAAGGTTACAGTCATGCCGAGATGCTTCTTCCTTTTATTGACGAGGTTTTCAAAGAAAGCGGGACCCCGAAAGCCGAGTTGAAAGCCGTAAGTGTCTCAGGGGGTCCAGGTTCATACACAGGGCTTAGAATAGGCGTCGCAACCGCCAAGGGGATTTGTCATGCGCTGAACATACCCTTCATTTCAGTAGACACTTTGACTGTTTTGGCCACACAAGCCCGCAACAAACATCCGGGAATGGACGCATACGTTTCTATGTTAGATGCCAGGAGAATGGAGGTTTATAGTCGAACTTTTGATTCAGATCTTACAAAGGCTTCTGAGATTGAAGCTCTGATCATCCCTGAGATCAAAACATTTCCGTGGGACAAATATGAAAACATATGCTTTATAGGTGATGGGTCTTTGAAATGTCGGGACATCCTGAAGGGAGAAAACAGAATATTTATTGAAGATTGGCCTATTGCAGAGGTGGCCGTAACGATCGCCACCGATCGGTTTGAGAAACGTAAATTTGAGAATCTGGCATTATATGAACCTACTTATCTCAAACAGTTTATTGCAGGGAAAGCAAAAGATCCATTTGGTTTGAGTCAAGAAATGAAGAAATGAAGAATTTAAAACTTCCAGTGATTGTAGTGTGTGCTTTTCTCCTCATACAATCTACGTGTGATCAGAACAACCCAAACATTCCATACGTGCCTGTCAATTTTGATATTAACCTCAATCTCCCAGCATACAATTCCCTGAATTACCCAGGGGAACACTTAATACTCCAGGGCGGATCCCAGGGGATTATTGTATACAGGTATACAATGGATGAATTCGTGGTCTTAGATCGGCACGCTACGTTCGATGTGGCGTTAAATTGTAAGGTCACTGTAGGATCAGATGGAATCACACTCTCGGATGCTGACGATTGCTCAGAATCGCAATGGCTCATCTTAGACGGATCTGTCATGCAAGGACCGGCAACACTCCCACTTCATCGATACAGAGTGAATTGGAATCCACCCATACTCCACGTGTACAACTAAGGAACGCGGTGAATTAGTAACGGTACTCGTCAGATTTATAAGGCCCTTCAACTGGAACCCCAATATAATCTGCCTGCTCTTGAGACAAAACCTCAAGTACGACTCCAACTTTTTCAAGATGAAGCCTGGCTACTTTTTCATCTAGACTCTTAGGAAGAGTGTAAACCTTATTTTCATATTGATCAGCTCGTTCCCAAAGCTCCAATTGAGCAAGCACCTGATTTGAGAATGAGTTCGACATCACGAAACTGGGATGACCTGTTGCGCATCCTAAGTTTACAAGACGGCCTTCGGCAAGAACGATAAGGTCTTTTCCATTCAGTGTATACTGATCAACTTGAGGCTTGATTTCATCCTTGGAAGCGCCGTGCGTTTCATTAAGCCATTCCATATCAATTTCATTGTCGAAGTGGCCAATGTTGCATACGATCGCCTTGTCCTTCATATTCTCAAAGTGAGCGGAGGTGATGATGTCCTTATTTCCAGTTGCAGTGACAACGATATCCGCTTCAGCACATGCGTCTAGCATAGGTTTCACTTCAAATCCCTCCATGGCAGCTTGAAGCGCGCAAATAGGATCAATTTCACTGACAATGACGCGGCATCCAGCATTTCTAAGGGATTCAGCAGAACCTTTTCCTACATCACCAAAACCAGCCACAGCAGCAATTTTTCCAGCCATCATTACGTCAGTCGCTCTCCTTATAGCGTCGACCAAAGACTCACGACAACCATATTTATTGTCGAATTTAGATTTTGTGACTGAATCGTTAATATTGATCGCAGGCATCGTAAGTGAGCCATTCTTTACGCGATCATATAAACGGAGAACGCCAGTCGTTGTTTCCTCAGAAATCCCTTTAATACCAGCTGACATTTCAGGATATTGATCTAGCACCATATTCGTCAGATCACCCCCGTCATCTAAGATTAGGTTTAAAGGTTTGCGATCTTCACCAAATCTTAAAGTAGCGTCAATACACCAATCGAACTCCTCTTCCGTCAATCCCTTCCAAGCAAAAACCGGAACTCCAGTAACAGCAATGGCTGCAGCTGCATGATCCTGAGTAGAAAAGATGTTACATGAAGACCATTGAACTTCCGCACCTAATTCCGTAAGTGTTTCAATCAATACCGCGGTCTGAATTGTCATGTGAAGACATCCGGCAATTCTGGCGCCTTGTAGTGGCTTAGACGGGCCATATTCTTTTCTAATAGCCATCAGACCCGGCATTTCCGCCTCAGCCAAACGAATTTCCTTTCTACCCCATTCAGCTAAGCTTATGTCTTTAACCTTGTAAGGGAGCACTTTTGTATCTGTTGAATTCATGCTGCAAATTTACGATATAGAAGGCTACCTTCGCAACATGTCGACGATGAAACATCATAAAACAATAGGCCTTGCGGTCAGACACGTCAATCTTGGTGAAGTTGTCAGTACAGCCGTTGTTAAAATTGTGTCAAATCATTACCCTAAACGAGATATAAATCATTTGTCTACAGGCAAAATAGCTGAGCTTTATGCAGTAGTACAGTGTGTTTCAGACCTTTTACGCGAAGACAATTGGCATCTACAGCATGCGCAAAGTGGGGCGCCTCTTCTTTTTGAAAACGGCAAAAAAAGTGTCCTGTCGATATCTATAAGTCACACGACAGACAAAATAGAAGAAGGTGGAGTGGCTTATGCTGCGGTTATTCTATCTCGGGAAGTAGAAAAAATAGGCGTCGACATTGTATTAAAAGCTGATTTGAGAATAAAACGGATTGCGCAGAGAGTGATGCGAGATGAGGAAATAGCAACGGGAAGATTGGCTGAAGTTTGGGCTTGTAAAGAAGCAATGTATAAGGCGCTGGGACCACTACTGGATTTCAAAAAAGACCTGCAAGTCGATTTTGACATTGAAAATGAGGACCTTGTTGTAGGTTCGGGATACAATTGGAAGATTTATCGTGAGGATAAAATCGTCGTTGCGTTGGGTCCTTTTTAAAAGAAATCGCTGGGAACTATATTGACCAAACGCAACAAGGGAACCCAAATGGATTCCCTTGTTGAAATAATAAGTCTGAACGTAAACCTTTCAGCAAATGCGATCTATCGCTCAATACCTTTGTGACGACGTTCTGTAGAAACACTTAGTTTCGCGCGTCCTTTGCGGCGGCGTGCATTAAGAACATTGCGGCCGTTTGAAGAAGCCATACGCTTACGGAAGCCATGCTTGTTACGGCGCTTACGAACTGAAGGTTGAAATGTTCTTTTTGGCATGATTTCTATTTTTCCCTTTAAAGAGGAGGGCAAAGATAGTAAACTCTTTCTAGTCTTACAACCCTATTTTAAGTGCTAAATTCGCGCCAATGAAGAGTGAAAATACAAAGGAGACAGAAGTGCCTAAAAAGAATCGGTTTAAAATAGCCGATTTACGTGGATTTAAACAAATGTGGCCATACCTAAGGCCTCACAAATTTGGCTTTGCATTTGGGATAATATTAATTTCAATCTCTAGTATTTTAACGCTATTCGTCACTCGATTGTGGGGACAATTAGGAGGGGTAGGCATCATGGGTGATGCGACAAGTGACATTGAGACCGAGTTTGAAGGTGGGGTGTTGGGCGGTTTGGACCTTCACAATTTAGAATCCATCGGATGGACGATTGCAATCGTACTTGTCATCCAAGCATCACTGAGCTTCTTGCGTGTTTACCACTTTGCGAATATGACTGAAAAAATGATGCTGACCATGCGTCGAGACACATTCGAAGCCGTGATAAGCATGCCTATGGATTTTTATCATGACAGACGTGTGGGGGATGTTAACAGTCGTATTTCTGCAGATATCACATCCATACAGGATACGTTCACGATTACCCTGGCGGAGCTGATACGTCAAACCATTATCCTGTTTGGTGGAGTTGCAGCTCTCTCCTATTTCTCCGTCGATTTAACACTCATGATGCTCGGGACTTTGCCCGTTGTTATTCTGGTTGCAATCGTTTTCGGGAAATTCATCAAACGACTTTCTAAAGAAACACAGGATGAAATTGCATCTTCCAATGTAATTGTTCAAGAAGTTCTCACAGGAATAGTCAACGTGAAGGCCTTTGCAAATGAATGGTATGAACGAAACCGTTATACAGGAAGTATCAAGACTGTTCGACAGTTGGCGATGAAAGGAGCGATGGGGCGTGGCGCTTTTGCGAGTTTCATCATTTTATTCATCTTTGGAGCGATTACACTCGTCATATTCAAAGGAGCTGCTTTAATGCAGTCTGGAGATTTGGCTTCAGAACATTTTTTCACTTTCCTTCTCATGACAGGTCTTGTTGCAGGGAGCGTCGGTGGTCTTGCGAGCCTTTTCGGTGTCGTCCAAAAAGGCCTTGGCGCAATCGATTCCCTTATGGAATTACTCAAAGAAAAACGTGAATTAGAAGGCCTCGAAAAAGAAGTCAGAAAATACGATTTAAGAAAATCAATTAAATTCGAGAAGGTCAAGTTCTTCTATAATTCAAGAAAAGACCTGACGATTCTGCATGATTTATCGCTGGAGATAAAAGCCGGTGAACAAGTTGCACTCGTAGGACCCAGTGGCGCTGGAAAATCAACTGTAGCATCTTTGATGCTTCGATTTGAACAACCTGTCTCAGGAAGAATCACCATTGATGGAGAAGACGTGACATCAATGGAGCTTCGGGGATTCCGAAAACGCATCGCATATGTGCCGCAGGAGGTGATCTTATTTGGGGACGATATCAGGGGAAACATCGCTTACGGAAAACTTGACGCCACAGACGAAGAGATTAAGCAAGCCGCAAAAAGAGCGCATGCGCTAGCATTTATTGAATCCTTTCCAGAAGGGTTTCAGACCATGGTGGGAGAACGTGGCATACAACTCTCGGGGGGGCAACGCCAAAGAATCGCTATCGCCCGGGCGATTCTTCGAGATCCCGATATCCTGATACTCGATGAAGCGACCAGCGCATTAGACAGTGTCTCGGAAAAAGAAGTGCAAGCTGCGCTAGAGGAGCTCATGAAAGACCGAAGCACATTAGTCATCGCCCACAGACTTAGCACAATAAAGAACGCAGATCGTATCCTTGTTCTTATCGATGGAGAAATCGTTGAAAACGGAACCCATGTCGACCTCATGAAAACGGAAGGAGCTTACTTCAGACATGTGAAATCTCAAGACTTTGACCTTCAATAATATATGGATATTTTGTTTCTCATAAAACAGCTTATTAACTAACTTGCAGACTATGGTAAAACGCGCACTTATTACGGGGATTACAGGTCAAGATGGCGCTTATCTTGCTGAATTACTGTTGGGGAAAGGATACGAAGTCCACGGCATAAAGCGTCGGGCTTCTTCTTTTAACACGAGCCGCATTGATCATCTGTATCAAGATCCACACGAAAAGGATGTGAAACTCAAACTCCATTATGGAGACATGACTGACTCCTCTAATTTGATCAGAATAGTACAAGAGGTGCAGCCAGATGAAATTTACAATCTTGCAGCCCAAAGCCATGTACAAGTGAGTTTCGAGACACCTGAATACACAGCAGATGTAGATTCTCTTGGCACGCTTCGTCTTCTCGAGGCGATTCGGATTTTGGGTCTTGAAAAAACGTGTCGTTTTTACCAAGCAAGCACTTCTGAATTGTTTGGCAAAGTTCAAGAAACGCCACAACGAGAAACCACTCCTTTTTATCCGCGTTCACCCTATGGTGTCGCCAAATTGTACGCCTATTGGATTGTAAAAAACTACCGAGAAGCCTACGGAATACATGCAAGTAACGGGATACTTTTCAACCACGAAAGCCCAATACGAGGGGAAACTTTTGTGACCCGTAAAATCACTCGCGCTGCGTCAAGAATTAAAATGGAACTTGAATCATGTCTGTACTTAGGCAACCTAAATGCGCGCCGAGATTGGGGACACGCCCGAGATTTCGTTGAAGGAATGTGGAGAATGTTACAACAAGATGTCTCTGATGACTACGTCCTCGCTACAGGTACGCAAATTTCGGTACGTGATTTCACCCAACACGCATTCGAGGAGACGGGTGTCACGCTGAAATGGCAAGGTGAAGGAGCGAACGAAGAAGGTGTGTGTTCGAAATCGGGTGCTGTTTTGGTTAAAATAGACCCTCGGTATTACAGACCGGCAGAAGTTGACACGCTCGTTGGAGACGCGTCAAAAGCATTCTCAAAACTCGGTTGGAAAGCAACGACACCATGGAAGGATATGTGTGCCGAAATGGTCACCGCGGATTTGCGTGACGCGCAACGGGAAAGCCTATTGGCAATATCAGGGCTTTAAAAAAGCATCCCTGTTACGTCTTTGTAAATTTATTCTGACAACAATGGCGCGCGAAGTGCACCCATAAGTCGGGAGACTTCGAGGTAAGCACCACGCCAAACAAACAATGCGTTCAACTCGTTGACTCTTGCGCGCTGCAGGGCAATCTCCAAAGTCCGATAGTCAAGGGCATTTATGACACCATTTTTATAGGATGTCTCAGCGATTTCAAGGGAGGTTAACGCGTTTTGGGTCGACTTCACACTCAGATTATACACGGAGACACCTAAGACGTATTTGTCATATGCGTTGCGCGACAAAGAGCCCGCTTGTTTCATCGCTTGTTCCTGATCAATGGCGGCAATGTCAGCTTGGATTTTCGCTGATGAAATTGCACGACGTGTTGCACCGCCATTAAAGAGGTTGAAGTTTAGTGTCAGAAATGCCGAGGTGTTTACTGAACGAGCGGTTCCTGACAACTCTCCAAATGACCCCTGTGATACTGCGTCTGAGAACGAGGCATTAAATCCGACCACGGGATAGAGAAAAGCTTGAGCTTGTTTGACACCCTGATGGGCTATGTTTTCAGAAATAATCGCATTTTGAACACGCGTATTGTCTTGAAGAACTGCTGCGCTTACCTCTATTGAGCTCGGCAATGAGGGAGGGGCACTCATTTCGTCTGTGAGGATCCACATGGCATCTTCGAAATCTCCCATTAATAGATTGAGATTCCTGAGAGAAGATTTAACTGCAACATCTTGTTTAAGCCAGGAGGTACTGTCGGCAAGAATCGCATTCTCAAATTGCAGCCTATCAAAGGTGCCCGCAGCCCCATAAGATTCACTCCACTTGATTTCGAGCAACCTGTCACGACTGAGTGACATCGATTCTGCGAGAACATTCAAAAGTTCAGTTTGAAGCAGAACGTTGTGATAGGCCATATCAACAGCCTCTACCGTTTGCTCGATGATCAAATAAGCTTGACCTGAAGATTGCGCCTCAAGGAGCTCAAGTCTTGTTTTTGAAGCATACATCCCAAAGCCGTCAAAAAGAGTCCAGTTTAGAGTGAGGGAAGAGTTTACGCTTTCAGATTCGATTTTTTCTT
>Ga0307984_1000111_pt1 | contig 32578 bp, 54 predicted proteins | sample EllFjometageno78_FD_203169 | JGI IMG/M metagenome (GOLD analysis project Ga0307984, IMG submission 203169) | Marine microbial communities from Ellis Fjord, Antarctic Ocean - #78 | ecosystem: Environmental > Aquatic > Marine > Unclassified | place: Southern Ocean | collected 2014-10-09
AAGATAGAAACATTTAAAACAAGAAAAGAAGCATTTATCGAAGAGGAAAAAGCTATTAAGAGCGAAAACCCTAGATGGAACAAGATACACAACAAGAATAGAAAAATAGATCACGAGTGGTATATAAATAAAGTTGCTAAATATTTAACAGCAATACTAGCTATATACTTAATAATACCAGGAGAATGAAATGAAATTATATAATGAAGATTGCTTAGTAGCAATGGATAGACTGATAGAGCAAGGAATAGTGGTAGATGCTATCATAACAGACCCACCTTATGGAACAACAGCTTGTAAATGGGATAGTGTTATTCCATTCGATGAAATGTGGTTAAGATTAAACAAACTCATAAAACCAAACGGTGCAATAGTCTTGTTCGGAAGTGAACCGTTTTCAAGTGCTTTAAGAATGTCAAATATTAAAAATTATAAGTATGACTGGGTGTGGAATAAAAAATTAGCAGGAAATGCAATAGTAGCAAAACACCAACCACTTAAAATACACGAATTAATACATATATTCTCAAAGAAAGGAAGAGCTACTTATATTCCCCAAAAAACAAAAGGAAAGCTAAGAAAGAAAATGTTTTCAAAGATAGTTCAACCAAAAACTCTAAATAAAGTAACTGAAGCAAAAGAAACTTTTAATGATGAATATTATCCTAAATCAATACAAGATTTTTCAATGGCAAATAGATTAAATAGACTCCACCCAACACAAAAGCCAATAGAATTATTGGAATATTTAGTAAAGACCTATACAATCGAAAACGAGTTAGTTTTAGACTTCACGATGGGAAGTGGTACTACAGGAGTAGCTTGTAAGAACTTGAATAGAAGTTTCATAGGAATAGAAATGGATGAAAACTATTTTAATATCGCAAAAGAAAGGATTAGAAAATGAGCCACACAGAATACATCAGGAGAGTAGAAGCGATCAAATCAAGTGCAGCTTCAATAGAAAGAAGAACACAAGCGCTAGAGCAATTAGACATAGAATACAACGGGATAGATCAAAGGAACGTAACAATACTAAAAGAGATTAATGCAGGAAGTTCTGAACTTAGAGTAGGAGAAATTTAATCTATTGTAATATTAGAATACTTGTGCTATAATACGTTATGAAAATAACTAATAGAGAAATAGCAAACAGAGCCAGAATATCAGAAGCAAGGTTTTATTATATGAAACGACACAACCCAAGGATAGCAGAACTGCTAATTAAGGGTGCTTTATCAGAGTTGCTACTCCCTATTGATTATTTTGATAATTTTATAAAACAGAAAGGAAAGTAGATGAACTTTGACAAGATTAAACCAACAGAGTCGATAGTAACAGAAGAGAGATCTTTTACTGTTAATGCAAGTTTTACTTTTTCTGAATCAGATTTAAGTGATCCAGAGATAAAGAGATTTTTTGATATGCTATCAGAAGATACAATAACTGAAGATGAACCACAAACACTCCAGTAGAACACAGATTACCACTCTAGTAGATGCAGTAGTATGTAGATACGAGAGTGATATTCAAGAATTAGAAGCAAGACTGAATCGAGCTAATAAAAGAATCGAGTTAGCATCAGTTCTAGTAGATGCAATGATAATATCAAGAACAAGGGAAAAGCTAAATGCAAAGTAATTTTATTAAAATAGTATTAATACTAACTATTTCACTAAGCCTACACGCAAAGAGCGCAGGATATATTCAATATAAAGATGTAAAATGTGAATGCAAAAGATTACCTATAACAATAATATGGGGAGATCAGGGATATGAATGTGTATGTAAGGACGAGAACGCTTTGCCACTCAGAACTCAACAAGATATTAATCGTATTGTACCAAAAAAGGATAAATAGATGAAACAATGGACTAAAACAGAACTATATTATTTAATAAGAAACAAAAAGCAACCACCAAGAGAAGTAATGATAGTAGTAACAACTATGGGAACGATGCACGTTAAAGTATGAAAACTACACTATACTACAAGCAAAAAATCAAAGCATTGAAAAAAGAGATCAAAGCATTAAAGAAACCTAAGAAAATAGAGATGCACAACGTATGGATGATGGAGGTAAACTATGAGTAGAGAAATTAAATTTCGAGCATGGAATGACAATGCAAACACAATGGCAGTACAAGGAACACCGGACTTAGAAACCTTATCATCCTTTATATTTCACTATGGTGATAATGACTTAATGCAATACACTGGACTAAAAGATAGAGATGGCTTAGAGATTTTTGAAGGGGACTGCGTAGCTTTACCATTTAGAAATGAATTGAGAATGGTTTTTAAAGTTATCTATAATTCTTCGAGAGCTTCATTTGAGTGTGTAGATGTATTGAATCAAAGTAACTATAGATTCTCTAATGATGGTGTATTAGCATATAAAGTTATCGGAAATATATATGAAAATCCAGAGTTATTAAATGAGTAAAATTTCAGATAAAGAAAGAAAAGCCATTCACTTAATGAGTATGAATGAACTAATAGAACTACAGAATGATATAAAAGAAGAGATCAATAATAGGAGATTCGGATTATGAGTAAACTAACACCTAAGCAGGAAAACTTTTGCCAAGTATACGTACAAACTGGAAATGCAACAGAAGCATTTAAAAGATCATACTCTACAATTAAGTACAAACCGAAGTCTATAAATGAGAAAGCATCACAGTTTTTAGTAGATGTCAAGATAAAGTCAAGGATTGATGAACTTAGAGCTAAGATCGAGTCAGAGAGCATTATGACAGCATCAGAGATACAGCAATTTTGGACTGTAACCATCAAGGACGAAGAACAAGATATGAAAGATCGAATCAAGTGTACAGACCTCCTAGGGAAGTGTATCGGTATATTTGAAAAGGACAACCACCAAAAAGGCGAAGCACTAAGTAAATGTTATTTGCCTTTAAAAGATAAGGATAACTAAAATGAAAGATAAAATAGAATTGAACTTTAAAGTAGGGAGAGATGATCTTGGAGAGTTTTTTCAGCATTCATTAGGTGCAGAGGAAATAAGAATGAATATATCAAAGAACTATTATGAAAAAGTAGATGAACTGATGATACAGAATATGCCGGAGGACATCTTCGAAGATTTAGCAGCGAAGATAAAAAGAGAGAAAGAGAGAAGAAGTAATTAATGGAACTCTATTTTGGATTATTCTTTTTTGCAGTAGGTGTTGTTTTAATTATATCACTTAGAGATATATAATGGATGGTTACATACCAACCCCAGTTCAAAAGATAGCATTAGAATCTACAGCAGATGAAGTTCTATTTGGAGGAGCAAGAGGATCAGGTAAAACAGTAACAGCTATGCACTGGCTTTTATACGATGTACATAGACCACAATTCAGAGCATTAGTAATTAGAAGGAATGCTACAGACCTTGCAGACTTTATAGAGAGAAGCAGAACATTGTATGTAGGATATGGAGCAACAGTATCAGGAAACCCTGCAACCGTAAAGTTTCCAAGCGGTGCTATTATATATACCGGACACCTGGGAACTCCGGATGCTTATACTAAATACCAAGGGTGGCAGCTACATAGATTATTAATGGAAGAAGCAACTCATATTCCATCGGAGAAACTATATGAGAAGCTTTTAGGATCAGTAAGATCAGTAGATGCAGATATTCCAACACAAGTATTTCTAACTACCAATCCTGGTGGTCCTGGAGCAGAGTGGATAAAAGAAAGATTTAAAATAGGGAATAAAGCCCACAGAATAAAGTTTATAGAAAAAGAACGTACTTTTGTTTATATTGACTCAACTATTTATGATAATCCTCACTTATTAAAAGCTGATCCGTCGTATTTGAAATATCTTGAATCACTACCAGCGCAATTAAGAGAGCAGTGGTTAAATGGATCTTGGGATGACTTCGATATTGAAGGAGCATATTATATTAAACAAATGAACTCAGCAGAGAAAGACGGAAGAATAACAATAATACCTTTTGAAACTTCATTAAGAACATTTACTTTTTGGGATCTTGGAATATCAGATGCTATGAGTATATGGACTATGCAGTTATTAGGAAATGAATTAAGGATGGTAGATTACTATGAGAACACGGGAGAAGGATTGGCTCATTATATTAACTATTTACACGATCTGCGTGATCGTTACAATTTCACTTATACCTCACATTATGCTCCACACGATATAGCAGTAAGAGAATTATCTACTGGAGTATCAAGAGAAGTAACAGCGAGGAAGATGGGTATTAACTTTGTAAAGGTTAAAAGATCAAGCAGTATATCATCAGGCATAGAAGCTGCTAGAAATGTAATAGGTAGATGCTGGTTTGATGCAGACAGAACTAAAGACGGAATCAGATGTTTAAAGAACTATCGTAAAGAGTTTGATGAAAAACTAAATAGATTTAAAGATCAACCATTGCACGACTGGAGTTCACACGGAGCAGATGCTTTTAGAACATTCGCAGTAGCATTTCAACAGATAAGGAAAGACAATAGACCGGCACAAACAAATCAAGTAGAATGGAGTGATTATGATTAAATTTACAGAAGAAGAACAATCTCAATATGATAATTGGAGTAAAGAACAACTTTATGAAGCTTATATCCTAGCAAACGATGCGTTCAAAGAAGAGAACAAAAGAGCGAATATGGCTCAAAGAGAATTAAAGAGGGTGGAATGGGAAGTAAAGCAGATATTAAAAAGTTTAGAGAACTAGTAACTAAATATGTTCCTTGCGTAGGAGATGTTAATGATAACCTTGATGACTTCTTTAACAGTAATTATACCATTGTGTTTTTAGAGGGAGATGGATTATTTGGGTACACAGAAGAAGAGGATCATATATTTTGGTGTTTCGCCTATGATGATAATAAGTTGCAGAATACAAGGAAAATATACAAAATAGCTAAAAAAATGACAAAAAAGATACTTTATTGTGGTATTTCAGACAAATATCGCAATAATTCAATAAAATTGGAAGACGATTTGTATCAACTTGTGATATAATATTGAACAAATAAATTAATTTAAGGAGTTAATATGGGTGGATTAAAGAAAGTATACAATAAAACAAAGAAGTCGGTATCAAAAGTAGTTAAAAAGACGGGAGATGTAACGGTGGGTGCGATAAACGATTATCAAAAAGCAATAGGGGTAGACCAAATTAATAAATGGGCAGTCCAAGGAGTTAAAGGTATTACTGGAATAACAGCAGCAGAATCAGCAAAAGATGCACTAGATTTTCAAAAAGAACAGTCAGCAGCAGCAGAGAAATTGAGATTAGAGCAAGAGAAGATGATTGCAGATGAACAAACAATAGCAGATGCTTCCGCATTAGAAAGAAGACAAAGATTATCAAAAGGTAGAGGAAGTCTATTGTCTGGTACAGCAACTGGAATTACAGTTGGTAAGAAGTTAGGGTAATGATAAAGACACCAATCATAGCAAATGCTAAAGATGGACTTTATACAACAGAAAATTACGCAAGAATTATATGTAACTCTTGCGGAAATAAGAATGTTGATGAACTAAAGCCAGGGCAACCGTTCGACAGTATAAAAAAGTGTGCGTGTCAAGAGATCAAACCCGCACCCAGAAGAAAACCTGCAGCCAAAGCAGTAGTAGTTGAAGAAACTCTTGAATTAAAGGCAGAGTAATGCTTACGTATGAACAAGTCAATAGAAGATTATCAGCTGCTAAGTCACTAAAAAGACTAAGAGAGCAGGATATACGAGATGCTTATAACTATACACTACCAGAGAGAAACACATTCGATAAAGTTGTTCCAGGGAATAACAAAAGAAGCGTAAAACTCAACACGAGTATAGGAAAAAAAGCATTAAAAGGTTTTGCAGATAGATTAACTTCTACATTAGTTCCACCAGGTACTCAATGGATGAAGCTAGAAGCAGGAACAGATGTAGACGATAAAGAATCAGATGCAGTAAATAAGTATTTAGAAGATACTACAAAGATTTTATTTACTCATTTAGATTATTCAAACTTCACAACACAAATTAATGAATCATTTTTCGATCTTGGTATATCTACTGGAGCAATCATAGTTAGAGAATCAGATGGAATACAATCATCATTAACATTTCAAGCAGTACCATTAACGGAACTATTTATAGAGAGATCAACAGATGGAACTATTAACACAGTATGGAGAGAATTCAGACTAACAGTTAGAGAGATTAAAAGCACTTGGAAGAATGCTAAGATGACTGAATCATTATTACAACTAGAGAGAGATAAACCGGAAACAGAAGTAACTCTAGTAGAGGGATACGTAGAAGATGGTAAATCTAATCGAATGCAGCTTATGTATGGAAAAGATAAAGTATTCTTAATAGATGATGAAATAGATTTTAATCCTTTTGTAGTATTTAGAGAATGGACTATCCCAGGAGATACTTACGGATACGGTAGAGCGATGAGTGCTATCGAAGATCTTAAATCACTTAATGCAATCAAGCGAGATTATTACAAGAGTCTTAACTGGGTAGCCAATCCAATTTTTAAAGCTAATGATGATGGTATTATTAATCCCTCAACAGTAGTAGTTAAGCCAGGTGCAGTAATTGGTGTAGGAAGTATGGATAGTTTAGATGTATTAAATACTGGAGGTCGTCCAGATCTATTAGAATTTGAAGTTAGAAGTTTAGAGAACTCTATTAACGAAGTCTTTATTAGTAAATCATTCGGAAACATAGAGGAAACACCAGTAAGAACAGCAACAGAGATGAGTATTAGAAATGCAGAGATGGCACAAAATAGTTTAGCTGCATCTACAAGAATACAATCAGAGCTATTAGAAAAGATCACTGCTAACTGCGTGAAGATATTAAAGAAAGCTGGTAAAATTGCAGACTTCAAAGTGGATGGTAAAGAAGTAGCAATTAAATTTGTTAATCCTGCTACTAGACAACAAGACGAATCAATACTTGCAGGATATTCAAGATATGGGCAAATGATGCTAGAGATGCAGATGCCACAAGATTTACAAGCACAAAAGATTAAAATAGAAGATCTACCATCTATGATATGGGAGAAACTTGGATTACCAAAGTCAGGACAAAGAAATGACGAAGAGATACAAGGAATACAAGAGCAACAAGCACAACAAGCTCAACAGCAACAAATGGCAGCACAAGGAGGTCAAGCATAATGAAGAAAACAGCAGAAGAAATAGATTTACTTATTAGAGGTACATTTAATACTGAAATTGGGGAGAAATGTTTGGATCATCTTGAGTCAGTATTTGTAGATAGAGAGATGTATGTACCAGGTATGACATTTGATCAAGTAGCCTTACGACAAGGCGAAGCGAATGTGATTAAAAAGATTATAAAGGAAGTAAGAAATGGCAGATAGAGAACTACAAACCGTCTTAAATAGTGGAGAGCTAACCGGCATTAAGTTAGGAGGAACAGCAACAGCAAATGAAGTAGCTACTAAAGCAGATATTGAAGCGTCTATTATAGCAGTAGGTACTCATATCGCTCAACCTTCACAAACTCTAGTCGCAGGAGTAGAGGAGCAGTTATTTTATTTCGATACTCAAACGATATTGATAGGAGCAGACTTAGTATCTAATGTAACTACAGACACTATAACGATAGTAACATCAGCAACTTATAAAATAGGTGGCGCAATTACGGCAGAAGCTGCCAATGGAGATGTTATTGATATTCACTTAGCAGTAAATGGAGCAGATGTAGGATTACATAATTCAATGACTGGTAGAGGAGCAGGGAAGAAAGTTACTGTTTCTTATTTTGGGGCAATATCTTTAAGTGCAGCAGATGAGCTAACTCTCTCTGTTGGATCAACCGGAACATCGATAATAGTTGATGCTTCGAGTATGGTAATAGAGAAGGTTTCTTAATCCTTAGGGTACTTTTCGGAGTATCTTATAGAGTTAATAGCTCAAAATCAAATTAAAGGATACTAGATGGCAGAAGAAACCACTACCCAAGAAACAACAGAAGCTACAACAACAGACGAGAGTACCGGAGAAATAACAGAAACTCTATATTTAGATGGTAAATATAAAAGCGTATCTGATTTAGAGAATGGATACAGAGAGTTAAATAAATCTTACACTCAAAAGACACAAGAATTTGGATCATTCCAAGGAGCGCCAGAGGAATATACCTATAATGAAGGTGTAGAAGCAAGTGATTTTGCTACAAAGTGGGGTAAAGAAAACCAATTATCAAATGATGGACTTAATAGTCTAGTGGATGGTTACAATAAATACCAAGAAGAACAAATAGTAGAGTATCAAAATACACAACTTGAAGCACTTGGAGAAAATGGAAAAGAAAGAATCCAAAATGTAAATGATTATCTAAATGCTAACCTTGGAGAAGATCACGGATTAGATGTAGATTCAGCAAAAGGAGTTGAAGCATTAGAAAGATTAATATCTTCTAGTAAACAAGCTGCACCAGTATCAAGACCTACAGCACCAAGTGCTAATAGAGATGATATTAGAGAGATGCGATTCGCTAAAGATGAGTATGGTAATAGAAAAATGAGTAGTGATCCTGCTTATAGAGCCAAAATTGAAGCACTAGAACGTGAGATGCTAGGAGCATAAACTATTATAATTAACAGTTTCCTTGACATAAGGAAACGAATTATAGTACAATACGTCATATTAAACAATTAATCTAATAGATACCTCATTAAGAGCCTTGAAGTTTAAGAGTTTGCAGTTTGTTCTGCGATCCCTTTTATTTTAAGGGGATACCCAAAGAATTAACAAATATTTAGCATTCAGGCACAGCACCCATAGGGGTTAAATATATAATTAAAAGGAAACAAAAATGAGTCAAGCACTTAGTTCAGTAGCAAAAGAAGAATTCGATACGGAAGTTAAACACGCGTATCAAGGTATGAAAACATTAAGAGATTGCGTTAAAGTTAGAAATAACGTTGATGGCGATAAATATGATTTTAGATTAATGGGAAAAGGTCAAGCGACTGTTAGAACTGGATCATCAGCAGATGTTGTTCCAATGGGTATATCTCACGCAGTTAAAGTTGCAACACTTGCAGATTACGAAGCACCAGAATATACAGATGTATATGATGCTAAAACAGTAAACTTTGACGAAGTAGTTGAATTAGCTACTACTATTGCTGGAGCAATGGGAAGAAGAGATGATCAGTCGATTATCAATGCACTTGGTACAACTACAGCTACACCAGTAGGTAATGGAGCAGCAGCTTTAGGACTTTCAGCTCTTACAGCAGCAGCACAAGCTTTAAATAAAGTTGAAGCACCAATGGAAGATAGATTTATGTTAATTGATGAAAAAGGTTTAAATGATCTTTTAAATGATTCTACAATTACATCAGCAGATTACAATACTGTTAGATTGTTACAAGCAGGAGAAATTGATTCTTTTATGGGATTCAAATTCAAAGTTATCGGATCAGGTAGAGCAGAAGGTGGATTACCATTAGCTACAACTGTAAGATCAGGTTTTGCATTTCATAAATCAGCAGTAGGTCACGCAGTTGGTATTGATATGAAAACTAAAGTTGATTACGTTGCTCATAAGGCATCTTGGTTATCAATGGGTATGTGGAAAGCAGGATCAGTTGCGATTGATGTTGAAGGAATCATTCCAGTAGAATATGTAGCTGCTTAGTAGCTAGTTTATTTATAGAGGGGGAGAGAACGTACATCTCCCTTTTTATTAAATAAATTAAAGGACTAATATGGCAGGTACATCTTCAGACATACAAATAGCTTCAAATTCACTCATCTTACTCGGTCACGAGCCTATTTCTAGTTTTACGGAAGGAACAACTGGATCACAAGTAGCATCTAACTTATACGAATCATCTTACAATAGTATGTTAGTGACTTACAGATGGAGATTCGCTACAAAGAAAGCTAAACTAGCACGTTTAAGTGAAACACCTTTAAACGATTACAGCTACCAATTCCAATTACCAACAGATCTAATGTATCTTATTAGTGCAACTAGCGGTACTGATTATGATATTTACGAAGATAAATTATACAGTAACCAAAAAATAGAAGAGATAGATTATATATATAAAGTAGCAGCGGATAAACTCCCTGCATATTATATAAAAGCCTTAGAGTTCTTTTTAGCAATGCAATTTGCAATACCTATTACTGGAGATATTGACAAAATGAGAGCAATGAAAACTTTAATGGAAGATCAATTAAGACTAGCAAGACATTCAGATAGCACACAACGTCCTGCAGATACTCTTGATGATAATCCATATTCAGAAGCGAGATGGGCATAATATGGGAGCAGAGTTTCTTCAAGCCAATTTAACAGCAGGAGAATTAACTCCAGAGTTACACGCAAGAACAGATATTGAAAGATATAAGAATGGACTAAGCAAAGCTACCAATATGGTTATTCTGCCTTATGGTGGATTAAGACGTAGACCTGGACTAGCTAAAATCACAGATACAAAAGTTAGTGCAGATTCAAGACTGATTCCTTTTGTATTTAATACAGCACAGACGTATCTATTAGTAATAAGACCTTTAGCAATAGACATCTATAAAGATGGAGTTATACAATCAACAGAAGTAACACCATATACAGCAGAGCAGATTTATGATGTTGATGCTATTCAGTCAGCAGATACAGTTATATTCGCTCACGAGTTACACGCACCAAGGAAATTAGTTAGAGGATTAATTCACACAGACTGGACTTTTAGTACAATTACATTTACTAACCAGCCTACAGAATGGAATATTACAGATGGATACCCAAGAACGTGTACTTTTTTCGGTAACAGACTATGGTTTGCTTCATCAACACAAAAACCGACCTCAATATGGGGATCTAAAATTAGTGGATTCTTTGATTTTGGATTAGGAGTTGGAGCAGCAGACGAAGGTATTGCAGACGAATTAGATACTAATGAATTTAATATTATTAAAAAGATATTTGCAGGAAGAACATTACAAGCATTCACAACGGGAGCAGAATTCTACAATAGTTCAACAGCTATTACTCCAGAATCTAGTTCTTGGGCGAAGCAAACCGGATATGGAAGTTCAAGTATCAAGCCAATATTTATAGATGGAGCAACAATATTTATAGACAGTTCAGAGAGAACAGTTCGACAATACTTTTATGATTATAATGAAGATGGTTATGTATCATTAAATGCTTCAATTTTATCATCACACTTAATTACTAGAGCAATAGCAATGGATTCCATTAAAGGAACTCAGTATGATGTAGGAGATTATGTTTACGTAGTTAATGAAGATGGAACAGCTGCAGTATTTAATACAATGAGAAAAGAAGAAATTGCAGGATGGACTCCTTGGGAAACAGATGGTTTATTTAAAGATGTTTGCGTACTAAATAAAGAAGTTTACTTTTTAGTAGAGAGAAATGGATCAACATTTATAGAACTATTGACAGAGAACACATATACAGATCATAATGTAGTACAAACTGGAACAAAACCAACAGTAGCCAATGTAGTTTCAGGAGCAGATAATATCGTTTCGGGCACAGATAATATCGTACACTCAGACAATTCAACTGGAACTTTAGTATATAGTTTACAAACAGATTATGATACAGCATTTTTAACGACAGAATTTAAAGTGGTAGCAGACTTTTCTATTATGGATGATCAGATACCGGCAGGAACAGATGGGAATAATACCATATCAGTTGCAAGAGGTGCATACAGACTAGAAACTGGATTAAATTACAAGACAAATGTTACAACTCTTCCAATTTCAACAGAGAGTAAAGCAGGAGAAACATATCACAGAAGAAAAAGAGTAGTTAAAGTAGATATAAATGTAATAGATAGTCTTGGGGTATATGCAAGAAAAAGATTTACCGGAGATAGAGCATTTCCAGTAGTATTAGATGAAGCTCCAACTCCATTTACTGGATTTAAAGAGATGTATTTATTAGGTTACAGTAGAAAAACAGAAATAGAAATTACGCAAGAAGAACCACTACCTTTTTTATTAAGAGGACTTGGATATGAAATTGCATACTAGAAAGGTAATATAATGTCAGCAGCACAAGCACAAGTAGGATTAACAGCAGTACAAATAATCGCATCATATAATGCAGGGAAAGCCGCATCGTATGGCTATGAATCACAAGCTATACAAGCAGCACAAGCAGGTAAACAAGCTAAAACTGACTCTAAACTATCAGCACTAAGAATGAGTCAAAGATACAACGAAGTGGCAGCAAATCAGGCTGCAATGTTCTCTTCACAAAGTAGATCATTCACAAGTGGGAGTATTCAAAATATGATGAGAGTGGATCAAGAGAACTTACAATGGGATTTAGACTACAACTCACTAACTGGAGAAATTGGAGCGCTTGGAGTAGAATCAGACGTAAAGGGATTCGAATCAGCAGCAGAACAAGCAATGGCTGGAGGAATCCAACAAGGACTTCTTCAAGCAGGGCAAGGCTATATAGATTACAAAAGGATTAAATAATGAGATATGAAAGAGCGCAGCAACAAAGTGCAAACCTTGGATCTGGACGAGGATCACAAGCTGCAACTAGTGTAATAGCATCAAACTTTGTATCTTTATCTAATAGATTACAAAGTTTTAGGAAACAAGCATTTCAAGCTGCAGGAGAACAAGCTGCATCACAAGCAGTATCAGATGCAGCTAACGATGATTTTAAACAGAAGCCTTTTCATAAAGAGAGTGTGCGTACAGTATATGGAAAAGCATATAACAATTCAAGATCAGCTTCGTTTATGACAAACGGAGAGCAAGAACTTAATAATAAAGCTAATGAACTATCTCTTACTTATAAACACGATCCTATCCAGTTTAGAAAAGCATATCAAGCATATTTAGATGGAGATATTACTCAATTAGCACCGACTCCAGAGATCAAAGCTGCATTATTAATATCAGGAAAGAAGCTACAAAATAGCGCTTATGGTAAATTAGCAGTAGCAAAAGATGCAGAGGAAACACAATTACAACAGCAAGAATGGGTAAATGGTGTAGATCTTGGAATTCAACAAGTAATAAATATGAATGCTAACGGGGATTATAAAACAGCAAAACTAATAGAGCAGAATATGTTAGAATATACTCAAACTTTAGTAGATGAAGGAAAACTAAGTCCAGTCGTAGCGTTGAGAGCAGAGAAACAAGTAACTTTTAGTATTGATAAAGGAACAAGAGAACAACATTTAAAAGATTTAATAGAGTCTGGAGATATGGAAGCAGCAAGAACTTTTGTGCATACTGGATCAATAGACACAAGTGAACAATATACACAAGATCAAGCGTACGAGTTAGAAGCATCGCTTACTAAAATCTATACTGGAGCAGTCAAAACACAAGATGCAGTAATTAAAAAGAACAATACAAACGCAAATAAAAAAATAAAAGAAGTTATAAAGAAAAAGAAGCAAGGTGTTACAGATCAGGATGAGATACAAATATCAGATGATGAAATATCTGCTGCAGATCCATTACTTCAAGCTCAATTATTAATACAAAAAAAAACAGATAAATTTATGTTGCAATTCCAAGGATTATCTCAAAGACAGAAAGAAGCATTATTATCAGCAAAGAAACAAGACCTAGAGTATTCTTCATTAGACGTATCGATCCAAAAATCAATAGAAGATAACATAAAATCTACTGGGAATGGATATAAGAACGATCCTTTAGAACAAGGAGCAGTAGAGGGTAGTTATGATAGAACAGAATCAATTATGCCAGGTATGGATACAGTAATTATTGCAGATTTACTAAGAGAGAGATCATTCCATAGAGATATAAATGTAGAAAATGCAGGATCTACAGCAGATCAAATACTAAGACCAGAAGAGCTAAAAGCTTGGACTGATGTTTTAGATGATGGATCAACAGAGGATCAGTTAGGATTATTAGGATTTATAAGCCAACAAGATGGAGATATTTCCAAGACAATATTCAATCAACTATCTAAAAAAGGTGGTGCTACTTATGCAACAGTTGGTAGTCTAGTTAAAAATGGTAACCAAAGAGCTGCTATTTTGATTTTAAATGGTCAAAAAGCAGATGTAAAAATTAAAGATGCAGATACAGAAGTAAATGGTAAACTCGCATCTATAATAGGGAATCAAAACATAGAGGTATTCAATCAATACAAGAAGAATACAGAGTTTTTCGCTAAAGGTAGAATGGCAGAGTCAGGATCAGAAACAAGTGGTACAGACAGACTAGAATCAGTTTATGGTAAAATAGAATCATATAATAGCAAAAAGATATTCTTACCTCCAAATACAAACAAAGATCAATTTGATAGCTTCCTATCTGAATATGTAGTAGAGGGAGATGAAGAATTAACAGAGGAAATCCAAGGACTTGCAGGTATGTGGGCAAGTGGAGATATACAACTACATTATGACGAAGAAGGGAAATATTTATTATTTAATCCGAATACTGGAAAATACATTAAAAGAGATAAAGATAACTTTTTGGAGATAGAATATAATGCCGATAGATAGAAGTATAATACAAGGCGAAGAATACAGCACAAGCAATTCAATAGGACTCGGATCAGAGTCTATTGCTAATGGATTCAATGAATCAGTAACTAGCACACTTGGAAGAACTTATGAATATCACGATCAGAATATTAATCAAACACTTATAGAACAGCAGCAAGATTATTCAACTCAAAGAGAATCATACGATCCTTATATACAATCAACAGCATCAGAGAAAGCTACTTATAGAGATTTAGTTAAAAGTGGGCAGGTGTCAATGGGAGATAATGGAGAACTTGTTTATAGGAATGAATCCGTTAAGAATATGTTTGATCCTGCAATTATGAAAGGTGCGTACCTATCACAGAATATAACAGACGATACTTTAGATAGTTATTATCAAAGTACAGTCCAAGGAGAGATGGATTTACATAAAAGCAAAGGATATACAACCGGAGGAGAAATAGGACGTATAATAGGTAATATTGGAGCTTGGTTTACTGATCCAGAATCAGCAGTAGAGTTTGTAACACCTGGACGAATATTAGGAAAAAGTATATGGAAGAATATGGGAAAAGCTTTTGGAGTTGAATCTCTAGCAGCCGGAGCAAGTGAAGCAATTAAACAGTATAAGCCTTACGGGATAATAGATCATAAGAGAAGAGCTAATATTAAAGATGAAGTATCACAAGCAACAGAATCTATTTTATGGAATGCAGGACTAGCAGGAGTTGCTAGAATGGCAGGAAGTGGAATAGAAGATAAGTTCTTTAACGGATTAGTAAAAGATCTACCAATAGAAGATGCTCTAATAGTAACTCAATGGCAACAAGGTCAAAAATGGAAACTAATTAATGACGTAGAAGCACACAATACAGTATTAAGACAAGTATCTGATGACTTAGATAATGGAAAGCCAATAGATATTAAAACAGATATTGACATAGAAACACGAACAAGTCCAGATGTGGAATCTGTAAATATGAGAGAAGAACAAAACAACCACTTCAATGAACAAGGTTATGCAGATGATGAAGTTGATTTAAATAAAGCAGTAGATGATTCAGTAGATATAAATATAAAAGAAGATGAAGACGATCTGTTTATAGTAGAGAATATGGAAAAGATAGATAATTTTCCAGATGATGCAGAACTCATAGCACTTAAAAAACAATTTGACGAACTATCTCAATTAGAAACTACTCCGGAAGAAATAATAGCAATGGAAGAGTCAATGCCTAAAACGCAAGGATTCCAAACCAAAGAGATGCAAGTTGGTAGCGAAGTAGTTAATAAAACAGACTTCGATCTTATTAAGAGCTATAAAGAAAAGTCAAGATGGAATAGAGAAAATCCAGACAGTAAAAAAGCTATTAGTCTTGAAGAAGAAGAAGCGCATAGAGCAAGACCACAAATGTCAGATGATCTTCAAGATATAGACTTTAAAGAAAGCGAAAAAGCAGTATTCAACAAGTTTGGAGATAACTTAGCTGCAGGTACAATAGCAGGAGTAGAAACAGACGAACAAGGAAATGTAACTCTTGATCCTGCAAAATTTGTAGCAGGACTTGGTGGATATACAGCACTTAAATCTTTATACAGAGTAGGAGCATTCGATAATTTACCACAAGAAGTGAATAAGATGGTTAAGAAGCATTTCGGAGTTAATCTTGACACTAGAATAGTAGATGATGGAATAGATTATAAGATGGATCATTCAGCACCAGAGCCAGAGGGAGCGAATAGCGGGAGCGATATTTCCGATGTATTCCCAGACAGTCCAAGTGATAAAAACTTTGAACGATACTATGGAACTGGAGATAAGATAGCTGATCAACAAAGTATATCAGTAATGAAACAGATGGAAAATAATCCAGAGAAAGAAATCACAATATATAGAGCTGCGCCAGTAGGGAAAGAGATTAACGATGGCGACTGGATCACACTAAGCAAAAAATATGCTACAGATCACGGAGAAAGACACTTGGATCATTTAGATGCTTTCGATATAATAGAAAAGAAAGTAAAAGCTAAAGATGTATTCACTAACGGAGATAGTATCAATGAGTGGGGATATTATCCACAAGACACAGGCGCTCGAACTATAGATGATATTACTGAATATTTCAAACAAGTTGGAAAAGATTTAGAGCTAAAAACTTTTTTTGTATTTGAAACACCTAAAGGGGATTTAAGATTAGACACACTGGTTGTACCAAAAGAAATGCAAAAAATAGGAAAGGGTACAAAAGCAATGGAAGAATTAACTAAAATTGCAGACACTCAAAGTAAGCTGATAACATTAACACCTGCATTAACAGATAAAATACACGGTACAACTTCAAGAAGTAGACTAGTTAAGTTTTATAAAAAATTTGGTTTTGTAGAAAATAAAGGTAGAAATAAAGATTTTTCTATATCTGACGGAATGTACAGAATACCAAAAGAAGAGGAAACTAAATAATGGCAATAGTAAACATAGTTAGAAAAGCAGCAAGAACATCAGGACTAGAAGCGCCCCAAATAAAACCAAGTGCAATACCGGAAAGAATTGGTACTTTAGAAGAAGAGATAGTAGTTCAGGAAGTAAAGAGTCAGAACGCTTCACAAAACTTCGCACAAAAAGAAGCGGAACTGGAAACTGTAGCTAAAGAAACAGAGCAAGGCTATGAACCAACAGTTAGTCAAGAAGAACTAGATGCTAAGCAAGATAGAGTTAATAAACAGCATCAATTAAAAAGAGATATTTCATTAAGAATTAATAGACTAGAAACAGAACAAAGAGCAACAGAAGTGCTACAACAAGGAAGAGATAAAGGTCAAAAACCATACGATACTTTATATGATGTACTAAGCAAAAGTGCAGGAGCAGGGAATCCTTTTAGTAATATGGAATCAAGAGCAACAGCAATTTACACTAGAGTATCTTCTTATATGACAGACGTTAAATCAAATCTTAGAACCAAGTGGGCAGGATTAGCGCAAGACAGAGAACTTGCAAATGAAATGATTAGATACTTGAAAGATGGAAAAGTAAATGATCAAAAACTTTTTTCAGTAGTTAAAGAGATGGGAGAGCAATGGAAGAAGTCAGCTAATGCAGTTAAAGTATTAAGAAATAAAGCTGGAGGAGAGATTAGAAAACTAGAAGACTGGATCTTGCCACAAGCTCACGATAAAAGAGCTATTAAACAAGCAGGAAAAGATGCCTGGGTAAAACAGATCAAACCTATGCTAGATATTGACAGAATACAAAAGCAAAGCGGTGGAGATATTGATGATATTTTAAGTAATTCATATGATAATATTACATCACACGAGCAGGGAACTGGAAAAGGTGGGAGTAATTTAGCTAAAAAGAACGAAGAAGCAAGAGTATTGCACTTTAAAGATGGCGATAGTATGATTAAATATAATGCTAAGTTCGGAAATGAAGACGTATTTGCTACAATGGAAAACCATTTAATGCGACAATCACAAGAAATATCATCTATGCAGATCTTCGGAGCAAATCCAGATATGACATATAATAATTTAAAAGAAACTATTAGAAATGAAGGAGATGGTTTCGGACTATTCGAGGAAAATAAACTAGATGCTTTATATAATCTATCTACTGGTAAAGTAGACGGCGACAGCATTATTAGTTCAGCTGATAAATTAATAGCAACTATTGGAGGAGGACATAGGACTCTACAAGTAGGGGCAAAATTAGGATCAGCTTCAATATCAGCAATAGCAGACTTAGGTAATATTTTCTTAGGTGCTAAATACAGAGGATTAGATAGTTTTAAAGTATTTGGAAAAGGGCTAGAAACATTATTCCAAGAAGCAATAGGCGGAACTAAAGTAGGTAGGAATACTGAATGGGCAAATAGATTAGGAATTGTATCAGAGTACGCAAGTGCTAGTCTAGCTAATTCAAGATTCGCAGAAACAACTCAAACCGGAAACCTTGCGAGTGCTAGTGAAGCAGTATTGCGATCAAGTGGATTAGGATCTTGGACTAACTCTTTAAGAGCAGGATTCGGCTTAGAATTGAATGGTAAACTATTCCAAGACTTTGGAACATCTTTTGATAAATTAAGCTACAAAAATATGATGGAAGAGTACGGGTTTACTTCGCAAGACTGGGATAAGATTAGATCTACTAAGGGAAGAGAGTTAAAGTCTGATTCTTTTTCTTCTAGTTTTTTAGACATAGAAGAGGTTTATAAAATAGATGAGAATTTAGGATATAGATTATCTGAAATGTTTAATACTGAAATGGATGCTTTTGTTATTATGCCTACAAATAGAACAAGAGTATATACAACTTTTGGTAAACAAAAAGGTACTTTGACTGGAGAAGCAGTTAGAAATTTAGCATTATTTAAATCATTTCCAATATCAGTTATATTAATGCACTCAGCAAGATTATCTAAAATGACCGGAAAAGGTAAAATAGGATATACAGTAGGAGCAACAGTAACATCGACAGTATTTGGTGGACTATCATTATTGGCATACGATGCAGTAACCGGAAAGACTCCTAGAAGTATGGATCGTCCTATGTTTGCTTATGAATCAATAGTAAAGGGAGGTGGATTAGGTATATTTTCAGACCTTTTTGGTTTAGCAGAAAGTAGATATGGGAATGACTGGTATAATGTATTTTTAGGTGTGCCATTTGGTACTGGAGAGGATATTTCAAAGATCCTAAGAGAAGTAATTAAAGAAGGAACTGGCAAGGACGGAGAACCAATAGCAGAAGCTTATAACACAGCAAAAAAGTACATACCTGGGCAGAACTTATGGTATACAAGATTATTATTTTCAGAAACTTTAGGCGACTTTATGAATGAAGCTATTGATCCAAAATATTATAAGAAACAACAAAAGAGAATTAAGTATATGAACGAGCTTGATCAGAAGCCGTTATTTGACTAAAATTAGATATAATACCAACAAAACAAGGAGATTAAATGGCTTACAACAGTAGCGATCCGAGAGCAGAATATGTTTCATCATCAGGACAAACAGTATATCCTTTCACTTTTAAGATATACAAAACGTCAGATGTTAAAGCATATCTAACACCGGTCGGAAACACAGCAAATGATGCAACTGATATTTTAGTATTAGGTGTAAATTACACAATTACAGTAGACGGAGATAATGGAGGTACTTTCACTTTATTAAGTCCTGCAACAACTGGAGATAAAGTTACGATAACTAGAGATCTTCCAATTATCAGAGATGTTGATTATCAAACATCTGGAGATTTACTAGCAGAAACTTTAAATCAAGATCAAAACTATCAAACTTATATGTTAGCAGATAATGCAGCAAAGAATGATAGATATGTTAAAGTTCCGGAATCAGCACAAAATGTTGATACAGATCTTCCAAATCCATCAGCAGATAATTATATCAAATGGAACACAGCAGGAACAGCTTTAGAGAATGACACAACTGCTCCAGTTTGGGCAACAGCAGCAGCAAATAGTGCAGCAGCAGCTTTAGTTAGTGAAGGTTTAGCAGAAGCAGATAAGGTTCAAACTGGATTAGATAGAACAGCTACAAGTAGTGATGCTTCTAGTACCGCTCAGGATAGTATAGATACTAATGATGATAAAATACAAACTACTGCAGATGCAGTGTCTACAGCTTTAGATGCAATAGCTACTAGTAATGATAGGGCAGCTATAGAAGTTATTTATGACAACTTTGACGATAGATATCTAGGAGCTTTTGCAGTAGCACCAACATTAGATAATGATGGGAATCCTTTACAAGTCGGAGCAATGTATTTTGATACAGTAGTAAATAATACTAGATTCTATAGTGGTGGCTCTTGGGAAGATCCAGAAGCAACTGCAACTGCAGCAGCATTAAGTACAACAGCAGATTTAGCACTAACCAACGCAGATGTAGTATCTACAAATGCAGACGTAGTATTAACTAGCGCGGACGTAGTATCTTCTGGAAATAATGCAACAGCTACTGAGTTAGATAAATGGATTACAGAAGCAGAGCGGATGACTACAGATAGTTATGCTACAGAACCTGAGAATGTATTTGTTAAGAGTTATGTTAGTGATGGAGATGGTACATTTACAGCTACGGATACTACAGAGTATTCAGCTCTACATTGGTCAGCTAAAGCAGAAGCATCAGCTCAAGGTACAGCAGCTAATATTGCTATAGTAGATACAGCTAGTAAGTTTACGGCTACTAATGTTGAAGCTGCTCTATTAGAAACACAGACACTTAGACAATCACATTTATCAAGTGTAGCATCTTCAGTACTCCTAAATGGTACTTTAGATATCAGTGGTACAGATTTAACTATTACAGATGCTGAGATTATGTATAGCAATGGTTATGATGAGAACGGAGCTAAGAACTCGGTAGAGATTATAACTGGTACTAATACAATTACTCCTAGCAATGGATATACTGTAAGTGCTGATAACTATATAAAGAAAATAGAAGGTGGTACTTACGTTAGTACTGCTGTAGAACCAGTATATGGTAAAGGTAATAGTAGAGCTTCTGCTGTTAATCCTGATGTGTATGTTGATGGTAAATGGTATGATAGTATTAATGGTAGTGAGAAGGTAACTAATGGTACTTTTGATACTGTAGCAGACGGTGTGTTTGGTTATGATAATGCTGATGGAACAGTTGATGGTATTACTAATGACCAAGTCAATATTGTATCAAGCATAGTTAATAATACTTTGAATATTGCAAACAACACTGGTGTTGGCGCAGGTATGAGTTACACTATAACAGGTCTAACTATAGGTACTAAATATACATTAGCTCAGGATAAAGCGTTATCAGCTACACTTGATTACGCAATAACTAGGATATCTTTTGACAGTAGTACATATACAACGCTATCTCTAATAACTGACACTACTGTGGGAATATCTAGTGACTTCGTAGCTGATGCAACATCTGTACTTGTTTACAACTACTCTTATGCTGGCGGTGTAAACCACTCAATTAAGTATGATAATATCAGTCTATTCGAAACCATAGTAACCCCAGCAACTGCCTACACTACACCTATCACATATCTACCCCTAGAACTAGAAGTTGATGCTAGTGGTAACCCAGTGTTAATAACTGATACTAAAAAAGTTGAGGTAGTAGCTGAGAAGATAGTGGCTAAGGAAGTAGCTTGTGATAACTTTAAAGGTAAGAATGCTTGTACAGCTTGGGTAAACTTTGATGGTACAACTACACCACCTACTATTAGAGATAGTTTTAATGTAAGTGATGTTGTAAGGATTAGCAACGCGGTACAAAGAGTGTACTTTTTAGTACCTATGGATAATATCAACTATAGTATCACAACATCAGGGAGAAATGCAACTATTGGAGCTAATACTGTAGCTAGTACGAATACTGATTATGTAGAACTTGATATGTACTCTACTCAGAGTACATTCATTGAGCCTAATGTCGTGGGTGTACAAGTCTTTGGAGGTAAAAACTAAATGGATAAAACAATAAGAGGGTTAGTAATAATTGCGGAGGCAAAATTGGCTGGAAAGAATGTTCCTAGAGAATTTATTGAGCAAATATTATCTGTGTATTACCGGCACTTTCCAAAAGATATTGCTGAAGCAAAAGGAGAAGAATAATGGCATATACATACTTAAACACATCGGATAATAAATGGTGGACAGCAAACAAGAAGCACTCAGAAGACTGGCTAGAGATAGTTAAAGACGAAGAAGGTACAATTACAGCACCTGAGGGTTTAGTCCTTCAGACAGCTAAGGAAGCACTAGATGCTACACAAGCAGAGTTTAAAGCTACTAGAAATACTCTACTATCTAAACTAGATATAGAGATAAACACAGCTGTAGATGCTGGACTAGATGTAACTGAACTTCGTGTTTATAGACAAGCATTGAGAGATGCTACAGATACTTGGGTAATGCCAGAACCAATAGAAGAATTATAATGAAAGACATAACAGAAAAACCAATATTATTGTCAGAAGAAGAACGTAATCATATCGTTACACGTAGAGGACTTGGAGCTCTTAAAAACACCCAAGAGAGAGAAACTATTAATGATATGATAGACGACATCACAGAAGAGAAAGAGATCGAAAAAATCGTAGCTCCTACAAAAGAGGAAGCATCAGAAGAGGTGCTAACTTTTGAAGAAGATTTTGCAAATATGAAAGAATCAATAAGTTTTCTTGAAAGAAGAATAAGAGATATTACATATTTAGTAAATTCTTATAAGGGCGATGTATTAGACAAAGTTCAAGTATCAAAAGAGATACTTAAATTAGCAAGAGAAGTTCATCAACTAAGATTACACGTAGACAAACTAGCACCAAAAGTTGGAATCGCATTCTGGGGATTCGCAGCAGCAGTTGGTTTATTAGCGAGTTTCGTTTTTCCAGAGTTAAGACCAGTTTTAGATGGTATAATTAAATTTATCACGAAAGGATAAAATATGTTTAGTTTTTTAGGAAATTTATTTAATGGAGCAGGAGCTTTAAGATCAGTTGAAAATATCGCCAAGGAGTTTATAGACACTCCAGGCGAAAAAGCAAGTGCAAGAGCATTATTTGTTAAGACTCTTGATCCAAATGGGTTAAGTAGAAGAATGATAGCAAATAGAATATCGGTATTATATGTAGTTTATGTGATGGTAGCAATGATATTACTATTAGCACAAGCATTTAATATTGGAGATGCAGAGGGAGTTACTAAGGCAATTACAAGTATATCAGGACTATTTGTTCCAGTAACAACTATGTTTACTATGATTGTTTCAGCATCTTTTGGAGTTCAATTATCTAATAGCATCAAAGGTCACTAATGGCAGAAATTAAAGAAGCATATAAAATATTAATGGAGGCAGAGTTCAGTAAAAATCCGAACTCTTTTCTCCATTTAAACAAAACAGAGTCAGGATATACTCTTGGTGGAATCTATCAAAAATGGCATCCTCACGCAATAGACTGGGATTTTATATCTCAAATTGTAGATGCTTGTGATCACGATATTAAAAGAGCATCGAGATTATTATACTTTGATACAAATACCCAAAAGAGTGTGTATTCATTATTTAAATTGGAATACTGGGATAAAAACAAACTAGGTCATTTAGATTCACAGATCATCGCTAACGAGCTTTTTATATCAGCTACTAACATTGGTAACAAAAAGGCAATTCAACTCGCACAAGAGCTAATAGAGGTTATTGCGGATGGTATTATTGGGGTTAAAACTATTAGAGCATTAAATAATTATGATGAAGTAGATTTTAGTAACTTATTTGATATAAAAGAAAAAGAAAACTATGATGAGATTATAGAGAATAATCCAGATCTAGCTATTAATGAAGATGGTTGGAACAATAGAGCGGAGCTAGTTTAATGGCAGAAGAATTCGAAAAAGTAAGCAAGTGGAAAAAGATAAAAGATAAGATCCTATTATGGGGTTTTATCATATCTTTAATATCTCTAGGATTCGCAACTAAGCAGATTATAGTTACGAACAAATCAATAGAAATAATTAAATTTAAAGATACAACAGTATTTCTAATCACATATCATTTTATGTACAATTTAAAAGATCAAGCCAAAAAAATGAATGATCAAATGGCAAAAGATATGGAGATGATACGCAGTTTATAAAGCTATCTATCTCTCATATAATCATCAATAATCTTTTTAGTTCCATCAAATCCAAATCCAAATCTAGCTTCATATCCTTTTTTTTGCATTTTAACTAAAAAATTAACCTGCTCCTGGATGTGATCATAAATTACAATTCCATTCTTTTTAATCTTTTTTGATCTATAACTCACTCCGTCTTTAAGATATACTTCGGATATGTCTTTTTTAAGCTCAATAAATAGTCCAGAAGAAGTTTTATTTGGCTCAGCAATGAAAAGGTCGGCATAACCACGATTGTCTTTTCCTTGGAGCTTTTTCATTCTCATAGCTTGTGGTACTGTTAGCTTCATATCTGCAATATCGTATCGAAATACTACATTAGGATATTGTATTTGTAGATACCGGCTTACTTTTTCACTTAACTTCGCTTCTAATTGTTTCATTTTATCGTTCCTTCGATTTTCTTTATATCTAGCTAATCTAATAGCCTTACATTTTGGATCTTTACATATCACTTGCCAATGTTTAGTAGTCCAAACATCTACCCCACACTCTTCACATATTATTTTAATTGGATCTTTCAACCTGGCATCAAATGCTCCGCTATAATAAGCTTTAACATTTTTAGCCCTCTTCTCTTTTTTCCAACAATATTTACATACAGCACCATCTTTAACACTTCCATCAGGTCGCGTATGCTGAATAACGCTGGTCATCGGTAATAATATACTGCAGCCTCGGCACTTTCTCACGATTAATTGATTAATGGCATTTCAACACCACCCCCATAAGTAATAATTTCAGGCTGTTTACTGTGATTATTAGAGTAGCTCCTATTATTTGCTCTATTAACATAATTTCTGTCCGTAATATCCATCTTCCATATTCGCTCGTTTATTCTATCTTTCTTACAATGTATCATACGGCTATTATCATCTTCATTTACAGTTATAAAAAAGCTTACATCGCTATCGTAACTAATATCTCCACTACCTTTAAACTCTAATCTCTTCTCTCTTATATCGGTTAATGCTACTTGATTAATCAGTAGAATTATTACTCCCAATTCTTGTGTTAATTTAGATAGAGTACCTGATATTAAACTGGCTTTTTGATAGTCCTGCATTTTTTCTGTTACTTTAATCTTCATCATCGAATCAATAGCAAAAAACTTTACACCTTTTTTATGTTCTGCTCTGATAATAGTTTCTATATCTACTAAGTAATATTTGTCCTGAACTATTACTAAATTATCATCTATATTTGTATTTTGTAATTTATTCGTAACCAATAGATTCTCATACATTTCATAACTAAAAAAAACTGTTCTCTTGTGTGCTGCGATATTTTCTATAACATTTAAAACTAAAGTTGTCTTACCACTAAAATTAGCTCCTGCAATATTTATAAAACTACCTTCACTAAATCCGCCCATTTCTTCATCTATTGAATTAATACCGGTTAGATATTTTATCGTTTTACCTTTTGTTTTTACTCTATCTCTAACTTTTCTTAATGTTTCAAGTTCATTAGATTTTGATAATTCATTGATTAGCTTTTGCTTTTCTTTTATATCATTTTCTAATTTTAATAATATGGCTTTCTTTTTATCGTCCATTTGATAACCTTTCTATTTCATTTATTTTTATATGTTCATAATACTGTTTTGCTATTGTCATTGGTATTGGAACTCTTCCTACTATGTTAAACCAGTTCTGATGATTACTTGGGCTTACATCCCTAACCCACGCTTCCATTTTAATAGAAAATAGTGACAAACTTGCCTTGTCTTCTAAATGCTTCATAACTCGCTCACAAATCGTTTTATTGAAGTCGCTTGTAAAATACTTGGATTCCATCTTAAAAGGCTCTGAGTTGTATTCTATGGACTCTCCGACACTAATAAAGCTGTTTAGTAATGCGCATTCTATTTCATATGTTGATATATTATACATATTAATTCCAAGCATCGTGAGAAGATACTACCTCTTTTTTCTTTTTTACCCATTCGCTTCTACACCAATTTCTAAAAGTTGCTTTCCAATCCTTTTTAGTTGCATTCTTAGTGGTAGACTTCCAATGATCTGTAAACTTCTCTATTTCAATAATATCTATTTTCTTCTCAACACAGTGGTCTTTCATAAAAGAATACAAAGCAGTCTTATTTTCAGAAGATAGATTTTCAAGGGTACACCCTTTAGTATTATTATCCTTATACTTATACTTCTCTTTATACTTATAGCTTTCTTTTTTCAAAGAAGGGGGGTTATTATCATTTTCTAAAGGGGGGTTATTTTTAGGAGGCCTCCCCCCTTTTTTACCATTTAAATAGTTACTATTTTGGTTGTCTATTACTGGTCTTATAGCAGTAAATACTATCTTAGATATTCCTTGTAATTCTATTACTTCATCTTCAAAAGATGCCATTAGAACAGCGTCGTAAAATGCTAATCTGTGGGTATCGTCCATATCTTTAGCCGCTTCAAAAAAACTGCGGTAAAAATTAAAGGTTTCTCTGTTTTTCATTTTGTCTTTCGGAACATTAAATTTTAGGTTTGTGATTTTCGGTGTCCAATCGCTATCACTTTATAAACCTTAGTGAACGCCCTAGACGAGTGTCTAAGACTTCGCGAGTTGGACACTCACTAAGAATTTATGTTGTATTATAACTTATTCTAGCTTAATTCTATACCAAGAACAACTACATACCCTTGTAACTTTAGTATAAGCAGTAGATCTCCCACTATTCATTCTAAGTTTACAATGTAGACTATCATCTACTTTTACAGCAGACTTACAACCGCTACACTCTATCATTACTACTTTAGATTTTTTAGCCAATATAAATCCCTAATACAAATACTGTTATAACTGCCACCGGAATCATTAAAATCATTAATTCTTCTTTCATAATACGTCCACCTCTTTTAACATTCTACAATACTTCTTTTATTAGTGTATATTTAGCTACGAAGCCACCATTGAATTTAATTTGTTCTGATCTGATCGCGTGTCCTGCATCTCTTATATTAGATACCCTACTTCTTAGATTCATACCTAGCCCCATAGTCATTGCTTCGAAGCAAGTCAAACTAGCTCCAGATTGTAAGTGTTTTAATATCTTAGAACACTGTGAGTCAGTCCTAAATGTTTTAATTATACCCTTCATTTTATACCCTTTCTTTTTTAAATATGTGAAATTATTGCATACTAATTATAAAGACAAACTTAAAGACGAATGTAAATACAGTTTAATGTACGTTTAAGGAATGTTCGTGTAAGCTTTCAACATATTTAGATTAAGGAGGCAAGATGGCGAAGAAAAAAACAACAATTACATTTAGAATAACTTTAGAAGATAAAGACTTTTTGAAGGCAGTATCAGACAAAACAGATATTACAATGACTGATATTATAGTAACCGGTGCAATTAAAGAAGCAAAAAGATTAAATAAGGAGAAATAATGGCAAAGATAAAGCAACTACTAGGGTTAAGTTTGGCGACTAATGAACTAGCAGAAGATTTAAGTAATGATAGTATATCAGAAGAAAGATTAAGTAAGACAGATAATTTTATTTATAAGTTATGCGAGATCATATTATGAATGAAAAAGAATACAAGGCTTTAGTAGCTAAAGCACAAGAGAGTCACTATTCGTCAAGTTGGGAATTAATAGAAGATTCAGATAGTTATGGCGATTTTATAGATGGGATCAGAAGAGCATTATGTGAGAGTAAAAAAGGTCAAGAGTTATTAGATGATTTATTTACTGATTTTCAAGATGTTTTAAAGTTAGGATAATATTATGAATGAAAAGGATAAGAAAATGGAAGATTTAGTAAAGAATTTATCAAAAATACAAAGAGAATTAATATGTACAAAGAATTTATTTAATGCCTTTGGAAAATACAAATATAGAAATTTAGAATCAATATTTGATGCTTTAAAATCACACTTAAATGATGAGTTAGTAGTAAAAGTAGATGAAGATTTAATTTTAGTTGGAGATAGATATTATATAAAAGCTATAGCAACTATCACAAATGGTAAAGACTCTATAAGTGCAACAGCTTTTGCAAGAGAGTCGTTATCCAAAAAAGGTATGGACGACAGTATGGTTACAATATCAACAAGCTCATACGCTTCCAAAAGTGCTATGCAAAAGCTATTTATGTTAGATGATACAGCAGATATTCACGAAGTAGATGGTCAAGACAATACAACAACAACAGCAATAGAAACTATTAGAAAACTAATCAAAACTAAAAAAGTAGTTGAAGCAGATTTTTTAAAGTATTTTAAAGTTACAAGAGTTGGCGAACTAAGCTATGACAATCAACAAGAAGCAGTAGCAATGCTACAAAAGAAATAGGAGGGTAAGATGAGAATATTTGAAATAGGGGAGCAGTTCCAAGCCCTTTACGAAATGGCCGAACAAATAGAAACAGATGAAGACGGAAATACAATAGATAATAGCGATACTTTAGCGGAATTATTCGATGAGTTAGGAAGTAACTTAGAAGGTAAGCTAGAAAATACCAACTATATTATCAAAGAATTAGCTGGAGTAGAGCAAATGCTAAAAGATGAAGCTAGAAGACTTACAGAAAAAGCAAAAGTGATGGGAAATAGACAAGCTAGATTAAAGGATCTAATTAAAAATGCGATCGAGTCAAGTGGTCAAGATAAAATAAAAACTGATAAATTTAGTTTTACTGTAAAAACTTTAGAGTCTTATAATTATGAAGATGTTTCTTTGTTTGGTTTAGATAGTAAATTTGTAAGAGTCAAAGAAGAAATCGATAAAACTAAATTAAAAGAATTTATAAAAGCTGGTGGTTTTATAGATGGTATAAAAATAGATACTAAAACAAGTTTGACTATTAGATGAAGATTAGTACACATTTTCAGAAATTCTTTTTTGCTGCGGTTATTCCAGAGGTAAAGAAAGCGCAGCAACCTTTAAAGTATCAGAATCCATTTACAATGGAATGGTACTTATTGGATATGAGCAAAGTTTCGAATGATGGTATATATAATATGATGAAGCTTATTAATCCACACTATCCTAAGCTGCAGAATCTATTACCTGCTAGTACAAAAGTATTAGACAGTAAGATGATGACACAGCACATACAATGGATAGAAAGATTCCTAAGTCAGAACGGACATACGTGCAAGTACATTGAAGAAGAATGGAACAGAATATTAGAAGAATCAAGATAACTATGGGACTAGTTTTGAATTGAATGATTATAAACTAAAAAAGGAAGCAATATGAAGATATTAAAATTAAAATATAAAACAATTAAGTCTACGGAAACAGGAAGAATCTGGCTAGATAGAAACATAGGAGCATCAAGAGTAGCTGAAAGTTCAGATGACAAATTATCTTATGGGCATTACCTAACACACAAAGAAGCTAAAGCTATAGCTAAATTAGTCAAGGGTTTTAGATTGCCAACACCAGAAGAGTTTAAAGCAGAAGAGTTAGATAATAGCTCTAATGCTTTTAATAAACTTAAAATGCCGATGCCTGGCTACCGGAATAGGACAGGCGGTGCCGTGAGCAGCGAAGGTTCGGGCGGCCACTGTTGGTCTGGGTCTGTTTCTGGCACAAATGCCCGTTACTTGTTCTTCAGCTCGAGTGCTACGTACCCCGACAACACGAGCAATCGAGCGTACGGGTTTAGCGTTAGATTAATAAAGAATTAAAGGATAAATAAAATGAGTATATCTAAAGAATTATTAAGTGAAGTAATAGGTGTTGATGTCCGATATATGAGTGATGAGTATGATGGAAACCTAGTGCCTTATGAAACGAGAGAGGGTTGGAAAACAATTAACATATACGAATTAGCTCATAAGTGTAAAGAGTGGGCTTTATTAAATGGGTTCGACATAATAACCGTAGAAATAGATGAACAATATGTAATATTAACACCAGATGATTGGCAAACAACCAAAAAGGAGAAGAGAGGCATGAGTTTTGTTATATCCTCTTCTTTTGAAGCTCAAAACACAGAACATGAGGCAATCTTTAAAGCTTGTCAATGGATATTAGAGAATAAGGATAAATAAATGACAATTAAAATGCTTAATGAAATAAAAGAAATAGCAATAATATCTAAAGCACAAACCAAACCTAATAAAGTATACCAGACTACAGGTGCAGAAGCTATAGAGTTATGGGATATTATATTAGAGTTAATAGATGATAATATTAAATTACAGTTAGAGAAGCCTAAAACCAGAATAGTGTATAGACTAAAAGGAAAATAAAATGCCAACAATTAAAGAACAAAAACAATTAAGAAAAGATATAGCAAATGATTTATTCTTACATAATAGAGTAATGGAATTTTTAAAAGGAGTAAAATAATGGGAGTGCTTTCAAAATCAAAAGAAGATCCCTTTGATAAAAAAGCATACTTCAATTATTTGCATAATAGCGATCAGAGATGTATAATATGCAATAGTTCAAATATCGAGCTGCATCATATCACAGATCTAAAAAATATTAAAGGAGCAAGGAGAGATGACAAAAGACTGGTTATTTTATGTAAAAACCACCATAAGGAGAGCAAATTTGGAATACATATTATGAGTAAAGAAGAATTTTACACCGAGGTTATGGACTTTGATACGTTAATGTATCATTCAAACAGATTATACCAAGAGTATTTAAAGGAAACAAAATGAGAACAATATTAAAAACACTAATAATTACAGCAATAATGATGGTAGCTTCACAAGCTGATGTATACGTAAAAGGCTATTACAAGAAGAGTGGAACTTATGTAGCACCTTATGTTAGAAGCAATCCAGATAAAAATCCTTACAATAATTATTATAGTAAGCCACAAAAATACAAGTACGGATATTAATATGTTACCTACAATACAAATATGTGGAAACTTAAAAAGAATGGAAACTAAACATCTACCAAGTGGAAAACAGATGACAAAATTTCAACTAGAATGCAGTGAGAAAAACAGTAAAGGGGAGTGGACTAATTTATATATTTCAGGAGAAGTATGGGAGAAGTCAAGTGAATTCGTGAATAAATATTTTAAAGATGGATCAGCTGCAATAGTAACGGGAAAACTTTATACAAATATGTATGAAAAACAAGACGGAACTAAAGTTTATGAAAACAAGTTCTTATTTCCAAACATTGGCTTCGCAGCTAAAGATAGAGTTGAAGTTGCGCCAACACCTGGACTAAATCAAAACTCAACATATCAGCAGCCACAGAATCAGCAGCAGATGCCAACAATAGATATGGACTCGGAAGAAATTCCTTTCTAGTAAAGAAATGGTGTATAATTATAAATATTGTACACCATTAAGGAATATACCGAATGAAAACATCACTTTATAGATACTATGATAAACGCAAACGATTATTATATATCGGAATAAGCATTAATCCATTCAAGAGATTATCTCAACACAAGAGAGATAAGTCTTGGGAACATTTGATCCACGATATAAAGATAGAAACATTTAAAACAAGAAAAGAAGCATTTATCGAAGAGGAAAAAGCTATTAAGAGCGAAAACCCTAGATGGAACAAAATACACAACAAGAATAGAAAAATAGATCACGAGTGGTATATAAATAAAGTTGCTAAATATTTAACAGCAATACTAGTTATATACTTAATAATACCAGGAGAGTAAAATGAAATTATATAATGAAGATTGCTTAGTAGCAATGGATAGACTGATAGAACAAGGTGTAGTGGTAGATGCTATTATAACAGACCCACCCTACAAAGTCATTAGTGGAGGAAAGCCAACTAAGAAAGGACAACCATCAGGATTGCTATCTAAAAATGATGGGAAAATATTTAAACATAATGATTTGAAGGAAGAAGATTGGTTTCCTAAAATATTTGAACTTCTGAAAGAAGGTGGACATTGTTATATAATGGTAAATACTTTAAATCTTGAAAGATATTTAAGACTAGCAAGAGAAACAGGGTTTAAGTTACATAACTTATTGGTATGGGAAAAGAGCAACTGTACTCCCAACAGATGGTATATGAAAAATTGCGAATATACTTTGTTTCTTAGAAAAGGCAAAGCAAACCCTATAAAAATGCTTGGGTCAAAAACAGTACATAAATTTAAAAATGAGAGTAATAAAGCACATCCATCAGAAAAACCTTTAGAATTAATGAGCTTATATGTTGAGAATAGCACAAATGAAGGTGAGTTAGTTTTAGACTTTACAATGGGAAGTGGAAGCACAGGAGTAGCTTGTAAGAATTTAAATAGAGATTTTATAGGAATAGAAATGGATGAAAACTATTTTAATATCGCAAAAGAAAGGATTAGAAAATGAGCTACACAGAATACATCAGGAGAGTAGAAGCGATCAAATCAAGTGCAGCTTCAATAGAAAGAAGA
>Ga0307984_1000114_pt1 | contig 32277 bp, 49 predicted proteins | sample EllFjometageno78_FD_203169 | JGI IMG/M metagenome (GOLD analysis project Ga0307984, IMG submission 203169) | Marine microbial communities from Ellis Fjord, Antarctic Ocean - #78 | ecosystem: Environmental > Aquatic > Marine > Unclassified | place: Southern Ocean | collected 2014-10-09
TTCGGACTTACTGCTTCAATAGATAGTATATCAGTAAAAGAATATACAGTAAACAACCTAGCAAGAGTAAACTATACAGGTAGCACTTCAAGTTTATTAGCAGAACCACAATCAACTAATCTTATTACCTATCCTGTATCATTTGACAATGCATATTGGACTAAATCAGGTGCTACGGTTACAGGAGGATTTACCTCTCCAAGTGCAGACTATACAACGAGTGCTTATAAGTTGGTGGCTGATACATCAAACGCAAATATAATATCAAGACCGCAACTAATATCTAACACAGCTAATACTAATTCAATTTACTTAAAAAGAGTTTTAGGAACAGGTACTGTATCTATATTTAATGCAGCAGGAAACGAAACACTTGTTACCTTAACAAACGAATGGCAAAGGTTCAGTACATCTATTTCTGTAAACCCTGCAAACGCTTATCACGGAGTAAGAGTTTATGATTTAGGAGATGAAGTTATGGTATTTGGAGCTCAAACAGAACAACTATCATATCCAACTTCTTTAATATACAACGGTGTAGAGGGAAGTACAGTAACACGTAACAAAGACCAATACACAAAGACAGGTATTAGTGATAAGATAAATAGTGAGGAGGGGGTTTTGTTTGTTGAGATTGCTAATTTATTATCAAGTGGAGGAGATGGTTATTTAAGTTTATCTGATGGAACTCCTAGTAATAGGGTAACCATTAGATTTACAGCCACTACAAATAATTTAGCTTGTCAGTATGTTATAAGTAATATAAACCAAACATCAATGGATAATGTTCTAACAGATAGGACTGTATTCAATAAGATAGCTTTTAGATATTCTTTAAATAATTTTAGTGTTTGGGTAAATGGTATTGAGTTATCAACAGACACAAGTGGTTCAGTATTACCCAATGACACACTTGTAAAATTGTCATTTGATAATGGAGTTGCAGGAAATTCACCTTTTTATGGCAAAGTAAAACAACTACAAGTATTTAAAACTGCACTTTCAGATTCAGAACTAATTGCATTAACATCATAAATAAAAAGAAATGAATATAAATAAATTACAATACGACACAAAAGCAGAAGGAGATGCTGACTTACTTGCTAAAGGTACTTATGAAGTAATAACTGAAGAAGGTGTTACTCAAGATGTGTACAAAAATGGCACTCAAGCTATAGTCTACATAGGACAAATAGTAGAGATACCAGCAACTTATGATAAAGATGGTAACGAGCTTACTCCACCTGTTTACTTTGATGGAGTATTCTACGACTTAATGACTACAGAAGAAATTGACTTTGGAACTAATGAAATATTCCCTACAGATTGTGTACATTCGTTCTTAGGATATGCAAAAAATGCTGAAGGTACTGACATAGACCCTGATGAATTAATAATAGAATAAAAATGGAAAATATACTAAGTGTAGATTTATCAAGTGTTACATCTCCAATAGTCAAAGAGATAAGGGGTACAGATTGGATAGAATATGGAACTGAGGAATGGGCTAATTTATATCCACAATTCCTTATTGACTTATATTACAATTCTAGTACTCACGCAGCTATAATAAATGGTACTGCTGAAATGATAGCAGGGGAAGATATAGTTATTGATGAAGAAGGAGAAGATGAAAATTTAGATAGGTATATAAAATTAAAGAATTTCTTTTATCACGTTAACGGAAAAGAAACTTTACACGAAGTAATAAAAAAAGTAAGTTTAGATTTTAAACTTCAAGGTGCTTTTGCCTTACACCTGATTTGGAATAAGGCTAAGACAGAAATCGTAGAACTGTATCACATCCCTGTAGAAAGAGTTAGGGCAGGAATCCCAAATGCTATGGGTGTAGTTGATTGTTACTATGTTTCTGCTGATTGGAGTGATACAAGAGAGAACAGACCTACACCTATACAAGCATTTAATGTAAATGATAGAACAGGTGCTAGTCAATTGCTTTATAGTGGCTTATATAGCCCTAATATGGATGTATATCATACCCCTGACTACATAGCAGCAAATAATTGGGCTATGGTAGACCAAAAAGTTTCTGAATTTCATCTCAACAATATCTCTAATGGCTTCAGTTCTTCTTTTATGGTCAATTTCGCAAATGGAGTTCCTACGCAGGAAGAAAGAATTTCTTTAGAAAGAAGTTTAGCTAATAAATTTCAAGGAAGTTCTAATGCAGGTAAAGTAATTTTGACTTTTTCTGATGATAAGACTAGAACACCTGAAATATTTCCTATATCAGTAAGTAATGCCGACAAACAGTACCTTGCTTTGCAAGAACTACTAGTTCAAAACATACTCACCGGACATAGAGTAACTAGCCCTATGCTTTTAGGAATTAAATCAGATACAGGATTAGGTTCAAATGTTGATGAACTTAACGCAGCTTTTGAAGTGTATCTTAACACCGTTGTAAAACCTTTCCAAACTCATATTATAAAAGTTTTAGCTAAGATATTTAAGATTAACAATATGGATATGTCTATTTCTTTTGTTCAAGCTAAACCTATTACTACAAGTTTTACTATTGATGATATGAGGGCAGTAATGACACAAGCAGAAATAAGAGAGGAACTAGGATTACCTGCATTAGAAGAAGATGAAATAGTAGATGAGGAAGAGTTTAATAAAGCAGGAATGATAGATGGTAAACCTGTATATAATACTAAAGAGGAAGCTATAGCTAATGCTGAAAGACTTGGGTGTAGTGGTTACCACGAACACGAGTACGAGGGTAAAACTGTCTATATGGCTTGTGAATCTCACGATGAATTAATAAATTTTGGTAAAACAGAATTAACTAAATGGATAGAAGAAGTAGGGGAAGATATACCTGAAGATTGGAATTTAGTAGAAGAAGAAATAGTAGATGGAGAGCATTTAGATTTTAATTTTGAAGCAGAGTTAAATAATATAGCTAAAGAAAAATTAGAATTAGCAGAAACACCTAAAGATACACCTAATAAAAGAAGTAGTCAAGATGGGGTAAATCGTTCATTTAATGATTTTTATAAAGTTAGGTATGTATATGCTACTGATAATTTTTTAACTAATAAATCAGGAACAAGCAGAGAGTTTTGTGAGTTGATGGTAGCAGCTAAAAAATTATTTAGGAAAGAAGATTTAGTATTGAAAAAAGGAAATATAGGTGTAGATAGTAATATTGTTAACCCTGGATTTGGACACGATAATAAACCTTACAATATATTTTTATACAAAGGAGGGCCTCAATGCCGACATTTTTTCTTACGCAAGATTTTCAAAACTTCTTTAAGGAATGCAAAAAGTAAAATTAGTGATAGTCAATTAATAGGTTATACTAAAGCTAAGTCAGAAGGATTTACTGCTGAAAGAAATGATAAATTGGTAGCAATAGCACCACAAAGAATGAAAAATAACGGATATTATAACCCTAAATAATTATGGCATACGTACTATTTATAAGTGAAGATAAGCTAAAAGATTCAACTGCTATCAATATGAACGTAGATGTCGCTTTTTTACTCCCTTATGTGAAAATTTCGCAGGAGAAGTATATTAAAACTAAGCTAGGCACAAATCTGTATGTAGCTATACAAGGAATGATTAGTGGAGGTACTATTGGTATACCTGCTAATGCTAACTACAAGACACTATTAGATGATTACATAGCAGATGTCTTGGTTCACTACGCTTTTTATGAGGTTTTACCTTTTCTTCGTTATAAGGTACAGAATAACAATGTGGTTTCTAAAACTGCTGATAATTCTACACCCTTAACAAGAGCAGAAGCACAGGATTTAAGGTCTGAGATTAGTAATACTGCACAATTTTATACCGAAAGACTTGTAGATTATTTATGTAATAACACAAGTTTATTTCCTGAATTTTCAACAAATTCTGGCGCAGATGTAAATCCTGATTCCAATGCCTACTATCAGGGTATGAACTTAGAAAGACAAATTATAGATGATACAAAAATAACAATAAGAGATTTTTTAGATACTACATACTATTAATGAAGAAACGTTATAAAGTAAAAGAAGTTAATAAAACGAAATTAAAATCATATTTGAAAAATGCCGATACAAAAAACAATACAGGACAGTCTAGAAGTAGCAGCAGTAAACGGAACAGTCCTAAGTGTAACAACATTCACTAATTTAGAAATAGCTTTAAAGGTTATCTTATTAGTGGTTTCTATCGCTTATACAATAGATAAGTGGTATAGTCAAAAAAAAAGAAACAAAAAATAACAATTTTGAATCATTTTAAAATATCTGAATTTGATAGTCCTGATTTAGAAGGTAGTGGTCAAAAAATGGATAAAGTTTTTCTTCATTTAATAGATAAAGCAAGAGAACGAGCAGGTGTACCTTTTAAAATTACAAGTGGTTTTAGAACAGAAGAATGGAATCTAAAGGTTGGGGGTAAAAAAAATAGTTCTAGTCATTTAAAAGGTTTAGCAGTCGATATATATTTACCAAAAAGTTCAAGGGTAAGATTCTTAATTATTAATGCACTTATAGAAGTTGGTTTTAATAGGTTGGGAATAGATTTTAAAAGAGCATTTATCCACGTAGATATGGATAGAACAAAAGATGGAAATGTAATATGGAGTTATTAATTAAATAAATAAAAAATGGATTTTATAAAAACATTAATTTTAAATAAGATGTGCAAAAGTAGAAAATTTTGGTACACAGTTATCGGTGTTCTAACTACACTTTTAAGTGATAGTTTTGGGCTTAATCCTGAAGAAGTAAACAATATGCTGATGAGTTTAGCAGCTTTAGTTTTAGGTCAGGGAATAGCTGATAGTGGAAAAAAATAACAGATACAGATTAAAACCACACGAGATACAAGTCATTCAAAAACTGCGAGAGCAAAAAATAAATAATATATTAGTAATAGGAGATTTGCACGAACCTTTTTGTCTTGATAAGTATCTTGATTGGTGTATAGAACAGTATGAAACCTATAATTGTACAGAAATAGTCTTTATAGGCGATGTAGTGGACAATCACTACAGCAGCTACCACGAAACCTCTGTTGATGGTTTGGGTGGCTTAGAGGAGCTTGAAATGGCTATTAAACGTATATCACGTTGGTATAAGGCTTTTCCAAAAGCTACAGTCATAATTGGAAATCACGACAGACTTATTATGAGAAAGGCACAAACAAGTGCAATCCCATCAAAGTGGATAAAGTCTTATAAAGAAGTATTAGAAGTTCCTGATTGGAATTTTGTAGAACGATATGAAAAAGATGGTGTTCAATTTTTACACGGAGAAGGTGGTACTGCATCTACAAAATGCAGGGCAGATATGATGAATACTGTTCAAGGTCATTTACATACCCAATGCTACACCCAGCACTATGTTGGTAAAAAATTCAGAATCTTTGGAACACAAGTTGGTTGTGGTATAAACCACGAAAGCTATGCTATGGCTTACGCGAAGTATGGAAAAAAACCTGCGATAGGTTGTGCAGTAATCTTAAACAACGGAACAATTCCTATTAACTTATTAATGGATTTGTAACCTAGTAAAACCCTTTTATTTACTTTTTTTGTTAATTATTATGTTAATATAGTTGTTAATTCAATTATTTTATGTATATTTACACTATAATTAAAAACAAAAACTATGAAAACAAAAACACAAATAATCACAGGTCTTAACTCAATAGTAGGATTTGAAAAAGCTGAATTTTATGTTACTGATAATGGAGATTTAACAATGAGCCTAGATGGAATGTTTGTAGACCACAAATGGAACAAAGGAACATTTATCAATAAATAATAATTAGGGGGTGTAAAAACCCCCACTAAAAACAAAAACTATGAAAACACAATATATTTTAAAGCATAAATTAACTAATAAAGAACAGATTATGAATGCTGAAGAAAAAGAAAAATTTTATCAATATCAAAATAAATATGATTATATAGAATCAGAATTATTAGAAATTGAAACAGAAAAAAATTGGAAAGAAGAAATAGGTCTAGCACTAATAGGTATAGCAATAGTAATATTAGGAACTAAAATTATTGTAGAATGGCTATAAATAGATTATTCACACCAACTAGACCTACTCCTAAAAGATTAGTAGCGATTATAAAAGAGCATCAACAAGAATTACAAAAGTTATATGATAAATGTGATAATAAAATAGTTGAAGCTAAATTATATTATTTAAAAGGCACAGAAAGTTTTACTAAATATGATACCATTTTAAAAATGCACTCAGTAGATGAAAGAGGTGGTTATGAAAGTGCAGTAGTAGTTGGTACTGAATTGCAAAGGTGTATGGATAAAACTTTTGCTAATATAACAGGTATTTACTCTTACAATTTAACGGAAGATATGTTAAAACAATATGAAGCTAATAACAAAAACTTAATAATACTATGAAAATGACAATAACATTAAACTATTTTAGAAATTGGTTTAGAAAAAATAAACCCAATTATTATTCTTATTCAGGATTAGAATCTTTATATGATTATTTAACAGAAATAGAATTAGGTGGAAAAGAAGAAGAATTTGACCCTGTGGTAATATGGTCTGATTTTACTGAATATGAAAATATTGAAGAATTTTGGACAGAACGTGATGAAGATGATTATCCTGATATTGAATCAATTAAAGAAAAAACTTTATTAATTGAGGTGGGTAATAAAGGATTTATAATAAAACAATTTTAATTATGATAAACAAAAGCTTACACGAAATAAATACGTTTCAATGTGTAGACAATGAACTGTATTTAAGAGGGAAGGATGAAATGGGAAATGATTTTACAATAGTGTTTGATGCTTTTAATTTTTTAGAATGGATAGATAAAGAGCAAATACAATACATAAAAAAACAAACAATTAAATATATTAAAACAAAATGAAAACAGAACTTATTAAAGAAAAGTACAACAAGTACAATTTAGAACCTAGTGATGTGTTTAAGCATCAACACTACATAATTATAACTAGGAGTGGTATAGAAAAAATACAAGCTATTGAAGGAATCAATATTGACTACACAGTTATTAAATGTGAAAAGGATTTTTGTGTAGTAAAAGCTGATGCAGATAATGGAGATGATAAGATAATACAAACATTTGGTTCAGCTTTAAAAGGAGATTATAAAAATGGTAATTGCAATACTTGGTATGTTATGGAGATGGCTGAAAAAAGGGCTATGTCTAGGGCAGTATTAAAACTTACAGGTTTTTATGAACTAGGTGTTTTTGCAGAAGATGAAAGTGAAGAATTTAAAAAAAATAAATAAATAAATATGAATATAAAAATATTAAAAAGTGCTGATAATTGGTTTAAAAACAATAACATAAATACTTTTATATTGAAAAATAAAATGTATGTAAATATGGGGAATTGTGAATTAGAATTATCAAATGAAGAAATAGAATTTAGAGCAAAAATAAATAGAAAAGAAGTAGATTATAAAAAATTTAAAAATAAATTAAAATAAATAAATAGATATGAATATAGATGGAAAGTTAGTTAAAATACTAAAACAAGAAACAGGAGTTTCTAAAGCAAATAAAGAATGGAAAAAGCAATCCATTGTATTAGAACAAGATGTTGAATATAATAAAGAAGTAGTAATTACATATTTTGGAGATAATATAAGAAAATTAGAATCTATTAAGTTAGGAGATAGTTTAACTTGTAATGTAAATATTTCATCAAGAGAATACAATGGTAAATACTATCACAATATAGATGGTTGGGCTTGTGGAATATCAAGTAATTTTGATAATAGAACTGCTATTGAAGAAGGTTTAGACCATAAAGGTAATGATGATTTACCATTTTAATATGACTGAAAGAGAAAAATTTGAATCAATATGCGACCTTACTACAAATTTAGTAGGGTTGCATAAAGGTGCATTAAGTGATAAAACTAGAAAGGAAACTATACATATACCAAGAATGGTAGCATCTTTAGTAGGTAGGTTGATACACGATATACACCCAACAGTTATAGCTAATGTAATAAAAAGAGATAGAACTTCAGTTTTACATTATCAAAAGTTACATAAACATAATTACGCATCTTTTCCTGAATACAGAGATTTGTTTAATAGGGTATATAATATGCACAATCAAATACTCAATTTAAAAAAGAAAGTTACAAGTAAAGAAAGTTTACGAATGTTATTGGTAAAGTCAGGAGTAAATATTTCTAACAAGAAATCACAAGTATATGTAAAAATAAAAAGTGGAGATGTAGTTTATAAATTAAAAACAGATTATATAGATTGCTCAGACAATATCAAAATAATTGAAGATGCTTTAAAAGATTATAATTATACATTAGAAATTAAAACAATATGAAAGAAAAACCTAGCTACTATGCAATACTAACTGCTGAAGTTAGATACAATAAATACTTAACACCTAATGCTAAATTGATTTATGCAGAAATAACTGCTTTGTGTAATATGAATGGTAAATGTTTTGCTTCAAATGCTTATTTTTCAAAGTTATATGGTAAATCAAAGACAAGTATTTCAAAATGGATTAGTCAATTAGTTGCTTTTAATTATGTTTCTATTGCTTATACTTATAAAAATGGTACTAAAGAAATAGATAAGAGGTATATAACTTTAGTTAATGGGGGTGTAGAAGATAAGTTAATGGGGGGTATTGAAGATAAGTTAATAGATAATACTACAATAAATAATATTACAAGTAATAATATATCTATAAAGGAAAAATTTATTAATCAAGTTATGTTTTTTGATTACTCAAAAGAAATTAAAGAAGATTTTATAAGTTATTGGACAGAAGGTAAAAATAAAATGAGGTTTCAAAAGCAGGGAACATTTGAAATTAAATTAAGATTAGAGAGGTGGTCAAAAAATTCTGTTAAGTGGGATAAACCTAAAAGCAAAGGAACTTCTAAATTGGATTCACAGTTAAGTGAATGGGAAAAAGCACATAGTTTATTATGAATATAGTAGAAGAATTAAAATATAGAAAAGCTATAGAGTTAATTAAAAAAGAAAACTTTATAGAGTTAGATAATTACTTTAAATATAGTGGTAAACAAGAAGTAAACAATAGATTAGTATATTTAACTCCTAAATATAGAGAAGATAATAATTTAGAATTAATAAACGATATGACTAAATATAAGTTAAAAAATTATAATAAATGAAAACATTACAGGATGAAAACATTAAAGAATTAACAATGAAAACTTTAGACTTAATAGCTAAGACTTCAGTAGAATTAGGGCATAGAACAGATGCAAAAACAATGGCTGCTCTTTCTAAGATATTTGCAGATGATTTACAAAAAGAAAATAGATTTAAAAGAATGTCATTTAATCAGATAGAGGATGCCTTCCATATAGGTGTAAGATACTGTGATTTTGAACCTTTTATAAATATTAAAACTTTCTTCAGGTTTATTATAAACCACAAGAAAACCATTAATGATGCTTATTATCAAGTACACACATTAAATCAAAACCCAAGACAAGTACCTTTTTATCAAGAACCCTTTAAACTTTTAAAATGAAAACAATTAAAATTACAAAAGAAGAAATCAAGACAGGTAAAGATGCTATAAAATGGCACCTGAAAAATTATGGTAGTATAACTAGCTTAGAAGCAATTAGAGAATATGGAGTAACTAGACTTGCTAGTATTATATGGTATCTAAAAGAAGATGGGTATACTATACATAGTACAGATTTAAAAAAGACTACAAGATTTAATAGAACAACTACTATAGCTAAATACTTGTATATGAAACCAACACCAATTTATGAACAAAAAATTATATGGGGATAAAATGAAAATAAGACAAACATCAATAGATTGCTATAATAAAATTAAAGAAGAAGGATTATTAAGCAAAAGAAGATTACAAGTATATGAATCAATTTATAACTCTGCCCCTTGTACAGCTTCAGAAGTTTTTAAAGAGAAAAATCTTAAAACAAATCAAAGTGGAAGATTTACAGAATTGCGTGATTTAGGAGTGATTTATGAGAAAGGAGAAAGAATTTGTAGTATTACAGGTAGAAATGTTATAGAATGGGATTTAACAGACAGACTTCCTATAATAGTAAAAAATACTAATAAAAACAAGAAGCAAAGAATTAATGAAGCATTAAATTTATTGCGTCTATTATACAAAAATAAAGATATTAGCACTAATGAGGATTGGAAAAAGGTAGCTGATTTAATTAAGAGTATATGAAAAAGACAATAAGCAAATTAAAAAAAGAGTTAGATAGTTGGTTCTCTAAATACATAAGACTAAGAGATGCTACAGATATGGGTGTTGCTCAATGCTTTACTTGTGGTAAAATTGACCATTATAAAAAACTTCAGAACGGACACTTTCAATCTCGCAGACATCACTTTACAAGATGGGATGAAACTAACTGTCAAGTACAATGTGTAAAATGTAATATGTTTGAACAAGGAGAACAGTTTAAATTTGGATTAAACTTAGATGCAAAGTATGGAGAGGGTACTGCTAATGATTTAATAATTTGTGCAAGGCAAACTATTAAATTGTCTAGGGTAGATTACGAGGAAAACATAACTTATTATAAATCTCTTGTTGAAAAGTTAAAACAAGAAAAAAATATTGAATAGTTTTTTTCATATATTTGACTATGGTCAAACCCATATTTTCAAGTGTAGAGCATAAATCTTATGTAGAGGAATATTTAAAGTTAATGTTATCATTTGTAAAAGAATCATCCTCAGAATCAAAATACAATTCTTTTGTAGAGGTTATAGATTTAATAATTAACTATCATAATGGCTATGGAGAAGATATGGTAGCAAATAATTTTAATGATTGGTTAATGATTCTACCAATTAATCTTTCAATATGTTGTAATGGTTACTTTGCTGCATTAGAAACAAAAAGAAACAGAGAATCATTAAGAGCATATAGAGTTTTGTTAGATAATTATTTAGAAGATTGTGTTATTAATTTAAGCAATTTAAACTATAAAAATGACTGAGATATATCAAGCAGTAGCAAATTGCAGACCAAAATTTGTTGAAATATCCAACTCTTTTACTAAAGACACTAACGAAATTGATGAGGTAGTTCAGGAATGTATAATTTATTTTATGCAGATGAATCCTCAGACTTTAAAAAATATTTACATAAAAGATGGACAGAAAGGATTAATAAGGTATGGTGCAGTTGTAATCAGAAGAAGTTTTACATCTGTTAGAAGTCCTTATTATTACAAGTACAAGAAATATTATACACATATAGATTCACATTCAAGTAATTTAACATACGAACTTACTCAAAGGGATAATGAATCTAATAAAAAACATCTTTACAATATACCTCCTACTGAAGAATATGTTCAATGGAAAAAGCTAGAACAGATTGACAAAGCATTAGAAGATTTCTATTGGTATGATAGGGATGTTTTTAAACTCTACTATTACGAAGGACATACATTAACAGGCTTAGCTAAGAAAACAGGTATAAGTAGGAATAGTTTGTTTACGACTATAGATAAAGTAAGAGAGCAGCTTAAAGAAATATTTGATGAATAATTTTTTTGTCAAAGATAATGTGTATCAAGATAGGTTAGATATTTGTAATGATTGTGTTTATTATTTTAAACCTACAGGAAGTTGTAAAGTTTGCCTTTGCTTTATGTCTATCAAGGCACGAATTGGAAGTCAGGAATGTCCACAGAAGTATTGGTCAAAGACTACTGAAGTAGAACAACCTGCTGATATACCAAATGAATTAATAGAAGAAGTATTATTAATATGGAAAGACATACACAAGGGAATAGCAAAAGACCAAGCAACAAAAAAAAGAATGATAGAAATTTTTAATACAATTTATGGAACTAACTATAAAACTACTACAACTTGCAGTAGTTGTTTAGTAGATTGTTTTAAAGGAATAAAAAGAATATACGATAAATATAAAATATGAAAGATAAAACACCAAATTACTATAAAGGAAAGGTCTATGGCTATAAAGCATTTGATATAATAGAAGATTATGAATTAAATTATAATTGTGCAACTGCACTTACATACATTCTGAGAAGTAATAGAAAACATAATAGTCCTGATGAATGTTTGCAAAAAGCAATAGATCATTTACAAAATGAATTAAAAAATTTAAAGAAAAAGAAAGTGAGAATAAGTCATATATAACTAAATAAGGGAGAGTAGGCAATTTTGCCTAATTAAGCTAATGGGTGTATAAGAACATCCCTTTTAATATTAAATGTTGCTCTCCTTTATTTTTAAAACTAAATACTATGTTAAAATATCAATGTAATAAATGTGAAATACAAAAAGAATTAAGCAAAGTAGTAATGAAAGTGATAGAAGGAAAAGTCGTTAATGTCGGAACAGAATGTCCAAAATGTGGAGAATATATGCAAGAAATTTTTAAGTTTGGTGGTTTCCCAAACATTAAAAGAACAGAGCCTACATTATCTAATAAGAATGATAAACTTTGGAACAGGGCTAAAGATACTATGTCATAATGATTAGTAGATATTTTCAAAATATAAAAAATATACTTATATACTTTGACTATCATAGCTTATTGTTTTGGTGGTGTATAAGCGACTGCCTTAACAATCAGGTATTATGGACAACATATTCTTATTGGTTTGAATTAGGGCAGCCTAATACGTATTGGCTATATCTTACTTATCTTATTCTTTCTGTGTCTATAGTTTTATCATTAAACAACTTAAACTACTTAATAAGATTTATAGGTATGTATTTAGTATTATATTTATTTTCAACTGTTAGATATTGCCTAAGTATTTATACTGAGGAAAACTTTGATTTACAAGACTTTAGGGCTTTGCTAATAACATCTTGGTATTTCTCTATGTGGTTATGGATATATCTAAAACTAAAAAAAGAACAATTACATAAAAGTCTATTATGAATGATAACTTAACTACAATAATTATAACAACAATATCTGTAATGTTTGGTGCAGGGGGTTGGAAGTTTTACGAGTTTCTGATAAGAAACAAAAGAGAAAAAGATAAAGAAGAAAAATCAGAGCAATCTATATATAGAGATGATTTAAAAATCAGAGTAGATAAATTAGAAATATACAAAGATGATTGTGTAATGACAATGTTAGATTTAAAAACAGAACTTGCTAAATTAAAAGTTACTGTTGAATTTTTACAAAAAGAAAACGAAGTATTAAAAATTAAATTACAAAAATAAAAATTAACTATTTCTATTATATAATATGAAGTTAAAAATCAATGAGTTAAAACCAAATCAAGATAATCCTAGAATTATAAAAGAAGGTAAATTTAAAAAACTTGTAAAGTCTATTAAAGAATTTCCTGAAATGTTAGAACTTAGACCAATAGTGGTAGATGAAGATATGACTATTTTAGGTGGTAATATGAGATATAAAGCTTGTGTAGAAGCAGGAATAAAAGAAGTATATATAAAAATTGCAAAAGATTTAACAAAAGAACAAAAAAGAGAATTTATAATAAAAGATAATTTAAGTTTTGGGGAATGGGATTGGGATATTATTGCTAATGAATGGAGTGTAGAACCTTTAGAGACTTGGTCTTTAGATTTACCTTTGTATGATGAAAATAAATACACTAAAAATATAGAAGCACCTAGCTATAAACCAACAAATATTAAACCTGAAATATATCAATTATTTGATGATACTAAATCTTTAGAATTAATTGAAAAAATTAAAAAAAGCAATGTAAATGAGGAAATAAAAGATTTTTTAATTAAATCAGCTTATAGACATATAGTTTTTAACTATGAAAATATAGCAGAATTTTATACACATAATGATAAAGAAGTACAAGAATTGATGGAAGAATCTGCTTTAATAATTATAGATTTAAATAAAGCTATTAAAAATGGATTTGTACAAATGACAGAATACTTAATGAATATACAACAAGAAGATGAATAAAGATTTAGCTATATTTATTATGGTTCACGGTAGACCTGATAAGATGTGGACTTATAATAACCTAAGAAAATCAGGATATACAGGGCAAATTTTTTTAGTAGCAGATAATTTAGATGATACAAGATTTAAGTATAAAGAAAAATATGGAAAAGAATTATTAATCTTTGATAAAAAAAAAGCAGCACTAAATTGCGAATCCGGAGATAATACTAATGATTTAAGAAGTACATTATATTCAGCTAATACAATTTTTGAGTTAGCTAAAGAAAAAAAATTTAAATACTTTTTTATTATGTGTGATGATTACACAGGTTTTTATCATAATTTCAATAAAGATTTAAAGTTTAAAAAAACTGCTATTAAAAGTTTAGATAAAGTTTTTAAAAGTATGTTAGATTTTTATAAGAAAACACCAATATTAACATTAGCTATGGCTCAGGCAGGGGATTTTATAGGTGGAGAAAAAGGAGGTAATGCTAAAGTTAAACTTATGCGAAAAGCTATGAATACTTTTTTGTGTAGTACGGATAGACCTTTTAAATTTACAGGTAGATTAAATGAAGATGTTACAACTTACGTTAACTTAGGAAGGGTAGGCAAATTATTTATGACAATAACAAATTTATGTATAGTTCAGAAAGGACATCAACAGGAAAAAAGTGGTTTAACAGAAGTGTATTTAGATTACGGAACATACGTTAAATCATTTTTTTCAGTAATGTATAATCCATCTTGCGTTAAAATATCTGACTTAGGAACTAAACATAAAAGAATACATCATAAAATTAAATGGAAAAATGCAGTACCTAAAATAATAGAAGAAATTTATAAAAAATAATGGACAAAAGTAGACATATAAAAAAGGAAAGCATTTTAAAAGCATTAGAAAACACTTTAGGTGTAGTAACTATGGCTTGTAAATCAGCAGATATACCACGTTCAACATACTACAAATGGTTAAAAGAAGATGATGAATTTGCTAAGGCAGTTAAAGATATTGAAAACATAGCTTTAGACTTTGGGGAAAGCCAATTACATAAACAGATAGGAGATGGTAACACCTCGGCAACTATATTCTTTTTAAAGACTAAGGGAAAGAAACGAGGTTATATTGAACGTAACGAATTAGATATTACTTCAGGAGATGAGCCAATTAAAATCAATGTAAACATCAAAGGAATTGAATATTGATACTGAATTTACTCATACTCAAGGACAAGCCATTGAATACTTGTTTGATGATAAGACTACGGAAGTTTTGTTTGGTGGTGCAGCAGGTGGTGGTAAGTCTTGGGTAGGTTGTGCTTGGTTAATTCTTTTATGTATTAAATACCCTAAGACAAGATACTTAATGGGTAGGTCTAAGTTAGATGCCCTTAAAAAAACTACACTAAACACATTTTTTGAAGTATGTCAAGAGTGGGGAATCTTAGCAAACAAGCACTATAATTTTAATGCAGGTTCAAATATCATTAAGTTCTATAATGGTAGTGAGATAATACTTAAAGACTTATTCTTATACCCATCAGACAGGAACTTTGATAGTTTAGGTTCATTAGAAATTACTGCTGCTTTTATAGATGAAGCAAATCAAATAACAGAGAAGGCAAAGAACATAGTAGCATCTAGGATGAGGTATAAGTTAGATGATTATGGTATTATACCTAAGTTACTTATGACTTGTAACCCTGCAAAGAATTGGGTATATACTCAATACTATAAACCTGCAAAGGAAGGTACACAAAAACCATACAGACAATTCATTCAAAGTCTTGTTGATGATAATCAGTTTATATCTAAGCACTATAAGAAACAGTTACTAACTTTAGATGAGTTAAGCAAACAAAGACTGCTATTTGGTAATTGGGAATATGATGCAACAAATGATAATTTAATAGAATATGATGCTATTATTAATTTATTTGACCAAAATGGAATGGAAGGAGAAAAATACATAAGTTGTGATGTAGCACGTTTTGGAAGCGATAAGACAGTTATAATGCTTTGGGAAGGTTTACATATTAAAAAGATAAGAAGTATCCTTAAATCGGCTGTAAATGAGGTTGTAGATGAAATTAGAGCTATGCAACAAGCAAACAATGTAAGACTGACTAATATTATAGTTGATGAAGATGGTGTTGGTGGTGGGGTAGTTGATTATATGAGATGCAGAGGTTTTGTAAATAATTCAAGAGCAATAAAAGGAGAGAACTATCAAAACTTAAAGACACAATGCTATTATAAATTAGCTGAAAAAGTAAATACTGCACAGATTGGTATTGAATGTGCTGATGTTAATGTTAAAAATCTTATAATTGAAGAACTAGAGCAAGTAAGAACTAAAGATGCAGATAAAGATAACAAGTTACAAATCATACCTAAGGATTCTATTAAAGATATTATAGGTAGGTCCCCTGATTATGCAGATGCTTTAGCTATGCGAATGTATTTTGAAATAGATGGTAACTATGGAAAGTATTATGTGCAATAAAAAAGGTGCAACCCTTAGATTACACCTTTCTTAACAGAGAAACATTATGAAAACGTAACAAATGTACGATATTAAACTAAATATTAACCTTTTCTATTATATAATATGCAAATCAAGATAAACAAAGCAGGTAAAAAAACTAATTACAATTTAATTAAAAGTTGGGATGATGTAACTTTAGATAAATGGGTTAAACTAATAACCAAAAAAAATAAACTAAAAGCAAAAGAAGCACAAAATACTATTAGTGTTTTATCTGATATACCTAAAAAAATTATTAATGAATTAGCTTTAGGAGATGTAGCTATTTTACTCAAAAGAATAGCAGATTTACAAGCTAAAGAAGATACTAAACTTAATAAAGTTATTACTATTAATAATGTTAAATATGGTTTCCACCCTAATCTTGAAGAACTTACTCTTGGAGAATATGCAGACATTGAAACATATTTAAATAATGGAATGGAAGATAATATAGATAAAATTATGGCTGTATTATATAGACCTATAACAGAAGAATTAGATGGTAAATATAGTATAGAAGCTTATGGTAAAAGTGATTTAAGAATGAGGGCTGAAAAGTTTAAGAAGATGAAAGCAAAAGACATATCTAATTGTCTGCTTTTTTTTTGGACTTTCGTAAAAGAACTGTCGAAAATTTTGCCATTGTATTTAATGGAACGGAATCAAATGATGATAGACAAACTGTCACGGAACAATTTGCAAACAAATGGGGCTGGTTTGGTGTGATGTATCGATTAACAAATGGAGAAATTATTAACTTAGAAAGAATAACAAATCTTAGCTTGTATGAATGTTTGACTTGGCTAACTTATGAAGCAGATTTAAACGAAACAAAATCAGTACAAAAATGACATACTTTAAAGACTACAACAATACTATAGACACCTTAAAGAAATTAGGAGAGCAACACTATATGATTAAGACTATAACAACAGGAGATATTTGGGAAGTTGATTTAAAAAAGAACTCATACTTTCCATTAATGCATATTACTCCTGTTAATGCTACAGCAGGAACACATCAAATGACTTTAAACTTTCAAATATTTATAATGGACTTAGTATTTCCTGACTTAAGTAATGAACAAGAAGTCTTATCTGATTGTCTACAAATATGTAATGACTTAATAGGTACATTTAAAAATGGGGAAAGTCTTTTATTATCTAATCAAGGTTTAAATGATATACCTAAATACTTTACGGATGGCGATATAAGTTTAGAACCATTTACAGAAAGATTTGATAATGCACCGACAGGTTGGGTGTTTACTTTGCCTGTAATAATAGAAAACGAATACAATACTTGTATAGCACCACAAGCAACAACTGATGCAATACAATAATGTTTGAGATACTAAAGAGATTAAATACGATAAAGATGGATAAACTAACAATACAACTAATACCACCAAAAATAATATGGCAGATTTAACAACAACCCTTTCTGAATCAGTAGTCTTAAATGGTGCAGTCAGAGGAACAACAAACACAACAACAACTACAGGAATAAATAATGTATATGAAAGAATTGTAACTTGTACGATAGATGAAATTACACATCTAGCAACTTTTGATTCTGATTCTTTTGGTGCAGCAGTTCAGATAGATAAACAAGATGTAAAATATATTAGAATAACTAACTTAGATGCTACTAATGCTTTAGAATTAGCAGTAGTTGGTGCAGCTACATTATACCAAGTAACTTTAGCAGCAGGTCAATCACATATCTTAGGTGCAGCAGTAACTGTTATGTTAGCTGAAGCAGATACTAGTCCTAGCTTTGGAACTATGGCTGACTTGACAAGTATTCAAGTTGAACCTGTAGCTACTTTAGATGTAGAGATATTTGTAGCTAGTATCTAGTGATAGCTTTAGAACGATACTTAAATAGCTTTGGACAAAGTGTAGTTAATAAATCAATAGGTAACCTCAAAAAGAAGAAGAAAGATGTTACAGGGGGTTTAATTAATAGCATTAAATTCAATGTAGTTAAAACTGCTAATGGTTATAAAATAGATTTTTCTATGGTGGACTATGGTAAGTTTGTAGACAAAGGAGTATCAGGTGCAGGTGGGGAGATAAAGACAGGAAAAAATAAAGGAAGCTATTCAGGTAGTAATAAGTTTACAGATTATAAAGGACAGACAATGCAAAGTCCATTTAAGTACACTAATAAACAACCACCTACAAAGGCTTTTGATAAGTGGGTAGTAATGAGAGGGATAGCACCTAGAGATGCTAAGGGTAGATTTATAACAAGACAGAGTTTAAAATTTGCAATAGCTAGAAGTATATACATTAGAGGTATTGAAGGGATAAGTTTCTTTCAAAAACCATTAGGATTAGAATTAAAGGGTTTTGCTTCAGGTTTTGGTAAAGCATTAAAAGAAGATATATTAAATAATTTAAAAACAATATGAGTGTTATAATAGAACAACAACCATTATATAGAACATTACCTGTAGGGCAAGATATAATATTTACAGTATCAGAAGATGTAATAGTAGCAACTAAATATAACGTAAAGTTTGTTGCACAAGTATATGTTGCTGATAGTATTAGTAATTTGGGTACTATTAACTCTTTAGTATCTACATTAAAAGTAACACCTAATAATACTGGAGTTGGTATATTTTCTTTGCAACCAATATTAGAAAGCTATGTAAATCCACAAAATGAAGGTGTTGATTTATTAAACCAAAGTATAAGTACTTATAAAGGTGTAGATTATAGTTTAAACACACCACACCCAATTCATTTAATAGATAAATATTGTACTAATAAAAACAATTCTAAATTCTTTGCAGTAGATTTTAATATAGAATATTATGATACTGCAGATTTAATAAGACTTATAACTTTAGCGCAACCTTTTAAATCTATAAACTTTTTGGTTTTTAATGGAGTATTAGATTATGATTCAGTATTAAAAAAGACAGGTAATAACTATGGGTTTAATCTAAATGGAATTGGATTAGTAATGAATATTGCCAATGCTTATACAGGTTTATTAGGTAAGTTTATAACTAATGCACCATCTACTCAAGATGCAAGGCTAACAGATTATGGTACGTTTTCTTTCTTTAATTATTTAAATGGGCTGATACAGGTAGGTTCAGTAAATGGAGATAGGGCTAGTTATTTAAATATAACTCTATATGATAGAGCAGGAAGTACATTGGGGAATGTTATAAGAGTAGACTGTACTATTGCTAATGGTGGTTGGGATAAGCCTAACTCATTATCAGCAGCTCGGATTATGTATTTTGGAGTTTTCCCTGCTAACCTTGATGGTGCTGCTTATACTGATTGGACAACTAATAAAGCAAATGTATCTTATTATACTGTACAAGTCTATGACAATACTGAAGTAGCTATTAGTAGAATATACACTATAAATATTGTAGACAATGCCTGTAAAGGATATGAAGCAATCAGACTAACTTGGTTAAATCAATACGGAACTTGGGATTATTATACTTTTAGAAAGAAATCAGTAAAATCTTTACAAACTAATAGAACTCAATATACACAACAAGGAGGTACTTGGAATGAATCAACATTTAGAATTAATGGTTATAAAGGTGGTAAGAAAAACTTTAGAGTAAATACAAAACAATTAATTACTGTAAATACTGATTTTATATTAGATAGCGAAGCAGTTTGGTTTGAGGATTTAATTAATAGTACAGATGTTTATTTACTTAATGAGTATTCATCCACAGATAGTTTAGGAATTACAAACAAATATGTAGAACCTGTAAGAGTAACTGATTCAAGTTATATAAGAAAAACTAAAGTAAATGATAAACTTATTCAATATACTTTTAATATAGAAAAAACACATAATAAACGAACACACTCTGTATAATGTCAGTACAATTAGTATTATATCCTCAAAGTTATCAAGGTGTATATTCAACTACATCATACCCTGTTTTAAGTGAATATGTAGCAGACACACCTTTTTTCTTTTTTCTTAATTGGTTGCCTAATTATGATGTTGCATCTTCATCTTTAGACCCTTCATTAGATGCAGTTACAAATAACCCACCAATACCTGCTTGGAGAACTTGGAGAAGTACAGGGGGTTTTTATGCTAATGTTACTGCACCCAGTGAAAGTTTTTTTGATAGATTAATATTATATTCAAATAATGGTGCTATTTCTAGTAGTGGGGTATATCAAAAAGTACAAAATCTAAATGTAGGTATCTTATATGAATTAAAAATTAAGATTACACAAGCAGGTGCAGGGGGTACACTTTTAATAGGAAACCCTAACTTAAATACAACTCTTGGTGGGGGTATGACTGCTAACTTATCTACATCAATCACAACAACACATATATTAAATTTTACTGCTACAAATACTGAAGAAACTTTAATAGTAGATTATAGAAATAGTAATGGTTCTACAATTAATATAGAATCTATAAGCATAAGAGATGCTATTAATGCACCATCACAAGGTTATGGGGATTTATCTGATGGGCAAGTAATTTGTGATTTATACGAGGAAGAAGATATACCATTAAGTCTATCAGTAGATAATTTTAAGAACGTAGCTGAAAAAACACAAAGCTATTCTAAGGACTTTAATTTACCTGCAACTAAAAGAAATAATAAAATATTTAGTCATATTTTTGATGTTACAAGAACACAAGATGATTTGAGTTTTAATCCTTATGTAAAAACTAAATGTATTCTTAAACAAGATGGATATGATATTTTTAAAGGTTATTTAAGGTTAATAGATATATCAGAAAAAGAAGATGAAATTAGTTATAATGTAAATTTATATTCTGAACCTGTAGCCTTAAAAGATATATTAGAAAATAAAAAATTTAGTGATTTAGATTTCTCCGAATTAGACCACGATTATAATAAAACTAATATTAAAGCAAGTTGGTATGATAATACAGGAATAACATTAAACAACCCATTAAGTGTTGATTCTAATGCTTATAAAGCAGCTTTAGGGGTAAATAATACTGATGTATTAAAATATCCTTTTGTTAATTGGAAAGGAGATTTAGATTTAGATGTTAATAATTTTCCTGTTTTAAATACATTAGAAGATGCTTTTAGACCTTTTATAAATTGTAAATATATTATAGATAGTATTTTTGATGACACTCCATTTACATATAAATCTGGATTTATAAATTCTACTGATTTTACTAATATGTTTATGGACTTTAATTGGGGAACAGGAAATGCACCTAACGATACTATACATACAGGTAAAACTCAATTTCAATATTTACATACTCAAACAATTAATACTGCTTGGGTAAATTTAGATTGTAATTCTAATAACTTTTCAAATGAATGGGGTTATAATCAAGCTACAAATATCTTTACTTGTATAGCTGACAATACAGTATATGATATAGTAGCTAAAGCAGTATTTACTTGTCAAGTAGCAGGAAATGCAATTAGAGTTAGATTATTACATACAGATACAACAGGCGCACAAACAGTAAATAATTTCCAAAATCAATATATAGGTAATGTATCAGGAACATATTTTTACAACACTACTTTAAATATACCATTACAAGCAGGAGATACATTAGAGTTTCAAGCACAATCATCTGCACTTAATAGTTTTGTTTGTGTTAATACTAGCCCTGTTCAATTTGGTGCAAGAATATATGGTAGTGTTACAATAAACAGAATGACTAACTCTATTCTTTTACATACATTAAGAGGAGAATTAGGACAATGGGAATATTTAAAAGGTTTTATAAATATGTTTAACTTGGTTATGTTACAAGATAAGGATAATCCTAATAAAATTATCATAGAACCTTACAATACAATATTTTCATTAGATGCAGTAGGAACATCTTTATTAGAAAGAAATATTAAATATGATTGGACTGATAAAATAGATGAAACAGAAATAAAATTATCTCCTTTAGATTTAGCTAATAAAACTATGTTTAAATATGAAGATGATGATGAAGATTATCCCACTACATATTATAATAGTTTAAATCTTAAAGATTATGGAAGTGAACCACATCTAGGTTTTAATAATGCAATAAGTATATTAGCAGGAGAAAAAGAAATAAGTGCCAAACCTTTTGCTGCTACAGTTATTAAACCTATTGCAGATTATATAAATGATTTGATTATACCTGTTATATATTCAAGTAATGATGACCAAACTGAATTTGAAAGTTTTAATAATAAACCAAGAATATTATATAAAATAGAATCAAGTCCTTATCAATTTACAGGAAACACTACATATAAAATACCTAAACAAAATGGTGTTTCAGGAGAACAAGCTACAGGGTATTTAAGGTTTTCTCATACATCAGATATATTAAGTTCTCCTACAGATACAGATTTAAACTATGGTACAATTCAGTTATTATGTGGAGATAGTCCACTAAATAATTTATATCAAAAATATTGGAGTAGATATTATAATGAATTATATAATGCTGACACAAAATATATGATATTAAAAGTTAATTTAAATGCAGCAGATATAAATGATTTTGATTTCTCTAAAAATGTAATGATAAAAAATAAATCATACAGAGTAAATAAAATAGAATATAAACCTAATGACTTATCAACCGTTGAATTTATACTAATAGGATAATGGATTATTTAAGAAACTACAATATAAAACCAAAAGAAGTAACAAGTACAGGAGAGGTTATATTTACTGATGGAACTTATGACTTTCCACCTAATCAATTAGCTTGTGAAGCATACGGATATACTTTTAATCAAGCCACAGGTACTTGTTCAGCTTTTAATTATAATTCTAAATTACAAAACAATTTTTCTAATATATTAAATAATAAAAGTGGAGGGAATACAGATAACGGAACTAAAAACACTATTCTTAATGGACAAGAAAATATTACTAAAGGAAACAATTTTAATAATATATTAAACGGAGAGAAACACCAGATAGAAAATGGTATTAATAATTCTGTTATACTTAGTGGTTCTTATGGTCAAGCAGTAAATCAAGGAGAAGTAATTTTAGGTGGTGGAGGTTTTAATAACTCTTTAGGATTAAGTCAGCAATCATTTATACAACAATCTGGTAAAACTACTGATGCTACTGAAACTGCTTTATTAACTCAATTTTTACCTTTGACATATATTCAAAAGGTAGCTAATTCTGTAATAGCATTTGAAGTAAATGTTATAGGAGTTCATTTTGGTGGTGGTGCAGGAACAGTAGGAGAATATGGATATTTTCAATTAACAGGTGCAGTACAATTTACAAATGGATTAGCTTCTGACTATCATCAAACAGTACACGCATTAGTTCCTCACGGACATAGTGGTTTAAACTTAACTGGAGAGATGAAAGATGTTACTGCTACTTCTTTTGGTGTTCACGTTACAGGTATTGCAGAAAACAATATACAATGGACTGCAAGTATAAAATTATGGCAAAATAAATTAACAATAACTTTTTAGATATGGCAGAAGAAATAGTATTTAACGTACAATCAAATATAAAATCAGTTACTAAAGATACTGAAGATTATACTAAATCATTAACAGGTGTTGAATTTGAATTAGATAGAGTAAACCAATCATTAAAAGCATCAAATAAATTTTTAGCAGACCAAAAAATAGAATTAATAAATTTAAAAGCTAAACAAGATGCTATACCTAAAGGTGGTTGGTACGCAGGTATGGATAATCTTAATAAAAAGATAAAAGAAACAGAAAAAAATATTAAAGAAGAAGCAGTTGTAATAGGGCAATTAAAAGAAGAACAAAAAAGTGCAAGTAAAGAAGTTTCTAAATTTAATAAAGAGTTAAAAGAAACTAATAAAGAATCAAAAGATTCTATTGGTAATTTTAAAGTTATGGGTGTTTCTTTAAATGGTGTAAAATCATCATTTGGAAAAATAATACCACTTGCTAAAACTATGTTTGGTACAATAAAAGCAGGAATACTTAGTACAGGTGTAGGTGCTTTGCTTATAGCTTTTGGTTCTTTAGTAGCATATTTTACAAGTACAAAGAAAGGTGCAGACCAATTAAAAGTAGTATTTGCAGCTTTAGGTGCAACAGTTAATGTATTAAAAGATAGAATTTCAGGTGTTGGGGAAGCAATTAGTTTAGTGTTTTCAGGTAAATGGAAAGAAGCAGGGGAAGCACTTAAAGGAACATTTGCAGGTATAGGTGCTGAAATAAAGGCAGATGTTGCTGCTATGACTGCTCTTGAAAAAAGAACACAAGCATTAAGAGATGCAGAGATAGAATTTACTATACAAAGGGCAGAAACAAGAAAGGAAATAGAAAAAGCAAGACTATTAGCTGAAGATGAAACAAAATCACAAGAGGTTAGGATAGCTGCATTAAAAAAAGCATTAGATTTTGAAACAGAAACTACAAATAAAGAATTAGAATTAGCAAGAGAAAGGGTAGCTATACAAGAGGAACAAATGGATACTGCTGAAAATTTAGTAGAAGCAGAAAAACAATTAGCAGATTTTAAAGCAGATTTAATAAATAAAGAAACAAAATCAATAAGGTTACAAAAAAGAGTACAGACAGAAATTAATGAATTAGAAAGAGAATTATTAACAGAAAAGAAACAAAGGGCTAAAGAAGAACAAGATATAATAAATAAAAAAATAGTAGCTGACCAAGAACAAATGGACTTGGAAAACCAAGCTAAATTAGATGCTTATAACAAATTAAAAGCCCTAGAAGATGAAAACTTTTTAGCATCTATAGAAGATGAAAAAGAAAGGGCTTTAGCTTTATTAGATATACAATATGATGCAGAATTAGAATCATTAAGTCAATATGAAAATTATTTAGAATTAAAAGAACAACTTGATATTAAATACAATAATGCAAAAGAAGCATTAGATACTAAACAAAAAGAATGGGAAGAATATACTACAAAAGAAAGGTTAGGATTAGCTAGTGATGCTTTTGGGCAGATGTCTGAAATAATGGGTAAAGAAACTAAAGCAGGACAAGCAGCAGCAGTTGTTCAAGCAGGTATATCTACTTATTTAGGCGCACAAGAAGCATATACATCTATGGCTAAAATACCTGTAGTTGGACCTGTTTTAGGTGGTATTGCAGCAGCAGCAGCAGTAGCTATGGGTTTAAAAAATATAGCAGCTATAAAAAGTGGTGGTAAAAGTGGTGGTGGTTCTACTAATATACCTGCACCATCAACATCAAATACACCTGCACCTGAAATGTTAAGTGGTAAATTTGAACTAGGAAATGTAGAACAAGAACAACAACCTGTTCAGGCTTATGTAGTTACAGATAATCTGACAGATAATCAAAACAAATTGGCTTACATTAGAAGGAGAGCAACAATTTAAAAATCAAATAATAACTAATTAAATCTATTATATTATATGCCTTGTACAAAATGCGATAACGGAAAATGGAAGTGGGGAGAAAATGGAGAGTGTAAATACGATTCAAAAGATGCTTGTGAAATAGCTAACCCTAAACATTATAAGAATTTAAAGTCTACTAAGATAGTAGAGTTAATTATTAGTGATGAAAGTCAAGAACTTACTATTGATGCTATTAGTTTGGTTACCAGTCCTGCAATAGAGCAAGACTTTGTTTTCTTTGGTAAGGAAAAAACTAATTTAACATTTGCTAAGATAGATGAGGAGAAAAGAATGTTGGTTAGTCCTGCTCTAATACCAAATAAACAGATTTTTAGACACGACCCAAATACAGATACTGACTACTATGTTTATTTCTCTAAAGATACTGTAAGAGAAGCTAGTCAGCTTTATTTGAAACATAACAATCATCATAAAGCTACATATCAGCACGAAGATAGAGTTTCAGGAGTATTAACTACTGAATCTTGGATAAAAGAAGGAGATATGGATAAATCTAAACTTTATGGCTATGACCTTCCAAACGGAACTTGGTTTGTATCTATGAAAATAGAGAATGATGAAATTTGGAATAAGATTAAAGATGGAGAATTGAAGGGTTTAAGCATTGAAGGATTTTTTATTGATAAAATGGAAAAGATGTCAGAAACAGTTAAACCAACTAATGAAGAAATACTTTCAGCATTAAATGAAATCATAAACGATGTTAAAAATCAAACAAACAATAAATAATTCTATTATATAATATAAAAAACTAACTATGGATTTAAAAAAGCAAATATTGGTAGCACTTGGTCTAAATGATGAACAAGCAGAAGTTAATTTAGAATTTCAAGCGAAATTAGAAGATGGTACAATCATTGTATCAACTGCTAAAACTTTAGAAGCAGGTTCAGACATTTCTGTTCTAACAGAAGATGGTTCTACAATTTTATTACCTGAAGGAGAATATAAGACTGAAGAAGGTCTAGCTTTTTCTGTTGTTAAAGAGGGTGTAGTTGCTGAACTATATACTGATGAAGTAGAAAAAGAAACTGAAGGAGCACCTGTTGAAGAAGAAGAAGAAATGGCTGAAGATGATGGTAAAGAAGCTGATGTTGAAGATTGGGCAGGTATGGAGAAACGTATCCAAAATCTTGAAGATGCAGTTGCAGACCTTAAAAAAGATAAAGATGGTGGAGATGATGAGGTAGAAGAAATGGATTCTGATACTAGTAGTTCTCCTAAAAAAATTAAAACTACAGAAGAAGTAGAATTTGAATATCAAGCTAAGATAGATGAATTAAATAAAAAAGTAATTGAGTTATCTCAAGAACCTTCTGATTCTCCTGTAGACACTAACAAATTTAGCACAGACAAAAAAGATTTAACTCCTGATTTTAGAAAAATGACTAAGAGAGAAAGAATCTTATATAACATAACAAAATAATTAATTAAAAAAATAACTAAAAATGGCTTTTACACTTACAAGTAATTACGCAGGAAAGGCAGCAGGATTTTATATTTCGGCTGCACTTAAAGAAGCAACATCATTAGAACACTTAACAGTTCTACAAAATATCAAGTTCAAAGAAAACATTCAGAAGATGGCAGGTTCATCTTTAGTAAGAAACGCAGATTGTAACTTTACAAATCACGGAAATCTTGCTTTAACAGAATCAATCCTTACTCCAAAGAATCTACAAATAAATATGGAGATTTGTAAGATAGACTTACTTTCAGGATGGGAAGCTGAACAAATGAAGGCAGGTGCTTGGAATAGAAACGCACCTAAATTTGAGGACTATGTTATTTCTTACTTCACACAACATATTGCTGATGGAGTTGAAGGTTCTGTATGGTCAGGTGCTGCTGCAACTAACGGACAGTTTGAAGGATTTTTAACTGCTGCTACAGGTGCTTTTGCAGTAAATGGTAATACTGTACCAACTGTTAACGCAGGGGGTGCTGCTGTAGCTTATAGTGCTACAAATATCATTGAAAACTTACAAACTATTGCTGCTGCAATCCCATCTACAGTTTATGGTAGAGAAGATTTAAGAATATATATGAATTGGAAAACTTACAGATTATATGTTTCAGCTATCTCTACTTTAGGATATGTAAATATGTACTCAATGAATAACGAATACGAAGCTACATTTGAGGGAATCAAGTTAGCAGTTGTTTATGGAATGCCGGATAACCAATTAGTAGCTGCACAAACTTCTAATCTTTTCTTTGGAACTGACCTCCTAAGTGACACGACTATGCTGAAAATGCTAGATATGAGTCCTTTGGATGGAAGTGAAAATTTAAGATTTATTGCTAAGTACACAGGTGGAGTTCAGGTAGGAATTGGTGCTGAAATAGTACATCAACAATAGTAAATAAATTAATAGAAAGGGAGAGTAAAAACTCCTTTTCTTTAACTTTTAAAAAAAATAAATATGGCTTGTAATTTAACGCACGGAAGGGGAATACCTTGTAGAGATTTAGTAGGGGGGGTAAAATATATATATTTTGCAAAATTAAGTGATATTGTAGCTGCTAATACAGTAATAACTGCAGGGCAATTAGCAACTTTAGATATGACTACTGCTGATTTTTATAGATATTCAATTAGAAGGGGTAATGCATCTGTAACAGAAACTATTACAGGTTCAACAGAAAATGGAACTGTTTTCTATGCTCCTTCATTAAATGTAAAATTAACAGGATTAAGCACACAAGACCAAAATGAACTTAAACTGATGGCTCAATCACAAGTGGTTGCTTTTGTTCAATTAAACCAAATTTTAACAAATGGACACAATGTTATAATGGTTTTAGGTCTTACAAATGGTTTAGACCTTAATTCAGGTACTAATGCTTCAGGTGCTGCCTTTGCAGATATGAATGGTTATGATTGGACTTTTGAAGGTTCTGAAGTAGACCCTATGATAACTTGTGAAGATTATACTACAACTCCATTAGATAATGCTACTTATACTTATGGTACTATTGTAACTTCTTAATAAGGTTTTACATATAATTTAAAGAGAGCTACTTAGGTAGTTCTTTTTTTTTCCAAACAAAATCAATGTTTTTCTATTATATAGTATGATACACGGACAATACGGACAACCTTATACTTTTTACACTACAACGGAAGAAAGAAGATTAGATAGGTCAGTACCTAGTTCACAAATTAGGTTTCTGTTTAAGTTCACTAATAATATGGATAGAAATGTAGTTTATGCTTATGGGCAAAGTCAGTTAGTAAATAATAGATACACTAAAGTTAGTATGACACCAAGTACAACTGCATTACAGGATGTATTTACAGGAGATATTAACTTTATGCCTAATGGATATTGGTCTTATGAAGTATATGAAGTAAGTTGGGCATCTCCTAGCCCTAGTTTAAGCGCAGGAGAGGCACCAATAACAGAAACAGATGTATTAACCCCTCCAAGCAGTTCTAAGGGCGTAGTGCAAGGATTAGTAGAATTAGGAAAATTATATATAAAAGAACCAACAGGTGGGGAGGAGGTACAATATGAAGAATATGTTAGACCTACACAAACAAATTACGTTTACGTTAGTTAAATAAATAAAAAAAATGGGAATAAAAAATACACAAGCATTATTAAATGAACAATTAGGAGGATTAGGTGGAGTAGAGATTTTTACTACTGCTGCACAAACAGGTAAAGATTATTACGCAATATACTTTGTACAGGAAAGTATAATATCTGCTATTACTATGGCTAATTCAACAGGTGCATCAGCACTTATCACGACTGTACCTGCAGGAATGACTTTATTTGGTAATACAACTGCAATTACACTTACTAGTGGTTTAGCTATAGCATACAAAAACTAATATAATGAAGTTAGCATTAGGAATGTCATTGCCTTCAAGTAATAAGGGAGGATTAACACCTACTCAAAAAATAGTAAATGATTTTAAAGCTAGAGTTATTGCTGATGGAGGGGTATTTGAGGCTAAGGCTTGTTTAGATGCACAATTAGTAATATTAAATAATATACAATGAGTTTATTAGATGATGTAAGTATTGTAGTAACACCAAATGGATATAAGGCAGGAGAACTATATGCTGTTATTCCTGTACCTACTGAGGGTGCTGAGCAAGTAACTAATGGTGATTTCGCTACAGATACAGGTTGGGATAAACGAAATGGTAGTACAATAAGTGGTGGTGTAGGTAATGTTATAGCTAATGGAGATTTAGGGAATACAGGGAATAATTGGTCTTTAAATCAAGGCGTTGGTATGGTTGTAGGTAAGTTATATAAAATAAGTTTTAGTGCAAGACAAACAGGTGGTACGGGTAATTTACAAGTAGGTCAAGCATATACTGCAGGTTTCAGCCAAAACATAACATCTGGTTTTGTTAATTACTCATTTATTATAACTCCTGCTGATTATGGCGTTAATACAGAGAGAGTATCTATAGGTGGCTCGGTAATTGGAGATACTTTTGAGGTTGATAACGTATCAGTAAAAGAATACACAGCAGCTGATATGGATGTTACAAGAGCAACAGCAGCAACAAGAGTAGATGAGGATGGATTAGTTAATTACGCAGAGGTTTTAGGAAGTGAGGAGGTTACTAATGGAGATTTTGCTACTGATTTAAGTGGGTGGACTATATCAGGTAATGATGCAACACATACTGTAACTTGGACTGCAAGTGGGGCAAGGTTTCAATCCGACACTACAAGCCCTGTAATGGAATTTAAACAATTAAACCTATTAACATCAGGTAAACAATATGTATTAACTTGTAATATAGCATATACAGGTGTAGGTCAATTAAGAGTTAATGTAGGAAGTAATTTAACTGCTTTTACAGAAGGTGCAAATACAAGATATTTTTCTGCTACATCAAGCACAATGTCTTTTCTAAGAGAAAATGCAAATGTAGATGCTATAATTTCAAACGTATCAGTAAAAGAACTAATAAGAGATAACGTACCTCGTATAGACTACTCAGGAGGAGGTTGTCCACATATATTAGCAGAGCCACAGAGGACTAATTTGGTTACAGAGTCAAGTGATTATAGTGGGTACTCTAAGTCATCTATAAATATTGTTAGTAATATATCTACAAGTCCTGATGGAAGTGTTAATGCAACTTCAGTAACTAATACGAGTACAGGTCAATCACACATTAGAACAGGCTTTACAGCTTCTTCAACAGGGGATTACACGGGTAGTTCATATATTAAAAAGCAAGACTTTGATTTTATTTATGTAGAGTTTGGAAATGCTTATGCTTGGTTTAATATATCCAATGGTACTTTAGGTAATTCAGGTAATTTTGGAAGTGGTTGGACTTTTGTAAGTCATTCAATAGAAAGTGTAGGTAATGATTGGTATAGAATATCTATTACTGCAAATAATACAATTACAGGTGGTTATAACTTTAGACCTTATCAGCCAACATCTGCTAATGGTAATTATACTTCAGGTTCATTAGGAGATTCTTTTATGTGGGGTACTCAAGTAGAGCAAGGCTCTTACGCAACATCTTACATTCCAACATCAGGTTCAACAGTAACTCGTAATCAAGACCAATTCACAAGAGATGGTATATCAAGTTTAATTAATAGTACAGAGGGGGTTTTTATGGTGGAATTATCACCTTCTTTTCCTGCTGGAACAAGACAGATTTCGCTTAACGATGGAAGTTACGTAAATAGAATAATTATAGAGGTGAGAAATAGCGGGGGTACAATTAAATGTCTTTTAGTTTCTTCAAGTGTAGTACAAGCCGAAATAGATTATACCGTAAGTAATATTTTAGATTATTATAAAGTAGCAATAAGATACGAATTAAATAATGTTTCCATTTGGGTTAATGGTTTGCAAATTGGTTCTACCGACACATCTGCCACTATGCCTATTGGATTAAACTCTTTTTCTTTTGACGGAAATAGTTTAAGTGGACTACCTTTTTACGGTAAAGTAAAACAACTACAAGTATACTCTACTGCTCTATCAGACGAACAGCTTATACAACTTACAGGTACATCAGGAACTGACTTTTATGAATCATATGCAGCAATGGCAAGTGCATTAACATATACAATACAATAATGGCGAATCCAAGTTTACAAATAGGCAATTCAAATTGGGCAATAAAAGAAGATAATCTTTTAGGTTACAGTGCATCAGGAACAAGGTTCTTTCCTATACCAATTACAATGACAAGAGCAACAGCAGGTACTAGAGTTAATTCTAGTGGCTTAGTTGAAACTGTTGAGTTGTTGGGTAGTGAGTTAGTGGTTAACGGAGATTTCACAAATAATGTAACAGGTTGGAATAAATTTAAATCAAATGCAACAGAATCTTGGAATTCAGGAGGGTATTTAGACTTTACAAAAACAGGTGTTAGTGGTAGATTAGGTTCTGATGTATCAT
>Ga0307984_1000116_pt1 | contig 31896 bp, 24 predicted proteins | sample EllFjometageno78_FD_203169 | JGI IMG/M metagenome (GOLD analysis project Ga0307984, IMG submission 203169) | Marine microbial communities from Ellis Fjord, Antarctic Ocean - #78 | ecosystem: Environmental > Aquatic > Marine > Unclassified | place: Southern Ocean | collected 2014-10-09
TCAATTGCTGTTGGGTTTACTTAGAGCAGGGTTTGTTGTAAACTTCCTTTCTCGCCCCATTATAAGTGGATTTACATCTGCTGCTGCATTAATTATAGGACTGAATCAAATATCAAACCTATTGGGTATCGAGATTCCGAGGAACAGTCAAATTCAAAATTTCTTTTTTTCTGCAAGCCGTACAATCACAGACATACACTTCGCAACGTTTGCAATAGGCATCGTGTCTATTGTTCTGTTCCTCGTTGTGTCGAAATACCGAAATAAAATAAAGATTCCTGCAGCGCTTATCGTCGTGGCACTTGGGATTATCACCGTATTCGGTTTGGAGCTGGAGCAAACTGGAGTCGCGATCGTAGGCGCTATCCCTGAAGGACTTCCAACGTTTCGTATACCTACATTAAATAACACCGGTTTTTACGAATTACTCCCAATAGCGATCACACTCGCATTGGTTTCTTTTGTGGAAGCATACTCTATTGCGAAAGCGCTAGAAGAAAAACACGGATATAAAATTAATCCCAATCAGGAACTGAGAGCATTGGGGCTCTCAAATATCACCGGTTCTTTGTTCCAATCATATCCCACTACTGGGGGGTTCTCTCGGTCGGCAGTCAACGACAAAGCTGGGGCAGTAACACCTATGGCGTCATTAGTCGCTGCATTCTTAATTGCCCTAACATTGCTGTTTCTTACGCCCCTATTTTACTACCTACCGAAAGCAGTATTGTCGGCAATCATTATTGTATCCGTGATCGGATTAATTGATGTCAAGCTGCCTATTTCACTTTGGAAGAGTCACAAGATTGAAGCAGGACTGCTCTTAGCGACATTTATAGTCACGGCAACAGTGGGCATGATTGAAGGCATCGCATCGGGTGTGGGTTTATCAATTGTTGTTTTGGTCTACAAGCAGATGCGGCCTCATTTTGCGGAACTTGGAGAAATAGCAGGTGTTTATCGAAATATTAATCGGTTTCCAGAAGCAAAAATCAGACCCGGAGTATTGATTGTCCGATTTGACGCCGCGTTGCATTTTGCAAATCATCGGTTTATGGTGACGTCCATAGAAGATCAAATCGCTCAGAGAACTGATGGAGTTCAAACCATCATTTTGTGTGCCGAATCGATTGGATATATTGATGCGTCAGGCATTACAGCCCTCGAAAACATCATCGATGATTTGGAAGAAAGAGGAACGAGTTTCCGACTGGCTGCGGCGATAGGTCCCGTAAGAGATGTCATTGAATCGTCAAAACTCATTACGCGGATAGGCAAAACAAGGTGCTTCACAAGCATTGAAAAGGCCGTTGAAGACATTTACAAACCAGGATCTATTGATGCGGATTTAAAGAGAATTGCCACTCAAGTAGACACGCCCGATTTAGACGACAATGAATAATGTAGATTATGGAAATTAAACAGATATACACAGGCTGTCTTGCGCAAGGTTCATATTACGTGAAATGTAGTGGCGAAGCTGTCATCATAGATCCATTGAGGGAAGTACAGCATTATATTGATCTGGCTGAAAAAGACAATGTGAAAATTAAATACATTTTCGAAACGCATTTCCATGCTGATTTCGTGTCGGGACACGTGACTTTGGCTGAAAAAACGGGCGCTCAAATTGTTTATGGTCCTACGGCACAAACAGCTTTCGAGTCGATAAAAGCGACAGATGGGCAACGTTTTAAAGTGGGGAAATTAGAGATTGAGGTATTACACACACCCGGCCACACCATGGAAAGCGCTTGTTTTTTAGTGTATGATAAAAATGGCAAGCAACACGCATTGTTCTCTGGGGACACCGTATTCCTAGGAGATGTCGGACGTCCTGATTTGGCCCAAAAGGCAGAAAACATGACGCAAGAAGATCTTGCAGGAATGCTCTTTGACAGCATCCAAACAAAAATTATGCCTCTTAAAGATGATGTGATTATTTATCCGGGACATGGCGCGGGATCAGCGTGCGGGAAGAACATGAGCAAAGAAACGGTCGGCACGGTCGGGCATGAAAAAGCAAACAACTATGCACTGAGACCGGGCATGACACGTGAGGAGTTTGTCAATGAAGTGCTCGAGGGTCTATTGCCACCGCTTGAATATTTCGGTTTTAATATTCAAATGAACAAGCAGGGCTATGTCTCTATTGATGAAGTGATCAAGAATGGCACGAACTTGCTTGATCCTGATCAGTTTGAGATTGCGGCAAATGACACCGACGCTGTCATCCTAGATGTAAGGCATGAATCGGAATTTGTAAAAGGATTCATTCCTCGTTCTGTATTCATCGGATTGGATGGAGGTTTTGCACCCTGGGTCGGTGCGTTATTGGTTGATGTGAAGCAGCCTATTTTACTCGTCGTTGAAGAGGGCTTGGAGGAAGAGGCAGTCATCAGACTCTCCAGAGTGGGATTCGACAATGTCATCGGTATTCTTCAAGGTGGATTTAAGAACTGGATTGATTCTGGCAAAGAAACCGACCGCATAGAGACCATTGAAGCAAGCAAACTAGAGGGGTTAGACAGACCTCCTGTCTTCGATGTCAGAAAGACTGGAGAGTATACGGCTGGACATATCGAATTTGCGGAATCAACACCCCTTGACTTCATCAACGAATACATAAGCGCATTCCCCAACAAGGATGACTTTTATATTCATTGTGCTGGAGGATACCGATCTGTGATTGCAAATTCCATCTTGAAAAAGCAAGGGATTCACAATGGGATAGATGTATTGGGGGGATACGATGCCATCACTAATACTGACATGCCTGTCACAGATAATGTGTGCCCTTCAACATTAAAATAATGGGCTTAGAGACCTCGCATTTAATAACAATACTGAGTTGCAAATGCCCCAGCTGTGCTGAGGCAGGACTTTTCGAGGTTTCGAATCCATATAAACTTAGGTCGCTCACAAAGATGCACAAGGCTTGCCCTAACTGTGATGCAGACTTTGTAAAAGAACCTGGATTTTATTTTGGTGCTTCATATGTAAGCTATGGAATCACTGTAGGCATGTGGGTCGCTGTTCTGGTCGCATTAATAACCTTTGACGCTTTGCAGTTTATTGAATTTGGATTCCTGACTCATCCAGGCACATTTATAATCTGCGGAGTAAGTACGCTATTAATCCTTCTTCCTATAATATATAGGGTGTCAAGGTCAATTTGGCTTTCGGCATTTACAAAACGCAGGAAAAAGTAATTGAAATTATTTGGTATAAAAAAAAAGGGCCCTCACGTTTGAGGTGCCCTTTTTAAACCAAATCGCCTGATTCTAGCGTCATTCAAGACGCGGTTAACCAAAACCTGAACCTAATACGTGTGTCGTTCTTATTTGGTTACAAAGAACTGAATGTTTTTTTGAGAAAAACTTCATAACCACCCTGTAAGCCCAATAAATACTAGGAATTTAATATTTCAGTTTGTATCCGAATACTCTCCTTATGAACTTGCTCCAATACAAGTTTTAAGAATTCTTCTTCTAAACCCACACCGTCTGACCACATCTTTCTTGTTTTCATAATTTCTTTCCACCTCGACAATTGAAGGACTGTGAGACCATGTTCCTTTTTATAGTCACCTATCGCTCTTGCAACATTCATTCTTCCACTTAAAAGCTCAACAAGTTGCTCATCGATGGAATCCATTTTAATTCTTAGATGTCGGATATCTGATGTCTGTGACTGATCTAGATTAAGATCTCTGATTGTCAGATTGTCCAGTAAGCGAATTAAATTAGAAGGCAACAACTGCTGCTCTGCGTCGCTCAACGCTTCGCTGGGGTTGTGATGTGTTTCTATCATCAGACCTGACATTCCTAGATCCATGGCTTTTTGAGACACCGATTGTAGCAATTCTCGATTGCCCGAGATGTGACTTGGGTCACAAAACAATTGTATGTCTGGCATTTCTGCTTTGAGACCTATGGGAACTTCCCACATGGGAGCATTCCTGTATTTTTTCTGACCATAGCTTGAAAACCCCCTGTGAAGGGCAAATACCTCCCCTTTTGTCGAATTACTCACCCTTTCTATCGCGCCCATCCAGAGCTTTAAGTCTGCATGCATGGGGTTTTTAACCAAAACAGGAGTGTCGGTTCCACGAAGTGCATCCGCGATGTTCTGGACAGCAAATGGACTTACCGTCGTTCTCGCTCCAATCCAAACCGCATCTAGACCATACTTAAGAGCAAGCTCGACATGTTTGGCATCCGCCACCTCTGTCATCACAGGGATCCCAACCTCTTTCTGGACATCTACAAGCCATTCCAGCCCCTTCTCACCTACTCCTTCAAAAGAATTCGGACGTGTTCGCGGCTTCCACAATCCCGCACGGAAAAAATGCACATGACCTTTGAGGGCATTCGCTGTAGAAAGGACCTGGCTTCTTGACTCCGCACTACATGGGCCCGCAATGACGATAGGTCTGGTATTTTTTAAATTCTTAGTCACGTTGTGAAGTTATGAGGAGAAAGACTGAAGCTTAACTAATTCTGCATACCCTCCATTTAATGCAATAAGCTCATCATGTGTTCCACTCTCCTGAATGCGCCCTTCTGAAAGAAGGACGATTCTATCTGCTTTGGATACTGTAGAGAGTCGATGCGCGATGACCAGAACTGTTCTGTTTTTCATTGCGGCATCTAACGCCTTTTGGACTTCGTGCTCAGACGCCGCATCTAACGCAGAAGTGGCTTCATCTAGGACAAGTATTGAAGGATTGCGATAGAGTGCACGAGCAAGCGCAACCCTTTGCCTTTGCCCGCCCGAAAGACGTCCTCCACCATCACCTACGGACGTTTGTAGGCCATCAGACATTTTGCCAGCAAATTCCATCACTTGAGCGGCCTTCGCTGCTTGAATTAATCGTTCATGATCGACCTCCTCTTCACCAAGAGAAATATTCGAAGCAATTGTGCCGTGAAACAAAATCGACTCTTGGGTAACGACTCCTAATTTCTGACGCCATGAAGAAACGGGGATGTCGCGAAGATCACGGCCATCAATTTCAACGGAACCCTTTGTAGGATCATCAAACCTGATGAGCAAGTTCGAAAGTGTCGTTTTACCTGATCCAGAAGCCCCTACAAGAGCGATCACTTCCCCTTTTTTAATCTCTAGCGAGAGCTCTGTAAGCACAGCTTGGTCCCCATAGAAATAACTCACATTGTTAAACGAAATTCCCGTTTCGAGCGCCACAAAAGGAAGGGCGTCTTCAGCTGCATGTTTGACAGGATGAGAAACCACAAGCATTTCTTCCAATCTGTCAAGAGATGCCACACCTTTATTGATCCTAAACCAACCATCACTGAAAGCACGAGCAGGAGGAATAATCTGAGAAAAAACAACCAGGTATCCAATAAACCAATCCCCGGTAAGACCCGTACTTCCATCAAGAACAATGTGACCTCCATAACCGAGAAGGATCGCCATCACCGTTAATGAAATCACTTCACTGACTGGTGAACTAAGGTATTCGCGCCTAAACATCTTACGCATGGCCATAAAATGCCTTTGGTTGCGCGCATTAAATCGGTCTGAAAAGAACTTTTCTACCCCAAATGCTTTAATAATTCGAACACCACTTAACGTTTCATCCAAAATATTAACCAAAGACCCTAGCTCCTCCTTGCCTCTCTTCGCTGAATGTTTTAGTTTTTTTGCAATTCTACTTATAAGTATCCCGCTGATGGGCAGAAACACCAAGGCAAAAATGGTAAGCTCCCAGCTAAGCGCGAAGAGGGCAGCGATTGAAATAAACACAATGAGGGGCGACTTAAACATCACCTCTATCGACCCCACAATACTGACTTCCACTTCATTCAAGTCAACAGTAAGGCGACTCAAAACATCTCCCTTGCGCGAATCCGTAAACCACCCCATACTCATTCCCAGAACTCGGCCATACATTTTATCTCTCAAGTCTCTACTTACACCCGTACGAATAGTCGCGAGACTATACATGGCAAGGTAAGACACCAAATTCTTCAGAACCGCCAATACAACAACGGCAATACACACCATGATTAATGCATGAGAATCACCCCCTTCAAGAACATAGCCATCAAACCAAGTACCGATTTTTCCTGGAATATCATCCGCCAAGGGGACAACTTTAACCTTGGTAGGAGTGGACTTTCCAGAAAATAAAATGCGTAGAAATGGAACAACACTTAGGAATGAAAAAAGAGACAATACCGCACCTATTGCATTTAATACTGCGTTGGAAACAAGATTCCAACGGTAGGCTCTGAATAGGGGGAATAAAACAGATAATCGCTTCATGTTCAGTCTAACAGCAAATTACGACACCAACTCTTCAGAAAACCCGATGTAAGTTGAAGGTGTAATCTGCCTTAACTCATCTTTAATGGCATCGGATACATTTAAAGTATCAATAAAAGCACGCATCGAAGATGCATTGATTTTTTCGCCTGTTCTCGTAAGGTCTTTTAATGCCTCATATGGTTTGGGGTAGTTTTCACGACGAAGAATTGTTTGAATTCCTTCAGAGACCACAGCCCAGTTGTCTTCCAAAGCAGCTTCCAATGCAGATGTATTCAGAACAAGTTTGCCCAAGCCTTTTAACAATGACCTCAATGCAATGAGACCGTGACTCATCGGAACACCAATGTTCCGAAGAACTGTAGAGTCTGTTAAATCTCGTTGCATTCTAGAAATAGGCAGTTTTTCAGAAAAATGTCCCAAAACTGCGTTGGCCATCCCAAAGTTTCCTTCGCTGTTCTCGAAGTCTATGGGATTCACCTTATGTGGCATCGCTGAGGATCCTACCTCCCCCTCCACGATCCTTTGCTTGAAGTAATCCATAGACACATACGTCCAAATATCTTTGTCCAAATCCATCATCACTGTATTTGCTCGCCTCATCGCATCACACCATGCCGCGAGGTGATCGTAATGTTCGATCTGAGTGGTCACCTTGCTCCGAAACAGCCCCAAATTTTCTTCTACAAATTTCGTCCCAAACGCAGGCCAATCAATGCCTGGATAGGCTACTTTGTGGGCGTTAAACCCTCCTGTTGCACCTCCAAATTTGGCTGCGTAAACAGCATTTGCTATAGAATCACGTTGTACCCTAAGTCGGTTTTCAAAAACACTCACCTCCTTCCCGAGAGTCACAGGAGAAGCTGACTGTCCATGTGTTCTTGCAAGCATCGGCACAGACTTCCATTCGTTTGCCAGCCCACTTAATTTGGTGATAACCTCATCGATTAAAGGCAAATACACCTCTTCTGTAGCCCGCTTAAGCGACAATGGAATGGCTGTGTTGTTTACGTCCTGAGAAGTCAATCCAAAGTGAACGAATTCACTCCATTGGCTCACCCCCAATTTCACCATCTCTTCCTTAATCCAATATTCAACCGCCTTCACATCATGGTTCGTAGTGGCCTCAAGATCTTTAATCCTTTGCGCATCTGCTTCAGAGAAATGAAGATACAGCCCCCTCATGTCTTCAAACTTGTCCTTGGGAAAACCATCGAGCTGAGGAAGCGGCAAACACACTAAATCAATGAAGTACTTTACCTCCACCTCTACTCTATGCTTAATTAACCCAAACTCAGAAAGCAATGGTCCAAGGACATGTGTATGTCTGTGATATCGTCCGTCAACTGGAGAAATAGCATTCAAAGAAGAAAGCGGCATATGGAAGTATTATTCAGTTCTTATATCAAAAGACAAAGATACTACCTTAGACGCATGCAACTTCATACTATTCACAACGGTAATTTTAAATTGGACGGGGGAGCTATGTTCGGCGTTGTACCAAAAAAACTATGGTCAAGAACGAACCCTTCTGATGCAAATAATTTATGCCCTTGGGCGATGCGCTCATTGCTGATCGAAGACGGCGACAAATTAACATTAATAGATTGTGGATTAGGGGACAAACAAAGTGAGAAGTTCTTTGGTCACTATCACCCACACGGAGACGATTCACTAGACAAATCACTCTCAAAAGCTGGGTTTTCTCGTGACGAAATTACAGACGTTTTCCTCACCCACTTGCATTTCGATCATGTGGGTGGCGCCGTAGAATGGAATGACTCCCGCAACGGCTATCGTCCCGCTTTTAAAAATGCGACTTTCTGGAGCAATTCAAGGCACTGGAAATGGGCCACTGAACCAAACCCGCGCGAACGCGCAAGTTTCCTTTCCGAAAACATAAAACCCCTGCAAGAATCTGGACAGCTCAAGTTTGTAGATGCATCTGATAACGATTTACGCATTAACACTGGACTCGGTTTCGATGCATTCGTCGTGAACGGACACACTGACGCTCAAATGTGCCCCATCATTAAATTAGGTGACACCACGGTCGTCTTCATGGCGGACCTGCTGCCCTCAGTGGGACACATCCCGATACCATATGTCATGGGCTACGATACGCGTCCACTGTTAACACTCGAAGAACGCAGTAGGATTTTCAACGAAGCAGCAAACAAAGGGTATCACCTTTTTTTAGAACACGATGCCGCAAATGAAGTTTGTACTTTAATTCAAACGGAAAAAGGGCCTCGACTCGACCGCGTAATGAAATTAAGTGAATTGTTGTAGAGACTATCCTTTCAGTCCTTTTCTAATCTCTCTTACCAAACCAGGACCTCTGTATATAAATCCGCTATAAATTTGTACCAAAGAGGCTCCAGCATCCATTTTCTCTTTCGCAGAGGAAAGCGAGTCTATGCCTCCCACACCAATGATAGGGAACGCACCCGAGGACTTTTGAGACAAGTATGCGATCACTTCTGTTGAGCGAGAACATAGAGGAGCACCAGATACACCCCCACTCCCCAAATCATCCATTGATTTTGTTTTCAGATGAGAACGTGATATCGTCGTGTTTGTTGCGATGACCCCATCCACCTTTTCAGAAATGACAATGTCGATGACATCATCCAATTGAGCATCTGTCATGTCAGGTGCGATCTTTAAGAAAACAGGTCTACGCTTAGAATCTGGGGGAAGTTGAGCCTCATTATTTCGCTTGACTACAGCTCGAAGCAAAGCTGAAAGTGGCGCTCTGTCCTGAAGTTCTCTAAGGCCTGGCGTATTGGGTGAACTTACATTCACGACAAAATAATCTACGTGCGGATGAAGTGCATCAAAACAAGCAATGTAATCTAAAGTTGCATCGACATTAGACGTCACCTTATTCCGACCTATGTTCCCCCCAACTATTAATCCAACGGGTCGTCTTTTAAGTCTTGAAACTGCGTCATTTACACCTCCATTATTAAACCCCATACGATTGAGAAGAGCGGCATCTCTTTTTAATCGAAAAAGTCTTGGTCGGGGATTCCCTGATTGGGCAATAGGCGTAAGTGTACCTACTTCTACATGACCAAATCCAAGTACTTGAAGTTCTCTCAGGTATCGAGCGTCTTTGTCAAAACCCGCAGCGACACCTACCGAATTCGGAAACTCAAGACCACAGATGTTTACAGTCGTATCAGAGATGCCTGAGTTAAAGCATTGCTTTAACACCCATGCCATCCCCGGAATGGCAATTGCAAATTGCAACATCGTCATAGAAAAGTGATGGGCTTTTTCTGGAGACATCAGGAACAACAGGGGTTTCAGGACATTTTGATACATAGCACGAAGGTAAGGACATGTCAACGAACTGGTCATAATTGTGGATAACACTGTTAATAGCGATCATAAAAGTGCACGGCAAACCATAATTTCTCTTGATTAACTTTGAGACCCAAGGATGATAAACAAGGGACTACTCAGCTGGCTATCTAAAAAGAAGCTTACCGATGAAAAGGTGGCCAACATCTTCGTCAACTCATCTTTCGAGACGGTTGAGAAGGGATGGCCTGAAATTGCGTCGATGCTAAATGCCTCTCCCGGTTTTGAAACTTGCCCTGATTTAGATGAAAAAGACTACGGCCTCTTCTTAATGATCGTCGTCTCTGCAAATCTAAGTTTGGTCCCCAAGTACTTTGAACCCGGTGTAGATCGAGCCATCATCAAAAGATGTTGTGCGAAGTTTGGACTTGCCCTAGGAGTCGCGAAAACCGACTTTGCGCTTAAAGTGAAAGCGAACAGGGATTTTATGAAAAAGATCAATCACCCTTCAAACAACAATGTCACAGCAATGACTCGGGCTGTGTTCTATAAATACGGACTCATTAAGAAACAAGACGTGTACTTCAGGGACATGAATGTTCCTAACCCTATCATCATGAAGAGCCTTCGTGATGTGATGGAGCATTTTGCTTGGGAATGGGAAGACATCAGCGATCACTACAGAGTCACCGTTTCGAAGGAGATAGAATCTGTTATATAAGTCGATCTAAATCACGAGCGACGTCTTTTTCCTTTAACGTAGCCCTCTTGTCATGCATCTTCTTGCCTTTTGCAACGCGGAAACGCAGTTTCGCATATCCTGAAGGCGCAATAAACATGAGGGTGGGCACTAAAGTAACACCCGTATTTTTAAGTTTTTTATAGAGCTTTTTTAATTCCTTCTTCTGAAGAAGTAATTTTCTCTGGCGACGAGGCATCTGAATTGAATATCCCGCGTTTTTATATTCCGACACATACATGTTGAACACAAAAAGTTCGCCCTTATCGAAGCGACAATAGGATTCTCCAATACTGGCCTTTCCGTTTCGAATAGATTTTATTTCTGCTCCATTCAATTGAATACCAGCAGTAAACTCATCCTCTAGGAAATAAGTGTAAGATGCTTTTTTATTTTTTATTTCGATAGCCACGCCTCAAAGGTAAACGTATTTTGCGGGGGAGGAATAAGCAGTAACTTGTCGAGATGAATTTGGATGAGATAAACGAACAATTATTTAACTTACCTAAGGTTGAATTACATTGTCATTTGGAGCTTGCTTTCAGACCGTCAACGATGATGGAATGGGCTATAGAGGACGGTTTTAAGATAAAAACCCAAGAAGATTTCGCAAGGGAATTCTTGATTTTAGAACCGATGGCAGACCTCCCAACGGTGTTAAATAAATTTCTACACACAAGAGATAGACTTTCCTCCTTAGAAAGGATAGAACGACTCGCATTTGAAGCATGTGAAGACATGTACCTTAAGAGCAATGTCCGATTGCTTGAACTTAGATATGCACCAAGTTTCACACTTGATGTATTTCCTTACCTGGGCGCTGAGAATTTACACGGTGCTATCATGAAAGGGTGTGTACGGGCAGAAACGATGTACCCAATGGCTGTGGGACTTATTTGCTTGTTGCAGAGAATAAAATCTCACAAAGAGAATATGTATTGGTGTGACTTTGCCATTGAGCATAAAGGCGAATTTCTAGCTGTCGATCTGGCTGACAATGAAGTGGATTACCCCCCCAAACAATTTGCACCCATGTTCGACAAGGCCAAGGCCGCAGGACTAGGCATTACAATCCATGCCGGAGAACCCGCTTTGCCTGGATCCCCAAACAACATCCTGGCTTCTATCGATTATTTACACGCCGACAGAATAGGTCATGGGGTCCAAGCCATTCACGATGAAAAGGTCATCAGGAGACTCGTGGATGAAAAAATACCTCTGGAACTTTGTCCTACCAGCAATTGGTTGACGCAGGCTGTACCTGACCTCGCGTCACATCCACTCAAACAATTGATGGACTTAGGCATTAAAACCACTGTAAATAGTGATGATCCAGGTGTGATGGGCATCACGCTTATGGATGAATACCAAATCGCTCACAAGACACTTGGAATGAGTCTTGATGAATTAAAGCGCTGTAATTCCTGGGCCGCTGATGTTTCGTTTATACCCCAGAAAAAAAAGGATCATGTTTGGAAGGAATAACACACTTTCAATGAACAAGACAATACTTATCTGTGCTTCACTCATCTGTTTATTGGACGCTAATCTTCGTGCCCAAACACAGACTGTGGGCACATTCCTAAACAACACCGAGGCCTATGAGGGCTACAACTTGCTGGCGCCAAATAGCTCCGACTTCACTTACTTGATTGACAATTGTGGGCAAGTGATCAATCAATGGGAGAGTGAATACCGCACCGGTCTCTCTGCATACATTCTTGAAGACGGAAGTTTACTCAGAACCGCACAACTAAGCTCATCTGCAACCCCTCCTTTTTCAGGAGGCGGCACAGGAGGAAGGATTGAGAGATTCAATTGGGAAGGTGAATTGATTTGGTCTATGAACTGGGCAGACACATTACAACATCAACATCACGATATTGAATGGATGCCAAATGGAAACCTTTTAATCTTAGGGTGGGAGAAACATTCTTACCAGGAAGCATTGGAGATGGGGAAAACGCCCAATGCCACCGAAAACGATGTTTGGTGTACTCAAATAACAGAAATTCAACCTACTGGGGATTTTGGCGGGGAGGTTGTTTGGCAGTGGTGCGTATGGCGTCATTTGGTTCAAGACACCGATGAAACGCTTCCCAATTATGCTGAAATCTCAAATGAGCCAAGACGATTCAATATCAATTACACAGCGAACAATGGCGCCAATGGTTTAAACCCAGATTGGATGCATGCAAATTCTATTGCTTACAATGAATCATTAGATCAAATAATGATAAGCGCAGCGAAATTCAACGAAATCTTCATTGTCGATCATTCTATAACGACAGCAGAAGCCATGGGGCCAGCAGGTGATCTTTTGTGGAGGTACGGAAATCCGATGGTTTACGAAAGGGGCACGATTGAAGATCGCACGCTGTTTTTTCAACACAATGCACATTGGATAGATGAAGACCATCCTGGAGGAGGGAATGTGTTGGTTTATAACAATGGGCGCAACAGGCCAGACATAGAAGCTTCATCTGTAGAAGAAATCACACTTCCTGAAATGGAAAATGGAACATATCCAATTGATGATGCACAGCCATTTGGTCCTGAGACCTATTCCTGGAGATATCCTGAGACCTTAGATGACGGATTTTATTCCTCAAATGTTTCTGGTGCAGAGAGGCAACCCAATGGAAATACGATCATTGCAAATGGCCAAAACGGTGTCGCATTTGAGGTCAACCCTGCCGCAGAAATCGTATTCAGATATGTAAATCCCATCACGGCTTTCGGGGCCACCACTCAAGGGAATGATCCCGGAAACAATGGCATCTTCAGATTCCCCAGATATGCATCCGATTACCCAGGGTTTCAAGAAAAAGACATGACACCTGGGGACGTCCTTGAAGCGAACAGCTGGATTACGGGATGTGACAGTGAAATTATTGACTTAGAGCGTTCTTATAGCGAAGCATACCCAAACCCCTTTACGGATTTTACGACAGTACATTTCAAAGAAAAAGGGATCTGGCATGTATACGCACCAAGTGGAATATTGCTAGAAATGGGGGAAGCGAAACGTGGGGAGATTCTTAGAATAGGGCGTAAACTTAATTCAGGTTTTTACATTTTAGAATTCTCACCTAAGTTTGTAGATGGTTCCTTCTCAAAAAGAATAGTCAAATTATAGAAAACGATATCTCATGAAACTCCAATACACAACTGGACTCATCCTTCTGATGTTCATCAACTTCAACTTCGCTCAAGAAAATACGGTAGGCACAATCGTTTACGATGAGGCAGCCACAGATGGAGGCTACAACATGATTTTCCCTCACAACCAACCAGATGCATTTCTGTTAGACATGTGTGGAAATGTTGTTCATACTTGGGAAAGCAACGACACGCTCCGCCCTGGAAATGTCATTTATTTACTTGAGAACAGTGACGTAATTACCACGCATAGACCTGCTGATTTCAGCGGAGATGCGATTTGGGCTGGTGGAGGTGGTGCAACTGTAGAGCGTCGCACTTGGGACAATGAGCTGATCTGGTCATTCACTCGAAATGACAGTGCATACAGACTGCACCACGATGTAGAACCTTTGTCAAATGGCAATGTGCTCGTCATTGCATGGGAAAAGCATGATTCATTAGATTGCGTAGAAGCTGGACGTGACACGACAAATCTGACTGGGGGCGGAATATGGTCTGAAGTTGTGTGGGAAATTTCTCCCAATGACAATATGGGCGCAGATATTATCTGGGAATGGGCTGCTTGGGATCATCTTATCCAAGATTTTGACGCTTCAAAGTCAAACTATGGTATCATCGCAGACAACGTAGATAAAATTGACATCAACTTTGGAATGGTCCTAGGTGCTGCTCCTGACTGGCTTCATATTAATGCCATTGATTATGATGACTACTCCAAGCACATCATGTTGAGTGTACCAACGTTTGGTGAAATGTGGTTAATCGACAAGGGGAATACAACACCTGGAGAATTAAAGTGGCGTTGGGGAAATCCTGCTGCATATGATCACGGAGACGCGGCCGACCAAAAACTCTTCTTCCAACATCACACGCATTGGTTAGATCTGGCGCTAGATACAAGCAGTCCAGATTATGGTAAAATGGGTGTCTTTAACAACAGGGTTCTTTTAGATTCTAATGAGATAAGTACCGTCAACACGTTAAATCCAATTTACGACGAGTACGAAAATGAGTACTTTATAGATAGTGAATCTGGGACTTACCTCCCATTGGACTTTGACTGGACGTTTATGTCTCCTGAGCCTTCTGACTTGTATTCAAATATCGTGTCATCTTTCCAACGTCTTGACAATGGCAACAGCCTTATTTGTTCTGGGAAATCTGGGGACACAAGAGAATATACTCAAGAAGGAGCGCTCATTTGGCATTATAAAACACCCTTGTTAAATACAGGTGGTGTTGGTTCTCCTGTAAGTCAAGGCACAGTTCTTGAGGCTATTCAGAATTTGACATTTAGAGCCACAAGATATCCTGCAGATTACCCTGGCTTAGCCGGTATAGAACTTGTTTCCGGAGCGCCTATTGAGCTTAATCCTACTCCCCTGCCATCTTGCTTGGTCTGTGACCTTGCGCTTTCTCTAGACAGCATTTTATTTGACTCATTTGGGGCCACGATCCTAGTTTCAGCTGAAGGTTCATTCGACATCAATACGATCGAATGGATGTCCCTGGCGGACAGCACCATCTTACCCTTTGCTCAGGCACTTGTTTTCGGAACAATGGATTCAGGAGATTATATGATAACCGTAACGGATGTTATGGGATGTGTCGATTCACTTGTTGTTTCAGTAATTATCGATGAGGTGAACAACCCGAGTCAACTTGCCTTTGGCGTTTATCCCAACCCGTCCAATGGGGAGATAAATGTTACGCTGTCAAATCACAGTCACAATGCGATCATAGACATCTATGACATGCAGGGAAGATTGGTTTTTAATCGTGGGGGATTCACCAACTCAAGAAATATCGCGCTTGATTTACAAGACCTAGAGAATGGAACGTATGTACTGGTGATCCGCACAAATGAAGGTTCTGGAAATTCAAGAATAGTCATTCAGAATTAAACCTAAAGCGTTTATATCTTAAATAATAAGCCCGACGAACTTCAACTCGTCGGGCTTTTTCATGCTTAACTTCGCGATATGTCTGAATCAATCCAAATAACGAATAAAGGTTCTGTTAGATACATTACCCTGAACAGACCTCAAGCATTCAATAGCTTTGACAGAGTCATGGGACGTGCTTTCCAAGAAGAGCTTGACAAGGCCGCTTCAGATGATTCAGTGAGATGTATTGTGATTACGGGTGAGGGACGAGCATTTTGTGCGGGGCAAGACTTAAAAGAAGTGACAGCTCCAGATGCGCCCAACTTTAAGGTCATCGTGGAAGAAACGTACAATGCGAGTATTCGACGGATTTGCGCAATGAGAAAGCCGATTTTAGCAGCGGTAAATGGTGTAGCGGCAGGAGCCGGAGCAAATATTGCGCTTGCGTGCGACCTCACGATTGCGAGCGAAAAAGCATCTTTTATTCAGGCGTTTTCGAAAATCGGACTTATTCCAGACAGCGGTGGCACCTGGTGGCTCCCACGTCTGGTCGGCATGCAAAGAGCCAAGGCCCTAGCATTCTTTGGAGACAAACTCAGTGCAAAGGACGCCATGAACATGGGCTTGATCTATAAATCGGTCAGTGAAGAGGAGTTCCACGCAGAGATTGAAGCGACAGCGACAAGGCTCTCTGAAATGCCCACTTATGCACTGGGACTTACAAAAGCGGCATTTCACAAAGGAATGAATTCAGATTTAGATGAACAATTGGATTTGGAACTAGATTATCAATTCCAAGCTGCTGAATCTGAAGATTACGCAGAAGGAGTCGCGTCGTTCTTAGAAAAAAGGGCCCCTAAATTCATCGGGAAATGAGTGGTTGGATCGACATCGAAAAGGAAATCCCCCAGGACAACCAGAGAATCCTAGCATATATACCAGACAACAAAGTCTTTTTACCCGGTATGCAATTGGATTATGCAATGAGAGAAGTGGTTATCCTTCATTTCCGCAAAAACTTCTTTGCCGACAATGAGGAAAAGAGAAACAAACATGGATTGCATTTTTGGTCTGGAGAAGGCAACAGCAATCACTTCTATCACGACGTGACACACTGGAGAGCCATTCCGGAAGGCCCCTTAGCTTAAAGAAAGCTAGCCCTTCACTTGGATTGCATTGTAAAAGGTGACGGCCGTTAGTGCTGCAGTTTCTGTTCTTAGGCGCATATCACCCAGCGTGATCTCCGAACCTTGGTGTGACATCATCATTGTGACTTCCTCGATTGTAAAGTCTCCTTCAGGGCCTATAGCGATCACAGCGGGCTGACCTTTTGACAGGGCATTGAGCAGATGGACCTTTTGATGTCCTTCAATCCCATCCATGCAATGCGCAATAAAAAAATCACAGGAAACATCGCTTCTGACATAAGTGACCGTCTTCTCTAGTTCATCAGTAGGCATGAGTTCAGGCAGCCATTTTCTTTTACTTTGCTTCATGGCTGAAATAAGAATCTTATTCCACCTCTCAAGCTTTTCGACTTTAAACTCAGATCGAGACGTAAAAACCGGATAGATTCTTTCGATTCCGATCTCGGTTGCTTTCTCCAGAAACCACTCGAAACGTTCCGCTTTTTTAGTGGGTGCCACGATCATCGTCAAACCAAACAATGGACGATCTTCCACTGACATCTCACCCACTTTGAGTAAACAGGAATTTTTCGTGATCTCAATAATCTCACCCTCAGCAGACCCACCCTTTCCGTTCATCAAAGTATAAGAATACCCCACCTTGGCACGTAAAACTTTTACTGCATGGCGCGATTCGTCTTCAGAAAGATTGAACAGGCCCTCTTTTAGGTTTGGCACATAAAGAGAGCGCATGAATGAAACTTGATTTAACTTTTTACAGCAACCAGAGGACCTCCAGAACGCATTGCGTCAGTGGAAGTATCGTCAAATTGCGCGAAATTCTCCACAAAACTTTTCGCCAAATGATTCGCTACCCTGTCAAATTCATTTTGATCAGACCAAGTCTCACGAGGAGTTAACAATTCATCGGGAACACCTGGACAAGAAGTAGGGACATTTAAACCAAACACCTCATCTGTGCGCATCTCAACATCGTGTAAGTCACCATTAAGCGCAGCTGTGATCATCGCACGAGTATGCGACAGCTTCATTCTAGAACCCACTCCATATCCTCCGCCAGTCCAACCCGTATTCACAAGCCACATTCTGGCACCGTGACGCTCAATACGTTCACCTAACATCTGCGCATAATCGGTAGGGGCGAGTGGAAGGAAAGGCGCTCCGAAACAAGCTGAAAAAGTTGTTTGCGGCTCCTCCACTCCTGCCTCCGTACCTGCAACCTTGGCTGTGTATCCACTTATAAAATGGAACATCGCTTGGTTTGAATCTAACTTACTGATGGGAGGCAAAACGCCAAAAGCATCACAAGTCAAAAAGAAAATATCCGTTGGATGCCCTCCCATGCCGTTTTCTACAGCACCGGGAATAAAGTCTACTGGATAAGAAACACGCGTATTTGGGGTGATTGAGTCATCCTTGTAATTGGGTGTAACTCCGTCGTCTTCAAAACCGATATTCTCTAACAGTGCACCGTATTTTATTGAATTGAAAATTTGTGGTTCGCCCTCAGCGCTCAGATCTATCGTTTTTGCATAGCAACCTCCCTCCATATTAAAGACACCATCATCAGACCATCCGTGCTCATCATCACCAATGAGGTTGCGATTGGGATCTGAACTCAAAGTCGTTTTTCCTGTCCCACTTAGACCAAAGAATACGGCGACGTCGCCCTCTGAACTTACGTTTGAAGAGCAGTGCATCGGCAAGACATTATGTAATTCTGGCAATTCGAAATTCATCACAGAGAACATCCCCTTCTTGATTTCTCCAGTATAGCCACTCCCAGCAACAACAATAATTTTGCGTGTAAAATCGATCGCACTCACATTGCCCTGTCTACACCCATGTCGCTCAGGGTTAGCCTGGAAACCAGGAGCGCAGATGATGTGCCAAGCAGGATCAGCGAGCCAAACCTGTTCTGCATCTAACCTCAAAAACATGTTGTGAACAAACAGATTTGACCACGACTTCTCCGTGACTACTCGAACATTTATACGAGTAGCAGGGTCAGCTCCTACAGCGGCATCTCTTACGTAGACGTTTTTTCCATCCATGTATTCCTGAACATCTGACATCAGAGTCCCGAAATGTGATGGCGTCATCTTTTGGTTGATCTCACCCCAATCTACCCTTGAAACGGTTTTGCTGTCATCTACGATAAACCTGTCCTTGGGAGAACGGCCTGTGAATTTCCCGGTCTTAATAGACAGGGCTCCAGAATCGGTAAGGACACCTTCACCACGAAGTAGGGTTTGCAAAATAAGTTTCGAGGGGGGAAGATTCCAGTGGGCGCTAGCCACTCCTTCTAATCCAATAGCTTCTAGCGAGGCCCTATAAGGGGTATTGCCGATGTGCTTCATGTTGTTGAGGAATTAATCATTGAGATTCCTCCTGCAAAGGTATGTACTCTTGTGACCACAACCTCACAATTTTGTTCACAACCTATTCACGACCTCATTCGAATGGAATTATCTTTACGAGATGATAAGAATTATTACTAGCCTATCGTTTTGTGCATGCATCTTGTTTTCCTCATGCAGTTCTATCGATTCAAAAGACGCAGATAAGCCTTTGCCCAGTTCGGATAAAAAGGAAATACCAGAAGGACTGAAGAATTTAACTGAAGCTGAAAAGAGAGGAATGTACCTCATAAAAAGACGTCAGGAGGAAAAGGACAAAACGGCTCAAGTACAAGAGAAGAACCTTAGCAGTGTGTATAAATACCTCACTACTTCAGACGAATACCCCATCTTCACCGCACTCATGAGCAAGTCTGCCATTTCAAAACATATCCATAGCCACAATGTGACAGTCTTAGCTCCTGTGGACAAAGCTTTTGACATCTTCCCAGAATATAAAGCTCTTCTCCGTCCAGAAAACAAAGAATTATTGAATGATTTTATCAGCTATCATGTGATTGACATTGCCTATGAGTATAAGGAGTTTGCTGACAACTCCTACCTGACTGTCCATGCTGGAGAAAGATTCGAGCTTACGAATAAGGATGGAATACATTTCAATGGTGCGCACGTTAGATCAGGGAGCATCAACACCAATTTAGGCAGTATCATAGGTATGGATGACCTCATTTTCTATCCAAAACTTACCAAATAGATCACGGATGAAAATATCTTTAAAGTCCATCGGTATTTCAAATACACTACTCCTTTTATCTCTGTTGTTCATTCCTGAGACTTCAGCGCAGTGGTCACATGATTTTGAACAAGGAATCATCCCCGTTGTAATAGACGGAGATACGCTTCAGAATCCATGGGTGGGAGGATTAACTGCACCTCAATGGTCTCCGATAGACTTTGATTTTGACTCTGATGAAGATCTTTTCGCATTTGACAGAGATGGCTCCAGACTCCTCGCTTTTGAAAGAACAGAAAGTGGATGGAAATACAGACCTGAGTGGGTACAGGGATGGCCCGAAATCGTAGACTGGTGCCTACTACGTGACTATGATTGTGATGGACGTCCTGATATTTTCACAAGCTACCAGAACGGGATTTACGTTTATCGAAATGTGACCGTAGACCCCAACAATCCTCAATTCGAACCCGTTGCGACTCCACTCATGGCTTCCTACGATTTCGGAGCGGGACCAGACATGCTTCCGGTCATTTGCTTGGGAATAGATCTCCCCGCTATTCTCGACCACGATGGCGATGGTGATCTTGACATCATCTCCTTCACAGAAAACTCAAGCACGCTGTATCGTTTTCTTGGTGATACTGAATGTGGATTAGACATGACATGCACAAATAGATGTTATGGCATGCTCGCGGAAGCCTCAGAAAACAATGCGCTTTTTATTGGAGACGATTTTAACTGCAGTTTCAATGTAGCGGACCCAAGAGACGCGATGCATGCCGGAGGGTCAATTACAAGTTTACAATTGGACAACTTGGGACCACTTGACCTTATCATAGGGGATGTTACGTTTCCTCTTTCATTGGCGATACTCATGGAAGATGCCGTCGATGGGCAGGATTCCGCCATATTTATAGATCAATCTTTTCCCCTACTCACAGGCGGAACAGAAGCGCTAAGTTGCCAACGATTCCCCGCCTCATACCATATTGACATTGACGATGATGGGGTACGTGACCTTCTTTTCAGCCCAAACACTTACTTAGAAACCGATGATGATGCCAGTGTTCATTACCTAAAAAATACAGGCGAAGATTTATCTCCTTCTTGGGAATATATACAAAATGACTTCATCCAAGAAGGCATGATAGATCTCGGTCGTGGTTCATACCCCGTTTTAATCGATCTCGATTCTGACGGTCTTCTTGACCTGGTCTTAGCAAATAAAGAACAATATCAAGGTGTAGATAACACCCCCACATCCATATTGCTTTTTAAAAATACCGGGACACTTTCATCTCCCGTATTCAGTCATCAATGGCAAGACACTGTAGATATTTCTACATATGGTATTGAGAGTGTTTTTCCAGCATTGGGAGATCTAGACGGAGATGGGGATGTCGATTTAATCGTGGGAGATGAATTGGGGAGAATGCACCGATTTGAAAACAATGCAGGAGAAGGAAACTGGCCCGAATTTGTTGTTTCCGAACTGTCTATTTCAGATAGCGAACAAGAAGTTATTGACGTGGGACAATTCGCTGCACCACAATTAATTGACATCGACGCTGACGGGCTACTCGACTTGGTGGTAGGTGAGAAAAACGGAACTTTAACGCTCTTCCTCAATTGTGGTGACAACCTTAACCATTCGTGGTGTAGATTAGAAAGCGAAGCCTTTGGTGTAAATTGGGGCGACATACACGTCACAAACATCCTGGGGATTAATGGCTACAGCACACCAGCTCTTTATGAAGACACATTAGGTATCCATGTCTTGGTGGCAAACGAAACGGGCACTGTTCAGTCGTTTGGTTTTGTAAACAGTGATTATGAACTCGCACTTGAAGAGGTGAATTCCGAAGTGATTGCAAATGGCACAGGAGGAGCTGGATTCAGAGCAGGAGCTGCTTTCGGCGATCTCAACGGCGACTCAGTTGTTGACTGTCTCCTCGGAATTCAAAATGGTGGCGTGAAATGCTACATCTCTTCTGACTCTTCCACCACCCATGTCACAGACATCACGACAAATGATGTAACCCCGAGTCTGAATGTGTTCCCTAATCCAGGAAAAGACATCCTGAATTGGGAATTCACCTCATCTTCAAGCCTATTGACATCACAAACTCAAGCTGCAATTGAAGTCCGAAATGAACTTGGTCAAACCATTTTTCAATCTCAGATACTTCCTCCCAACGCGGGGAAATTGAGTGGTTCGATTTCAACAAACAACTGGTCGGGAGGAGTGTATATTTTAGCTTTAGTTGAACTTTCAGGCACGAAAAAAGGAGGCCTGTTGGGACCTCCTATTCGTTGGATTAAACTGGACTAGAAATGGTCGCGATACAGTTTAGACATTCATCCCATCTAGGATGGCCTTTACTTCACGAACTGCTTTCTCGCTGTCCGCAAGCATCGCTCTTTCACCTTCATTAAGATCCAGCTCAATTACTTTTTCAATTCCGTTTTTTCCAAGTATCACTGGGACACCTAAATACATGTCTGAGATGCCATACTCTCCTTGCATCCATACGCATGCGGGGAATACACGTCTTTGGTCTTTGACAATTGCCTCAACCATCTGAGCTGCTGCAGCACCTGGCGCATACCAAGCTGAAGTGCCGAGAAGGTTTACAATCTCACCACCACCTTTCTTCGTGCGGTTCACAATGGCCTCTAACTTGTCATCATCAATCATTTCAGTGACTGGAATCCCTCCTACAGTTGTATAACGAGGAAGTGGAACCATTGTGTCACCATGACCTCCCATAAGAACCGCTTGAATATCCTTGGGACTTACGTTTAGCTCTTCGGCAAGGAATGCACGGTAACGCGCAGTATCAAGAATACCTGCCATTCCAATTACTTTGGTAGAAGCTATCCCAGCTGTGAGATAAGCACAATAAGTCATCACATCTAAAGGATTAGATACAATCACAAGAATAGCGTCTGGGCTATGAACCATGATCTGTTCAGTGACAGATTTTACGATCCCAGCATTTGTAGCAATTAAATCATCACGGCTCATGCCTGGCTTGCGAGGAAGCCCTGATGTTATCACAACTACGTCAGACCCTGCGGTCTTTGTGTAGTCATTTGTTGAACCCACTGTACGAGTGTCGTACAGGTTTATCGGAGCAGTTTCCCAGATATCGAGTGCTTTGCCTTCAGCAAAACCTTCTTTAATATCTAATAAGACTACTTCATTGCATACCTCACGTGTTGCGAGGACATTTGCACAAGTGGCACCTACATTTCCGGCACCTACAACAGTTACTTTCATAAGAAGTTATTTTGGTTGGGATTGCAAAAGTACAGCGGGAAAGACTACGGAAAAAAGAAAACAGTACCTACTTTCGTTGTACTTATAAAAAGAGATGAAACTTAGAATATTTATTACCGCACTTTCACTTGCCTTTGTTTCTGCAAACGCACTGACACAAACCCTTCCCACAGCAACAGAGTCAAAACCCACTGGTGATGCTGGCATAGATTACAATCTCTCAGACAATGGCGGGGAAAAGCACGGAGACTGGATAAGAGTATACGCAGATGGATCATTGTATTATGTGGGGTCGTTTAACAGTGGCAAGCCCGAAGGCCAGTTCCTTTATTTCTTTGAGACGGGAGAACTTATGTCAAAAATCGAACACCCGTCCTCGTCTAATTCGACCGCCCAAACCTCAGCGATACACTACCGTAAAAATTCATCTGTTCAGTCTTCCGGATTCTATATTTCTATCGATGAACAAGAAAAACCAGTAAGAGATGGTAGTTGGGGGTATTATGATGAAGGATCTAAGCAGATCAAACAAGAAAGCTACTCCGCAGGCATCCTAAATGGTCCCTACTGGATAAAAACCAAAGAGGGGATTTTGATAGAAGAAGGTGGGTTTGCAAATGGGAAACTCGATGGGCTGAAAACAACGTATTACGACACTGGAACAGTTCGCCAAAGAATCAACTATCTCGCTGACGTACTCGAAGGAGATTTTCAAGTGTTTTACATCAATGGAATGACGAAAATTGAAGGGGATTTCATTGAAGGAGAGGAGAATTTGATTTGGAAAATATATCAAGAAGATGGAGTATTAGAACAAATAACGCATTACTCATTCGGAAATAGAGTAAAAGAAATCAAGGTGAATGGATCTTTTGAAGAGGCTTTTCCAGACGGCCGTTCTAAAGAAGAATTCACGTACAGAAACAAACTGAAGGATGGACCTTTCAGGATTTGGTATGACCTTGGAGGATATGTGATTGAAGACTTTACCGATACTGAAACAGGCGATATACTTCAACGCCAAGTCCTCGTAGGGACACAAATCTCAAGCGAGGGAGAATACGTCGAGGGAAAACTAAATGGTCCTAGATACTATTACAGTGAAAAAGGGCAGATTACAAAAACAGAATATTATCGTGCGGGCGAACTTCTCAACACAGACTAATACCCATACTTTTTCTTCCAAAGGGACTGCAGGTAAATTCTCATTGACTTTTCTCGCGGATTGTCCCCTGGATTGTAAAGCTGCTTGCCCTCCAATCCCACAGGCATACACTCTTGTTCACTAAATCCTGAAGGAGCATCATGGTCGTACGCATAGCCTTTGCCATAACCCAGCTTAGACATGAGAGAGGTCGGTGCATTTCTTAGATGAAGAGGCACAGGTATGTCGCCCGTTTCTTGCACCAACTCTTGCGCATCTTTGATTGCCATGTATGAAGCATTGCTTTTGGGACTCGAAGCGAGATAAACGACACATTGAGAAAGTAAAATACGTGACTCAGGCATACCGATTCTCTCTACGGCTTGGAAAGTTGAAGTCGCCAACACAAGTGCAGTAGGATTTGCATTTCCGATGTCTTCCGAAGCGCTTATGAGGAGTCTGCGTGCAATGAACTTCGCATCTTCGCCCCCTTCAATCATTCTTGCGAGATAATAAACAGCGGCATTGGGATCACTTGCTCGAATGCTTTTTATAAAGGCACTTATAATATCGTAATGCGCCTCTCCACCTTTGTCATATCCTGCAGCTGTAGAGCCGATGAGATCTTTCACAACTTCATTCGTGACTTGAACGGCACCCGAAGGAATACTCTGAACGACCATTTCAAGGACATTTAACAATCTTCGCGCATCACCGCCACTCGCTCTCATCAATGCATCTTTCTCTACAATCACAATGTCTCGAGAACTTAAAAGAACATCTTCTTCTATCGCTTGCTTAATCAAGGACTCCAGTTCTTCTAAACTCAAGTGCTCAAGAATATAAATCTGACAGCGAGACCGCAAAGCAGGGATAACCTCAAAAGATGGGTTTTCAGTCGTGGCACCGATTAATGTAACCCACCCTTGTTCTACAGCTCCTAACAAACTATCCTGCTGTGATTTCGAGAACCGATGGATTTCATCAATAAAGAGAATCGATTTACCGGCGAACATCCCACCACTTTTGGCACGAGCAATCACTTCTCTCACCTCCTTAACGCCACTATTTATTGCCGAAAGCTGGTGGAAGGGCAATCCAACTTTGTCCGCCAAAATCCGAGCCAGAGTCGTCTTACCTACCCCAGGAGGTCCCCAAAGAATCATCGAAGGCAAAGTACCAACATCCGCTGCATTTCGCAATACAGCGCCAGGACCCACCAAATGAGTTTGGCCCAAATAATGATCCAATGTTTTAGGGCGCATCCTCTCTGCAAGAGGCATTACATCAGAATTAATGATCTTATTCACGATTCTAAGGTACGCTCAAACATCCTCTTTTGAAGCTGAATTCCTTCCGGCATCTGATGTTTCCATCTTTTGTGAGACCAAAGCCAATCACTTGGCGCGTTCAAGATCTCCTCCTCCAATTCACCCAAACATTTGTCGAGAACATGACCTTTATTTAGTGCTTTCACATTTTCCTCCACCAAACGAAATTCAACTTTGTATCGGCCTCTACCTGTTCTGCGAACAGCGCCATACACCACAGCCGCATCGTATGTATTCGCCCACTGTTCCGCACCGAAATAAACAGGTGTTTCTACGCCCAGAAAAGTGGTCCACCACGCTCTCATAGGATCTTGAGGGCTTTGATCAAACCCAAAACCGACTGCCACAGGCTCTCCTCCTTCTGATACGTGATTGTCCATCCACGTCTTACACTCTTCAATTTCAATCATTTCAAGGCCCATTCTTTGACGAGATTTCCGCATGGCATCATCCATGATTGGATCACTCAACTTTTTGTATAACGCCATTGTCTTATGTCCTATCGCTCTTGAGAGCGTCATCGCATACATCTCCCAATTAGCCATGTGAGCGCCTACAAGAATGACATGTCTCCCCTCTTTATGAAGACGATTCATGAGAGTTACTCCCTCCTCGGAATATTCTACCCTTGAAATGACTGAATGATCTTTTGCAGAAAAAAGCTTCATCGATTCAACAGTGATGTCACAAAAGTTTTTGTAAAAACCTTTTGAAAGCGCTTGAATATTTTCGCTTCCAAATACTTTGTTCAAGTTTCCAAGGACAACCCCCTTCCGATATCCACCTACAATGGCCATAAAACCTGCAATGACAGAAGCCTCGAAATGCAACATCCACCAGGGCTGCATTCCAAAACCCTGCATCAATCTCAACAATATTCTTGATCTGATTTTATTCATTTCAATCATTTTCAATGACACACCCATCCCATCCAACATACACACCCTGAGGCAATTGCGCTTGTAAAGCTTCGTGTGTACCGATGAGATGACTTAAGTGAGTTAAATAAGTTGATTCAGAGCCCACTCTTTCAATCACATCTAAAACTTGATCTAGTGAAAAGTGACTTGGGTGGTGCGTTTTCCTTAAAGCACTTATGACCAAAACTTTGACGCCTGTAAGTTTTGCAAATGTTTCGTCAGGTATATGGTTTACATCTGTGATGTATGCAAAATCCCCTACTCGAAAACCGTACACTTCCATCGCGGCATGCATGACTGGCAAAACCGTCCAGTTAATGCCTTGTATCTCAAAACCATTGATCAACTCATGTTCACCTAATCTATGAATATCAATCTGAGGCAATCCCCCGTGTGTGTTTTCACCGAAGGCATAAAAGAAATCACGACGAAGCGCCCTTTCAACTGCCTCGTTTGCCCAAATTGGCATTGCTTTTGAATGCTTCTGATTGAACGCCCTCACATCATCCATACCAGCCACATGATCCTTATGTTCATGCGTATATAAGATCGCATCCAAATGATTGACATCATTTCTAAGCATCTGCATTCTGAAATCAGGCCCCGTATCAACAACCACAGACACGTCATTTACTTGCACCAAAATCGAGGACCTCAACCTGTTGTCTTTGGGGTCTGAAGATCGGCAAACATCACATTTACAAGCTATTACAGGCACACCCTGAGATGTACCAGTGCCTAACAGTGTAATTTTCATAGTTTTAACACCTAAATCATGTTGAATTATGCGATTCACCCTGCAAAGATACCCTACCTTTACAATAGTGGACTTAGAACGCGTCATATTATCTGCAAAGCAGAAAGCTCTTCGAATAAATCTGAATCAAGATATATACGGGACTTTTGCCGAAGTGGGTGCTGGACAAGAAGTTGTAAGACATTTTTTCAGAGCTGGCGGAGCTTCTGGAACGATCGCCAAAGCCATCAGCGCATACGACAAAGATTTCTCTGATGCGATCTATGGCAAAGAGAAGAAAGACAGGTATGTCTGCAAACAGAGACTTGAGAAAATGCTTAAGCATGAGTACCAACTCATTGAAGAACGTATTAATAGAGAGAACCATCCTTCCAAACAATTTTTTGCATTTGCAAATACGGTTGCAACAATCAATTTCCACAAGTCCAGTCAGGGTCACGGATGGTTTGGCCTCAAATTCCAGACAGAACCCGGGAAGGAATCATCCGAGGTGATTCTACATGCCAGGCTTCACGAATCGGATGCATTACAACAACAGATTACGACTGGAATTCTTGGTACAAATCTAATTTACGGGTGTTATTTCTTTTACAAGGACCCCAAAGAATTACTGAAGTCACTCTATGACAATTTGGAACGTAGTCAGATAGAGATTGACATGATTCATATGAATGGCCCCGACTTCGCCAACATTGACAATCGCCTACTTTCTTTACAACTGGTTAAAAATGGCATGACAGATGCTGTCATTTTCTCACCTGATGGACGTAATCTACAAGCTGCAGATATTCTTTATAAAAAGAACATCCTCGCAATCAGAGGTAGTTTCCGCCCAGTGACGAAAGTGAACATTGACATGATTGCGAAAGGCCTCAAGAAATTCAAAGAGGAACCTAAGGTTGACCCTGACAACATTCAGGTATTGTTTGAAATAACGCTTAACAACCTGAAAGCACAAGGAGATATTGACGAACAAGATTTCCTAGACAGAGCTGACATACTTTGTTCAATAGGACAGACCGTACTTATTTCAAATTACAAGAAATACTACAAGCTGGTTGAATTCTTTTCTCGACACTCAAAAAAACGCATGGGCGTCATTATGGGGGCCTCTACCCTCGTTGAAATTTTTGACGAAAAATACTATCGCAATCTGAACGGAGGAATTTTGGAAGCCTTTGGAATCCTCTTTTCTCGAGACTTAAAGATTCTTCTATACCCTTGGAAAGATTCGAAGACAGGGAACCTTTGGAATTCCAACACCACGCCTATTCACCCACGATTGAAACCCCTTTACAACTATCTAACTTTCAATAAGAAAATCATAGATATTGAAGATTATGACGAAGAAGTTCTGTCCATCTTCTCTACTGAAGCTTTCAAGATGATCAAGAATGGTGACACCAATTGGGAGAGTATGGTCCCCACATTTGTAGACCAAATCATTAAAGAAAAATGTCTTTTCGGGTATTGTGGAGTGAAACCTAAGACAAGTTATTCTGAGGACCCCGCGAAAGCTGCTGCAAAAGCAATCGAACAAGGAACAAGCGATTAACCTTTTCTCGTGAATAAATACGCAGCATTAAAAAGGCCTCCCAAATGGGAGGCCTTTTTAATTCATATATGATGGAGTAATCTAAGCTTCAGCAATCGCCTTCTTAGATTCTTCAACAACATCTTCAGTTTCGGAACCTTTCAAAGCTGCATCAAATTCATCTTGAGATCCTACAATTAAATCTTGGAAATCTCTAGAACCAGTTCCAGCAGGAATAAGGTGTCCAACAATTACATTCTCCTTAAGACCTAACAAGTGGTCTTGCTTACCGCTTACAGCAGCTTCGTTCAAGACTTTCGTTGTCTCTTGGAAAGATGCTGCAGAAATAAAGGATTTTGTCTGCAATGATGCACGTGTGATTCCTTGTAAAAGAGGACGAGAAGTTGCTGGAATAGCATCTCTCGCTTCAACAAGTGCAAGGTCTCTACGTTTTAAAGAACCGTTCTCATCACGAAGACGACGCGCCGTGATCATTTGGCCTTCAGAAAGCTCTTCACTTTCTCCTGCGTTAGAAATCACGACCATTCCAAATATCCTGTTGTTCTCAACCAAGAAATCAGCTTTTTCAGCGTTTTGCTTTTCTAAGAACTTTGTATCACCAGAATCTTCAATCACTACCTTCTTCATCATTTGACGAACAATAACCTCAAAGTGTTTGTCATTAATCTTCACACCCTGAAGACGGTATACATCTTGTATCTCGTTCACAATGTACTCTTGAACAGCGGTAGGGCCTTTGATGTTAAGGATATCCTTCGGTGTAATCGCACCGTCAGAAAGAGGCATACCTGCTCTCACAAAATCATTGTCTTGAACCAAGATGTGCTTAGAAAGAGGCACCATGTACTTGTACTTGTCTCCAACACGAGACTCTACAATGACTTCGCGATTACCTCTCTTAATCTTTCCGTAAGTAACAATACCATCAACTTCAGATACAACAGCAGGGTTAGATGGGTTACGTGCTTCAAATAGCTCAGTTACTCTTGGAAGACCTCCAGTAATGTCACCAGACTTACCCGCAACACGTGGAATCTTACACAGAATCTGTCCAAGTGTTGAACTACTTCCATTCTTCACCATAATGTGGGCACCCACAGGCAGAGAATAGGTACGTAAAGCTTCCCCTTTCTTGTCTACAATTAAAATTGCAGGGTTCTTCTTTTTGTCTTTTGTTTCAGTAATAACAACCTCACGGAAGCCAGTTTGCTCGTCAAGTTCCTCACGGTAGGTTAAACCTTCCTCGATGTTCTCAAACTTGACAGTACCTAACGCCTCACAGACAATGGCACTGTTGTATGGGTCCCACTTACATACAGAGTCGTTCTTCTTTATTTTATCTCCAGACTTTACAAAAAGCAAAGATCCATATGGTAAAATAGTTGTAGAAAAAGCAACGCCCGTTTTCGGGTCAATAACTTTAAATTCACTCGAACGAGAAACAATCACAGTTTCCTTTTCTCCGTTGTCATTTTTCCGATCTACAGTACGTAAATCTTCAATCTCTGCGACACCATCAAACTTCGTACGCAACTCATTCTCATCAGAGATTTTTGAAGCTGTACCACCTACGTGGAAGGTACGAAGCGTAAGCTGTGTACCTGGCTCACCAATAGACTGAGCAGCAATAACACCCACTGCGACTCCTTTCTGAACCATTCTCGCATCTGCTAGATTTCGACCATAACATTTGGCACAAATACCTCTAGAAGATTCACAAGTAAGTACAGAACGTACCTCAACTTCATCAACACCAGCAGCTTCAATCGTACGAGAAATTTTCGCAGTGATTTCATCTCCTTCCTTTGCGAGTACTTCTCCTGTTACAGGATGGTAGACATCAATCGCTGGAACACGTCCATCTATTCTGTCAGAAATACCCTCAACAATTTCGTCGTTTTTACGAAGTGGACTCACCATAACTCCACGTAACGTTCCGCAATCCTCTTGTGTAACAATTACATCTTGAGCCACATCTACTAGACGACGTGTCAAGTAACCAGCATCCGCAGTTTTCAAAGCTGTATCCGCTAGACCTTTACGCGCACCGTGCGTAGAAATAAAGTACTCTAGAATAGAAAGACCTTCCTTAAAGTTAGAGAGAATTGGATTCTCAATAATATCTTGACCACCTGTAGTAGAAGATTTCTGCGGTTTCGCCATAAGACCACGCATACCAGACAGCTGTCTAATTTGTTCTTTAGATCCACGCGCACCTGAGTGCATCATCATGTAAATAGAATTAAACCCTTGCTTGTCTGTTTCAAGCCTATCCATAAGGATATTTGTTAGACGAGAATTTGTGTGTGTCCAAATATCAATGATCTGATTGTAACGCTCGTTATTGGTGATGAGACCCATGTTGTAGTTCTCCATAACCTCAGCAACTTCAGCAGTCGCTTTAGTGACAAGTTTTTCTTTCTCCGGTGGGATAATGACATCATTCAAGTTGAATGAAAGGCCACCTTTAAAAGCCATATAGAAACCGAGATGTTTAATGTCATCTAGAAATTCAGCTGTTCTTGCAACACCTACTGTTTCTAATACTTTTGCAATAATATCACGAAGAGATTTCTTCGTTAAAAGCTCATTGATATAACCTGCTTCTAATGGAACATGCTCATTGAATAAAACACGACCACACGTCGTTTCGATGATAGAAGAATCACCATTGATATCAATAAAACGCATTTTAATCGCAGCGTGTAGATCAAGCTTACCTTCTTGGTACATAATACTAACCTCCTGAGGAGAGTAACAAACAGTACCTTCACCCTTTACAGGCCATTCACTTGTACTCTTACGCTCTTTTGTGATGTAGTATAAACCCAAGACCATATCCTGAGAAGGAACGGTAATAGGCGCTCCGTTTGCAGGATTTAGAATGTTGTGAGAAGCAAGCATTAGCAACTGTGCCTCTAACACTGCCGCATGACCTAATGGCAAGTGTACAGCCATTTGATCACCGTCAAAGTCAGCGTTAAACGCTGTACAAGCAAGTGGATGAAGTTGTAACGCCTTACCCTCAATCAATTTGGGTTGGAATGCTTGAATACCAAGTCTGTGAAGAGTTGGCGCACGATTTAGAAGCACTGGGTGCCCCTTCATCACATTTTCAAGAATATCCCAAACAATCGCTTCTTTTGCATCAACGATTTTCTTCGCAGACTTGACAGTCTTCACGATTCCACGCTCAAGCATCTTACGAATAATGAACGGCTTATATAGCTCGGCTGCCATATGCTTAGGCATACCACACTCGTGCA
>Ga0307984_1000117_pt1 | contig 31800 bp, 35 predicted proteins | sample EllFjometageno78_FD_203169 | JGI IMG/M metagenome (GOLD analysis project Ga0307984, IMG submission 203169) | Marine microbial communities from Ellis Fjord, Antarctic Ocean - #78 | ecosystem: Environmental > Aquatic > Marine > Unclassified | place: Southern Ocean | collected 2014-10-09
TATGTCGTGAGTTCGACCTGCGACTGGCATTATACAGGGCTTCTCCTAGTGCTCGGAAGAACCATTGCATTGTCTGTGCGGCGGTTTCGAGCGTGAGTGTTGAGTCGCTGCGCCCCGTTGAGTTCAGTCGAATCGAGTTCTTGGAAGTCAGATTCAGTCATGGCTGCAATAGCAGACTGAAACAGGAGTTCGTAACGGTCTTCACCGATTTCCGTGGTGCTTGCACCAGTAGTCAATGCAGAGATTGTTCCTATGCCTTTTACAAGCAACTGCCTCCCCTGACTAACCCCGCCGGGAACGACGATAATGTCGCCCTCCCTGTACCAGTTTAGAATCGGGTCGCCTGTTGCGTAAGGGTTCAGAGTCCTGCCAGCGGTAGCCAGCCATTCATCCGTATAGACAACATAGTCGTCCGCAGAGCCGTTCACGATCTCGACTCCGACATGAATAGAACTGGAAACACTTTGGTCGCTGAGTGCCACGGAGAGCCGCTCGTAGGCATCTCCACCGTGGGAACTGCCAACGCTCCACGAGCCGTCGTCAGTGCGTACAGCAGCCTTTACCGTGACCGAAGCCACAGTCAGCGCATGGAGCCAAAGAGACAGGTTGATTTCTTCGCCAACATAATTAGTTGGATTCGGAACTGTGAGATAGATATATCCGGTAGCTCCTGCTGCAATTACTATTTTCCCCGACTGCGAGCCTTTGAGAACCATCGGGTTACTGGGAGAAGCCGTACTGGCTTCAGCCGTAAGTGTTGCATTCGTTGCGGTGAAGTCCGTAAGGTCTCCCTCAAAGTCCGCATCGAGGGTAGCGATAATCGAATCCGAACCTCCGCTTGGGAGTCGTGGTTCTTCAAAAAGTCGTTGGGGTGTAATGATGTTTGAAGGAATGGAGTATCGACTTTTACCGGACTGGGCAGAAGTGTCTCTGTCGATGACGACTCTATGCAAGTCTGGGAATGCTCCATAGCGACCTCCGTTGATGTAGTCGATAAGTTCTTGCGGATTACGTGTGTAAACCTCGAAAGTAACGAGGGAACCCGAAGAAATGTTAGTACCAGCAGCAAGAGTTGCCACCCCGGTTCCCGAAGAGCCAGTGAACGAATCACACCGCCGGATAAGATCATTGTCCGTTCCTGACGTAATTCTGAACCAGTGGTCTTCTAGGTCTCCGTCATCGTTGTACCCAGCGTTGCCGAATCCGGTAGACGTAAGCGTCTTGGCAGAACCATCAGGGTTAGCGGAGGTAGTAAATGCCCCTATGAAAGCGCCAATGCGCTTTGCGAACAAGGGAAGCAGGATATTCAGGGTACTCTCAGCCACAAGTAACTCCTATTGAGTCATCATTTCCTTGACGAGATCGCTACGCCCAGAGGCAAGTGCTTGCCCCATGAGCTCCCCTGCATCGAAGCGTTTCTCGATATGTTCGGTCTTTTCAGTCTCTGGATTCCAGACTGCAAATAGCAGTGTAACACCAGTAACCACGCCTTCGTTGTCACGGTGAGTGAACTGCATGGCTGCTGGGTATGTGGAATGGAACTGCTGTCGGCGAATCTTCTCCATACGGACACGGATGTCCTGATTGAACTGATCGCCAGCAACCACTCCTGCCGCCATAGCCTCAACGTTAGAGTCTGTATTGCGACCAACAAGGTCTTCAGTCATGGCAACAACTGATGCTTCGTCACCGTAAGCCTCTGGGGTATCGGCGGCAACGTAAAGCAACCCGTCGGAAGTCTGACCTTCAATGACAGTAAGTGGCTGCTTTGTCTTTACTAAAATGTTTGCATTCGCCCTGCTGCGGACGGGTGGTGCGTCTAAGTCCATAGGTCTCCAAAAAAGTAAGGCGGGAGCCGAAGCCCCCGCCCATACCTGTGTTATCTAGGCTACGCCGGTCATGTGATGCCACGTAGTTCCGTCGCAGTAGAAGACTCCGACCTCGTTCTGTCCTACAACTCCGACAGTTGCGCCAGCGCCAGTCAGGCGAACAGTAATGTCCTCTGCTGCGCCCGCTGCGTTTACGATGGTGACTTTCGCCCCCATTACTACTGGAGGGAGGTCTACGTTACGAGCTTCCGTAGGGTCGAGAACCATTGTGTCAGCATCTTCAAGCTGAAGCACAAGGTCTGCCGCCATTGGGGTCGTAGTGTATTCCTCGACGTTGAAGTCGTTCCTAGAAGGTGCGCCAATACTCATCTTGGTTGTTCCTTATTTGGAGTGCTTATTGCGGATATGAGACAAGAAATACTTTTCTTCCTTGTACTCTTTTCCGCAGGTTTTGTTGTTTGCGAACTTTCGGTCACAAACAAGTAATTCAATTGTTGAAGCCGGTGAAGATTGCTCTTCCGATTCGTCCGAGTGGGTCTCGACGGTTCGCACCGTTGATACTGAATCCTCGACTTTGGCAGGTACAGCCAGTGGCTCATCCTGTTGTTCCAAAGGAGTCAAAAGGAAACCCTTTGCAATTACACTCGCAAGTGTCGAAGGTTGGTTGTTTACCTGAACTGGCTTATACCCAGTCAGAACACCGTCTTCCGTCACAGGTTTATAGACAATACAGTTGTCCGCTTGTGTTCCCACAGCGGGCTTCCGCAGTACGCTAATACCTAGTCGCTCTTTGTAAGACACGATGGTTTCTGCATAAGCAGCACCCGCTCCTGCGATCAACATGTGATCGAAGAGTTTGTCGTCATGCGTTACTATTTCGCTAGTAGTCATCTTATCCCCTGCTACGGTTGCGACGTTTCCGGCGCTTCCGACTTTTAGTGACGACGCTGGGAATAACTTCAACGTCATCACCAGCAACCTTCACCGGCTGTAATGCAAATATAGCAGACCCTGCATCGGGTCGTCCCGCTCGAACACGTTTGGAGAGAGTCAAGTCAAGTGCTTCACGCTTGATTACGACTGGCTTGTTCGCAGGGAGCAATGTCCCGGCAACCAACTCTCCATCCTTGAACTTACCATCGAGGGCAACTTTCCAAACAGTAATGAAAGCTCCGGGGTTTTTCTCCCCTTCGATTCCATACGCAACCCCACCCTGACCGCCCGTCATTGGAAGGTTCGATGAAACACCGAATTCCTTCGTATGGCGTTTGAAGAATGTATTTACGTCCTGAGTAGTCAAAGCTGCCCTCTAAGTAAGATTAAGTCTGTGCGGCGGTCGTGCCGGTCAGTGAGCAAGCCCACGTATCGACGTTCTCGAACTCGCCCCACTCGGCAACGGTCACAATCTCTGTGCCACGAAGTCGAATGTCTGTGTCGTCGTTGGAGTCAATCTCTTCTGCTACTGCAAGGGAGAATGCCATCTCAACAAAGGCACAACCGATTGAGTCGTTAGACCCGTCACGGGCAATGTTACCGTCCACCCAGATCGGCGAACCGAAGAGGGGGTCGTTACCACGCCAGTATTGCTTGATAATCTGCTCTGAAAGTCCCGAAGGAGCCAGAGTAGAACCAACCGCACCCTGAGAGAGTGGGATTGAAGCAGTCGCCAAGCGGCGTAGCTGCTCTGGGTGAATTGCGACGTTGATCGTACCCGGTGCTGGACCGAATTTGGTTACGTCGCCACCGTTGACGGCATCGTTGTCAGTAAGCAGGTATGAAATTGCTCCTGAGATGTCGTCCAAGTCGTTCGCAGCGCCTGATGCGCCGATGTCCTTAGAGACTGAGGAGAAGAGTGCAATTACGTCGGTGTCACGAAGACGACCAACTGCGTTGCCCTGCATCATTCCAACAGTGCTAAGGATAGATTCGTTGTTCTGACGTTCTAGCTTTTTGGATACAAAAGACAAGATACCGTGTTCAGTAGCTGTAAGGCTACGAACTGCGACACCAGCCTGTTGAGGCTCAGGAATTGCAACACCCTCAGAAAGGGCAACTGCGTCCTGCCGTCCGAAGAAGGGCAGGTTTACCTGTTTTTCGCCCTGACCGATTGGTACTTGATGCACCAATGCGGCTACGGGACCAGCCGGTTCCACGTTAGCTACTGCCGAAGCAATAACAATCGCAGACATATCCTCCAAGCTGGAAGTGTCAGATAGGTTTAGACCTACTGTCATCTCAACCAGCCGTTCTCTCTCCCAAGTTGGGAGAATACTATGGAGTTTATTTCTCGATCACGGAACGCTGCTGCGAGTTCACTCAGGGAATCATATTGCTGGGCGGGAATGCTGTCCGCACCGGCTGTCGTAGGTGGTACTGCGGCTGCTCGTTGAGCAGCGGGTTCTGGTGTAGATACTGTTCGCATCTTCTTGATGTTCTTCCTTGCAAGAGAAAGAGCCTGAGAAAGAGGCATGTCGGCTTTGAAGCCAGTCCATACGCCTTCGTCAGATGGCTTTATATCGAGACCAGAAGCCTCGATCAGCCCATCAACACCTTCGTAGAGAGCATTAGCGTCGTTCTCCGACATCTGCGGTGCGTCAGCTTGTGCTGCTGCGGCAGGAGCCGGGGGAGTCAACGTGCCATCTTCAAAAGCCTTCAACCTAGCATCAACACTTTCCATCCTTCGCTGTTCACGAAGTTCGTCAAGTACCTGCTTTTGTTCAGGGTCTAGTACCTGAGTCAGATCGCCCATGAACGTAGCAAGTTCATTTCGGTCTTCCTTCAGCTTGTCACCGTAAAACTGTTGCGCTCTACCCTGTGCTTGATCGACAGATTGCTTTACCTGTCGTCCATAAGAGTCGAGCTTGGTTCCTAGAGCAACCTCAATGCGTTCATCGAGAGTTGGTTCGGGTGCAGCTTGTGCTGCTGCGGCACTGGCGGCTACGCCATTGTCGTCGCCCTTGGGCTGTCCCTGTGCTGCCGTGGCAGCGTCGTTTGCATTAGTCATGTATTGAACTCGTAAGTCCTCGTCCTATGCTTATAGTGCCTGAAGTATATTACTCAAACGTGTGAGTTGGCAACGGGAAGGTCATCCCCGGTGCGTGTCGCCAGAAGTCTAATGCACCGTCGAACTGGTTATCTTGGTGAGCCAACGTGTCGGCAAACCCCCAGCGGTACAAGAAAGCGTCCAGCTCAGGGTTCTTCTCTCTCAAGAGCTTCCTAGTTTTGGACATCGTTGACAGGAAACCCTTCAGGTCGGCGTTAGTTTCCCGCATCTCTGTGCGCCTTGTTGGTGTTTCCAGTAGCCATTTCTCGTACTTGAACAAGACTTGTTCTGGATTGCGCTGCTGCTTCATTACTTCAGCCTCAACGTCACGCCAGTACCACTGGAATCTCTCACGCCCTATATATAACTCGTCCAGCATCGAAGGCATCTCGAAGTCATAAGACTCACGGGCTGCTTTGAAACGCTCACGGACGTAGGCAAGCATCTCCTGCCCGAACTCATCGCCGTATGCCCGCTCTGCTGCATCTCTGGCTCTGAAGTTGAACCCGACGATGGGGTCTGAGAAGTCAGCAGAAACGATAGTTTCGATGTACTGAGAAAATGCGTATTCCTCTGGGATAACTGCCTTTTCGTCATCAGACATAGATGCGAAGTATTTAGTTACCTCTTGGAACGACTCGTCCTCAGACAAGTCACCAATACGCAGCCGCCGGTCAGCATTGGCTGGTTCGATGTACCGCTCTTTCAGCGTGACGGCATCAATCTTCTGGTCGTCGTACAGTCCGACCCCATTCTTGATAACCACTCGCCAGTCAAGTTCGATTTCTTCCTTGCTTCGGAAGTATGCGTCCAGAACACCCTCTGCCGACTCTGGGTCGGAAGGGCGAATCTTGTTCGACTCTGCCTTGACCTTCTCGCTGAGTCTACCCAAAGGGCGGTTAGGGTCGTTCTCCAAAGCCTTCTTCTGCAAGCCGTTGAGTTCGTCCCACTGCTTATTGAATCGTTCAGCGGCAGCAAGGTCACGCTCGGTGTTTCGCTGTTCATATACAGATACAGGGAACGTCCTCATGCCAGCCATTTCAGCCGGTAGGGAAGTAGTCAGGCGACCGAAGACAGCACCGTCGTCAAAGATGGCGTTCTCTAGTACAAATGGCAGAGACTGTTTCCCGATGTGCGTAGCCCACGCCCCGGCATTATCCAGAGGCTCACCCATGAACGTCGTGCCGTTCACAAGGTCAAGACCCATACCAGACATTGGAGCAGATCGAGACCTGAGCCATCGAGCGATTGGGTTGTCTCTGGTGCTTGGAGACATCAAGGTTCTTGGGTCTTCGACTGCCTGTGCGCCAGTGCTGGCTACCATCCGAATGAAGCTAGTCCAGAACGAACCGATACCAACGTTCCGACCGCTGATTTCGATGGTCATGAACTCAGCCCCGTTACCGCCATCCTGCTTGGAGCGAGGGTCAAGTTTGACTTCCTGCCCCAGTGCAGTAGCGATACCGGCATACGTGGCAGTGCCACCGGCAATCATGCCAGCAAACATCTTTCGGCTCTCTCGTCCACGGAGACCGCCTTGGAAGGCATCAGCCACTAGAGCAAGCGAAGCCCGTGTGTAACGGGGGCTGAAGAACAGCCAGCCACGCTCTAGGGCTTGCTGGGTAGGACTGACACCCAAGGAACCAGAGTTCAAGGCTCCCGTAGAGTTCCGAATGAACGCTGCGAGTTCTTTCAGCCCTGTCTCTCCGTCCTTAGCTGCGGTGTCCCGCATAGCCTTCCACATTTCGACTCGGGCGTAGTCGCCAAACGCCTCGAAGGACTGCTCAAATCTAGTAGCGACTGACTCGAAGGTACGACCAGCCTTATGTACTGCTCTGGCTCCAAGGTTAGTGCTGCCCTTCATGCCGGAAACATCATCTATAACCTGCCCGACCTTGGGCAGAATGCCGCCACGTTGGACAGCAGTGAAGTAGTCGGATGCAGCACCCCCGAATGGCACTCCCATCTGAACCATCTCACGGAGCGCACCCATGTTCTGCTGCAAGTAGTTAGTGTGAACCTGTCCGCCCATAGCAAACACCTTCAAGTGTCGTCTAGTGGACTTAGCCCAGATGTCAGGTCGGGTAGCGAGAACCGGGATTCCTTGCAGGAATGGCGCACCGAAGTCGAACCCAGCCTTCAAAACTCTCACCAAGTCACCAGCAGCGGGAGCGACACGGAGGAAAACTCCGGCTGACTGACCCTTTGCTGTCGAGGTATCTGGAAGAAGTAGCGCCCGTTCGAGTGCTTTTACATCATCTTCTGAGAAGAATAGACCGCTCAGGAACCCTAACCGCTGCTGGCTTGCTTCCCTGCGCTTGACGAGGAACGTGCCATCTTGCAGAGCGTCACGGTACTTACCGCCAGAAACAACTTTGATCGGGTGTTTGCCGGTCAAGTGGTCTTTCCGGGTCAGTGTGTCTACTGTCCAAATATCGCCACGCAATCCTGCTTTTGCTTTACTCAGGTCGTCGGAGTGTTTTTCCTGAATCAGCTTTGAGTTATCGAGTTCGATTTCGAGGGCTTTACGAACCTTAGCGATACGTGACTTCCGAACGTCGCCAACATCCACGCTGGTTGCGTCGTCCAGTTCCTTCTTCAGTTCTGGGAAATTGTTTTTGAGCCAGCCGTTTTCACCAGCGTCAAGAGTCCTGCCTTGAGCAGCCTTGACTGTATTGTCGGCAGCCTTTGCGTCTGCTGCAAATCGCTTGGCATCCAACTTGATAGCGTTCGCCAGCGTCGTGCGCTTCTTCTCGAAAGCCACGGTCTTCTTGCTGGTTACAACAGTGGTCGTTGTGGGCTTGCCCTTCTTGCCACTGAAAGGGTCGATGGAGCGGTCAGTCTGGCGAGTCTTCTTCTTTGGAAGGTCAGTGGCGTTGCGGAGTTTTACATCTATCGCCTGAAGGTCTCGAAGTGCGCTCGTGAACTCTGGGTACGCCTTCTGGAATGCCTGTGGAATCTCAGTTGCGTTCCAGATGTTTCCAGACCGGCTGTGAGGAATGCCCATCTTGGTAAACAGTTCAGACAAGTCCTTCGCTGCCTCGTTGCGAACGAACTTCTCCAAGTCCTTAGCTTCAGCCACCTGTTGAGTGGTCTTCAAGCGGAGGTCTTTCAAGGCTGCAATCTGACGCTCAGTAACGTCTATCGCCTTGGTCTGAGACCAGTCGTATCCGAGGTCGTCGCCGACGCCTTGAAGCATCTTGGTCTGGGAGCCTGTCAGCTTGGCTCCACGAGAGTTCTGACTGACCAGTGCAATCGCACGATCTAGCTGCCCGACACGCTCCTTGGCTGCATTCAGCAGGGAGCGAACAGGATTCAGTTCATCGTCACGGACTCTGTGACCAAGCGCTTCAGCCTTAGTCTTTAGCTGGGTGTCTCGAATAGACATATATACAGAGTCGGAGAACTCACGAGCAGACAGCATGAAGTTGTTTTCATACTGAAGACCGTCTTCCATTCCTTCAACGAAGTTCTGGTGAACGTATTTTCGCTTCTTGGCTATCGACTGGGCTGCACCTGTCGTTTTCTTGTTCACAGGGAACAGGATGTCGTCCCTGCCACGGGCAACTCTGGCGATGTACGCCATCATGTCGTCGCCGTCGTAGAGTTCAGTTCGAGGAACACCAAACTCGTCCAGCATCGCCCCGGCTTCCTTGAACCAGTCCTGAATGTGCTTGATAGCGAACGACTGGTTTACAAATGCAGGAGAGACCGCCTTCTTTTCGATCATTAGGGCAATCTGGTCTGGGGAAAGCTCTGTAATGAGCTTGTCTCCAAACATCGTTGACTGAGAGTAGCCCTTGCCTTCCTTGAAGGCTGCTTCAAATACGGCGTACTGGTGATGGGCAGCGTTCAACCCCTCGTCTGCAAACTCCATCAGGGAGCCATCAGCGTTTACGAGGTTGGTAATGCGCCCAACGTCATCGACATCAAAGACTCCTTGGATGGGGCGATTGACTCCCAGCTTGGCAAGAACTCCGGTGCTCTTGACAGAAAATAGCCCGTGAAGAACATCTCCGGTGTACCCGCCGAAGTTATCTAGGGTGCGAAGGGCGAAGTCTGTTTGGGTCTGTGCGCCAACAGCCTGTATCTGGTGGGCGATAGTGGCTAGGCGAACCCTCTTAGATACATCTGTTCCGGCGTGAAGCATGGTGATTGGGTTCATGCGAGTCATGCCCCACTGCATCGGACCGACCAAGAACTTAGAGTAGCGACCGCCCTCCATGTCACGAACAGCCCCCACCCAGTTAGGCATCTTTGCCAGAGCGTCGTTCAGTCCTTTAACAATCGTGTCTGTGGTCTCAGGGCGAACAAATTGAGCGTCTACCCCACGAACGCCCACTCCCGGAGGCAGTACGGATGTCGTGCCGGGAATCTCGTCCATACCGACACCGCCAACCTTCGATATATCTATCGCCCTAGCTTTCGCTAGAAGGTCTCTAGGCTGCGGAACGTTACCAAGCGGGTGCAAAGCCCCCCTAGCTACGTCTGCGGCGTGTGCCATCACATGGCGACCTCGGATAGAGGCTTCAACCAGACTTCCGGCGTTGATCTGGCGAAGCGCAATGGCTGTGCCTTTACCGCCGAACTTGACTGTTGCCCCAAACGGAATGAGGTTTGTAGGGTCGAGGGCTAGTTCTGCCAGCCCCTTCACTCCAAAGGAAATATCGTTCAGTGTTGCATCGCCGGGAAGGTTGATGCCGTCGCCCGGAATGAGGTCAAGGCTTATAGAAGCCTGATCGGTTCTGCGCCAACCTTCTGCGTGTCGCATCGCATCCCAGCGAAGCATGTCCCAAGGATTAGTAGGGCGTTCGAGTTCGTTACCAGCAGCCTTGATGTTTTCAGCAAGTTGCTTTTCGTTGAGAAATGACTGCTCGCCGGGAATCAACCCTGCGCCCAGTTGCATGATTCCACCGGCAGAAGCCTCTGCGAGTGACTGGATACGGTTCAAGAATCCATTGCGATCTGGCGGAGGGGTCTCGAAAGAAGATGTATCAGGGACTAAAGTTTCCTGATTGAAAGTCGGGGCTTCTTGCGGCGTAATGTTCTGTGAAGATGTTATCGCTGCTGACTTTTCAATGGCAGCCTGAAACTCGTCATACTGTTGCTGACGGGAATTGAGTTCAGCCACCCCCGGAGGAGTGTTGACCTGCGGGATTTTTGGAAGTGGTGGAAATGTCATTTAGACCAACTGTCGTCTAGTTGATGAGTCGCCGGGAGTGTAGCTTCTGGCTCGCTTCTCGACTTCATCCTGCCCGATACCTTGATCGGCTGCAAGCTGTCCTCGAATGCTGCCCTGCTCAGAGTTTGACCTGTTGTCGTACTGCCCCTCAGTGAAGTTCTGTGTGAGACCTCGAAGTGCGCCGATACCGGAAGTTGCGCCGATACCGGAACTACCTACGCCGCCCTTGGCTCCAAGATTTGGGACTTGCTGGCTGCCAAGTTGAACCTGCCGCATTGGGCGATTGATCGCCGTGTCAAGGGGGTCGTCACCACGGTATCGCAAGTCCTGCATCTGATAATTGGGATTGATGCTGCCTACGCCGTCGTCAACACCACTGCCTTCCTCGTTGTAACCGTTCGGGGCGAACCCTGCAAAGGGGGTCTCAGTTTCACGCTTTTCGTTGTTGAAGCCGGACTCTGGGTCTTGCATTTTGAGTGCATCCTCTGCGGTCTTGACAGACACACTGCCAACCCCCGCATCAGATTCAGACTTGATAGCGTCCTGCATGGCGGTTACTTCGTCCTTAGCCTTCTCAGTTACCTGACCGTCTTCCATGTCCTTGAACATGCCCTGAATATCGAACCCCATCGCCGTAGCTGCGCCGACAGCTTCTGGGCTTTTGATGAAGTTCAGGAAGTTCTGCTCACGACCAACCGCATTAGCTCCACTCTGCCCTGAGTTCTGAGCCTCGATGATGCTGAGAATGTTCGCCATTCTAGCGGGGTCGTCGGCTCCAACCTGAAGAGAACCGAAGGCATTATCTGCTGCTTCAGCCTGTTGCATCGCAAGTATGTCAATATTGTTATCAAGTCCACCTGAAGCCGCAATACGCTGCTGCTTCAACATGTCCGTTACTTCACTGAAGCCGCCAGAACTGCTTATTTTCTGACTTTCAAGTACCTGCTCGTTGCTCGAAAGTCCTGAGACTCCAACACGAACTCCTTCAAGAATCTGGTCAACAGTTGCACCGCTACGAAGAAGTGCACCAGCGTCAGTCGCACCAGCGTCAGCCTGTGTAATACCTCCTGAGACTTTTAGCTGCTCAGTTGCATTAGTTACTGCAAGCTGGAGGGCAGGGTTGAGAATCGGACCGAGAGGGGTCTCAAAGATAGCCTGAAACTCTGGGTCATTCAAGATGTCGGCAAGTTCTTCAGGCGTGTACTCGCCGTTCAAGATGCCGTCGATAATCTTCTGCTGCCGAGGGTTCATCTCAACGTCAGGATAGAGAAGGGCTAGTTCCGATGCGGACTTGAAGTTGTTGTCTGCACGACCACCATCGCCACGGTCGCCACTTCCTGACGCACCACCTCCACCACCTCCGCCACCAGCCCCCCGCTGATCGGAGCCGTCGCCATAAGGGTCAGTATCAAAGGTGTTCCGAGGGTCGTTGTCGTAAGCGTTGCTGTACCTGTCGTTACCTGCGTTGGTGTGCTGGTCAAAAAGGTCTTGACTGAAAGGGGTTCCGGGAGACAAGTCGTCAATGACTCCCGGCTCCATTAGTCCAATCTTATTCAACTGGTCGATAATATCTCTCTGGTCGCCAGAAGCAGTTCCAGCACCACCGGCATTAGAACCAGCGGCTTCACCGCCAGCACCAGTAGAGCCGGGGAGTGCCTTGCCGTAGCGACCTACGTTTACATCGCCTTCACCAGTGGACTGGTCGCCACCCCCGCCAGCACCACCCCTGACTGTACCTGTCTGAGGGTCAATGTTTTCCAGTTTCGTACCGCTATCTACGGTGTACTTGGAGGCTCCCCCAGCCATGAAGGTGTTTGCAGCAACCCACGGGATACCGAAGTCAATCAGTGCTTTCTGCGCCCCCATGCCGGAGCTTGCCTCGACGTTGATTGTCACTGGTCGAGTGTCGGTTCCTCCGACTTTTATGCTGTATGGGTGCGGGACTGTTACTAAATATCGAGCCATTACTGCATATCTCCGAACTTAGGCGTAGCTACAATGGGAGGAAGTGGCGTTCCTCGTTTTCGGGACTCTGGCGGTGCTGGGATTTCAGCTTCTGACAATCCTGACTGGACTGCTTCGAGTCGGTCTTTTGCGATTTTGTAGAAGTTTTCAAAGACCCTTGTGGTGTATGCCTTCGCCTGTCCTGAACTTCTAGTGCGGTTGCCATTGGTCATTACCTCTGTACTCCCTGACGCTCACGCATCTGTCGGGCTACTAACCCTTGATCGTCAACGCCAGTCGGCTTCACTGCTGGCGGGATTCCCCCACCGGGGGCAGAAGGCTTGCCGGTCGCAGCCTGATTCTGCCCATTGAAGTTACCTGTATTACTTAGCTGCAAAGCACCCTGCGTATTTACGATATTGTCAGCCACGCTTTGGGCGGTATCAGCATTGCTTGGGTCAGCCCCAATCGCCTCTAACTGCTGCTGAAGCATTGGGATTGCTGAACTAGCAGCCTGAGCGAACGCCATCTGTACCTGTTCGTTCTCGAAGAACTTCTCAGCAGCAATTGTAGCGGAGACTTCCAGCGGATTAGACACCCCGGCTTTGCGAAGGGCTGTCTGGTGATCTACGAAGCCAACACGCCATTGCTCCGACCACATGTTGACCTTGCGTTCTTGTTCTTCAGGCGCAACCGTGTTTAGTCGGACAATGTTGACGTAATGCCCACGAATGTCTTTCGGTCGAATCGTCGCATCAAGGGAGCCAGCCTCGGTCTTGCCCCAGACTGTAACCTTGTCCTTGATTACGTTATCGACTATGCGGAGATAGAGTTCATTGTCGCCCTGAAGACCTCGTTCAGTTGCCTCTTGGACGCTTCCGAAGTTGAGGGCGGCAATTCCTGCAAGAACAGCAGCATGGTAGCCCGAAGCCGACTGCTTAGGACTGTTACCTCTGGACACCTTGCTGACTGTCGCTTCTTCAATTGCATCATCAAGTAAATCCTTCCCCATCAAAACAGACTGGGGAGCGTCAATTACCTCCGATGCCACAACAGTAACACCGGGCGGAATGTGATTGATTGCTCCCGGCTCGTCCGAGTAGTTCGCAATTACATCGTTGGCTAGCGCAGCAGGACCATGAACTTCACGGTTCCTCCACGCAGCTTTCTTAGTTATATCTATAAATTGGGAAGCCATCTGCGACTGAGCCGAAATCATCCCGTAGTTCCCATGACCCATACCTTGGTAAAGGTTCTCTGGCTTCCTGCCGACCGTCGTAATTCCCGTCTGCGGGAAGTATTGAACGTATGGCAATCGCCCGTAACTGTGCTTCCTTGGCTTCATCGCCCAGACGTTATCCGCAACGTAAGCTACGGAATCCTTCGTCCAGACCTCGAAGAACGGCACGTATCCTGTGACCGCACCTCGTTTGGCTTCCCACTCTGGGAAGTGCGCTCGAATCCATTCAGCCCTGACCCTGTAAAAACGAATAACAAAATTCGGATTGAAGGGGTTTGATAAGTCCCAGACCATCTCCTGCGGGTTTACTGCTTCTGCCGAGAATGGGAAGGTGAAGTCCCTGCCCGCCAGCATGTCCTCAATCTCATCTCTGTACTGTTCTTCCCGCTCGCCATTTGGTGGAGGTTCAGGGAAGTCAGCCCATTGAGTGCCAGTGAACTCGATCTTCTTCCAAGCCACGCCGTATAGGAACTGATGCTTCACAACCTCGCGCTTGGTGGGGTTGTTCATCTCACTCATGTGATTAGCACCGACTAGGAACTTCTCAGCACGTTCGGCAGCGGCAGCGGCTCTTGGTGATCTGGCAGGGACGGTTACGTCCATGAATGACGGGGCTACGTGGTCAACTCCGGTCTTCACCACTGAACGGAACGTTCCAAGCCGAAGCATGGTTCCGCCCTGTGGGGTATCAAAGTTGAACTCGCCGTTGTAATAGGTGTCAGCGAGGCGGCACTGCTGGTAAAACTTATTGAAGCGCAGTTTGCCCTCAGAGAGTTCATTACGAACCCAACTGAGAGAGGCGATGCCAGCTTGACCGACTTTCGCCCCCATGATCTTCACGGTTTCTTCGTGAGTAGGGTGCATCGGTGCGCCAGAATATAGCTCAGTCGTCAATTTCGATTACCGTCCCATCAGCATCTAGGCGAACTTTCGTTCTGTCGCCGTATCGGTCTTCCCTAATTCGTTGGAATATCGGCAGCCGTGGCTTTCGGGTTTTCCCAGTACCATTCGTTGGGCTGTCGCCATAAGTGGTCATAATCCTACGAGTAGGAATCACTCTCGTCTGACCCACTTCCATAGCGGGGTCACAGCCCTTCAGGGCAAGACACTCTGCATCAACCCAGTCATCGTGTGTCTCGCCGACTTGCCTGAAAATATACCCCATTCCTGAACTCTGTGCCGTAATTGAGTCTAATTGATCGGATAGTTTCGTCCATTCAGCAGGATAGGTCACGGTTTTGTGCTGAAGTGCGATAGCGTACCCAAGAAACAACTGGTACTTGTCTGCCATTGTGAACTTGAATGGAATAACTGGAAGACCACGGACAACAAGTTCTTCGTACAGCACTTCACCACCCATGCCGGTTGAGTCCATGTGGAGTTCACTGACTCCCCATTCTTTACATATTGCTTCAATCGCTGGAACCTGAATCTGCCAGTCAGTCTTCATGTACTCCAAGGCGTAGACACTCTCACGAGTGCTCTTATTCTTGATAATCAGCACCGTCGGGTCAACCTGTTTCCCAAGGTCAACGCCAGCTACATAGGTCTCCCCAGCGACTGGGTGAGCCAGACCATTCCCGATAGCGGCTTGGTCGATCTTCTGGAAGAAGCCACCACCCCCTTCGGGCTGGTCAGCCATATACATGCGTCGCCAGATTTGCTCGACAGTAGTGCGCTTCTCAGAGAGAATCGAATCTACCTGCTCCTTATTGAGCAGGGTGTTGTCGAAAGTAGTAGCCCTGAAAGATACCGCAAGTGAGGATGGGTTTTTATTGGCATCGTGCCACCTTCGAGAGAACCAATGCGCTTTTGAAAGAGGAGGAATCCCCTCAATGATTGCTCTTCCGAGGCGACCGGGCGAATCCAGTGTCGGTCGAACTTTGTTCCATGCCGTTTCTTTGACATCTTGTGCCTCGGTTACGTGAAGGTAGTCCAGCCCAACAGTCTGAAGGGCTTCAGGGTTGTCAGCAGATTTGAGCTCCCAGAAGACGTATTCACGTACAACTCCCGGTAGCTTCTTTCCGTCTTTGCCGACGATGTGAAGCCAGACGTACATCTCGTCTTCTTTCCATCCTGAGAGGTTCCGCCCACCGGACTGACCGGGGCGACCTTTGACTACCCAGTGAGGGGGAATGAAGTCTTTCATTTCGTTCCAGACCTGCCGCAACTGAGCGTTAGTCGGACCGATTGTCCATACGTGGACTTGCGGAGACAGCGTATCGGTACGGTCGATACCGTTCTCGTCAATCAGAGGCGTTCGAGAAGCCTCTAGGATGTTGTTCAAGGCTTCGTGGATGGCAAAGCGAGTCTTCCCCGCTCTGCGTCCACACCAGAGGTTCTTGAACTTGGCTTTTACCCTATGAGCCTTCTCCTGCCACGGAAACGGCTTGTACGACATCGCTTTCGACTTCGGCTGTCCCGCCGTCGTGTTCGTCAGTTGTAGGGGCATCGAAGCCTGCTGGCTCACGTTGTTCCTGCGCCTTTGCCGTTTCGCCGGAGAAGTCGTCATTTACATCCATATCCTGCTCGAACTCTGGAACACCGGATTCTTCTGGTTCTTTAGAAGCAGGAGCCTTGCCCATGTTGTCTATTGCTTTGCCGATTCTTGCGTCAGTATACGCTCTGGACTTTTCAACCTCTGCCTCGATGTTCAGGAACCAGCCTGAAGTCTGCGCCAGTTTGAGTGCATCACCACCACGCAAAGAGCCCTCTGCCTTGATGAGCGCAATCGAAGCCATTTCGTTCGCAAGCTGTTGCAGCATTTCTGCCTGAGTCAGCGGTGCACGAACCTCGACGGTCTCCCGTTTTTCGCCACGCTTGCGGGCTGTCTTGGTGCGTACCTGATCTGGGAACACTCCGTCTTTGAGCCACTTATTGACAATAATCACAACCGGGCGAGGGGTTTTTGTCTTTAGCAAATCAACACCAACAGCCTCACAAGCATCTTCCCAAGCCCCGTAGACAGGAAGCATCGCCAGAGCCTGTCGCATCTTGCGTGGAATCTTCTCCCATTCAGGAATAGCCGACAAAACCCGGAGCCGAAGCCCTTCAGGTGTTGTGTTGCTGAAGCGTTGAGATGCCTTTAGAGGCTTTTCTTTAGCCATATTACTGCCCAGCCCTTTGCGAGAAGCCGTCCCCGACTGTTCCGTGACGGACATGAGCCTTGGTGGTCTTCACTGGCTTTGCTGGCGGAGGTTTTGGTGCTCCATGCTTGTAGCAAACATCACTGCCCGACACGGCTGCATAAATGCACCTATCGTCGGAGCAAGGGGTAAAGGATTTCTGGTGGGAAGTGTGTTCCATCATTGTTGTTCGAGCCTCCTGCAAAGGGATTAGTTCCTGCAAGGTGTGGAGCGGGAAGCCAAGACTCGTCGGAAGACTCGTCTGCAAGGCAACCCGCCCCGCCAACCTTTGCAGGGCGATGGCAAAGCCATCGTATCAGACTACGTGACTGTTCAGCACTCCACGGTCAAAGCGCTCTTCACGGCGAGACTGCATCCAGTGCGCCGCTTCTTCAAGTTTTGTGATTGCCAAAGCATTTTCCCGACAGGCGAAGCGGGTTTTTTGAAATGCTTCGAGCCGTTGGATAACCGCTGAGACCATTGCCTCTACCGTAACGCCGTTTGCGCCCTTCTCAGGGTCGATCACGCCGTCCTGCCACTGGATAGTGCTTCCAATGCCTTGGATTTCTAGGCGGTTCGGCTCCTCGACACCGTTGACACTCCTAGACACGAACTCGGTGTAGCCCCCAGTAACAACGAATCCACCATTGGTTTCGTCAGGCTTTAGAACTGAGTGGTCTTCAGCATAGACCGGGAACTTCTTGACTATCTCGTTGTTGCCGTAGGCGTTGTCACCCATTTAGTGGCTCCCCGCAGGTTAGATGTGCGCCGGGACGGGACGTTGGGCTGTCAGCCGTGTTCGCCTTTCGGTCGCACGTACTGCACATAGGAACACCGTTGCGTTCTTTTTTGGATGCTGTCTTAGAGCACCCGTGTTTACATTCACACATTAGATCAAGTCGCCCTTTACTTCAGTCCAGTGGTTGTTATCGTCAACCGTGAGTGTAAGCGTCCACGGTCGGTCGTTATTGGGAAACGCCGTGTGGTGGTCAGCGTGAATCGACCGTAACAGTCCTGTCGGTTGATAGCGCCCCTTGCGGTCACGAATAGCGACACCTTCAGAAATTAGAGTAGCAGAGACCGTAAGTCCGCAGCGGTAGTTGTACCAGCGGTGTGAGGCATCGAACTCGAAGTCGCAAATGTCCTTGTCGCCAAGATCGAGGATGTCGATGATGTTCTTGGTTTCGGACTCCCATTTACGGGTTCCGGTCAGGTCTTTCTCGCTAACTGTGATTCCTGTCACCATTGGCACTTTCCCCCTGCAAAGGTTGATTGGTTACGAAGCAGACTTTCCCATCCTAGCACGAGTCAACTCATCCACTCGGCAAGAGTTGCGATCTTGGCGTAATGGAACCCGCAGACTTCAAGGTCGAGAAAGAAGTCCCACGTTTCGTGCCGGTATTCAACCGTCGTTTCGTACAGTGGGTTGTGGCATTCAACGACGATGCACTCCCTCATCGGTTGAGCCAGTACGCAAGTAGCAGCCCTACTGCGACACCACTGGTGGCAGCAGCACCTTTTTTCTTAGTCATATTAGTAATTGAACCCGTCGATAAGCGCCCAAATCATCCAGAGGACGAGTATGACTCCGACGGTCGTGCCGAGCGCAATCCCGCCCGTAATCAACAGGCAGGTCTTCAACCGGCGTATCGACTTCTTTGTTTCTTCCTCGGCTAAGTGCGGATGCATCGTTGACTCCCTGCATAGTCGTTCACGACTCGAAATTTTTTGAGATCGCCCAGCTTGCGTCAATTCCACGGAGCGAGGAACTAACCTCGTCGTACCGGGCGGGGAATCTTAACTTCAACCCTAACACACGCTCGCTTCGACTCGAAAAGAGTTACTTCATAGAACCACAATCACAACGCTTTTGAGTAACACCCCCAGCATTAGCAGTCCAGTAATGCTCATCATCAGTACAACGACGGTTTACAAACACAAAAAGACACTGACGACACCAACTTATCTCACTACGCTCAGGTATATCCAAACGGAAATCCGAAGCGTCAGCGCACACATGACAAATATCCTTACTCCACCATCGCCCCATGTCACAAACTCCCAAACTTTTGTAAAAAATGACTCAGCGCCCAGAGTACCACCCGGTATCTCTTGAATGTGGGTGGCGGGTTCGGCGCACACCTGAGTTGTCTTGAATAAAGAACAGGTACAGATCAATCAAAGACTTTGTAATGAATCATAGACAAGTCAAAGAACAAAGAATCAAGACTTGTTCTACTTGTTGTCTTGCTTATATATAGATCATCTACTAGTTATATTAGTTGGCTTGCACTTGTGAACAGTCACCACCATGCATTAGGGATTCTACCTAGTACATACCCCCAAACCCCCCACTGCATTAGTGTCGTTGGGTGTAGTGATTCGAGCAATCTTCAACGAGTTTGAACTGCAACGCTTGCATTCAGCTATTGACATATGGTAGGTTTGGTTAGGTCAGTGGTTATTTCGATTTGATCTAACTACTAGACACCCAGTAAGAGAGACCGAAACATTGTCCAAAGTAATCACATTCAGCCGACCAACCCGCTCAGATGACGTAGACGTCAGTGGTCACGCTATCCCCAAGGGTTCAGTCGGCATCATGGGAACCGTTGCCAAGGTAGACGGTAAGAACGTTTGGTCACTTGACTGCAATTGGTGCATTCTGAATGCCCCCGTAGCTAGTGCAGTAAAAGCAAGTGCGGAAAACCCAGCAAGTGCAGCCACAATCCAACCATTGGTAGGAGCACTTGACCCAGTGACCCAGCCAATACCAGTTGCCCTAGTTGCCCCAGTTGTACCGGCAGTTGTTGCGGCAGTTGCAGCAAGTGACCCACTGCAAGCGGCATTGGTAGCAATGGGCAAATTGATACTGGCAGAAGTTGATCGCAAGTTGTCGGCAATTCCTGCCCCACTGAGTACGACTCAACTAGGTATTGACTTGATAGCCAATCAGTCGTTCACGTTGTCAATTGCAGAACGTTATGGGCTAGTTGAGACTGCACCAGTCGTAGCAGCCGTTCGCACTCCAAACCCAGTAGCGGCAGGAACTACACTTTGCCCAGCCGTTATCAAGTCTGGTGTTCGACTGGGTGAAGCTTGTGAAGAGTTGGTCAAGAATCCAGCAAATTCGCACTGTGGACGACATCACCAGTTGAACGTTTCGACTGCCCCGGCAGTGGTAGCAGTTGCACCAGTGGTGATAGACCCGGCAGCAATGGCGGCGGCGGCATTCGCTGAACTGCAAACGCTGCCAGTATAAAACCTAGCAAGTTAGCAACTAGCCCAGTGACTTCGGTCACTGGGCTTTTTGTTGCAATTTTTCAACTCTCACTAGCCCAGTGAAACCAGCTAGCCCGGTAAGAGTAGCCGTCAACACTCACCAAACAAGCCAACAAGCCCAGCCTAGTAAGCCACAGAAGCCACAGAAGCCGTTTTATGCCCCCAAGTGCCACTATCTGATTTGCTAGTGTCTCTCCGCTCATCGGTATTTGACCCAAACCACTGACCCAAGATTTTTTATCTCTCTACCAATGCCTGATGGTCTAGGGTATGACAGTCAAAGATCAAGCTCTTGATCTGCCTTGTCTATGATCTAACCAATGCCTAGGTCTAGGGATGATCTTGCCCAGTCATGATCTTGACATAGCCTTGCCCAGACCTTGCCCAGACCTTGCCCAGAGCAACCCAGTCAAGAGCCAGCCCAGCCCAGACCGGACTGCATATTCTCTTGTTCCTGATCTAAGCCGAGTGTTGATTCTCTTGTTTCTATCAAGAGCAAAGCCACTTCTTGACATCAAGAGCATAGTTGTCCACCCAACATTCACGACTTTTCGCTCGAAAACTCCAACTTACCTACTACGTAGGTAGTATTTTATGTTAGAGTTGAAATACGTCAGCGATTTGCTGACACCACAAACCGGAGAACGAAACCAATGGAAACATCCTACTCACCTGTTACTGACAAAGTGCAGGGAACCTACTGTGAACACTGTGGTCGGCAATATGCTGACCACTGCTACGGCTGCACTACTTGCGATGCTGTCGGCATTCTCTGCTCTAGCTGCTTCAAGACCGAAGCTGTGCAACACCAACCGGCTACTAAAGCCTAGCCTCGGAGAACGAAACCAATGAGTCGCAAAGACTACATCGCAGCAGCAGCAGCAGTTGCTAGGCAGATGGACAGTGCTAATGCCTTTCCTTCCAACATCCGACAGCACAAGGTTGCCACTTGTGTCGGAGTGGCACACGGATTGGCAACTATGTTTGAACGAGACAGTTCAGGCTTCAACCGTGACCGTTTTTTGTCAGCTTGCAAGGTTCAGTAACATGACAGCATCACACAAATTCCCAACACCACTGCACTATCAAGTCTTGGATGCAGCAGACCCAATAGGTCTTGTACTAGACACCATTGGCGATGCACTGCCCAAGTTCCACCCCGGCAACGTCGTAATGACCGCCGGGGTCAGTCGCTGGATGGACGATGAGAAGATTCCGTTCTTGCCTTACCTAGCTATGCACTTAGCTGGCTACTGGGGCGATTTGGACATTCACGACATTCAGGTCAACGAGGACTCGATCAAGCATGGCATGAGAATCATGTCCAGCTATCCACAACCCAGCAACGGTGAAAAGCTGTGGATTATTACTGAGGCAGACCGCTCAGTTACCACCCTGCTCTTTGCTTCGGAGTATTAGTCATGCCTTTAGATTACAGAGGACACACCAGCTTGCCCAGAAGGAACGAAATGAACACCTACCTAATATCCGACACCATCACCGAGTTCAGGACTTACCAAGTCAAAGCTGAATCAGTGGAGGCAGCAGAGGCGTTGGTTGACCAACACGCCACCGACGACCCCAAAGACCTGACCGGAGGCTTGGTGCTTGTAGACCGTGGCATCACCGACCGATTCCAGCAGGACGAGACCCAGTACGAGGACAAAGTGTAATGCAGCCCAAAACGATGTGACTGAGACTCAGACAGGGAAGCCTTCACCAGACTCTGCCATTGGAACAATCAAGGACTTGTTCGGGGAGGACATGACCGACACGCTGAAACAGACCGATTAGAAAATACCCCCTACTACGTAGGGGAGTTATTGTGATAAGCTATTCGTCCCGGCAATTTCACCGGGACTTACGAACACTTGGAGATACGAACGATGCCAGCTACTGCTGCAAAACCGCAACACAAGATCATGTATAACGCTACTGGGCAGGCACTTATTGACAGCATAGAACGACATGAAGGCAAGCCGCTGATACTTCGTGCCAGAAAAGGGATGGGCAAATCCGTCGTGTTGGAGCAAATAGGACGTAGGCAGGGGCGCAAAATAGCCAAGGTCAACTTGTTCAAGACAGCGAAAGCCCGAACGTTCTTTGGCTCTTACTACCCCAACACCAACGACTTCGGACTGCACTGGGAAGATCAAGTCTGGACTGAACTCTGCCGACCACAGGATGACTGCACGTTCCCAGAGGTAGCTTGCATCTGTCCCAAGACCATGCTGATTATTGACGAAATCAACCGTGGCAACGAAGACATTCAGGCAAGACTGCTCTCGATGACTGAGGACGGCAGACCCTACATCGTACTGCTTGAAAAGGGCAATGATGCCTTTGTCATCCACCCCAACGTCTGGATGGTTGGCACGATGAACCCAATCGGCGGAGGCTACTCAACCAACCCCCTAGATGCAGCCTTGGAAGACAGGTTTAGGTTCTACGAGGTAGACAACCCAATCGCCGATGAACTGGTGATCTTGAAGGGGCTGCTACCCAAAGACCCTCACGAGAAAATGGCAAACAGGCTCATGAACTTCTGCAAGGACTTGCGGAAGACCGAAGAGACCTACATGTCTACTCGTGGAGTGACGATGATCGCCAAGTCCATTCTCTACGGAGAGCCAGTGATTCAGGCAATCAAAGTCAACTACTTGAACATGCTAAGTCCAGAACAGCGCAACCCGGTCGATGGAATCGTCCGAACCCACTTCGATGCAGAGTGGCAAGCATCTGGCGGTATCAACGACTTACTGTTCTAAACAACCTAATCAACCCTCTAACAAGAGAGACAAACAAATGACCCCTGAAGAACGAATTGAAACGATGCTGCTCCTGAAGGAGCGACAGACCCAGCAGAAAAATCAAGGTAATGTTCCCGGCTCTGATAACTGGTTCTACTACGAGACCGACATTCAAGAAGCCAAGATCAAGATCGGTGAAATTGCCGAGTACACCCCTGAACTCAAAGCCCACCGACTAAAGCTGTACGGGCAGACTGGGGACAACCCAGCCGATGCGGCTCTCAAGCGAGACCAAGCCATGGGGCAGAGCATGTTCGGCATGCTGGCTCCCTCTGGGGTCAAGCTGGCTACTGGAGACCTGCTCAAAGCCGGGGAGACTCGAATTACTGATAACTCAGAGATTGTTGTCTCAGCTAAAGCCACTTGGTACGACAGCGTGGTTGGTGTCGAGCGAGCAAAACGTGCGCCAACAATCAAGGTAGTTTACGACCACCTTGGACAAGAAATGGGCGAGGTCTGGAAGGCAATTGAAGAAGCCAGCGCAGCCTACCGACAGGCTGCATGGACTCATAACCCAACGCTGCTCCACGACATAAAGCAAAGCCTGTCTGGGCGAGCAGTTACTGACCTGAACCAAGCAATTACCAACGCATCACTAGGACTTGGCGTTCCTCAACTGTCAGATGCAGACAAAGCGTCAATCAACATGGCGAAACAGGCTGGGGATACCACGACTGTCATGGCAGCAGTTAGGCAAGAGTGGATTAGCGAACATGCTGACGAGGTTGAAACCGCTGTTCGGCTGGCGAGCGATGCTTCCGAAGAACAGTCACTTGAAGAACTATTCAACATAGCCTACTGGATGGGCTGTGAAATGCAGATGATTGACGACCAAGTAGACAGCCCAGACACCACTGGTGAAGGTGAAGAATCAGGGCAAGATGGTAGCGATGCCGAAGAAAACAATGAAGGCGAATCTGGGGAAAACCCAGAGGGCGACTTCGATCAAGGAGAAGACGATGGAGCCGATTCAGATAGTGAAGATAGTGGTGATTCTGCTGATGCTGCTTCTGGTGATAGTGACACTGATTCTGGCGGTTCGGAAGAATCAGCAAGTCAGGAAGACTCTGATGAGGAATCAGGCAGCGGCGACGAGGATGGAGGAGGACTGGATTCAGAAACAGAATCAAGCGATTCGGGAGAAGAAGGCGGCGACCCTGAAAGCAGTCAAGGAGGCAGCGGGAGTCAAGGAGACCAATCAAGTCAAAAAGGTAAAGGCAAAGAAGGGGGCTTAGGCTCTGGGTCAGACCGACCCGACGGGCAGCAAATGCTCGATGCGATGGGCGATGCCATGTCTGATGTCCAAGAAGTCAAGGCTAATGAATCTGACTCCTTCAACGCAGTCCACCCTTACGAACGGTGGATAGTCATAGACGGCAAGACTCACGATATGAAGCCTCACACCAACGTCAAGCTGGCGATGGACGACTTCGTTGGCAACGACGAGTACAAAGAGTCTCACTTCGGAGACCCTGACCCTGATCTGATTCATGAACTACGCCTTGGCAACATGGATGTGTTCGAGGTTGAATCGGAGACTCAGGGCAGGATTGTCGTTGTGGTTGACTGCTCTAGCTCTATGAATTGCTGGTGCGATCAGGGACACAACAAGATCAAATACCGGAAATCGACCGTCGAATCTGCCGAGAACGGCTGGCTGGCTTGGCAAGCAGCCGGTGCAATTCACAGGCAGTTCCCAGACGCAGAGGTCTTCGGGTACTCATCAGGTTCTGGAATCAGCAACAACAAAGCCATTAGGACTGGCAGCGTGAACTACCCAGTTGTGGATGCCTCCCCTGACTGGACTAACGGCGCACCAGACAGAGGGTCATCCTACAAACCCGGTGGATACCACTACGAGTCATACAAAGAGGCAGGTAAGCCCGGTCGTATGGACGAAATATGGTCAAGCAACTCTGGGTACAACGCCACTCGAATCGTGCCGATCAAGACTCCGGGGCATCGACCAGCTTGCAACCAGCACGACAAAGACGGACTGCTTTACGGCGGGACTCCTGAAGCTGGCGCACTAAGTTACTTAGTCAAGCGTCTGGATGCAGCGTTCGAGACCAGTGTGGGAATCCTAATAACTGACGGCGAGCCAAACAACTCAGCCAGAAGCTATGCGATGACTAGGCGAATGCACAAAGCCGGTATGCGATTCGGGGTCATTTCGATCAACTACACCGACTCTGGTATTTACCCAGCTTCGATGCTCCACCACATAGACAAACCAGAAGACTTGCAGAAGTTGCCAGCAATCTTCGAGTTCATCACTGGGGGCAACCAATAAGCACTGCCTGAATGGTATGAAACTAATCAACTAACGACAGAAAGTAAATACTTTGGAGAATCAAAGTAAGCCAGCCCCTACCGTTGCCCCGGCAGCAATGGGGCGACCGCCGAAAAACATGTGCCTGAACTGCAAAGGCTGGGGGCAGAAGTTCCACGCTAGCTGGGCAATCGAATACTACGGCAACGGCGAAGAGGTCAACCGGAAACAGATGACCGAACTACACCCAGAAACTTGCCGGTCTTGCAAAGGCTCCGGTATCAAGGGCGGCGTTCTTCGTGACGAAGCACCGCCAATCATGGACATGCTCAAAATGAGAGCACCGGAACAAGCTAAGGCTGATAAAGCTAAGGCAGTTCTCGATGCTCAACCAGCAGACTCGGAGTTACCTGTATGAACGAGCAAGAAGAGTTCCCAACGGGAATCATTGGCGACCCAGAGCCGCCAGTAGTGAGTATGGAAGTCCTAGTAGACACTTGGACTGGTATCAAGCAGCAGATTGACTCACTTTACGAGTCAAAAGGGCGACTTGAAATGGCTATGTCGCAGTCTATGGCTGCCGATAACGCCGAAGAGTACCAGCATGGCGGATTCATCGTGACTCACAAAGCTGAGAAACTCTGGGTTGAAGCCTTACTAGACGAACTAGGTGAACAGCTTGATGCCAAAGGGCTTGACCCAGAGGACTACCTGTCAAAGCCAGTCACCCGGAAGTACGACAAACGCAAACTAACCAAACTCGCCAAGCAGGGCGGAAGAATCAGAGAGGTCATCGAAGCTGCTCATGTAGCCGGTGCACCTGTCTTGAAAGTGAAAAAATCATGACTACCCTTGACTCCGACATTCCAGTCGTAAAAACCCCAGCCGAGGTAATGGCTGACACCAAGCCGGTGCAGATGCCTCAGAACACACTAGACGCTGGGCTAGCTGAACCAGAAGAAGTCACTTGGGAAGCCACCCAAGAGGCAGTCGTTGCTGAAGTTGCTGACGTAGTATCCGAGGCAGATGAAATCGTGGAAGCTACTGAAACAGCAGAAGCTGTTGAAGTAGCAGAGACCATTGAGCCGGTCGAAACTACTGCCGTTGCGGTGGTTGGAGACCAGCCAGAACAGCGGAGCCTGATGTCATCGGAAGACGCAATGGCTCATGCAGCTATTGCTATTGCCGGTGGTCTGGGCGGCTCCCAGAACCAGTACGAAGCAGCCATGAAGATTATGCGAGGTCATGAACTAGGGATTCCGCCCGCTGCTGCTGTCGAGAACATCTACGTGGTCAACAACAAGACCTCGATGGGTGCGGGGCTGATTGGTGCAATCATCAAGAAGTCTGGGCAGTATAACTACCGAGTGACCGAACATGACAACGAACACTGCAAGGTTCTGTTCTACGAGAAAGACTTCTTGGATGACAGCGGCTGGATTGTGTGCGGCGAGGCTGAGTTCACAATGACTGATGCCAAGACCGCCGGTCTAGTCAAAGCGAAGTCTCCGTGGCTGACCTACCCCAAGAACATGCTCTTTGCCAGAGCGTTGACCAACGGTGCGAGATTCTACTGCCCTGATGTGTTCCACGGAAGTATTTATACTCCTGAAGAACTAGACACTGTGGCTGTGGCTCCCCCGGTTGCTACCCAGCAGCGGATTGCTGGTGCACCACCAGCACCAAGAGCCGTTGCAGCACCACAAAGCAGTCCAAGTACCAATCGGGCTGCTCCGGCTCCTGTGGCGAACGACTTGGAGTACGACCGACCGCCTTGGCATGACGATGTGAAGTGGGAGACCGAGGAATGCCCGATTCACTTCAACGACCCTAGTTCTCTGGCGAACGCTACCTACAAAGGTCAGCAGAACCCGGTGAACTACTTCAAGGGTGGTCGAATGAAAGACCATGCTCACAACACTGGCAGTGACTGGTGTAACCGAGCCAGCGTAATTGCTGACTTGAAAGCCAAGGTCGAAGCGTACAGTGCCGGGAACGAAGAGAAGTTCAACAACTTCATTGACACCCAGTTCTCTGACATAGCAGTCGTTGACCCCAATGACTGGCGAGCCGGTGACTGGTTTGCGATTCTCCAAATCCTAGAAAACTCAGCAGTGGTAGCTACTGGGCAAGATTCTAGCGGAGACCTAAGCACTGACACTGGCGAGCAGTTGCCGGTCTAGTGGCACTCAACCACTTCAAGCAGCGCAAGCAGTGGGACGAGGGCAAATCAAACGCCCTTGGTCTCACTGGCTGTGATGTCTGTGGCAGATGGGGTGACAGCCCGGAAAAGGCTCACGCTTCGGAAGCTAACATGACTAGCCCAGAGAGGGAGCCGTTCGTGGTTACTGACAACGACGGAAACCCGCTGTCTTGCACATTGGTTACTGGATTACAGGTACAACAGTATGAGTTTTGGTCTACCATGCCAGACTACGCTGTTTGGAACCATGAACTGCATTTAGGTTTTGGCGTTGCGGAGTGCAATGCTGGCTGTGAAAAACAAGGAGAGAAACCAAAGTCCGCCGGTCTAGCTGCCGCTATCAAAGCCAGCCTGAAGATCGAGGATGTTGCCGAGCGACTGACCAGCCTTCGAGGAATGGGCAACCGGCTCAAAGGCAAGTGTCCACTGCATGGCGAAGAGAAGGGCGAGGCGCTCTCGATCTGGACTGATTCACAGACTTGGCGTTGCTTCGGAGCCTGTGCCACTGGTGGCGATGTGATCGACTTTATACAAGAATGCAGCGAGAAAGGTCTCGCTTGGAGGAAAGCGAAATGACTGGCGAACAACAATTACCTCACTCTCAAGAGGAACACGACGAACTCAACCATCTGACCGGAGACTTGGGGAGCTGGCTGGAAACCGAGACCGGGCTAGCGTTCAAAGAATCAATCGAGGACACCGGGATGCCGGGGTTTGCGATGCACGTTCTGATGGACTGCACCAGAACTGACCCGACCCAGCTACCAGCAGCGATGAACACCATCTTCATACTGGGTGCTAAGTACATGCGGTCTTGGATGGAGAAGCGTCAAGCATCGGAGCCACTAAATGGCTGACCCAATCTGGAAAGAAATGGCTGACGAAGCAGGAATCGAAGGATACGAAGGAGTTGTGCAGACTGGCGAGGTAGAGATACCAGACCCAGAAGTAGTCAAGGATGAACTGGGGAATCTTAGCATCGTCTGGGATGACCAGAGCGGTGAGGTTTTACAAGTTCAGATCAACAAATTGTCGATGCAGAAAGACGGTATGTATTCGTACTTCTCAGTGCGAAGCAAGAACTCTGCTGGCAAATGGAAGTGGGTCTTGGAGCCGGGGCGAATCAACTGGTACAGCATGTCTAGCAAGACTGGGCTGCGCCGGGAACTCGATGGTCGAGAGAAACGCTGGGACTGGAAGATGAGACTGGCTCAGGTAGTAGTTATCTGCGCCCAGACAATCAAAAACAGTTCTCAGGCTATTGACCTAAGCAAGGTTGACACCAGTGAGGACGTTCGGTGGTGCTGTTACCCGATGGTCGAGGGCGGCGAACACACAGTTCTCTTTGCTCCCGGCGGGGTTGGCAAGTCACTGCTCTCTCTGGGCATCTGTGTCCAAGTAGCGACTGGTGCACGAGTCATCCCCGGTACTGACCCACCGAAGGCTCCGATGAACGTTCTCTATCTGGACTGGGAGACCAACGCCAAGGTTCATGCTCGCCGAATGCGAAGCATCGCCAAGGGCGCTGGTGTCGAGATTCCAGAGGGAAGGGTGTTCTACTGGCGAATGGAGTTTGCTCTTGAAGAATCAATCGAAGACCTTCGGGCTTTTATCAAGATGAACAACATTGGGCTGGTCATCGTTGACTCGGCTGGGCTGGCTGCGAACGGAGACATCAACTCGACTGACGTTGGCACTAGCTACATCAAGACTGTTCGTGCTATTGGCGACGTTGCAATCCTAACTATCACTCACATGTCTTGGGAGCAGATGGAGAAAGGGAAAGGCAAGACCCTGCGTCCGATAGGCAGTGTCTACTTCCAGAATGGACCAAGAAGTTCGTGGGGATTGATCGGTGAGCAGGACGAAACTGGTGAGCGAGTGAAACATCTAGGGCTTGTTCATGTCAAAAGTAACAACGACATGCTAAGAAGTCCTATTGGGTTCCAAGCAGACTTCTCAGACAAAGAGTCAATCAAGTGGACTTCTGAGTCAGTGCATACCAGCCAGCAGATTGCCCAGCACGTTTCACTTGCCAAGAGAATCGAGGAACTCCTGAACACTGGACGATGGACGCTCGATGCCCTGCTCGATGAACTGCCTGATACCAAGAGGGACACGCTGAAAAGGACAGCAAACAGGCTTGTGAAAGCAGGAGTAGCCCAGAAACAAGGTGAGGAGTACTTCGGGACTATCCGTGAAGCTGGATACCCTGACCAGCAGCGGGACAAACCTGCTCAGTACGATATGAACGGGATGCCAATAGCCGAAGCGAAACAACCTCAGTCTATCGGGACACAACTAGGGACTATTCCCCCTAAAGGGGAATTGTCCCGTCAGCCCACAACTAATAATAATAATAAAGGAGACACTAAACGGGACATGTCCCGGCAGGACAGCGGGACAACCGGGACAGACAGTGAGGTTGTGAAGGAAATAACTGACCTGATAGAATCTAAAAAGCAGGGGCAACCTCGTCCCGGCGAACAAGTCGAGTCAGTCCCTTGGGATTGATCGGCAAGCTAGGAGATACGAAATGCCAGAACTGAAACTTGACTATTCTTACATCCCGACCGACTACTGTGTCGAAGGCATGAAGAATTATTTTGAACACCACATCAAGCCGGGAGACTTTCTTACTGCTTTGCTGGAAAATGACTTCCTGAAAGCATTGAGATACGCCGACCCTGTAAACATGAGCCGTCTAGGAGACTGGGCGCAGTGGCTTACTAACGAGCCGGGAATGATGACCTACGGAAGCAAGGAAGCTGTCGCTCGGTGGATAGCAATGAGGACTTATGGCAGTAACAATGAAGACCGACAGCCTGATGGACATGTCAGCGACCCTGATGGCTCAGGCGATGTCTAACCGTCGTGACGCTGACCTGCCCAGCCTGTTCGACTTGCCTGTGCCTGACAGCATCAAGGGGGTTGAGCTTAGAACGGACTATTACTACGGCTATCGTGAAGTAATAGGAGGGGAGTGGGTTTACGAACTCCCAGCAGAAAGAGAGCCACAGAAGTACGTCAGTGGCGCATTGAAACTCACCAACACCAGTAATAAATTCACAGGATTCAGTAAGTATGTCTCAGCCCACCGTTGACCCAGTCACGACTGAAGCGATCAAGCTACTAGCCAAGCAAGCAGCGAAAGGAATGTCTAAGTACGGTCAGGGGGTATCGAAATCGAAGCTGCCCCTGATCGAATGGTTACGGCACTCAGCGGAAGAACAAGCAGACAACCTTGTCTACACTCTCCGAGCAATCAAGGAGCTAGAAACAGATGAACATTTACAAGTACAAAATTCAGGACGACTCGGTAACACCAACTCGGTCGTCAATTCACTTGCCCCAAGGGGCGAAGGTACTAACGGCGGGGCTTGATGACAACCACCAGCTTTGTGTCTGGGCAGAAGTAAACCCGGCAGCAGTTGAGCAACGGTTACACTTTCAGACTGTCTGGACTGGGCAGGAAGCACCAGCGAGGCAGTTGTCTTATCTCGGCATGGTCAAGTCCGGTGTGATTATCCTTCACGTTTACTGGGTGCAGTCATGAGTACAGAATACTGCCCCGGCTCAGGGAAGAAGCTGGACGAACTCACAGGTAAAGCCGGGTGGCTAGGAACCACTGGCAGATGCCGGAACTGCTGGCGAACAGACCTATCAGTCACGCTGGCTGGTAATAGCTGGAAGCACAAGTCCACTAATGCAGTCGAAGCCTACAAGGGTTTCAACGAGCGAATCAAAGACCTTGAAGACGAAATGAGAGAGACAGTTTACCTCTCGACCTTGATAGCCATGTTCGAGGCTCACAACAAGAACAAGCACGAGTCACTAGAGGGCACAATGACTGAGTTCTCCGAGAAAATTCTTGAAGGCATGACTGCTTTCATCGAGGAAACCAACACGACCATCTTGTCTATGGGCGAGAACGTCAGGAAGATTGACAACTGGCAGAAGCAGCCTTGGTGGAAGAGGTTGCTTTCATGACCCAGCAAAATATGGTCAGCCCGTTCAGGGTAGACCAAGCAGACTTTGACCGATGGAGCAAGCAGCGAAAGGCTCTGTACCTAGCATTGTCAGATGGGAGAATCCACCGCAGAGAGGCACTGGTTCAAGCGACCGGCGCACTCAACATTACGGCAGTAGTCTCTGAACTGAGGCACAAGGGGGCAGTGATTGACTGCACTAGAAACAAGCAGCAAATCTATTACCAGTTGAAAGCAATGGTGAATGGGTCAACTGTCCAAAAGGGCATTCACTGCGAGACTTGCCGGTGTGCCAAATAGCAGTTTCTAAAACTGTCCTAATCAAGTTTGGAATAATTCAAGGAGTTCGGAATGAAAGTTAGCTTAGATAAAGACCAGTTCACTGCCTTAGTGACTGGCGAAGTAATTACTGTCGAGGTTGAGCGAGCCAGTGACGACCCGTTGCTGGTCTACACCACCGAGAAAGTCAAGATCGCACTGCAAGACATTGGGGTCACGGTGATGATGGATGCACTGCTTGACCAGTTCAATGTCCAGTTGATGGAAAAGTCATGAGTAACCCAGAACTAACACCTCAACTGGTGCTGCAATTGAAGATAGGAGAGGCGGTATGACGAGCGAGAACGACAACTACACCGACGATACGCCAATCTGCAAGCCGTTGAATCCCAGCTTCGGATTCGCAACAAGGCACGAGGTTGACCGGATTGGGCTGTGCTGGCGATGCGGCACGACGTTCACAGAAGCGCACGAGCCATCTGGTGACAAGGCGGCATTGGGCAGCGAGTTGCCACCAAACCAAACGCCGCTAGAACTAGCGAACGTAATCAAAGGCACTTACGGCGACCTCGATCCTGACTTGCCTTACATCTGCGACTTGC
>Ga0307984_1000119_pt1 | contig 31596 bp, 44 predicted proteins | sample EllFjometageno78_FD_203169 | JGI IMG/M metagenome (GOLD analysis project Ga0307984, IMG submission 203169) | Marine microbial communities from Ellis Fjord, Antarctic Ocean - #78 | ecosystem: Environmental > Aquatic > Marine > Unclassified | place: Southern Ocean | collected 2014-10-09
ATTGGAACACAGCTTATACTACTGCAGCAGCTGCACTACCTAAAGCTGGTGGAGCAATGACTGGAGCGATCACTACAAACTCAACGTTTGATGGTCGTGATGTAGCTACTGATGGAACTAAACTAGACGGTGTTGAGGCTTCGGCAGATGTAACCGATGCAACCAATGTTGCAGCTGCGGGTGCATTAATGGACTCCGAGCTGGCATCCATTGCTGATGTTAAGGCTTTAAACCAAGGAGTTACAACAACTTCTAACGTAACATTCAATAACGTCGCTGTAGACGGAACACTAACTTCAGATGATATTCAAGCAACAACTTTAACCGCAAGTGGTCACGTAATTGTAACAGGCGACCTGACCGTAAACGGTACCACCACTACGGTCAACTCTAATACTGTCGCCATTGGCGATGCTATTATGACATTGAATAGTGACGAAGCTGGAACACCTTCTGCAAATGCAGGACTAGAAGTAGAGCGTGGAACAGAAGATAACGTTACATTGCTTTGGAATGAAAGCTCAGACTACTGGCAAGTATATGATGGTACTACTACTTCAAAGATACTAACAGCAGGTAACTTTGCAGCTAGCTTCACAGGTATAATTGACGGCGGCGCTTCATTCTAAAATAACAAAATAACCCAGCGTATATACGCTATCTTGAGGAGGCCATATGGCACAAACGATTAAACTAAAACGCTCTGCTACGCAAAGCGCCGCTCCCACTGTCTCCCAGTTAGCTCTTGGTGAGCTAGCTATTAATACTTATGATGGTAAACTTTATCTAAAGAAAGATGTAAGTGGTACTGAGTCTATTGTAGAAATAGGTGCAGGAGGAGGAGGTAGCTCTCTACCTTTATCCGGCGGAGCAATGACTGGAGCGATCACTACAAACTCTACGTTTGATGGTCGCGACGTAGCTGCTGACGGGGCCACTGCTGACGCTGCCCTTCCGAAGTCTGGCGGCACTATGACTGGTAATATTGCGACTGATGGGATTTCATCAGTTACAGCAGGCACATCAAACTTCGTGGCCGGAGTAAACGCCGGAAACAGCATAGTCTCCGGTGGTAATTACAACACGGTTGTTGGTGATGAAGCTGGGACGGCTATTACTACTGGTGATAGTAACACAGCGGTTGGTAAAGATGCCTTATTAGTAAACACCACAGCTTCGAACAACACAGCCGTTGGTAAGAGCGCTTTAAGGATCAACAGCACTGGCACTTCTAACGTAGCGATTGGCAAGGATACTTTAGTATCTAACAGCACTGGAAGTGCTAACGTAGCAGTTGGTCAGGATGCTTTAGTCTCTAACACCACAGCTTCGAACAACACAGCCGTAGGCTACTCGTCTCTAGGCGCTAACACCACCGGCGCATCCAACGTGGCAGTCGGTAAAGATGCTTTACTGGCTAACACCACAGGAAGCCAAAACGCGGCGCTTGGAAATCAAGCCCTCGGAAGAAACACAACAGGTGAGCGCAACCATGCTTTCGGAACATCTATTAATGGCGCAACAGATGGGGCGCTTGGTAAAAACACAACTGGTAATGATAATGTCGCTTTTGGTCATCAAGCTCTATCGCAAAACACCACAGCCTCGAACAACACTGCTGTTGGTAAAAGCGCTTTGTACGCTAACACCACAGGCGCAGGCAACGTAGCCGTTGGTTCCAGCGCTTTAGACGCCAACACCACAGCAAACAACAACACAGCTGTTGGGTATGCCTCCCTAACCGCTAGCACCACCGGTACAGAGAACGTAGCCGTGGGTCGTAATGCTTTACTGAGCAGCACTACCGCTTCTTATAATACGGCGTTGGGTACAAACTCGCTTCAGACTAACACCACAGGAGGGAACAACTGCGCTTTTGGTACTGGGTCTTTAAAGGCTAACACCACAGCTTCTAACAATACGGCGATGGGCTATCGGGCTTTGCTGGCTAACACCACCGGCACCAAGAACATTGCCATCGGCTACGGCGCAGGAGACGCAATAACCACCGGCAGCAATAACACCATCATAGGTGATATAGCAGGTACGTCCACATTGGCCGACACTGTCATTATTGGCGCTGGAACTACCGAGCGTTTGAGGATTGACTCTAGCGGGAATGTAGGCATAGGGACTAGCTCACCAGCCGAACCATTGCATGTACAAGAGGGTGGTGGTTCAGGTGCTACAGCCGCAGCAGGAACCATTGCATTTATTGATGGTAATGCAAACACAAAGGTAACTATCGCTTCTGGCACTACTTCTACGGGGCGCATTAACTTTGGGAGAAGTACCGATAACAATGCGGGCAGTATAATCTACGACCATAATGACAATAGCCTAGCAGCAAAGGTGAGCGGCTCCGAAGCCATGCGTATTGACTCTAGCGGCAATGTAGGCATAGGCACTACCACTCCATCAACAGCCTTAGAAGTAAGTGGTACTGTAACGACTAACGATGTAAATATTACAGACACAACGCCTAACTTAAAGTTTACTGATACTGACGGAAATCACCTAGCGAACATTACTCAATCAGGCTCGCACCTTTATATTGATAATGATTCGACTGGTAACATTCGGATGCGGGTTGATGGTAATACCGAACGGCTTACCATTAACCATACAGGTGCAACTGTTACAGGAAACATAGCTGTAACAGGAACCGTAGACGGCATCGATATCGCTACTCGTGATGCAATCCTTACTAGTACTACTACTACTGCTGCTGCTGCTCTACCTAAAGCGGGTGGAGCAATGACTGGTGAGATCACTACAAACTCAACGTTTGATGGTCGTGATGTTGCTACTGATGGTACTAAGCTAGACGGTATAGAGACCTCAGCGACAGCAGATCAGACTGCCGCACAGTTACTTACAGCACTTAAAACTGTTGATGTTAATGGCACTTCAGGTCTTAATGCCGGAACACTTGATGGTCATGCGCTTACCTCCGCATCTACAGCAAGTACTGTGGTTGAGCGTAATACATCTGGCGATATAAATGCGCGGCTATTTAGATCAGAGTATGACAGTACTAACTCTACTATTGGTTATGTTATGACTCAGGTTAATACTGGTGCTGATAACTATATCAGACCTTCTACTCCAACACAACTTAGAGCTGGGCTAGGTATAGAAGCAGGAGCAACAGCAGACCAAACTGCTGCTGAGATTCGTACAGCCGTAGAAGCCGCTACAAATAGTAACGTCTTTACTGATGCTGACCATACTAAACTTAACTCTGTCGCAGCTTCAGCAAACAACTATACTCTACCCTTTACTAATAATTCAACTAACTGGAACACAGCTTATACAGTAGCCAACGCAGCAGTCCCATCCAGCTTTTTCGCTAAAGGCGCAGTCATGGAGGTTGGCCGTTATTTTGATATGCACGGCGCGAACTCCGCGACAGACTTCACTGTTAGGATGGATTGTGGAGCTGGCAGCACGGCCACTAATGGCGCGGGGACTCTAACCATAACGGCAAGTGGCGGTCTCGTTTGTACGGGCGATATTACCGCCTTCTCAGACATACGCCTGAAGGCTAATATACAGCCAATCACTAAAGCTTTAGATAAAGTAGACCAGTTGCGAGGAGTCACCTTCCTACGTTCCGATGAAGATGATGAGGTTAGGCATACAGGGCTAATCGCTCAAGACTTACAAGCCGTCCTCCCAGAAGCTGTTAGAGTAGGTACTGATGAGAATGAAACCTTATCGGTAGCTTATGGTAATACAGTTGGATTGCTAGTAGAAGCCATCAAGGAACTACGGGCAGAAGTGGAGGCGCTAAAGAATGGCACTCCAGGGTAGTGGTGCCATTAAGTTTTCCGAGCTACAAACGGAATACGGAGGTTCGCATCCAATATCTCTGAGTGAGTACTACAGGCTTACGGATAATAGTGGCCAGGTATTACACTCTGCTACTGTTGGTTCTTCTTCTTGGGTTGGGCCGACTGGTGCCTCTACCTCTAATAGCTGGTTCCAAACTACAGTAACAAGTGGCGCGTCTACTGGGTACCATCAGTATATGCAGGCAGGCGGGACTAACGTAGGTAGCACATCAAGCTATACAAGCGGAAATAGTAGGTGGACTACTGGGGGAGGGGTTTATTATGATGTAACTACTTCGGATAGTGCAAAGACCCCCACATATACGCGCGTACAGAGATCATCTTTATTCTACTATGCGTATACTACTACCTACAGCACAACTTATTACAATGCTAATGTTGCGACTTCAGATACCACATCTATGAGCAACTTTCACGGAGGAAATAATCCATGAGTAGAGAATTTGAATATATTGTTGATCTAGCAAACTGGCAGAGCGAAACACGAACTATTATAGTTCACTTACTTAATGATACACCTATTGAGATAATTATGCCAGCAGATACGTTCCTAGGAGCAAGTCCAACAGAAGAAGAAATCAGAGTGGTTGCTTTAGATATAGTGGAAAGTTATAGACCTGAGCATCAAGATATGGCAGTACACTTAAGATTTATGGCAGAAAAACTTAATGTAATACTTATACCTGAGGAGGTTTGATAATGGTTAACACAGGAATGATAGGGTCTACGTACTCAAAGTCTCATAGTATAGAGGGTAGTTTATTTATATCCCTTGCAGGAGATTTAGAAGAGGGGGCACATTTCATTAGACCAAGCTTTAACGATATGCCTAATACAGAAAGTGGTAAGAGGTTTCATCCCGATTACCCTTTCTTAGTCGCATCCGGCTGGGTAGGGACGTGGTCTGGTGATGGGCATGATATACATCGCTCTTGGACAGAAGAGGAAGATGTTCAAGAAGAGTACTTCGCTACCCATGCTAGTATGACAAACGAAGCCTTGGGAGAATATGGAAGCCTTACTTATACGGATATTGATATGGCAGCTAGAACCTGTAGCGCGCGATACCGCCTCAACCATACAAAGACTTTCTGGGCGGACCACCATGCCGCTTGGGATTTTAATACCAGTGGTATGAGGGTTGATTTCGATACAGGTACCAACTTTCTATGTTGTGTAATTATAGCAACAGACTGGGAGCGTTGGAATACAAAGCTACGTGATGTACTTGCTAACACGGTTGAAATTATTGATAGACCTGCGGGTGTTACTACATACTGTTATATTTCCTTTACACAGGACATATTAATTAATGGCAAACCTTACGAGGCGGGTACTACTATTAAAATGGCCAGCCCCTCTTTTCAGGTTACTACTACCCTGCCTACTACGTTAGTGGCACATTACGAATAAAGATAAAAATTAAACCCAGCGCCTATCGCGCAAAGTACACTAAATAAGGAAAAATTATGAAACTACAAATTATATTAATGAGCTTTCTTCTAGCAGGTACAGCTTCTGCAGATTTTTTAACAAGGGATAGCGGGCAAGTAATAAGTATACCCGAAGGCTATAATGCTGCTCCCTACGACAAGCAATGGAATCCTAGAGGTGTTAATGAAGAGGGAAACTTTCCTTCTAAAGCCTTCGCAGATGCACTGGCAGAGAAGTTCAATGCCTGGGCATTAGAGACTGATTTTCCTACTAAATCTGAATGTGCACCTGGACAATTGACTCTTGGAGCACCGGATGTACGCTGCAGAGTTTACGATTACTAGTAGTTAAGTTATAAAAAAGCCCCAATTAAGGGGCTTTTATTTCCTATCCAACAATGGGACTATTAAATGTCTCCATCCTAGTAGCGAGCTCTGCTATGTAACCTCTTTGCATCATGATACATCTCTGTGTCTCTAGCTCTGCATTCGTTATCAGAGTTCTCACTTCCTGAATCTGTACTAGACAATGCTGAACCTCTTCAGGTAAATCCTGAAAAATATAATCCTGTTCATCAATCGTTACTATACTCTTTTCTTCCTCTTCCATCATAACTCCTTATAGTATCTCGCAGCCTTCAGGCCCCGAGCATGCTAGTTCTTGCGAACCGGTTGTAGTATCCTCTTTCTCAAATTGAGCAAGGTCTTCCCATTTTACATTAGTAGGCATGGCAGCCTTTAATTCTTCATACTTCTCAGCGGAAATATCTTCATAAGGAGCTTGTTGATAGACATGATCACTCACAGGTAGTAAGCTAATTCCACTACATATATCAAAATTATCCCAAATCCACTGACAGACCTGCAAGTACTCACTATCTGTATAGTATACAGTCACACTAGGCTTATGCTCGCACCAGTTGTTCTGATACGCTTTCCATAATGCTAGTTGTTGCATAGCCCCAACTTCCTTCACAGTCACACTACCTTCAGGTGCTTTTACGGGGAAACTAAATATTACAGTACTATCATTCATTACATCTTTTTCTACAGGAAATCCTGCTTGTTCCATATAGATTGCAAGAGGGTCTTTCTTGTCAGAACGTACTCTTCTAATATAATAATTAGAGAACCTAGGATGAATACCGGAAGCACTATCAACAAGCTGAGATACAGTACCACTTGGTTTAACACATGTAATAGCAACAGACTGATTAACTCCAAGCTTATCAGCCCATTCTTTATTAGTTTCGATTGCAACATCTCTCATCTCCGTCAACCAATGCTCTAGAACACAGTCCTCGTTGTGGCTTGCTCCTGATAATACAGGGTGATCCATTATACCAGTTAGACTAACGCCCAACAAGGCTTCTTCTTCAGTGTTACGCTTCCAACGCACCCGCAGATACCTAAATTCAGTGAGACTAGATTGTAGTGTACCAATAATAGTCGCAAGGCGTACTTTTCTTTTAAGAGTGTCTAGGTCATCTTCTGATCTTACTACTACTTCTGATAGATTACAAAACTCATTACTTCTAAGAATAATCTCAGAACATGGGTTAGTACCGAAATCCTGATCTGCATCTCTACGTCCGTTACGTGCCGCAATCTTCTGTGCCGCTACTCGGCTGAAGATACCTCGCTCTCCCGCCTTAGATTCGTAAAGGCTTTTCATTTCAGTTAAGAACGCTTCAAAATCTGGCTTCTCGGTATACGCTACTGAGTTATTAGCTAAGCGACGTTGCCCTTCATTTCTCCACCAGTCTCCAGACTTGGCTTTAGACATGCGTTGATCTGATAAGTTAGAGAGACTAATAAGAGCAGAACGGCGTACACCGCCTACTACTACAATATCTGCAATCTTACAGCATACATCATGACACTCAATACTAGTTAGCTTTCGTCCTGCTGACTTGGTAAAAACACCAACACAGAACTTAAACAAATCAACCAAAGGCTCAGGGCCGCTTGCACGTCCACCAAAAGTCTTAAGTCTAGCACCTGCTGGACGTACTCGGCTCATATCCCACTGAGGAAGTTTACCTGCATAAAGCATGGCAATCAATTCACGGAAGGCACTAGCCCATCCTAGCTTACTATCACTAACTACGATAGTGGAGCTTGTTTCATGGAAGCTCTCTGCCACTTCGGGCAGTTTAGTAATAAAGTTACGTTCAACACTAAAACCAACGCCTGTTCCACACATTAGTACATACATAAGCTCATCAAAAGCCCGAGGATGGTCAATGTGCAGGTAGCTACAGTTAAATCCTGCTACGTTATCTCGTTTCAGGGCTTCGCCTGCTGTCATCATACAACGCATAGAAGGCATAACCTCCATAGCATAAATAGCAGCATATAGCTCAGCACCTTCTTCGTCTGTCAACTGCTCTCTTTCTTTCCAGAAATCAACATATCTTGTAACAGTCTCTTCCCAAGTTTCCCTGCGTTTCTCTGTCTCTAGCCAACGAGCGTATCGACTCTTATGTATAAAACTTTGATACTGATCCATTATGTCATTCTCCTAACAGCATTCAACTGCTCTCTTTCTTTCCAGAAATCAACATATCTTGCAACAGTCTCTTCCCAGGTCTCCATGCGTTTCTCTGTCTCCAGCCAACGAGCATATCGACTCTTATGTATAAAACTTTGCATTATGTCATTCTCCTACTAATTTCGGACACATTGTCCTTGCCTATTGCATCATCGCAATATGTTACTAAGTCCATCAACTCGTAGTTCTTTAATAGTACTTCCGCATTCTGATTTAGTTCAGTTATATACTTATAATGTCCCGCTATAGGAACATTATCATATATAGTCATTGCATCTCCATACTGACCTATAAGCTGCTCAGCCCGCTTTGGGCCTATACCTGTAATGCCAGGGACGTTATCCCCTTTATCACCAGTTAAGCACTTAAAAGAGATATACTCTTCTGGAGTTACATTGTAGTGCTCACTCCAATTATATATTGTTACTTCTTTACGAGTAACATATGAGAAACGGCTTACGCCTTCTTGAATTAACAAGTCCCAATCTCGGTCACTAGAGACTAACCAGATTTCGTCTAATCCGTACTTGTCTTTCTCTTTAACAAGGTGGGCAGCAAGATCATCTGCCTCTACACCTTGGTATCTCAGTACGGTATAACTCTCTGCTAGTAATTCTAGTGTTCCTTCATACTCATCAAAGAAGTCTGCGAATGCTTTCTTCTCAGCTTCTGTTTGAGTAGCATACTTATCTTTTCGATTCTGCTTATACTCTGGTAATATCGCTTTCCTATAAGAGGACGATCCCCAATCTGCTGTGATAATAATATTACCACACTTGTAGGACTGTGCTAAGGATTTTACTGTTTGTAAATACTCTTCTCGAAAATCTGTTCTGTTCTGATGCTTCCATCTAAAAGCTAAGTTCAAAGCATCAATTACTATTGTCTTACCTTTGGAACCTTTCGTTCCTTCATTAAAATTAAAAGCCACTTATAAACTCCACTTCTTCTAGTTCCAACCACTCCTCCGCCAGTAGTATATAACAGTTTAAAAACGCGATCTTCAAATACTGAACAGTATTAATCGGCTTATGCTCTGTTACTACAAAGACCTTTGAACGGTCATATTTAAAAAACAACAGGGGCATTTGATCGCCCCCTGCTGCCTGAATCACTACTTTCTTCCACCACCTTATTAGGTTATTTGTTTTCTGAGCTGTAAATACCTTATCAGTTAATGGTGAATCTTTATAGTTCTTTACCTCTATGCAATAAAAGTTTCTGTTATTAGGAACGTATAAGTCCCCTTTCAGATACTCAAGAGCACCAGAGGCAGGTACTCTTTCAAACTTCAGTCCGGTCGCTTCCCTCAGCATGTCCCTTACTAGGTACTCGCCCCTCGCTCCCTTCGCTCTTGAATCTACCATCTTCTTCCTCTTCCGTCTCGGTCTCAGCAGCTTCTGCTTCTTCCCTTAGTTTAAGATGTCTCCACCACATTCTCCGTCTACCTGCTGACATACTACTCCAGTATACTAATGTTTCCATTCTTAACGACTTCGATCTTTTCTAGCAGGGGATGAGACCAGCCATGAGATACTATGTAAGTATTCAAATCTTCATTCAATAGAACCTCTACTAGTTTCTCCCTACCTTGATCATCCAAGACGTTGGTTACTTCGTCCAAAAACAAAATATTGATTTTAGACTTAGAAATACTACTCATTAGCTTACGAATGGCTATAAGAGTAGCGGTATTAACACGTGCTAATTCACCTGAAGATAGAGCTAAGATGTCTACAACATTACCATTATCTGTAATCTCAACATTCAACTTATCATTTGACACAACAAACTCAAGAGTAAAGCGACCGTCAGATAGCTCAGCCAAGTACTCATTTGCCATTTCTTCTAGTTCACCTACTAGATTCTCGATTTTATAGGCGAGCAATCCATTGGTACTAAAGGATTTCTTTAATATCTCAAGGTCAGATTCTAATTTTTGGTTGCTAAACAACTGACCTTCATAATCTTTAAGTTGTTCAGCAAACTCTCCTGTCTGCTCTTGAATTACTTGGATTCGTGTGTTGGCTTTTGCTCTTTTTTCATTTTCTGCTGCAATACGTTTAATCTCCGCTTTTGATACTTGTATTCTGTCTTGAATATCAAGTATGTTACGGCTAAGTTCTCCACCATCGACGGGAACAGATTGCAGATCGTTTTGTATGGAGCGGTATAAATTCTCCCAGTCTTGTCTTGCTTTCTCGTTCGCAGAAAATTTCTCATTATCATCCTTAATCTTTCGTATTAGGGGCTTCAACTCAGTAACACTCTCGCAGGCTTTAGCATGTGTAGCTTGCGTTTCTTTTACCATTTTTATCTCAGCGGAAATATCAATAGATTGCTTACAAGTAGGGCACTCTGCCTTAATTGCCTTCAATTTAGTAAGAGTTCGTTGAGCACCCGCAGCTACTGCCTGCCAGGAACCCAATTCCTCTTGTAACGTATCGTATGACTGCAAAGCCTTGATAGGGAAAGATTGAATTTCCACTATATCTATGCCTTGTAACATGCTCTTATATTGATTATTTGTTGCAATTTTCTTATTTATTTCCGAGATATTTTGAAGTTCTATCATTAAAGAACGCAATGCCTTCTCATCTTCGGATGTATCAATATCCAAATCTAACATGGGTAGTACGTTGGCATGGGTCAATTTATTTGTTTCTAACCATTTTTCTACTGTCGCTAACTTCCCTGCTATATTAGAAGACACCACAGTTACCTCTCTAGCAGCACCTTTAAATACTTCAAATAACTCAACGTACTTCTCTAGGTGTAAGAGGTCTATTAAAAACTTCTTCCTATTAGCATCGGTTGCAGTTAAGAATTGTAGACTCGCATTAGTATTTTGATATACTAGCTGAGAGAATGTTTTAAAGTCTACTCCGAGAACTTCTTGTAGTGTCTTATATGTGTTAGTAGCTGTATGACTAGAGATGTCAATACTATTCTTCTCTAGCTTAACTTTGATATTCGTCTTTCTATTGACGGTAATCTCATAGTTATCTCCGTCTTTAATAAAAGATAGGTATATACTATAGCCATCTTGAATATAACGGTTTGGAATATCTGCTTTCTTTATACCCTTAGAGTTCTTATTATATAACGCTTCTTCGATAATTAATGGTATAGAGGACTTCCCCATGCCGTTAGTACCTAGTATTTGCGTGACGGTATTATCGTCTAATTGTAACTCATTACCAGAGCCGTAACTAAAGCAGTTATCCCATCTCAACGTTTGTAATGTAATCATTATAGGTTCCTAGTACGTCTGGTATTTTATCGGGAGATATTTCTAATATGTAAGTTAAGTACTCTACTAATTCCTCTTGTATGGTCATGTCTTTGTCCATAATCAAGGATGCTTCCGATTTTCGTTTTACTACTTTCTTATCTAATAACTCTGAGTTTTTCACATTGGCGAGGTCTTGTATGTTCCCTTCCACTTCATAAATAGTATGGTCATAATCAGTAGCAACCATCTCGCTTTCATTGCTAACTGTTTTTCTAATTAGCTGCGGGAGTCTAAATTCTTCCCATAGCCAATCCCAGTTTTCTTCATTTATGAGAAGGTATCCTGTTTTTACTTTATTTCTATGAAACGAAGTAGTCATAGGGCTTCCAGGGTATACAATATTACGTTGTGTGTTACTATGAGCATGGAGGTCGCCTGCAAATACAACAGGAAACTCATCAAAGATAGATAAGTCGACTTCTGGTTTAACGTGTGGAGGTATCTCTCCTCTAACGTGTGTGAATAAGGGCATCCTGTAATCAAAATGCTCAACAGCGTCTTTTTTATGTAAGTCTGCATAGGGTAGTATACCAAAACCTAAATCATGGTCTATATATGATATATCTACTATATGTATAAGAGGGTTGATGTCTCTGGATACCTGCTTCAACTGTGTAAAGAATGTCTTATTCTTCTTAGTCGCTTCATGGTTCCCATCATAAATAATAGTTGGAATCGATACCTTCCTAATAAAAGAAAAGTAAAGCTCCAACTCTTCCATATTCGGGAGACGATCAAAGAGATCGCCCCCGATTATGTGCATACCGCACTCTTTCTCTAGTTCATAGACTTGCTTGAAGAACATTTGATAACGGTTTGTAGCCCACCTTACTGGAACGTTCTTCTGTCCCAGCTTTATGTGCCAGTCTGCCGTGTATAGAATCACGCTACATTGAACTCAGCGTCTAGTGCCTCGTCGTCAGTCTCTGCGCCATGGTTACGAGTACGGTCAAGCAACTCTTTCTGAGCATCTGGAGTAGGACGAGACATAACGTCATCCATAGACTTCAGTTCAGATATAACTGCTTTCTCGTCTGCACTTAATGCACGTGGCTTGCACTTCAATGCTTGTAGTTGATATTCTACATTGTAAGGGAGAGGGCCAGTCTTTACTCGCTTGAAACAAATGTCCCAGCCAGTTTCAGGGTCAGTAGGGTCGCCCAAGTCTTCAGCAGCGGTAATGATTTGCTCCCACAGCTTTTTCTTTAGGTTTACTACTTTTACTTCTCCATTGTCGATGCACTGTGTCGCGTAGCTCCAGCCACACTTAAGGTCAGGATAGTACTCGCGAACCCAGTCTTTTTCTAGATTATTGAAACGCTCGGCGTCTCGGTCGAAAGAGAGACACTCCATAGGAATGTTCTTTTCATTTTCTCCCTTAATCCAGTAAACATAGCGAGCAAGAATGTCGCCTACGATGCGCATTTTATTGTCGCCATCGGTGTACTGGTAAGTTGAGAGTGAGGATTTTTGGGCTGAGCCCTTTTGCTTATTGAATGCAATAGCCATTAGTGTATAGTCTCCAGTGTGACTTCTTCATATATGAAAGTAATTTCATCTTCCAATACAATCAGTAGCCTATTTTCTTTTAAGGTTTCTAAATCCACAGGACAATGTAGCGGATCTAGTGTGGTTTTTCCAGTTGCCATGTACTCGCTGTAGTTTCTAATAGAAGCTAGAGCATAGTAAACAGCCAGTTCCCTGGGTGTGTACTTATAAGCATTGAAAAGTAAGAATTCAGGATGTACTAGAAAACTAGTTCCAGAAAAATTCAGCTGGGAGTATCTATATATGTAATCGTATTTATTTCTCGGAATTTGCCCTTTTATGAGCATTTCCATTATTAGATTACATGAGTAAATAGTTCCTTCAGCCTCGTTAAAAACCTTTTTCCAATCATATAAGAGCATTATTATACTTTAATTTTACCATATTGTCAAGAGTTATTTTTTAAAGGTACTTCATTTCCCAACCCTGCTTCATATAGAACCCTACACGATTTGTGGCTTGTTTTCGAGCTGTATTTCCTTTCAGGTGTATATCAACTATAACTGGGTCTACTTTACCTTCCTTCTTGCGAATCACTCGACCGACTAACTGCGTCAGTAGTGGTTCATTGTTTACAGGTGTTGCCAGTATCAAACAGCTTAGTGTATCTACTGATATACCCTCTGAGAAAATTGCTTGAGTTCCATACAATACGTTCTTGTCCCCCGTAAGTATCTCCTCTACTAGCGTTTCTCGATCTTCGTGGGCTACGTCACCTGTAACACAGATTGCTTTGTCTCCGGTAAGCTCCGCACATGCTTTAAGAAAGCTAACTCTGTCACTGACTACTAGTACCTTGTGCCCTTTTGCAGCGTAGGCTGCCGCCAGCATGGATATAGTGTGTCTGTATTCTTCGTCATTAGCTAACTTTGTTACTCTATTAGCCCAAGGTATTTTATTACCATCCATGAATCTAATATCAGATTGTACTAGATGTATGGTAGGGGTCATATAGTTTTCTTTAGGAGGCTTGAACAGCTTGCTTCCAAAGTAATCTCTGAATACTACATGCTTGCCATCCTTCCTCTCTATAGTACCAGATAAACCTATCTTATATCTACAGTAGTTTGTATCTAGTATCTTAGAAAAGGTCGGACTACTAACGTGGTGCATCTCATCTAGTATGACAGTCCCAAACTCTTTACGAATCTTGTCTACATTTCGGTATAAAGTTTGTGTATTCCCTATGACGATAGGAGCATCAAGTTCAAATCTCCCACTGCCTATAATACCAGCGTCAATACCAAATACTTTCTTTACTTCTTTAGCCCACTGATTACGCAAAGGGACAGTGTGGGTAACAACAAGTGTTTTCTGACCTAACTTGCCTGCTATTGCAAGACCAGTAAAAGTCTTTCCCCAACTGACCCAAGCGTTGATTATCGCATTGTCTTCGAGTTCGTCATAAACATCCTGTTGGCTTTGTCGTAGCTCGAACTTGAACTCAGGAAAGGTGATAGGCTTTGTAATACGCTTATCAATTATTTCATAATGCTCTGGTATCAAGTCCATTCTTCCAATAGGTAATGTGATTAAGCCGTTACGAATAATTCCCATATTCTTAATCACCTGAGGTGGGTCAAGAGGATTATACGAAGGTATTGCATAGGTGAGTTCTCTATCGATACTCTCCTGCAACGCAGGGCTGCAATCCATGTAAATCCTATGACTTATAACTGCTTTCACAGACTCAGTTCATCCTTTGCAATAATGTAAGACTTAACAAACTCTGACCGCACAATATCCTCAACTTTAAACTCTATTAGATCAAACAAACCCATGCGCTCAAGAACTTTTATAAAGCTCTGCAAGCCGTTATCTTTCAAGTCTGCCTGTCTAAAGTCTCCACAGAAGATAACCCTACAATTCTCACCCATTCGAGTGATGATAGAGTCTAGCTCATGGAAAGACATATTCTGACACTCATCAATTAGAATTACTGCATTTCTAAGTGTGATACCTCTAATAAAAGAAGTTGTCATAAAATGAACTAACCCTTTTTGCTTAAGGATTTCATACGCATCCCCTCTACCAAATAAATCATTAGCAATATCTTTATATGGTTCTTCGTATACAGACCCTTTTTCTTTCTCAGTACCAGGCAAAAAGCCCATGTCACGAGTAGGAACAGCACTTCTGATAATAACAAGCTGGTTCGCAATCTGCTTCACCATATCATCGTATGCTAGATAGGATGATATGAACGTCTTGCCTGTGCCAGCTAACCCATGTAATACTAAGTGTTTTGTAGATTCAAAAGCCTTTAGTTGGTTCCTTGTTAAAGGTTCTATTTCGCGTAGCTCTAAGCTCGCGCCTACTATGGTTTTCTTTCGTTTAGCCATATTTATACTTTCTTTCTCGTATCCTTGAGTTTCGTTTCCGAGTACTCGTATATCATCCACGGAAAACCGTTTAGATGTAGAATCCCTGCCCACTCATATCCGGCAGTGGGAGGGCGTGGGACAGTAAAAGGGCTGTTATACCCTTTCACTCTAATCAGTGCTGCTGTATCTTTTAGCTGCACCTCTTTAATCTTTAAGTACTGTAGCTTAGCAAACTTAGTTTTTTCATATATAAAAGGCATCCCCTTATTGTCTATGAAGTATCGTGTACTTTGTTTTAGTATACCATTATGAGAAGAGACCATACGCTTTAAATTATAAAGGTTCTTATGAGGTGTTTGCATTCTGCGAGCACCTAGTGTCTCTCCCTTCTGGTTCTTATCATCTAAAATATCGCTATCTAAGAATAACAGACCGTCTGCCTTACTCCAATTCCCTGAACCTAGTAAGAACACAGGGAATTGGACTTTATTTGTAGTTTTGTACGTTACAACCATTAGCTGCCATACATCTTCTCAAATTTACCGCCTGAATAGTCTTCGTGAATAATCTCAAAGTCACAACCTACTGGTACACCAGGAATAGATAAACCTCTGTCTAACTGTACAAACTTAGTAAGCTGCTCCATATACTCATCTATTTCTCCATCTGGCACTTCTGCTAAAATTGAGTCATGTACTAGAGCAAATATACGAGCCTTCTTGTTATTAGCTTTAATCCAACTGCCCATGTCTATAGCACCTAAAAGGTTAATATCACTAGCAGCAGACTGCACCAAAAAATTAAGACCAGACCTAATGCTATGGCTCTGGATGCCTTTGTCTGTCGATGCGACATTTGGTAATCTCCGTTTTCTACCGAAGTAGCTGTAAATGAATCCATTCTGTTGGATAAATTTCTGATTGTCTTCAATCCATTGCTTAAGCATAAAGAACTCTTCAAAGTAATCATCAATAACTTCTTGAGCTTCGTGCCTACTAAAAGGTCTGCCGCTATCCTTTGTTACTTGCTCACTGATCTTGTTAGCACCAGCACCATACATAATACCAAAGGTTACAGCTTTAGCTGCCTGTCTCTGCATCTTATATAGATCAGCTACTTCACTAGCCTCACAAGGTAGCTTAAATACTTTCTTTGCAATCTGTGAGTGGAAGTTACCCCCTGCGCGGAATACTTCCATCAATGCCTTGTCTTTTGCTAGAATGGCTGCAACATACACTTCTGCTGTTGTTAAGTCCATTGCGATGATCTTGTGTCCCGCAGCAGCTTTGATACAGCCTTTTACAATAGGGTTGTCCCTAGGAAGCTGTTGCATATTAAGTTTACCACTAGAACTGAGCCTGCCACTAGTAGTACTATGAAGATTGAAACCCGTACGCAATCTACTATCTCTATCCAACTGTGGTATGATTTTGTCCAAGTAAGTATTCTTAATCTTAGACTTTTGTCTGATTGCGAGTATGAGCTGTGGTACCTCAGACTGGGATGAGAGTTCTTGAAGAACTTCCGCATCTGTACTATTCGCTCCTGTACCAGTCTTCTTTCCAGTAGGATTAAGACCCAAGAAGTCAAACAATAAGCCACGAAGCTGTACAACGCTGTTAGGATTAAAATCTTTTCCATTGATTTTCTCAAATTTACTAATAGCAGGGTTCTTGTACAGTTCTACAATAGCCTGATCAATCTCATCCTGCATTAGTGCTTGGGATTTTATCAGTCGATCCATATCAAATGGAACTCCGTTATCCTGAATATCCGTTAGGAATCTACAGCCAGGAATAAGAATGTTATCATATACCTTAGCTAGTCTCTTGTTCTGCTTAATTTTTATAAATTTCTCGTAAAGGAGAAAAGTTACTACAGCATCCAGAGCGGCATAGTCTTTCATTAAATCAAATGGAATTACATCCCAAGTGAAGTCATTTTTAAGTATACCATGTTCTTTACGGTAGATAGCCATCCAATCATACATACCCTTTTCGTAATCACCGTAGATTGTGTACTTCATAGCTAGCTGTTTCAGGCCGTGAGTGCCTGGGTTCTCATCAATGAGATAGTGCAGCAGCATTGTATCCTCAAACTGCGGGAATTTAAAGTTGAAATGGTACTCAAAGAAGGCTAAGTCGAACTTAGCATTGTGAAAGATAACTACTTTTTCATTAAACAACTGTTGTAGTAACTCTTCTGTAGTTTCATCGAAGCACTCTGTGTCGATGTAAACGCCATAGTCTCTCTCATAGCTAATAGAACAGCCTAGCATATGTCCATCACGAGGATACAACCCCGTAGTTTCTGAGTCAAGCGCAATGTAAGGAGTATCAGATGCTATAGCTTTACGAATCCAAGCATTGGCTTCTTCTGTATCTTGAATCCCTATAGCCTGCTCTGGACGTACTGTTACATCCTCTTTATTGTCAGTTATGTACTCTACAATAGATTTCATACTAGCATCCCATGTACCCTGCGCTTCTGGCTTGAAAGCCAGCATAGCGGGGTTAATGATGGGCAGGAACTTTTCTTCCACTAGCTTACCAGAATACTCTGTAATAGAGTTAATGGGGGTGAAATACTTCAATGCATCACTACCTACTAGGATAACCCAGTCGTAGTCGTCTGTATTGATTTCTATATCACAATCTCTTTTCAAGACCTTCTTGAGATTAGCGTCTGAGCACAGTTGATACTGTGTAAACTCAAACGCATCATCGAATAGGTCTTTAAAATTTGTTCTACTTGGTTTCGTTTCTACTAATGCAACTTTAGGCATATAATTTTCTCTTTAGTTTTAGTACTGTTGATTCTGGTAGACCTCCTGGGTCTTTATCTTTAAAGCATATGTTACGAGAAGTCATTCCTACTCTTTCACACATCTCTTTTACTATTAAGGCTGCGTCTTGTCCAGCGGTGTCTCCATCAAAGAATATATCTACTGACTCAACACCTTGGATAGATAACATACGTAGCTTATCTTCGTTGATATTCTTAGTTCCAAAGCAACAAACCGCGTTGTCTAGTCCTTTATCATGTAGATTTATCATATCGAATATACCTTCTACTAGTATTATAGAACCGTGTATAGGCTCAGCTACAGGGTATAAAGGCATCTTCGCACCCGCTGGCGAGATCATATACTTAGGCGTACCGCCTGTGGTATGACGACCGTTAAAAGCCGTTATTCTACCAGATATGTTTCGTACTGGAAAAACAACTCTTCCAATATAATCGGGGTCGTGATGTTGGAACGCTTCAAACTTCTTATACGTCTCTGGCTTAATGTTTCTCCAGTCTCCCGTATAAGGCACACTACCTTGGGGAAACGCCAAACCAATACTTTCTGACCGCTTCTCTTGAATTATTTTTTTAAGAAGCTCTCTTCGTACTTGTAAATAGTTTGGCGTTTCCCCAAAGTGGGTGAATATATTTCCTTTGTGACCACAAGAGAAGCACTGAAATATACCCGTAATACGATCTATTCGCATACTAGGGTTACGGTCAGCGTGTTCTGGGTTCAAGCAGGATACAAGGCAATCTCCGCCTTTAGGTATGAAGTATACTTGCTTTGAACCTAGTAGTTCCTCTACTGTCATGGTGATTCCTTGATTTCTAAGAAGATATTATACTAGAGAATAAGGGCGTTGTCAAGAACTATTTTATAAATCGTTAATGTCTTCACCAGTCTTGTGCGAAGAGTCTTCCTTTTCTTTGGGAGTTAATGCCGATTCAGGGCCGATTTTTAGGGTGTCCCAGTCTACTACTGAGGTAAAGGAGTTCATAGAAGCTGAACGCATCTTAACACAAGTAAATGTCATACATGCATCTTCATGATCCCACGTCTCTAGGGTGTACGCAGCATCCGCCGCGTCAAGAATACCTTTAGCGAATCTAGCCTCGCCTGTAGCATCAGTTTGGTAGGGGGAAATTACTGTACAGTCGTACTCTTGGGCCATTGATTTCAAGGCTTTACTTACTTCGATCTGCTCTGTCCAGTCGTATTGTTTGCCTGGAACAGAAGACCGCTTGACTTGGTTAATATAGTCCACAATGATAACTCCAACATTCAGAGACTTGACCTTTTTATCAAGCTCCGCACGAATCTTAGAGAGTGTGAGAGAAGGGTCATACACCACATCCAACTGGGTAGTCGGGAGGAGCTCCCCAGTCTTTAGTTTAGTATGAAACTTATCAAAATCACGGTGTTCTTTATATTCAGCCAAACGGTCTTGTCCAGCAACAAAACGAGCAGCCCACCACTCGGCAACCTTTGACCACTCAGTTACACTAAGATTCTTAGTGCGGAGTCGTGCGAAAGGAATTTCCGTAGCAATGGAACAACATCGTTGTAGTATAGAGCGACTATCCATCTCAATAGTGAAATAGATAGCCGACTTACCCAAAGCATGTACATTATTTGCGATATTAGCACATATAACGGACTTACCCGAACCTCGCTTACCACCAATCATTACCAAATCTCTAGGAGAGAATTGAATTTCCTGGTCGTACTCTTCATTAAGGCCAAGGGGTACGTACTTAGCTAAATCTTCTTCTGGTTCAAACAGGTCAATACGTTGCATACTTTCCTGTGGGTCTTCAAGATCAACCTTATCTTCAATGTCCATGACAATCTGATGTAGGTGGTCTACTGACTCTTGGGCGTTCTCGAACGCTACAGAGTTTTCAACATAATCTTCTAGTGAGTCCAGAATTTCTTTTTGCGTATATTCGTTTTTAAGATACTGAAGAAGCATGTCAGGGTCTGCATCGACCTCAACAGCTTCAATCGCGTAAAGTTTCTCACGAGTAGCAGAATCACGAATTTCGTACTGCAAATCCTCTATAGAGGGCATCTTATGAAACGTTTCACAGTGCTTATCAATAATCTTATATAGACTATGATACTCTGTTGGCAAATAATGCTTGTGCGTAACACTCCAAGTCTGAAAGTCTTGTAGTGTGAGCACCTGCTTTATCAGTGCACTAGCGATGTTCAATGAGATTCTCCCGAAATCATATAGAGGTAGAGCAGACCCCGTAGAGCCTGCTCAGTTAGTAACTACCGAAATAGTTGTGAAAGATTAAGCGGACGCTTTCTCTTTCTTAGACGCGCCATCATAGTCAGCGGCAGAAATGCCTCGACGAGTTAGCATAGTCTTAACACCACGTGCAGTCTTGCCGATTGACTCAGCAATAGCTTCTACACTCAAGCTACCAATATCAGTGAGAGCAGCAAAAGGGTCTACTTTAGAAGCACCTTTAGTAGTCTCCTGACGAGGGATAGCATCAATGTCACCCGAACGCAAGAGGCTAAGAGCCTTACCGCGTACAGAGTTTATAGTGCGTTCCAGCTTGGCAGCGATTGCTTCAACAAAAGCACCTTCTTGAACCATAGACACAAAAGTTACTTCTTCAGCAGGAGAGTACGTGCGTACAGCTTCTACTTTAGGAGCAGGCTTGACATGGCTAGTAAGTTCCATAGAAAGAATCTTTCCTTGGATTGACTTAGGAGAGAATACGCCGTCTTCGAAAAGACCTGCAATCTCTGCATAAGTATATTCGCCGCTATTGTCTTGAACAAAAGCGTCGAGAGTTGCTTCTTGTGCGTCTGAGAAAGCACGTACAGCACTGGCAGAGGCCAGTTCAACATCGAAGCCCATCTTTCGCAGCTTGCTAGAGATAGAACGAGTTGAGGTTTCAAGGTCAGCAGCAGCTTCTGCTACAGTGCCTTGAGATACGGGACTTTCGTCTCCGACAAAATTGGTTAATTGAGCAGTACGCTCATCAGTCCACTTAGGTAATGCCATTTTATATTTCTCCAATAAAATTATAAAGGTTAGTTATGATTTGAATGCCAGAGGCTCTGGCTTTTTTAGTTTTAGCGGACTCTACTCCGCTTTCGTTTATCAAGATTGTGACATCTTTAGTTAGGCTCGTTTTGACACTATAACCAAGCTCTTTTAGAACTTTCTGAGCTTCGGCCTTGTTAGGATAAGAGGTAAGTTTACCACTAATACAAACAACTCCGTGTGTTGCACTTGTTGCCTGGGGCTTCTCAAACTTAAAACTGAATGGAAGCATACTAACATCGTGAAAGATGTATATTAGCCAGTCACAAAGACTCTTAGCAGACTTTTCGCCCAAACCCGCCTCGCGGCACAATTCATAGTCTATTTCTTCTATATCAATGCAGACTTTGGAAAGTTTTTCCGCAGCAGTCTTGCCGATAAGAGGTATACTAAAAGCTGGAAGCAACACATTAAGTGGGGCTTTCTTTGATCTTTCTAGTTCATCTACTAACTTCGCAGCAAGACGCGAAGAGCCGATGGCCTCTGTTACTTCTTCTAAAGATAAAGAGTATAGCTCCACAAGGGAAACAATATCTAGTTTAGCAATAGTAGCAGGGCCTAGACCTTTAATCTTCAAAGTCTTGGCGAAGTGTTCGATAAGTTTAAGAACTTTAGAACCACAAACTGGGTTCCTACAAAACAAAAGATAGTTGACTTCCTCTAACACCGAACTACACGAAGGGCAGTTTGTTGGAGCTTCGATTATGGTCATTACTATTCCTCTGAATTTGAATAAGTATTATACGGCTTTTTAAGGTTATTGTCAAGAAGTATTTTTCGCAAGGTACTAATCAATCTAAACGTCTTACAACGCGAGGTATGATTTCCCCTGAACGTATAATCTCCACTTGACAACCTAGCTCAAGATTAAGGTCGCGTATATACTCAATATTGTGCAGCGTGGCTCTAGAAACAGTGGCATCTCCTACAAGGACGGGGTCTAGTATTGCTACTGGACTTACCACGCCACTCTTTCCTAGCTGCCATACTACATCAACAAGGGTTGTCTGAACACCCTGTGCTTGGCTCTTGAGAGCGAAGGCACCTCGTGGATGTTTACTAGTATGCCCCAAGTCCACATATGTACTATTACTATTTAGTCGATAAACTATACCATCCGTGGGATATTCAGTTGCATCGAATTCAGTAACTACATTCAAACCCTGCTTAGAAAGATTCCATAAAATACTATGATATGTACTCTCTGTAGAAGGATACTGGTCGTATGCTACAAACACAAGTGGACGGGTTTTGAATTCCTCCAAACCTATTATATTATTCTTTAATCCAAGTGAGCCTGAAGCATAGTTGCGCGAGTTAAGAACACTACTGGGGGCGACAACCTCTCCAGTAATCTGAACAAGACCAGTAGCTTTAATACTATTAGGTACTAACTCTTTCATCTTGTCAGTGATGTCTCTACCCTGTACACCGTCCCCGCGAGTTAAAGCTAGCTCAAGGTTTCCATCTACATATAGTATAGAGACAGCTGCGCCGTCTAACTTAGGAGAAACTACACAATCCCTTATGTCAAGAGGAGCTTTGTCTATGTCGAAGCACTTCTGTAACGAGTACATTTGATATGTGTGCTGAATTGCATCAGTAACCTCATACCCAACTGTCGTATAATTATGCTTCAGTGCTAGAAGGTCGAACTCTTCGTCCGAAAGGAGTGGAGCGCCTTCATAGTATAGTTTGCTTGCTCTGTCTAAAAATTCTCGCATAAAGTTTCTCACTAAGTTAGAAAGGATATTATACGGCTTTTTAAGCAGCCTGTCAAGAACTATTTATACAAGTCCCCAATTAAATCACTGAAATGTTCTTCTATGATTTCTTTCGATTCTGCTAAGGAGATTATCTCTATTAAACCTGAGAAGAGCTCCCTAGAGTTTGAAAAGTCTAAAGGCATTGCTATACCTTCAGGGGTAGGCTTCCATTCCTCATCGAAGTCCATATAATACTTGCGTAAGTGTATGTACTCGACACCTCGAAAAGTATTGACAGTTAGTCGTACCTGTACTTCTCGTACCTCGTCATAGTGAATAACTCTAGAGTAAGCTTCTGGAGCTTGATGTAAGTCCATTATCGTTTACTCTCATTCTTGAGTATCGAAGCTAACGGAACTACACTAGAGACATTGCTTGGTCGCAGTAAGCGATAAGAATCAGTATCCCAACAAAAGAAAAGAATCGTGTCATCAGTTTCCTTAGCACGATTCTTCTTTTTTTGAATGTAAGGTGTTGTAAAGTCTAAAGTACATACATTGTACTTCAACTTCTTAGAGTGCTCACTACGGTATGTAATGATAGCATCCCCATAATCGTGCACTATCCGTGCAAGTTCTTGCTTTTTCACTATGATTTCCTTCTGTAGTAGTTAGCAATTTTTATTGCTAGTTTACTTACTTGAAGGTGGTTTATAGTAGATGCAAAAAAGCCCTTACTATTTCTAGTAAAGGCAAAGAGTTACTAGCCTTCGTTAGATAGGAGGCCTGTAATGTATTGTGCTGCTTTGCCAGTCAACTTAGAGATAATCTCTTCGTCAGCTACCTTGCCAGCATCTGTTATAGCCGCTGTTAGGGCTTCTTGTGCTGCTACCTTGGAAACGCGAGTGGTTCCTGAGGCTGCACCTGTGGAGGCTTTTGCGGCTGGAGTCTTTTTAACATAAACTCCTGCTTTTGTAAGAATCATACGAACACCATTAGGTGACTCATCTAATTCCTCTGCAATATCCTTAACTATCTCCATGCTCGTTTCAGGGGTGGGTTCAGCTTCTTCGTACATTGTTACTGCTTGTGCTTTCTTATCGTCATCCCAAGACATACTTCTTTTCCTTTTGTTAGGGTTTTTATTGCCTGGACAGTCGCCCAGTGTGTTGAGTTGTTGAGTATAAAATCTATCGCCCATATATTCCTCGACTTCAGAAAAGATATTATACGTCAGAAACCACCATGTTGTCAAGAATTATTTTTGTAGTGCTTGTTTTAATTTACTAAAACTCTTTTGAGTTTGTCTATAGCCTCACTTACAGGCAACCAATTATTATTCCAGCTATGCACGGCCTGACGTAACATCTTAGCCTTTTCATGTACTATATCAAAGCCTGCTTTTCTAAGCCTATCATTCTCAGCCTCGTTAAAGTCTCCACGCTGATGCTCACACCCTACACAACGCGATCTAATAGATAGCTCATATACATCTTTGCCGCACTGATAACACTCTGTTTTTACATCTTCACTCATACTAACTCCGCCAATGCTGTTGCTAAATCTATATGTGCCATGCCTACGCCTGCTCCTACAGTAGCTCTATATGCCATTACTTCTCTTGCTGCCTCTGCTACCTTACGTAGCTTGATAACCTCTTCCTCCAATTGTATCTCTCTAATGCTGCGCCAGGGTTGATATAAAGACGAACAATCACACGCCCCATATGCGCCACAGCTACATCTAGCTACTTCAAAGTGTTCATCAGTCATCTTTTGCATCCTCCAATGCTGCCTTAAATTTTTCCGCTATATCAGTATAGTTTGCTAACATTGAGAAGCCGTCCATGCCTTGTCCTTGATTGGCAAAGGAAGATTCTGCATTGCTATAGATTTTAACCATAGACTTTCCTAGGTCACGCAACTTCTCGTCATAGCTAGTGAATGTTCTTACACCATCTAGCTCAACCCAGTCAACAGACCTACCCATCATCTTCCGTAGCATGACGTTCTCACTAGAATGTTGATCGGCACGAAGCTCTGCCATTTTCGCAAAGTTTGTCATTTGCTCTAAGTCTTCTTCGAGTTCCATAATCCTTACTTGAGGACACTGAGGTTTTTTAGTCATCATGTTGTTTACCACACTTAGAACATTCAAAACCGTTCTCGTAGAAAAACTCTACGCCTCTAACGTACTCCCATTTGTGAAAACAGAAAATCTCTTTAATTTTTTGCATAAACCCTTTCAACTTAATTCTCCTTTATTTCTTGAAGATATTATACGCTTTTTAACTTCTCTTGTCAAGGACTTTTTCTGTTTTGATATGAGATGCTTCCTGTTTCTCTCCACATAATGGGCAGAAGAACTGAAGGTTTAAATCTATATCATCCATAGTTGCGTAAGTCCAAGGCATTTTGCAGAACCCACAGGTCATATGCCACAAAATCTCTTTAGTTACTTCTAGCATTCTTACTTCTTATATCTTTTATAGCAGATTTAATAGCATCTTCTGCTAGAACGCTACAGTGTATCTTTACTGGAGGTAAGGCTAACTCTTCTACTATCTCTCTGTTTGATATAGTACTTGCCTCATCCAATGATTTACCCATCACCCACTCTGTAAGTAAGCTACTAGAGGCTATGGCAGAGCCACAACCGTAAGTTTTAAACTTAGCATCAGTAATGATGTCGTCCTCTACCTTAATGGTTAGAAGCATCACATCTCCACAGGCGGGTGCACCTACCATTCCAACTCCTACATTAGGGTCGTTCTTATCTAAAGTACCCACATTGCGTGGGTTCTCATAGTGATCTAATACTTGCTTGCTATATGCCATACTATTCTCCTACGTGGAAGCTCTCTCCGCACCCACACTCGCCTGTTACGTTAGGGTTTACAAATTTAAAACCTTCGCTAAGACCTTCGTATACATACTCTAAAACTGAACCCGTTAAATAAACCATGCTCTTTTCATCAATTACTATAGTTACACCTTGATCGTGTATAACTGTATCCTCATACTCTACATCATATGAGTATTCTAATACATATGCGAGTCCAGTGCATCCTACTGTTTTTACGCCTACTCTAATACCTACGCAGTCTGGCTTTGCTGCCAGTTTGTTGCGTAGGGGTTCGTATGCTGAATCTCCTATAGTTATCATAATTTTTCCAAATTTACGCCATACTGCTTCAAGTGTTGTAGCTTACCCAGTTCATATGCTGGGGCATAGGCACTAAAGCCTCCTGCTACTACATGAGAAAAGAATGTGTCTTCGCTGTCTACATTCTGTACTATGTAAATAGCATAGCAGGGACAGCCATATTTTGCATCATAATCAAAGTTACCCATACCACTTTTACTAGCAAGCCATTCGGGTGTTAATTCTTCCTGAACTATTACTGTACCATGATAGGTTGCAGACCACGCTATCTCCCCGTAGGCGAAGTCTTCTGCTACGCACTCATCGGGGAAATAATTAGGTATTAATCGTTCTTCTTTGTTGTTTGGTCTTTGTGGGACTCCAACTTTCTCAAGAATTGCTCGTACAAACCCAGCTGAGCGAAATAGACGTTTAGAGATGTCTGTAATAGTATCTCCTTCGAGGAAACTTGTACATGCTTCAGATATTTCTGCATCAGTGGCTGGACGACCCCGTAGAGATGACTTACGCTTTTTGGTATATGCTTTTTGTTCATCATGTTCCTCTATAATCTTACTTAGCCTAGTAGTATTATAAGATATATTTAGTATATCACAGGCTTCTTTCTTAGTTATAGCTTTACTGGCAGAGGTTTCTATAGTCTGGGGGCCTAGCTTCAACAGTAGCTTTACTTTCTCTATGTTGTGCGGTGACAGGTTTTCTCCTGACTTTTTCTTCACTGTTCTTGCCATATTCTAGCTCCAATAATAGTTCGCAATAGTGTATAACTTTCTGTATATCTTCTGCACCATTCTTTTGTGAGTGCCTAGTGATATACTTTACTACGTTTCCTTCGATATAACCTAAGTTATTCGCATGAATATACTCGATAGGTTGTATCTTTAAATCTTTATAGTGCTTGCCACCTTCCTGTTTATCCAGTGCTTTCATGTACAAACTCCTTTATCATAGGAAATACGGGGTTAATTGCAACTGCGCAAGCTCTCGCTATATCCATGTGTTCCTGTTGTGTACCTTCTGTAGTACGCACATCAATATAGTGCATCCATGAGCGCACTGTGCCATTCATATACATTCTAGTCTTTGTTAAACCCTCGGGCATAACAGCTCTAGCCTGTTCTTTAGCTATACCATTTTCTATAGCCCAACTATAGGCAGTAGAAGCTGCAGCAATAACTTTCTTTTGTTGTTGAATCCAATGAGCTTCTAGTAGAGTATCATTAGTTTTTATACTGTTCTGACGATTTGCTGGGTCTTGTAACCGCCCCTCTCTAAGTTCAAAGGGGTATCCCATATCTTCTGGTCGAGCGTATCGTTGACTAAACTCCTGAAAAGAGAATGAACGATGCCGTAGTATCTGCTTCGCAATGTCACGAGTCGTGTTAATCTCTAGTGTAATAGAACACATCTCAAAAGGACTCCAGTGCCTATGTTTCATTAGGTATTTTACTAACTTCTCGGAGGTTTCTGTATTATTCTGGTTACTAGGATTAGATACCCGTGCCATCATTGCAATATCTTCAAGCAAGTCAACACCTGACCTGCATATTAGTTTTACTTCACTCATTTAATTATCCTTTTAATATTAGGGTATATTATACTAAAGTTGAGGATAATTGTCAAGAACTATTTTACTGTCATTTTATTGTCCTGAGATTCGGTTGTCATAGTCGGCTAGTTCTTCGTCCCACCAGTGTGGCTTGTCTCTATACTTCCACGAAGCAAACGTAGCTTTGTCGAGCATATAGAAATTGCGATAAGACTGTATAGGGTTATCATCGTCTTTTAACTCCTCTGTCATTGCCAGGGCAAATTGAGTGAAGCCGGGGTCTTCCATGTGTTTAGGTTCTGGCAAAGCATAGAGCATTGCTAGACTCTTGTGATTACTACCATAACGATAGTGTGCCTCACTACCGAGAGCAAATGCATAGCAGTTTGTCCAGTAGTAGTTTTCTAGAGAAGAACGCACCCATACACAGCTAGGATGATTCTGCATTGTAGGTAGGTATGGAAAAATACGATCTTCCATAGCTAACTCTTTCTGTTCTTTACGGACAGTCTGAAGAACCTTGTTCTCTTCCTTTGTAATCGGACGAGGTACAAAACCGAATAGATGATCTACCCAGAGATTTGTATTGATAAGCTGTGCTGCTTCGAGTATCATCTTGTTGACGTGTTTATCAACGTGGTACTCTGCAGATTTGTCAAGGTCTTTGTCGAGGTAAAAAAGGTTGATTGTAGTTCTCCCGTAAATTGAATGAATATTATACTAGAGTTGGGGATAATTGTCAAGAACTATTCTTTATCCTGTACGTCAACTGCTGTATCATTTGTTGTTACATTTCTGTAATATACTATAACTTCTCCGAGCTGATTGATATATCTTTTCAGCTCTTGTGTGTTATAAGACATTAGCTCATAATCATCCATACTCATTGCGGTAAATACTAGATCGCCACCATGTTTCTTTTTGATGTCGTCTACAAACTTATCGAAATAGGTATAGCCTTCTGGGTACTGATCTTCTCTACCTAACTTACAGTTCGGCTTCTTAGTTTCAGGGTCTTTTAGACACGCTTCTATTATTTTTGAGTCAGACACTATGTACCACCTAGGTTCTTTCAAACTTAGGGGTCTTGGCATTATGGGTTGTGTTATTTTTATTTGTACAGGCTTGGTGATTATCCGAACCTCTCTAGGTTCAGGTGTTTTCGAGAATAAGCTACAACCATTAATCGTTAAAAGAATAAATGCGCTTACTAATATCTTCGATTTCATTGAATACTGCCTCCGTACTTGCGTTTACCCGCTTCTCTATCAGCCCGGGCTTAGCACTAGCCAGTTTAGATATGTTATGTCTACGAAAGATGTCCAAGTAGTCTGCCATTTCAGTTTCATACTGTTGATTATTAAGCTGCAGAACTGCATTAGCTTGGGTAGTCTTTTCCATGTTTTCTTGGATTGCAGCAATGGCTGCCTGCTGTTCCTGATCACGAAGGTCTTGAGCTATCATTACATTAGCTTGCTCTTCTAGTTTGTTTTTCATAGGTATGACACTATACTGGTAATACATATAACCAGTGATACCCATAGCTGTAATAATCCCTAACAGTATCTTAGACATTTTCCATTCTTACCATTAAGCGTTCTGCACGTCTACCTACTTGCCGATACCAAACAGAATCTCTGCCTTCTATACCTGCTCGCTTCCAGTCCTGTGCATCTAACGCTTTCTTGAAGTTCTTGAACTTACTAAGTCTAGGTCGTCCGAGATTAAATAGCATGTTTACTAGTATCTCTTGCGCCTCTCCTGGGAAGGTTTCCCACATATCATAGAGTACCTTACACTCACTGATTGCAATATCCAAATCCGCTTGGAACGCTTCTGTAACCCTCTCTTCGGATACAGGAGTAGCAACAGCTAAGCCGTACTCAGGGTCTTTTTCTAAGATTAAATGTCCAATGCCAAAAGTAGCATAGCCTAAATGATCTAAGTAGACTGCATTTACTATACCTTCATCAATTGCTAACTGTGTTTGTACTCGGCTTCTATTCATAAGTAGTTTCCTTACTATTACTGTGCTTGACGTATCCAGACTTCATTGCCTTTTTACGGTCAGCCATAACTATAGCCTTATTGTATTTACGACAATACTTAGCCACGGGATTCCTGTTTTTAAATGTCCTTTTCATAACCTTAACCTGGTACTGTACTAGCGTATATTGTTAAGAATGGTACAGCTAAACAGCTTAATGTTGTAACCGCGTTACATAAATAACATACGGCTTTTTCTCTCTTTTTCAATTTCTTCTCCTTTATTTCTTTACCTTTATGACATACTGCCATAGAAGTAGCTTTTATACTGCTCAATTATAGGTCTAAAATCATCCCACCCACCTATATGCTCTCCATCCACAACTATCTGTGGCACTGTTTTAGCATAAGGGAAATGGGAGCTAAAGTCCTCTGGTTCAAAATCAGTATGCAGTTTAACTACTTCATACTCAAAGCCCGTGAAATCTGTAGGAACTTCCTCGCAAGCTGCAATAGCTTGCTCACAGAAACTACAGTTATCCATAGACCAAATCTTTACTTTCACAGTACGCCTCTGCGTACCAGTTCATTACTCCACTTCTGCTTATCTTTTGGCCTAACATTAGTACTGTTTATAGCCGCTTGAATTTCTTCTGTAGGCGTAGATCGGAGATAGAAGTTCTGTGTTCTATACTTCTTAGCTTGACGATCTACTAGTATCTTTGCTGTTGGTTTAAACTTGGTTGGCATTTTACTTCTCCCGATTAATTTATGTTTAGTCTTCTTCTAGCTCTAGCAAACCTATGTCTACTAGATGTTCTATGGTACACTCTATACCTTCCTGTCTACCTAGTGCATGACATGTTAGTCCAGCCCCTATAGTGCAGAATGCGAATATAGCAAACTCCATTAACATAGTACTTTCTCCTTAAAGCTCTTTCTCAACTTTTGAAAATATATTATACGCAGAAATAAGTAGTGAGTCAAGACTTAAATACGTTTTTCTATAAATAGTTTCTAGTTCAATATCAGGGATTATATCAATATTTAACATAAATGTCAAGAATAATTTTTGGTTTGGCACATAGCAATTATAAAGATATTTCTTGACAATCAATTCGGTTTTTAGTATAATAGCTCCATGAAAATATATAAGAACAAGCCGTGGACGACTGAGGAACGAAAACTTCTCGCACTCCATTATTTTAACACTGATATAGATACGATGCTAGAGCTGCTTCCTGATAGGTCGCTGCAAGCTATTCGTAGCCAAGTGTCTTATCTGAGAAAGAGGGGGTACAGATTTAAATGATTATACTATCACCATTAGAAATAGGCGTATTATTTGCATTTGGAATACTTCTGGTAATACATTTTTATAGGGATGGACAATGAAGATTACAGTTAGAAACGGAAAAGTGGATAATGCACTAAGATTATTCAGAAAGAAAGTAATTGAAAACAATATACTGTTTGACTACAAAGAAAAACAGTATCACGAGAAGAAGACAACTAAGCGACAGCGTAAGCTAGCTGCGGCTAAAGCGAGAGAAAAGAAGCGTCAGGGTGCAACATCCCCTAAGAGGCTGTTTTAGTTCTTGACAACCTGCTGAATAGGGTGTATAATAGTTTCATAAATTGGAGAAAGTATTATGATGAGAATTTGGACTACCGGCGATTGCGCGAATCAGTACCAAGCGTTTATTGATGAATGCGTAAATGCTCTGTTTAACACAGATGCTACCTATGATATTGAGATTAACCTGCGTGACTTTATTGATAATGATGAGGTTGCTGAAGGTACTCAAGGGGTTTGCACAGGAGACAGACGTATTTCTACCATAGAAGTGGCAACTCGCTCTCTCTATGAGTGTGGAGAAGAATATTCTTTCCAGCCTTTCGAAGTAGCAAGTACTATAGCTCACGAGCTTACTCATGCTAGACAGTTCCACAAGGGACAGATCAACATGATGAATATGGTTTGGAAAGCTAATGGTGTTTTTGTAAACTGCACAGACTTAGATTATGCAGACCAGCCTTGGGAAGTTGAGGCTTACGCATACGAAGCTATACTGTCAGACATATTTTGGAACAACAACGTATGACCCCTCAGGAAATTAGTGACTATAAAAGAAAATGGTTTCTTGAGGGTATCTATTTTAAAGCAGATACTCATACGGATGTAAGAAATGAATGCAAAGAATGGTGTAAGCTAAACTGTTTTAAACAGGAATGGCAACTAAAGTTTTATACTGAAGTATACCAAGATACCTTTGCATTTCACTGTTGTGGTGACTACATAGAATTTAAAGAGTGGTA
>Ga0307984_1000120_pt1 | contig 31202 bp, 51 predicted proteins | sample EllFjometageno78_FD_203169 | JGI IMG/M metagenome (GOLD analysis project Ga0307984, IMG submission 203169) | Marine microbial communities from Ellis Fjord, Antarctic Ocean - #78 | ecosystem: Environmental > Aquatic > Marine > Unclassified | place: Southern Ocean | collected 2014-10-09
GTTTAATAATGGCGGTAATATCACACTAAAATATAATAATTTAACTGTATATTTTACTAGTGATATATATATTGAAAATGATAAAAATATTAATAATTGTTTAATGATAATTATTAATTCAATGTTAGAAACTAATTATCGTACAAATATTCAAGAACAATCTTTTATAGAAAATTGTCAATTTATTTGTAAAGAAATCATAAGTTTTCATAAAAAAACTTTGTTGAACGAATCAACTTTGCAAGCTAATTAATTAAAAACAAGGAATATATATATTATGTCTAAATTATCTGATTTAAAAACTTTGAAGGTGGTTTTATCCTGTACTGCTGTACAGTCTAAAAACCAACTCGCTGTAAATGCTTTTCTTAAAATGGAATCTAAACAACACACTATCGTTAATAAAATTGATGAGGCTGAATGTGGGGCATACGGTTTTTTTACCGACAGTCAATTGGACAAAATGCGAGATAAAGAAAGTTATTTTACAGATGAGGCCGAATATTTATTTAATGGTTTGTATAAATATGAGCAACAAAATTTAGTCGATTCTATGAGCTATGGTGAATTATATGGTGTAAAAACTACTATTGAAAAAAGATTATTAAAAAAAGTCCAAAATAAAACTTTAGTATTGACAGAGAAAACTATTAGTATTGCTAAAAATTTAGGTTTTACAATATTATATTCTATCGATAGTCGAGTTATTAGTTTATATTTCAATGATTTAAAAACGTGTTATTTTGTGTACAAAGATACTGCTAATATTAATAATTTAGATAGGTATAGTTTATTGCAAAAATTTACTGATATTGAAGATCAAAACAGTACTTTAATAGTATCTAATACTAATCAAAAATCTTTACAAGATTATTTAATAATATTCAGAAAAGAATTAAATCTATTTAATAAATTAAATGATCATAGTGAAGCGATTGCTTTAGATTATTCAATTGAAATTAATAATCACACTATATTAATAGATCAAATAAAAAAAAGTATTCTAGTAAATAACGTGCTAACCTTACCTCCTTTGGGGTATAGGTACGCAATAAATACCCCAACTTGTTTATTAAATAAAGACGGCTTAAATGATCGTATAACCGTTAAAAACTACGGAAAATTTAAAAATGGTGCTGGGTTTAAAGTATCGGTCGGTGGTGTGATCTTAAATGTGCAAAATGTTTTTTATGATACTGTTAAAGATCAATCTTTTTTTATACTAACAGAAAAACAAATTAACTCGATAGGAAGGGGTTAAAATGAAAAATTTAATTAATTTATGTTTGATACTATCAATATTATTAATGACGTTAACTGCTATCTATAGCGCTATTGTGCCGATAGTTTGCGAGTACTATATATTATTGATTACTGATATTAATACAGTAGCCAGCGATTTAATAATAATTTCATACGTTGTTAGTGTTTCAATATATACTAGTTTTTTTCTTTTATCACTATCAGCAATAATCACGACTATTGAAAGCTTCAAAAAGGGCGGTAACTAACAATGAGTAATTTATTAGAAGATAAAAGTTTGATGTATTTTCAAGATGAGATAAGCGCGAATCTAAGTGACTGCCACAGTGTTTGTATTGATAACGAGGGGTTAACAGTGTGCGGGATTGATATATCTGTACACTGCTATAATGAACGTCATACGGCTATTTATAGTTACAATCAAAACGAATGTATAAAATGTTTAGCCGAATTAGATATTTTAGAGAGTGGTTATAATTTGAATTTTCGTTATATATATAAAGAGTGTATATTATCTAGTGACGTTATTTTTAAACGTCAAAATACTACTAATAAAATACATAGAGATATGCAAACTAATCGAGCGTCTTTAAATAAACAATATTTAGAAAAACGATGCGAAATTAATAATTATAAAATTTATGATCAAACTAAAATAGAGTTTATTAATAAATTAGATCATCAAATTAATCAATTAAAAACTGATTTAAAAAAGCAATATAAAAATGATGTTAAATCAATTCAATTTTTTGCACAAATGAAAATCAAATCAATTATAAATCAAGTGAGTATATAAAATGGCTAATTCAAGTAAAAACAATGCAATTAATTCTAATAATAAAATTTTGAGAGGTTTTAATTCTAGTTCTAAAAATAACCGTAAATTTGATTTAACACACATTTTAAAAAGACTAGTTGATGGTGTTTGGTTGTATGGAACTGAGGCCGGTTTTATAATATTAGAAGATATGCAAAAAAGGAATGAACAAGGTAATGCTAATCTTTTAAAATATACTAAAAGAATGGCAGATAAGGAACGAAATCGTTTAAACGATTTACACGGTAAAAATGAATATTATAGTGAACAATGCATAAAACAAATTAGAGGTATTATAAAATGAATGATAATAAAAAATTAAGTTTGGTGCAAATAATTTTAGGCCAATTGCCCCTAGGTTTTGATAAATTTAGTAATACGATTAGCGCGTATTACTCGCGACCTTTAAATAAAATAGAGACTAGGGCGGCTATCGATATTTATTCTCGTTTATGTGCTAAAGATCAATTAGTATTTATTAATCGACACTTGTTACCGTTTAAGCTTGGGGCTAGTAACAGTGCGCCCAGTATTTGGCATTATTGCGCGGGTTCTCAGACACGTTATATTAAAGCAATTGTGGGTCATTTTGGGTATGTTCCAGAACAACAATATAACGGACATATTAAAAAATATTGGCATGTTGCGACAGAACAAGATAGAAACAATGCCAAAGATTGTACAGCATGGAATAATACCAGTGCTATAGAGCTAAAAAGTAAAATGTTAGGTCAAGCATCAAATACTACAGTTAATATGGAACATGTTAATCAGTGGTCTACTTTTAACCCATCTCAAATGAAACGACAATTAAAACAATATTTAAACAATGGGAAAATTTCACAAAGTAAATATAAATTAGCTGTACAGGAAGTAAGAAGGCAGCAAAATATTTACGAGGAAAATATTAAAAATGATATTACAGGCGTATTTGGTAAAACATTAAGAACAAGGGTTAAAAATAGCGCTGTTCGCGTTGTTAGTAATGCCAAAGGGTTTGATATTGTATCAAACTCTAAACCTAGGTTTAGCGCAAACGGGTTTAATGTAGATACAAACGATACAAATAAAAAATATACTGGTAGTGGTTTATCAGATACTAAAATATTAAAAGAGGGTGCAGCAGAAAGTAAATTCAATACTCAAATGCTAAAAGCATATAGTAATAAAAAAAGCGGTATATCACAATGAATATTAAAAACAGGAATGCGGTTAATAATAGCGGCTCAATATTTTGTAATGAGCTAGTAAAAAAATCTTTATTTGAAAAAGAATTGATCGATCATTTAAAGGTGAGGAAAATCGCCCTTAGTTTAGAAGATCTATACACACAAGAATCGCCAAAAATACACTATTTTATAAAAGGGAATAGGTTTAAAGCATTGTGTAACACTGTTAAGACAACTAATAAAATTATCCCTAGTGTCGGTTTATCGCCTTGCCTCACATGTGTTATTAGATTTGAGTCCCTAATTGCTAGGTTAAAGGGCGATAAGCTATAGAAGTGTAACCGTACACTGTAATAGTGTACTAGTCTCACAATCACCCGCTAAGCCCTCATAAGAGGGCTTTTTTATGCCTGTTATATAATAGTGGCTTTATATAAACCATTCTAAGCCGTTTTCTATTGCCGCCCCTTGTATTACTATTAGCTTAACACCAACACACCCTTAAAACGGCTTAGATTAGCTTACAAGGTAATTTATGGCTGTAAATTGCTGTATAGTGTGGTGTATATAGTCTTATTAAACTATATACACTTTTATCTTAAATAGTGGTTGCTATCTTTATTTAGTCTGGTAGACTACGCCAATCGAATTGAGAAAAACCAGATATACCGCAATTTGATACTAAGATTTTCTTTTTTGATCTTAGTTTGAATTTAGATTAATTAGTTGTTGCAATCAGTGTTAAAACTGTTAAGCTACGCTAAGAAATTTAGATTTAAGGGCTAAAAGGCCCACACTGCAAATATTAGCCGAGGCGTATTTGAGTTATCACAATTTAAACCTCTTTTATTGTGCGTATTTATACCTAGTTGGTATCTATACTCAAAACCACAGTAAAACGTTTGTTTCTACCTAGGAAAATGTAATTTCCTACGCTAGCCGCGTTTGATAAACGTAGTGGATACAATCCCACTCTATATAGTCTTAAAGCCAGTCTATAATATTCTGGTAATATTTTTATTAATATTACTAGGTTTGCTAAGCAAGTTATTATTATGATTAAGTGATAAGCCGATGATATAAGTTGAATTAAACAATAAAAAATCTTTGTTTATATGTATATTCTTATATTAATTTCAATTATGGAGTTCTGGTCAAAATATTAAATGTAATTAAATATTGCATAAGTTTAAAAGCTTTAAAATTTCTAAAGTGGTCGATCATTTACATATAAACATGTACTTTCATATAAAATAACTTCTTTTATATGATTTTGGCATGTTTAGTAAACAGTTACACTTTAAAAAAAGGAATGAGTCCTTCGGATTATATTAAAAATATGTATAAACAAAGTAACAAGTACTAAAAAAGCCCCCATTGCCGCCTTTAAACGTGGTATATGGGGGCTTTTTTGTGCTTATAAGAAAATAGTAGAGATACTTTATTTATAGGATGTTAAACGTTTATTGTATTGTCTTGCCCTAAACATTTGGAGCAAAAACTTTATGAAAACTGAACAATTACAACACTTATTAGGCCAGACTATCTTAAAAGATGTTTTGGACACTAATATTGAACCAGTATTAAAGGCTGAGTATACAGAAGATGGCCCTGTAGATTTTGAAGTGTACTATAATCAAGAAGGTTTGTTATGGTATTACTGTACTTACATGCAAGAAAATCCTAAACTTATTACTAACGACGATCTTTTTGAACTATTAGATCATATCGTATGTAATTCCCCTATAGATTTACCTATCTTAAAAATCACCCCATCAAATTTGACAGAAATGGATTTGGTTGCGTAGCTTTTACAAGACAATACTATTAATAGTATACGTTTCAACGTCTTATAAATAAAGTGTCTCTATTGTTTTTCCTTTTTCTTAATACTAAAAGTATCTTTCACAATATCTTTGTAGCTATTGCTATTGTGAAGGGTATTCATTTTGCATACCTTTCACCTAATTTTTTATCATAGGAGATAAAATTATGCAAACTTTAGATATAGATGCTTATAAGGATAAAGTAGCTTTTATCCTTCAAAGTATTAAAGGTACTCGCGAGACTATAGTCTTGTTAGTTAAAGATGGTGTTCATACTTACCATACGTCTGATAAGTTAGGTATTGAAAAATTATCTATACTTGTCGATGCTCTTTTAGAAGGCAATCTTTCTAAAGAAGTTGATGCTATTGGTAGAATTATTAAAGGTTCTACTGCTTTAGAGATTCGAATATCGGATGATTTATCTAAAGCTTATGTTGCGGCTTTTAATAAAGAACCTGACAGCGCTTTATGGCAAGCGAATATGTTGTCCTTAGACTACGACAAGTTTATGGCGTATATGCCTAATGCTAAAAGTAAAGGGGCCAAGCGTCGTTTTGCCAATGAAGTGGCAGATAAAAAGAAAGCAGTGGATTCAGATTTAGCTAAGACTATGGTTGCTTTTGAAGATCCAGTTTTACAAACTGCTTTTGAAAAAGTAGCCACTGCTGCCGCTAATATGGCAGGTGATAGTGCCGAAAATGTTAAAAAAGTTTTAGAAGCTACCGAGCAAGCTCTCAATGGCGGCACTGAAATGCCTTTGTTAGAAGTTTCTAATGGTTATAAGTGGAATAATCCAGCTATAGCCGATAAGTTGCAAGAAACTACCCAGTATTTGCAGCAATTAGACTCAGCAGATTCCGAAGTCTCAAAGTCTAAGCATAAAAAAACAGCTAGCCACAAAGCTGATTGCGTACTTAGTGAGCTTAACCGCACGTTAGTTGCTACGCTGAGCACGTTTACATCTTTGGCAAAATTCGTACCACTTCGCCGAGTGGGTTAACCTTTTAAATTGTAGGAGTGTTAGGGTTTAGTGCACCTGAATATGACTAAGGCACTACACTATAGCCGCTTAACTGCGGCTTTGTTGTTTCTATGTTGCAGATATATTGCGATAAAAGTACGAAAGGTCTTAGCGGATTAATCGTATTTTTATTAGAGTAGTCTGAATCCTCGAGAAGATTGCATCTAACTAAAGGTCATTATGATATATTAATGTAGAGGATAGCCGATAGACAATTAGTTGTTTATTGATGTAGCAAAAGAGTAGGTGCTTCACGTGGCAAACTACCAAAGATAGCAAATAATTTAAACTTAATTAACTTAGATTTTAGCATTAGATAATAGCGCACGATATAAGATTATATTTCCTTACAAGTAATTTAATCTTTGCGCTATTATTATTTTTTCTTTTACGATAAGCATTTATACTAAATGAATGCTTATTATAATGGAGTAAAAGTTATGGGATTCTTAAAAAAGATAATTGGTTGGGGTAAAACTAAGCCAGAGCACAAGATTTATCACATTGTTTTAACCGATGCTGGTTTAAAAAAAGTTAATGCAATTAAATGTATTAGGTCTTTAACAGGTCTTGGCCTTTACGACGCTAAAAATATTGTTGATAGTTTAGGCCTAGTGTCCGTTGTTGTTGGTGAAATTGAAGCTGATATTTTTGTCAACGAATTAAAATTTGCAGGTTGTGAAGCAGAGAAGGTGAAAGTATGAGCAGAATAAAACACAAAGGACAAGGCCGTACTAGTGAAAAGCGATTGGCAAAATTGTTTTTAAACAAGCAAGTAGTTATCAAAACTATTGGCGGGGAAAAAGTTATTGCTAGTGGTCTTTGTAACGATGTAGAAGATAACGTTTTGTTTGTTAACGGTGTCCCTATCTTAGTTAAAAATGTTCGTATTAGTGTAATTGTTTCTCCAATTATTGAAGAAGTAGAAAAGAATAAAAAAGATCTTATTCTTTAAACCCTAACCCAGTTCTTTAAAATAATGTGGTAAAATATGGAAGCGATACTGAGAGTAATAGATACAATTGTGTCTATAATAATTTTAGGAATCTAATTCTTATGAAACTTATAAAGAATCTTTTCTACACTTTGTTTGTAGTATTAGTGGTGCTAGTTGTTATTCAGTTAGTACCCGCAATTTAATTTACAATGGAAGGTATATGTTATGTCTTTTATAAAACAAATACCTTGGTTGCTTAAAAACTTCCTTGGTCTAATAGTGTGGAGCTTATGTTTTGCATTTATTTACGAAGTTATGGCTGGTGCTTTGTACCAATCAGGTCATTTACAAGAGTCTATATCTCTTGCCAGACCTATCTCAGCTTTTATTATGGAGGATTTAGGTAATGTCGCTGACAGTATCGAAGCCTTTTCCAACCTTTAGGTGGTGCGTAGTTTACTACGACCATTTAAATTCTTTTTGTGATGGTATGTTTGGGACTACTAAAGAAATTTGTAGTCCTAATCAAATCTTTCCTTACATACAAGGTAATGATGAACACTTAAGTGCTCGTTGTATCGTAGTATCTTGTAGTACAATCAAGCCAACTCTTTCAGAAGTTGGTGATTTTTTAGAGGAGATAGGTCACTATGCTTAACTTAATGCTTAGTGTAATTATTTTGATACTTGTCTTAATACTTATCTTAGTTATTAAAGTTATGGGTACTGAAATATATTCCCTAAAAGACAGGATTGAAGAAATAAGTACTAGAGTAATACATGTTGAAAAGAAATTATTATTTCATAGAAGTGCTAACTTTGTTCAAGGAGATAAAAATAAAATAGATTTTTGAAGTCGTACTAACTAAAAGGTTTGTCAACCGACCTTTTACTTAGTATGTATTTATAGTAAGTACATACTTTCACCAAAACTTAACCTATAGGAGGTACTAACGTGCCCAAAGATAAAGTAGAAGAGCCGCACAACCCCGTACTTGATAAAGACCCTTCATTTTTAGATCAACTGTTTACTCCTGTAGTAAAGAAGTGGTGTAAAATTGCTGGTGTTTTGATTGTAGGTGCAATGGTTTCTTGCACATTCTCTAATCGTGAGATTGTACAAGAAGAAGTAGTAAAAGCTTATGACACAACAGTAGTTACTGTTGAAGAGTTGGCTACCACTACGGTAAAAGCCCTTACACCTGTACCTAGTGCTGTTGAAACGCCGTCTTCAGATCCTCTTAACAATTCTGATTGTGATGCTACAGTAGCAGTAATGCTAGTTAGTCTTATTGATCAGATTCCTTACGACAAAGAGAAAATGAAGCTCGATTTACTGCTTAATTGCGGTACTTGATAAAGAAAAAATAGTCTAGTCACCCAAAAGCCTCTTTAATCAAGGGGTTTTTTATTGATAAGATTAGAAAGACTATGTGCAGTAGGTCACCTCGGATTTATATAAGTAAACCGTACATAGCAACAACACTATGCCACAGAGTTGTTAGGTGAGAGAAATTGCTAGGGCACAGGGGTAGTCTTGAGGCGTAGATTAGACTGTGAGTACAACACACACAATGTAAACTGTAATCAATTTAAGAGTAGTTTTGTGGTGGGCGGCAAGGGGTAGCATTCCACTACCTGTAGGCTATGAGTGCGTATAATGGTAAAGGCCACTTATTGTGAGTTCGACTCTCATTCCGCCAACCTCACAACTGCTTTTTTATTGTCCTCGTTAGAAGCTATTCATATACATAATAGCTTATATCAGGTTAAGACTCCTTTGATGTGTGGGTGTATGTTGTAACAAAAGTTGATGGGTTTAAGATACTCATTGTAATAATAACTCTATGCCACAGAGTATTTCAATTATGACTATGAAAGTATTGCCTGATCAATGTGATCAAGAATATTCTGATCTTGTTCAATCAATGTTCAAGGACACTGATCAGTGTATAGCACAGTTAGTTAAACACGCTAACGAATGTGCTGATAAGTTTAGTTCTTCTGGTGATCTATCCCTCCACAACGTTGTAGCGACCGTTGAAAAAGATAGTGTCCAAAAGTCAATGACTCCTTGTGAAAATATAGCAGAGAGTAGCTTTACCCTTAGCAACACCAACAAAATTAAGTTGGCTGCGCTAAGAAACGTGTGTAGGGTATTACTCCGTGCCCCTCACAAGCTCATTGCCTACAGTCGGGGACAGTTATAAACTGACTGTGTAAAATTCATTCAACCACAATCAACTTGGGAGTACTCGCCATGTTTTATCGGCGGAAAGTCTCGGACTTACTAATGCAGCGTGAGGTCTGAGACTATAATGAGTGTAAACGCTGCGAAACAGCGGGCTGTTAACCAGCCCAAGCGTACAATGATTTTCTCTGAGAAACTGTCTCCACTTCGGGATTCAATTAAGCCCGACAGTTTCAAAGTTACTCTTGAGGAGTTTGCTAAGAGCACTAGTTTTTCTAGTGTTGCTACTAAAACAGCAAAAGTTCCTCCAACAATTAACCCAGTATTAAAACCTAACCCTTGTGTCAGCGACTACATTGCCGCTACTGTACCTAGTGTTGGTGAGAATACGACTAAGTCTCGTCCAAAGAAAAAGGTTAAGGGCCATCGTAAATCTTCTAATGTAAAGAAGCATCATACTAAAGTTGATAGTCCCGTTAAAAAGTATCGTAAAATTGCATCAGTAATCACCCCTCAAGTACGTACTTCTGTATCTCTTGAGAAAAAAGTGAAGACCCAAGCTGATGTCGATTTGGTGGTACGTCCTATCTTAGTTGATGCAGTAGCTCCACCTAAGTATGTTCGTAGTGCTTGTATTACTAGACGTATAGAAGATCTATGGTTACGTCAAGAACAGCCGACTGTTAAACGTCGATACGAAAGCTTAGCTTCATCTGTTAATAGTCAAGCTGAATCAGATCTTGATACAGTGGAAGCTGTCGTTGAGTATTCATTACTTGATATGAGAAAAAACTCTGAGACTAAGGGTCAATATGTGACGGCTAAAGCTGCACAAGGTTATGTTGACTTTATCTTTTTAGAGTTGTCCAATTCTTTGAGCACTGACATTGCCCTTGGTAGCGGTGAGTTTGCTTGGTCTGTTAGCCGAGATAAGTTCGGTAGTACTTGCAGAACATACGCTCAATCAGTTACTGCTGAATCTTTAGCTGCCGCTAAAGCCTTAGCTTTGGATAAGAAAGAGAAATCTATGCGGTCTAGGTCTTCTAAAGTCAGTTATTCTTTAGTCGATAAGGTTGCATCTAAAGCGTTAATTCGGATGGAAGATAGTGTTGCTTATAACTATAACACACATCAGTTTGTCCGGCCTTGTGATATTGTTAATGTTCATATCACTCCCCCAAAAGCTATTAATTTAGATGTGCCTAAGTATTTATTACTTAAGAACATCGAGTCAGTAGTAGATAAGCCTGAGGGATTAGTTCCTTGGAATGAAGAAGATCGACTTCGTGGTATGGCTGCTCTTGAGCTGTACGCTGAGGAAAAAGCAATAGAAAACCTATCCGGCCGGATATCAAACGAGATGCTTGCAAAAGTACATCGTATTAGTAACGTTTCTGTATCATCTAAGCGCAAAGATCTGTTATCAAAAAAGCGTAAGGTTCTTACCGCTGTTAGAGCAAAGATTCGATTGGGTAAAAGTTTCAATCGGGTAGTAAATCTCAACCGACAGTCTTGGTCTTCTGAGCTGCGGAATTCTAGTGTTATGACACAAGCTTGGCCTTATGTGGCCGATCATTCTGAAGCTTTAGTTGATAACGTTGGTGTTAAATCTAAGATTAAGTTGTTAAAAACTTACTCTAAGTTTGTTAAACTTGTGACCTTTAAGAAAGTTGCAAGAGCTTCAGATACAAAGCGCGATGTTCAAAATTCACTCGCTCGTTTGGCAATGTCTACACCGACCTGTCAATCTGTACGGAATTGTAGTGGTGCACGTCGTTTGAGCGAGTGGTTTGCTCGATGTGATGCCGAAGATAATTACAATCTGTATGCTACCAAGTTTGATCCAGTTGATGCAGCCCATTACCTTAAAAAAGTTAAGGAAGTTAAAGGGTATCTAAGGTTGCTGGGCCTTAATATTTTAACTAATCAAAAAGCTTTTTCTCTTGTTGATTATCATTATCTACCCGGTAATTCTGTAAATCATATCGATATACCAGATATTGTTTTACAAAATTTCTCAAACCGTTCCGATGAGTTCACATCAACTGAGGTACACGTTACACCTAGTGCTGCTTCACATAAAAAGTTTGATGGATCTAATCAAGAAGAGATGGCGGCGCTATCATCGATTCAAAATACCAAGATGAGAGATATAACTTTGGATGCTGGTGTAGGGTTACCTCTTTCGATTTATCAAGGCCTTACTAGACTTGTTCCAGACAAAAAGATTAAAGATATTATGGGCAGGTTTACATCCAGTTCGGGGGGTATTGCTATCCCCGCTTATTAAAGGTGCACCCACCCTCTTAACCTTAGGTTAGTAACCTACATAGTTGCCAAACAAACCTACAAAGAAGATAGAGATCCTAGGTCCGGTTACTTCTACTGTCATGCCACATCAGAAAGCTAGTAGAGGGGTTGGATACCTATACACTACGCCTCAGTCGCTAGTGTTATGGCTCAGGCTTATGGGGTATATGTTTGCTGTTTGATAACAGCTTAGAGGGTAACACTTATTTTTCAATAATTTTTGAAATCAGCTTTTAAACAACTGAGCTTCTTTAAAAGACTAACACAATGCCTTTAGTAGGTGACGGCCACTGATGATTCTCCATCTAGAATCTATGTTGCACACTACCACAGGATAAGGCTCGTTAGTGTGAGGTGGCCTAAGTCTAGAGGCATTCAACTAGATAGCTAGCATATCGGCAAGTAATAGTGCCCTAAATGGTAAAGGTAATCCTGATATGTACAATCAATTACTTAGTACGAGGTGTAGTAGGCTAAGTAATTATCACAACGGGACTCTACCATACTGTAAATATGATGCGAAAGCTCCTAGAACTTGTAGATTAGTTGTGACGGACAGTACTACAAGCTTAAGGTATACCAGCAAGCGTGTTCAGAGCGTCTTGGGAATTGTATTGTAGTATTTTATTAAGACTTTGTTACCAAGCTACTGGAAGTATAAGGTGGGTTCGATCCCCATTACAATGAGAGTTGTATTCGATGGCGAAAGCTTCACTCAAAAGGTAGTGCCGTGAGTTTGAAACGCTCCGAACAAGGCGCACTGTTGGTACATTCTAGTGGATACTAAAAAGTGTATGGAACTCTAGGCTAATTCCTAGACCTCGTCTGTGGGATAATGCAGTCCGGTATTGAAACACCGCTTAGCTTGCGAGCTATTGAGACAACCTTCTATGCCTACCTAAATCATTGGTGTGTGTAGCTGTAGATACTGTTAGTCGTCAGGCCCGTATAGCATAAGGGGGTAGACTAAGTAATGCCACTTATTGGGACGCAGTGTATAGTTAATAAGCCCTGGGATACGAGAGCAAGAGGGCTATATAAATAAACCTTCTCCCTTAAAATAGGTAATGCTGAGAGTTGATACCGACCTACTAGTTAGGTTAGTTGGTAAAGTTCGAGTGTATATTAATGGTACACTACTGACGTATTGGCAAGTCATGTAGGTTCAAGTCCTATGTATCAAGTGTCCATGTAATTAGTAGCGGCACACTAAGCGTGAAAATTAACAGCAGTCCAACCACCTACTCATAATAGAGAGAACGGGTTGAGTATACTTACCAGCTGTATGGTATACAGTGCTTAGAATAATGTCATAAAATACCTTGTGGATATAGTAAGTAACAGAAGACGCATACACACGAGTCACCTGTCGACAACTTAGGGTGATGTATCGTTTCAAAAATAATCACAAGGTGTGTATATCATGAAGACTAGATTTTCTAATACAAATGGCAAAGACGTTGGCATCATCAAACAAGTTAAAGGTTTGTTGGGCTGGCGTGATGTAGAATATATGAACTCTCCAGTTCATAAGCTTGAAAAAGAAATGAATAAGCTAGCTGTTAAACTAGCTAAGTTAGATTCAAAACGTGATGATCTATTGCTTGTTATTGATGCAGCTACAGCTGACATTAAGAATAGTTCACATGCTATGTTGGGTACATCTGATGCTCAGCTAGCAGTCGTAGGTTTCAAGGCGTGGCTTAAGTCATTCACTTTGACACCCCTCACAGTTAAGCCAAAGAAAACTTGGGAGCCTTTAGTAATGGCCCTTCGTAGTTCAGGTAGTGTTGGTGTAGCATCTAAGAGAGTTACTGTTACAACCCAAGCTCTTACAACATCTAGCATACAACCTGCTAAGTATAGTAAGCCTAGCGGTAAGCAAAAAAATTCACAAAGTTAGTATAGACCTAGCCCTTTGATATACATAAACATTAGATAATTAATGTAGTGACTAATAAGTACCTCGGTTGAGCCAGTGTATTGTTAGTAAGCAGTGATGCTTGTACCACTATGTTAACCCTTTCTTTTGTCCGTATTGATGAGGGCTTTTTTGTGTCTGTAAGTTTATTTTATTCACACTATTATATTCTATAGTTGTGTGAGCTAAATAAATTTTATATCGTAGGAGATATGATCATGTTTAAAAAATTGTATAGTTGGGTAATAAGCTTGATAGCTTGGCCCTTCATAAAACTTTGGCGGATCTTGTGCTACATAATACACTTCGTATTTGTCACTTGCATCTGGGGTATTTTATGTTTTGTAACTTCCCCAATTAGAATTATTCTTGAAGTACTTAGACTACGTTGGTGTGTTCGTAACCGTAGCTCAGCTCGTAAAGATTTTTATAAGAGGTTTAAAAACAATGGACATTCTACATTGTTTGTTTCCCCTACTAAGTATTTTTTTAATAACCTAACTAAAAAAGAACAGTGGGTGGCAGTCAGCTACTTATTACCTACTATCTCTACAAAAGCAGTAAAGACTTTGGTCAAAAAAATAATAGATGGAGATGGGTTTTTTATACTAGGAGTTAAGCAACCTAATAATAGTCTTCATATGGTTTTTGATTTTAGTTATACAATTGATGTTGATGTGTCAGAAGACTTAGATGATATTAAATTTGACATGAAGTTATTAAATAAGAAATATCTTTCGGGAAAAGTTCTATACACTTTTTCTACTAGACGTTTGAGATCTCTTGATAATAGCTTAGCTTATTTAGAGAACCCTGACTATGATTCTGTAAAAGCTTTAGAAAAAACCTTAAAGTTTTTAATGGACTATGCAGATAGGGATCATCGAATTTCTTTATCTGATCTTCGAGACAAATTAGATTCTGGTAAAGAAGATTATTTTCATACCTACTATTTTAGTACCAATAATAATGCTAGTTTTAGTCACATTACACAAGTAGTGTTACCTAAGTACATGAAAAAGAATAGTTCTTGTTCTTATTGGTATGATGGAGAGTTGTACATTGTTTATGGCACTGGGTCTGATTTTGAAGAGGGTAGTGAAAAAGACAATGAGCCTCAAACAATAAGCGGTTTAATGAAAACTCAAGTGAGTAGAAAAAATGAGAATGATTATGACTTCGACGACTAATGGAAAGCCTCGTTTGTTTCTTGAAGATAAAACTATATCTTCTTTAGAAGATGCAGTCATAGTAGGCAGTAGTAAAAAAACTGTATCTAAACTTACTCCCCAAGAACAAGGGGCTATGTTGGGTACTAATTTAATTAAAACCTTGGCGGTATATATTATGAAAAAGTTTGGACAGATATTTCTCATTAGTACAGTGGTAGTGCTGGCACCAATTGCAGGTCTTGCGGAAGACAATCAATTGACAAAAGCTATATCAGAAATTCAACAAGAAAATATTGTTGCCCCTATTGCCGAAGAAAAGAAAGGATTCTGGGCAGGTATAAAAACTATCACAGTAAATACAATTGATAGTAGTAAGCGTGTAGTATCTCGTATGAAAAACCCAGACGAGGTTGCCGAAGCTCAAGCGTTGCTGATCAAGGAGTTGGAAGCTAAGGTTAAATCCTTACGAAAATACACAGTCCAACGTCAGGTTACTTCCGAGTATGATTATCGTAACGCTTGGCAATGTTCTCAGCAGATTAAAGAATATATTAAAGACACTAAGCCGTCTTCTTCTTTAACTACTCCATCAACTATTAGTGGAGTTAAGTGATCATGTCTGACAAAAAAAGAGATACTGTTAAAAGAGTTACCGCTTCTGAGAAGCTAGTAGCTCGAGCTTTGTTATGCAGCATAGGGCTTGCGTACTTGGTAGCTTTCTTTGAATTAGATAACTTGATTCAAAGCATCCTTACTTTTATTTGGAGAGGCTTAGGTTGGGGTACTGCATGGATTGATCAGCTTAATGCTGGCATCTTAGTCGGTACTTTTGTAATGTTCGCAGCATCGTTCGCTTTGCTTTGGATTCGTCTTGAAAAGAAAGGGATATAATACCATGAAAAAGTTACCGATACTTAAACTTCTTAAGCAACTTGAATCTAAAATTTTAGATTCACACTTCCATTACAGCTCTACCACTGGCCGAGTTATCCTTGGGACTCTAGTAGCAAGTTTCCTTTGGACTTCTATAGTTCCTAGTAACGTTGTATATTTTGGTATGGATTTAGGGTTGACAATCTTAAATACTATCAGCGTAGTAGCAGCTTTAGTTGCTACGTGGATTGTGTTTCCTCGTAGTAATAATAAAAGTTTTAGCACTAGCTCTAAGTATGTACACCATGTACCTACTCATTGTTTTGCAAGACGTTTTACACGAGCACGTACCATTAAGGATGTTAAACACAACTTAACTATCCAAGGTATTGTATTCAACTCAGAAGATGTTGATCAAGAGATTGATGAGTTTTGTATGGAGCATCGTGGTTGGGTAGTCCAACTAGTACAACGTGATAAAGTTAAGATTGAACCTACTATAGATGATACTGTAGCAGGTACGTAAGATATCTTATCAAGGGTAGTCTTAGTCGACTATCCTTTAGTAAGTTATTTTAAACTAATATCGTTAGGAGGTATTGTATTATGACTCTCACTAATTCGCAATGGAAAGAGATGAAAAATATCTCTAGGCGAGATAGAGAAATACAAATGGCTTATGTTATAGCAATTTGTAATGCTAATAATTTAGATGTTGATACTGTATTAATATTAGCAAAAGAAAAAGTATTGCTGTTAGATAAAAGTTAAGTACGGCACAGCAAGGGTAACGTCAAACATATACATACTTACCACATAGACATTAAGTGTATGTAATGTCACTCACCTATCGATGTTGTGTATCATAGAAAGTCGGGAACGTATAAGACTCGATTCATTATCTCGTGGCACTGGCCTAGAGCGCTGTTGAATACAAACTGAGCAGCTCCGCAAGGATAGGACATAGTACAAAGAGTAACCATGAGAATATCTATATAAATTAACTGAGACTTAATTGTATAGGGAACCGGTAGGAGACAACTTTGAAACAACTTAATCTTATTCTAGACTCCATACGTAGTGTTAGCCGTTTAAGCTTGGGGCTAGTAGTAAATGTTAGGTACAGTCGATACTCTCTATGCCACAGAGTAGTATTCAACAGCTATGTAATAAAAAATAATTTGATATATAAATGTTTATGACTAATAAGGATAGTAGTATGTATAGTAAAACTGTTAAGAGTCGGTCAACTAAGAAGCCTAACCGAACTTCAAACAAAGATCGTATTGTAAAAAGTAATAACCGTACTCGAAAGCTTAATGAAAAGAAAGTCCGTGAAGACAGCAGTACCGACCCATCAATACGGATCGGAAATGGTTTGATCTATTCTCCCGATCAAACTGTTGCTGAAAAAACTGGGGAGACACCTTTACCTACGACTGTAGGTCAGCGGAGGAAAGACAACCCCTCCTATGTAAGCAAGTCCAAACGTAATGAAAGACGTAAGTATTTCACTTCGTTGATAGATGGTAAAGAAGTATTACTTCCAGTGTACAAAGGTGATAAGCCAACAGCTAAGTTTAAAAAAGTTACTGCCATGCCACGGACAAGTAACCGAACTAATCGAAGTGAACTACGGGTTATCGTCAAGCTAAATAAAGCTACTCGCACTGAAGAGTTTTTACTTGAAATGTGTAAGAAGCGTACTGACCGAACTTCTGATAAAGCTTTAGTTCGTTTCAATACTAAGTATGCTAGAAAGTTTAATGCAACAGTAAAGAAATCTATGGCAGGTAAGATTTCTGTAGTAAGCGGGCCTCCTGTAAAGATTGACAGGGTTAAAGCGGCACGAGATGCGCAAAAAGCATTAGTAAAATCGTTTAGTATTGTACGACAGGAAAGTATTTTAGATACAGTACATTCCAAAGCATTGAAAATGAATGTTCATATAAACAATACTATAAATAAAGCTATTAAAAAAGGGGCACAAGAAGCCTATGCTGCGTAACAACACTTGAAGTAATGTCCTTTGAAAGGACAGTTCAGTAGTAACAAATACTAATCTACTCGCTAGCATTAATAAATCACTGGCTCAACCGGGATGTATAAGCAAATAGAGTGGAGTGGTAGTAGCTTAATCAGTAACAATCATTTACACATCAACCCATGTTAGTATGCATCGACTCTTTATATATGTCTATGTATTACTCAGTACGTAAACATATATCAAGGGTTGATGTGTGCACAAAGTGAGTTGGTATTTATATAGGAGTGGCTCTAATGGTTACGAAAAATATAAGTTTCCTTCGAGGCTTTTGTAGTACTTTTTTTGGTACCCCTTTTCGGGGTCTCATGAAAGTTTTTAAAATCTTAGGTGCGACAGTTTTGTTTGCAGCAGCCGGTGTTTTTATAACCGGTGTATATACAATCTACACAGCAGGTGATGCTGCGTGGTCTAAGGTTACTACGTTGTTGTACACGATACCCGTTCTTTTTAGCGACACCAGTAGTGGAGCTGCCCTAGATTTTTGGGTGGAGCCAGTATACAATCTACTGGTGTAGTCTAAAGCAATTGAGTAGGGATATTTAAATGACTGAATCAACAGACAACACAGAAACATTACAACTACAAGCATGGACTTATGGTCTTATGAACTTCACTAACAGTTTGATTATGTTAGAGAAACAAGCCAAGGGTGACTCTGATGTTTGGAACAGTACACGAGATGCGTATATTCTAGAGTCGGGCTTAGATCCAGAAGATTTTAAACACATAACTATTAATGGTACACCAGCTAATGCCACTAGCGAAGTATCTAATAGTCCAGACAATGTAGTTGAATTGTTTCATTAAATGAGAGTAAAATAAATATGGAGTTTAAAAAAGCGTTATGCAGGTATGGTCAGTATTTTTAAAACAAAAGGTTTATCCGTAGCTATGATCCCATCGTACTATAAACACAACCCTCATTTGAGGAGTGGTTCGATATTATCAGGAGGTACTGCTTATGAACCCAGCGGTGTTAGACTTCTTAACTTATTTTAAGTTACTACTAATACTCTCATTAGCTTTTTATTCTGCCTATAAAGCAGCGTATTATATTAAACACAATGAGATGGTTGGTAAAGAAGTTCAGAAAAATAAGTCTCGTATAGCTTATCGACATGCTGCTTATGCATCGTATGTTAATTCCTACACGATCCCCCAACTAAATTAAGCTATTAAGGAATAGTCTTATGAGTATCCTTTCAATCCCTTGGAACACTTTGAAGTTAATATGGAAAGGTGTTATGTATGTACGAGATGTTTTTGTTAACTTCTCTAACAGGTCTGTCGACAGTTCTAAAAAAGCTGTAGGAAAGTTTGATGATCCTGAGGTACAGGAAATATCTGACGGATTCTTTTACTCTGTCAAGCTATTTTTAAAATGGAGTATTAAGTATCCCGGTTTTCCGGGTATCTTTCCTATTGCTCCAATCACAGCAGGAGTTTTGTGGGTAAGTAAAGTTCAAGCTTTCCCTCTACCGTTCTGAAATAAAGTGTGACTCCCTACTTATAAAAACTTCGATGACCTACAAACTAATGATGATATTGTTTTACACCTCACTGAGTTGTCGCAGTGTTGTAACGATGCATCTATGGTAACGAATCTAGGAGAGGCACATACTGATATAAGCATACCACATAGGGTTACCATATCTCCTATGTATATGTACCGCCAGCACCATTGTAGCTCGTGTGGTGTGCTTATTTCCGTGTGTGTCTCCCCGTGCTTATTATATCTACACTGTATGTAGAATAGTAATATTAAGTTATTAAAAAAGTAAAGTAGGTAAGATTATTATGAGTAAGATAGATATCAGAGCGGGAAATGTACCAGCCTTCGAACGTTGGTGCTCTAAAATCCTTGCAGAAAACAAAGCTTACGTAAGTAAGATTGATTTCCAAACAGTCTTAGCTGTAACAAGTGATGGCGAAAAAGTCATACTAGGTAAGGCTAGTCTTCATATGAAGTCAGATGAAGATATGATCCAAGAAGTTATGGACAATCCAAAGAATGTTCCATACACAATCTTAGCACAAGTGTCCGAATAGGTTAACCTTCACCACTGATTGAACTAATTTTGATTGGTGGGTCTAATATCTTATGTTGTTATTGTAATATTGTAGTACTCAAGAAGTATTGGTAGAGTACGTAAGAGATTTCAAATGTCTCATCAATGAATACAGTAGCAATAGTTTTTATACTAATTCAAGACGATCCATTAAAGGATATGAGATGAACTATAATTTTAATAAGAATAAGAAGGGGAAGTTAGATGGTGAATTTGTTAAGCACACTGCATGCCCACACTGTAACTCCGTTGATAATTTGGCTGTATACAGAGTCGTTGGGTCTAGCCCTGCTAGACATAATGCTACCTGTTGGGGGTGCAAGAGATACGAACCGAACCCACCGGGATTCTTAGGTATGGATAACAATCCAGCACATACAAATGCTACCTACAGCAATCCCAATTTACACAGTGGTTCGGGGAGTTCTCACACAATGTCTATAGAACCAAGAGCAATACAATTCAACAAGAGTAATCTACTACCTGTAGATAAGCTATCCAATCAGGACGTTCTGTCCGAATTTAAAACATTCCCTATAAGAGCAATACCCGATCGAGGACTAACGTTAGAAACATGTGAGCGGTATGGCGTGAGAGTCTCTCTAAGCCCTACTGACGGTGTTACAATCATTAGTCATATGTACCCATACCATACCCCTGTAACTGACAAGCTGAGTGGTTACAACCAGCGTATCGTAGAAGGTAAGATCTTCTTTGCTAAAGGAGATAGAAAAAATGTTGGACTCTTTGGATCTCACATACCAAAGCAAGGAAAAACTCTTTACATTACTGAGGGAGAAATTGATGCAATGTCCCTCTATCAAGTCCTCAGGTCTTTATCTAACCTACCTGATTATTACCCCGCAGTTGTATCGCTTGCACATGGAGCAGCTTCAGCAGTCCGAGATATCACCAATGATTACGAGTACGTTGACTCGTTTGACAAAGTTGTCCTCGTCTTTGACCAAGATGAAGCAGGACAAGCATCCGTAAAAGATGTGTGCCAACTTCTTGCAGGTAAGGTTAGTATAGCTAAGCTCGCTGAGAAAGATCCTAATGCTATGATGATGTCAGGTAAATCAGCGGATCTTAAATGGTCAGTTGTAGCGCAAGCTAAGCCTTACATGCCAGACAATATAGTTAACTATGCTAATGCATGGGATAGATTTAAAAACTCTCGCAACCAAGAGTGTCATCTATTCCCCGACTCATACACAGGACTTAATGAAAAGACTTACGGTATGAGAGAAGGAGATCTTGTAGTAGTAACATCCGGTACAGGTATGGGTAAGACCCAGTTCCTTAGGGAACTTAAGTACCACTACTTCCACTCAACTGATTGGAAGATGGCTGACATAGCCTTAGAAGAAGATCTAGGTGAGAGTATGTCAGGTATGATGGCATTGCATCTAAACAAACGTATCTCTTTACCTGATGTACATGTAACAGAAGAAGAAGAGTTAGAAGCTTTTAACCATTTGTATAGTACAGAAAGATGGGACGGATACGATTTCTTTGGTGGCCTAGATGATGACACCTTGTTCAGTAAGCTACGATGGATGGCAGCTACAGGTAAGAAAGCTATATGGTTAGATCACCTATCAATTATTATCTCTGAGTTTGCTGACCAAGGTGATGAACGACAACGTATAGATATGATAATGACTAAGCTTGCAAGAATGTGTAAAGAACTTAGCATCATTATAATTTTAGTAGTACACTTAAAAAAGACTAGTAATGGCACATCTTTTGAAGAAGGTGCAGTCCCATCACTAGATGACCTCCGAGGTTCTGGAACCCTCAAGCAATTACCTATGACGATACTTGCACTCTCCCGAAACCAGCAGCACGAAGATCCCTTCTGTGCTAACACTTCAAAGATCACAGTATTAAAATGTAGATTCACTGGCCGTACTGGCACCGCAGGATACTTACACTTCAATGCCGACACCGGACGAATGGTACCTATCCCTGAACCTGATAACTATAATTCCAAAAAAACTGGGCAAGGCAATAAAGCTTACGTTGGAGGAGCGTATTAATATGAAAGATAAAAGAAAAGATTACCACCACCTACTCGATCCCAAAGAACCTTGTGGGGAATATATTGAACTCCCTAAACAAACTGTTGTCATATTAAAACAATCAAATAATAATAATAATAATAACCTAGGAAATAAAATGAAAACATTATATAAGATCGGTCGCTTCCTTAAGCGTTTAGCATTAGCCCCACTATTTATTATTGTAGAGATAACTCTTTGCTCATTGTTGTTAGCTCTTTTTATTACTGGAACACTCTTAAGTATTTTTACAGGTAAAGACTATTCTAAAATCTTAGTAGAGACTGTACAAGAAAAAGGATTCTTTGATGACATTATTCAAAAAGAATCTGTACCAGTTGATATAAAGCCAAACACAACTAAGAAGGCTACTAAAAATGCCACACCTAAGAAACGATCAACTAAGAAATCATAACAGTTTAGACTGCCCTAACTGTGGTAAATTTATATCAGAAACTTTTGTAGACATAGGACACTGTCCTTGGTGCCAAGATATTATACCTACCTACGAAGAAGAAACATCTAATAAAGATTTTAATGAAACTTTAAACGATGGAGAGTTTGATGAATTTCAATTATAAATTATATAGTAGTAAAGACATTCTTAAGAAACGTGAATTTAATTTAGAAAAAGCTAAGCTAGGTAAACCTGTAGTAACACATAGTGGAGACAAGGTACAAATCCTAAAGTATGATATGGTTGGAACTTATCCCATACTTGCTGTAAGAACTACTACGATAGGTAGCGAAATAATTATTCGGGTATTAGAAAACGGATCTTATATAGAATATCTTCCCAATCTTCTTGGTAGAGTACCTTCCCAACCACTACCCAAGTTACTATTAGTATTAGAACCTGTAGTTAAATGGTATAATTTGTATGAAAATTATATAGGTCCCTACCACGATTGTGAAAAATGGGCTTTAAAACATTCTAAGGGAAAGTATTATAAAGAATATGTTGAAACTAGATCTGTAACTATTTATGTGTAGTGAAGACGAACGTATACAAGATATCAAAGACGAAAGGACAGTGTGCCCTCACTCAAGTGATGGTAAACATTCTTGGATAGTATACGGAGGTGGCTACACTACATACCTTGACGAAGATGTAGAAAAAGTAGATCGTGTATATGGATCCAGTAGGTTGTGTCACGATTGTGACTACATAGAGGAACATGTAAGGAGTAGTTAGTCTATGAGAAAAATCATCCTTGATATTGAGGGTAATAATCTTTACCCTCAAGTCACTGTCCTCCACTGTGCAGTAGCCACAGACTTACAGACCAACGAGACTTTTACATTCAGACCTAAGCAAATGATAGATGGAACATTCACTAAGTTCTTAGATGAGTGTGATTTTATTGCTTGCCATTACGGCACTGGATTTGATTTCCCTGCAATGGAGAAAGTACTCGGTTGGACTCCCGCCAAAGAAGAATACTTATTTGATACTCTTGTTTACTCAAGGATACTTAACCCCGATAGATCTACACCTCGTGGTGCTAAGTCAGCACACAGTGTAGAAGCTTGGGGTGTAAGATTAGGAGTACCTAAGCCTAAGTACGAGCAGTGGGAAACATTTGATGAAGAGATGATGTATCGTTGTAATCAAGATACATATATCCAAACAGCAATGTACCGTATGCTTAACACAGAAGCTGGATTCAATGAGTCATTCTTTGATCCTCGTAACCCCGAGGGATATAAACCTAATGAGCCTAACTGGTCTGAGTCAATTACTCAAGAGCATATGTCTTCTTACATAATGTTTCAACAGCAGATGAATGGTTGTAACTTTGAGTATGAGAAAGCTTTAGAGTATGTCCATACATTAGAAATGTTTGCTGAAGAAAAAGCTGAGTACATCTTACGTAACATACCACAATCTTGTAGTCAGAAAGGTGTAACAATCTCAGAACCTTTTAAGAAAAATGGTGAGTATAAGAAAACAGTACTAGATTGGTATGGAGAAGAAGCAACAGTCTCTGGACCATTCTCTCGTATTGAGTGGCACACCCTGAACCTCAACTCACCACTTCAACTTAAAGAATGGTTGTATACAATAGGGTGGGTACCTGATGAATGGAACTATAAGAAAGATCCTAGGGGTAGGGAAATTAAAGATGAATCAGGTGAGAAAATAAAGACCTCTCCTAAAATATCTCAATCATCTCTAGACTTACTTGACGGCTACTTAGGGGAGTGTATCTCTTATCGTAACAAAGCTAACCATAAAAAGAATCAGATAGCTGGATTGATACGACGGACACCTACAGACACTATGAGAGTGCCAGCAGGTGCTAACCCTATAGGTACCCCTACTAGACGGATGAAGCATAGTGGTGTAGCTAATATACCTAAGGCCACCTCCAATAAAGAAGGTAGTCTTGTATGGTTCCCCGGTAAGCAGAACCCTTTCTTTGGTACAGAGATGAGGTCTCTATTCTCAGCACCTGAGGGTAAAGTTTTAGTAGGACGTGATGCTGCTGGACTAGAGTTCAGAGTGTTTGCACACTACGTAAATAACCAAACTCTTATAGACACAGTGTTAGGTGGAGACATACACTCCTACAACCAAGAAATGGCTGGCTTACCTACTCGTGACAAAGCTAAGACTTTTATCTATGCATTCTTATTTGGTGCAGGTGATTGGAAGATGGGTGATATAGTAGACCCTACTGCCTCTGATGAGATGAAAAAAATCTTAGGTAAAGAAGCTAAAGATAAATTCCTTAAAGCTATCCCCGGTCTAGGAGAACTTATTAAAGGTGTAAAGAAAGCTTCACAACGTGGTTGGTTAAAGACTTTAGACGGTGGTTGCTTACGTATGAGACGTGGTGACAACGGTCGTATAGCTGAGAACAAAGCCCTCAACGTACTCTGTCAAGGTGGTGGTGCAATAGTAATGACCTACGCTAGGATATGGGTATGGAAAGAGATAGAGAAACGTGGTTGGATAGCTAGTGGTAAAGCACTTAAAGTTTTAGACTACCATGATGAAGAGACTTGGGAATGTGACATAGATATATCCGAGGAAGTTGCGGAACTTCTAGTCAGATCTATAGTCGAAGCAGGTATATATTATAACATGAACATACCACTCGATGCTAATGCACAGATTGGTAAGACTTGGGCGGAGATACACTAACATGAATATTTATTTAATCTCACAAGATAGAAATAGTAATTGGGATACCTACGATAGTTTTGTAGCTGTATCTGCATCAGAAGATCTTGCTAGAAAGCTACTACCGGAAGGACCGGAAGACCCCGATATAGATGTGTGGACTGATAGTGAGTTTGTCAGAGTTTGGTTAGTAGGTACGGCAGATAGTAAATATGAAGAAGGTGACATACTCTGTACTAGTTTTAATGCAGGGTAAAGGAGATTAGTATGTGGATAGTTGCAGAAGATTGTTATCACGGTAACGCAGTAAGAGATGATTTACTTTTTTATAGTATCTCTGATGCTGAGAAGTATCTATTACATGCCGATAACGAACGTTTAATGGTTCAAAAATTAGTACCTATGTCCCATCCTTTCATAGACTCTCAAGGTAGATGTAATATTTGTAAAGCTCGAGGAGAACTTGGCCTCATACCTATAAAATGTGAAGAACATTTCTAATACAAAACTATAGACAAGAATAAAAAGAGGTTAATGTGTGGATAGATTACATGCACCACAACATATTTGTAGTATCTGTATGGCATTAAAAGAAGTACACCCTTTTCATAAAAAAATCTTATGTAAAAAACATAATAAAAAGAGATTAGTATGTATTCAATAATAGATATCACAATATTTGGGGACAAGTCTGTAGGAAAAATACATGATACAGAAAAAAAAGCTTCTGAAGAACTGGTAAAATTAACAACTACAGATAACTCTCTACAAGTTATACATGTACCTACATACAGTACTCTAAAACAAAAAACTATAAACAATAATAAAAGGAAGTAAATAACATGGCTATAACATTCGGAACTGGTGGTGGAAATAACAACGAACGTGCAGAAGACGGTACATATATGAGCCGCTTAATCGGTATCGTTGACCTACGTTTACAACCTGCTGGTCAGTATACTGTAGGCGGTAAGACTCAAGAGATTAAAGCAGGTAATAAACTTGCCCTAGTATATGAGCTAACCACTACACTAGATGAGAACGGCATACCACTACAACAGTTCGAGACACCTAACAATATCTTAGGTGAGAAAGCTACAATGACTAAGCGTATGATGTCTATGGATCCATCAGGTATTAAGACAGACAGTCACCGTAATCCTCTAGGCCTACTAGGCACAGCTTGTATGGTTGGTGTAGGATCTACCTCAGGTGGTAATGCTAAGGTAGCGTCAGTAACAGCAGCACCTAATGGTATTCCTGTAGCAGCAGCTACTCTTACACCGTACGTATTTGATTGGGATGAGCCTAACATGGAGACTTATGACAAGCTTCCCGGCCTCATTAAGTACAAACTACATCAAGCAGTAGAGTTTAAAGATTCTCCACTACATCTTGCTATGCTACTAGGTGGATATGAAGATCCTCTAAACAAAGAAGAAAAAGAAACTTCTTACTAGTATGAGTTCTTCAGATGAGCTACTTGAATCTCGTCTGATTCTAGAAGAATCACGTGGTCCGATGCAGAGATTATCTTCTTCGGACTTACTAGAAGCAAGCGAGTACGAAGCACCGTATAATCCAGACTATCCTCACAGACGTAACGGATTCAAGCATAGTAAAAGAGTAATGCAAGTCTTTGCTCAAAGATCTGTTATACAGAAAGAGTTTGATAGGGTAGCCAGTATAACTATAGCAGACCCAATGGATTACATGGCTACATATGCAGATGAGGTGATAAGATGGAAGAAGATCTAGGGTTTACTGACGACTGGGATTGTAAAAAGTGGGTACATAAAAGAAGTGGTGTCAGGTATTTCCTAATGTGTAATGCCAATGTTTATACTACTAACCCAAAATTTATTGAGACTGCTGTTTATTCTAATGAGGCTGGTGAAATATTCTCAAGACCTTGGTCAGAGTTTATAGAAAAATTTATCCCTGAGGAGACAAGCGATGACATCTAATAGTATAAATAAAATATATGAATATTGGTTAATGGCTGGTTGGTTATATTACCACGGCATATTTGAAGAAGATATGGTCCAATCTCCTTGGGAGGATTATAACTACGATGAAGCTACACAACTATTGCTAGAGCACTGGGATAAAGTAGACCACCCACTTAAGTACCTAGCCGATGAAGAAGATCTAAGAGCAGGTACTGGATTTGCTATACAATATCCTAAAGAGATTATAGAAAAGGCCAAGGTATGGAAGATCTAAAAATAATACTAAGTGTACTAAGTTTGATATTCGTGTGCATAGTATGGATTGTTGTTAAGAACGGTAACGATGACGAGGAGTAGTACAACATGGGTACTGTAGATAAAACTAAAAATATATTTATAGGTGTTATGTACAGAGAAGATAAGAAAGCTTTCGTAGCACAGTGCCAATTGCGTAATGAAAAAGTATATAAATCTTTTAGTACAGAGAACGAAGCTGTCGCATTTTATTGGAAGACTAAGATAGAAGAGTTAGAAAAATTTAGGGACCAAGAATTAAGATTACTTTATAGGAGGAGTGAACTATGCAAATAAATTATAAAAGTACACAGTTAGAATACCTATTAGAACTTCATAGTATAACACCTATATCCTTTGTCAACGTATCCCGCGACGATTTTATAACTATAAAAGATGAGATCTTTGCCAAAAAATTAGACGACGGAAGTAGTAGTCATTGGGTAGGTATAAAGGAAAGTTTCTCTGTACACTCAGATGTTTGGCAAGACGATTTTGAGGAACTTTATTCATGCTAGCATTGATAGATGCAGACATTCTTCTATATCAAATGGGTTCAGCAACAGACGATGAAGGTCACCCACTAGCTTGGAACTTAGTTAAGATGAGGGTGGATGAACGTATCCATTTCATTATGACTAAGTCTGGATGTGACAAGTACAAACTATACCTTACAGGTAAGAGTAACTTCCGTATAAAAGAAGCTACAATACTACCATATAAAGGTAATAGACTTAGTGAGAAACCTTACTGGCATGGTAAGATCAAAGAATATTTTATGGAAAGCAACAAGCATAAGAATAACTTTGATTACTCTAAGTACTACGAAGCTGATGATGCTTTAAGTATGAAATTGTATGCCGACCTAAAAAGAATTTCTAATGGTTGGACAGACAAGGAATCAGAGAGAGAAGAACCTAGTAGTATGTACGAAAGTTGGGATGATTTTTATGAACACTACGCCAGTTGTGTACTAGACACTATAGATAAAGATATGGACATGTGTCCCGGTAAGCACGGTAAGTGGCATAAGAATAAGAAGACTAAAGAGTTAGAGTTCACATGCTACACTGTCACAGATGACGAAGGTATATGGTGGTTCTATCGTCAGCTTCTTACAGGCGATATGACTGACAATATCTTAGGGCTCTTTGGGATAGGGCCAGTCTCTGCTAAGAAGTCTTTAAAAGGACTTACAGAACCTCTAGACCTGTACACTGTGGTACAAAAGAAGTATGAAGAAAGGTTTGGTAACTACTGGGAGATGTTTCTGCATGAGAATGCTAGACTCTTATGGATGTTACGATATGAAGGTGATGATATACGTATCGACCTTAAGGCACTTGAAGTTAAACGACTCCTAAAAATAGAACAAGATAAGGAATTTTAAAATGACTATTAAAACTATTGACGGTATCTCAATTGACACTAAAAACTTTAACATCTCTTTTTTAATGGGGCCGGAAGCAGAGTTCGATTATGTACAAGAAGAATCTGAATTTATTCATTGGGCTAAAAAAGCTACTGGGTACTGGGATGTAGATATAGAAGATAGAGGTACTTTTTACAGCATATCAATGCCAAGTAAAGAAACAAGTATAAAAGTACACGAACTACTTAAAGAAAGTATGAATTCTCCAGTAACTTTCAACAATATTACCTATGATTTAAATAATTTTATTCCTATTATTGTAGAAAAAATAGTAGACTACAGTAGTGAAGAAAAAAATATGTACGCAGTAAAAGGTTTAACTACACATGGTGCTATTTATAACTCAAGCAATACTTTAGAAAAAGCTATGGAGTTTCACAAATTCTGTGTAGATCAGATGAACAAATCACAAGAGGATTCTTAAATGTTTAGATGCGATAATGTAGTTAGTGCGTTAGAAATTGTCGAAGACCATTTAGATGGTTGTGTAAGACACGAAAGAGTAGTTGCTATAGATATAGAGAATAGTACACAAGATGATATCTATGGAGCATTTGAAGACCTAGAGTATAATAGTCACAATGGTATGTGGAAAGTTGACTACATAACTTTTGCTAATAACAATGACTACAGCGTATACTTCCACGTCAAACCTATAGATTAAAAGAGATACTCTAATGATCTACGTAGAAAATATGAAGGAAGCAGATAAAGTATTAAGAAAATATGTAAACAATCTTACTACAGCCAGTGAATTAATAGAACTAGAGATGATCATAGACTATATCGATTTAACTGAAGAAGGTGTGGAGCCATTTCACTATTGGAAACATTGGGTAGATGGTGTGTGTTGGGTGCTTACTGAAGATTTTATTGTAGAAGAAGATCCAGAAGATGGTTATATAATAACTATCTTTGTAGGTATCTCTGAAGAGGTGCACAGTTAGTTATGGTTAAGCGTCGAAGGATCATAAGAAGGTCTGGGTTAGAAGATAATATTGAGGCTCAATTAAAAACTACCAAAACCTACTACGAATATGAACCTAAAGAAGGTAAGATATCTTACACCGTACCAGAATCCTACCACAAATACTGCCCAGACTTTATAATAAAAACTAAGAGTGGTAAAGAAATTATCATTGAAGGTAAAGGTATCTGGGATAATGATGATAGGAAGAAGCACCTACTAATAAGACAACAACACCCTAACCTAGATATTAGATTTGTATTCTCTAGATCCAAGGCACGTATCAGGAAAGGTAGTAAGACTACTTACGCTGATATCTGTGAAGGTAAAGGTAGGTCTCCTTACAAAGGTATTGTGTGGCAGTACTCAGATAAATTAATACCACCAGCGTGGTTAAGGGAGTAAATAATATGAGCGATATGTTTGATGATTATGATAAGCACTATCACCTTATTGAGGAAGTAGCCTCCACTAATTGGGGTACTCATAGAGAAAATATACAACCATTAGATACTATAGACATATCAAAGCTTAACAAAAAGCTGTGGTCTGATGGTAAATGCCCTACAACTCTCGTTGATAATATACCTAGAGGTTACCAAGACATTGTATTTAATCTCTTGGAAGATATAACCTGCCTACAAGAAGAACTACAGGAGTTAAAAAACAATGTCAGATCTTAAACTTATAATAGTTAATGGTGCACCTCGGTCAGGTAAGGATACTTTTGCAGAGGCTGTAAACAAAGAAGAGTGGCTTATAGATATTGATCCAATTAAAAATGTCCTTACTGATATGGTTATAGAACTGTTCTATATAGATGATGAAGAGTGGTTCGATAGATACATATTTAAAAAGGATGTTCCTTGGGACAAGTTAGAAGGTATGTCCCAAAGAGAAGCTTTGATTTGGTTCTCTGAAGACGTAATGAAACCTAAGTTTGGTAAAGATTTCTTTGGTAGAAAATATATAGATAACCTAGCTCCGTGGAGTGATATAGTTATAGCACCTGATGGTGGGTTTATAGAAGAACTTACTACCATAGTAAAGCATGTAGGTAAAAATAACTGCGTTATGGTCAATACTTTTAGCGACGGGTGTACTTTTGAAAAAGACAGTAGGTCTCTTATCACCGGAGTCATGCTAGGTATTAAAGGTTACGACATACACAACAATGGTACGTTAGTAGAAATGAATATAGCTAGTCTAGAAACTTTTAATAAGATACAGAAACATTTTAACTAGTACCACACCTAACCCTAAGGATCAAAAGTCCTTAGGGTTTTTATTACCTATAAGATACTACCCTCTGTAAGCTCCTGTAAGCCTCTCTAAGAAGACCCCTCACATTAGCATTCCTTTAGTAAAACAATCCTTTAGGTATAGATAAGGGAACTATTAAAGGAACTTGTTGTCTAAAACTCCATGTACAATAAGTGCATCTAATATAATAACACGAAGGAAGACATTTACAATGGATAATATAATCAGAACTTATACACGATATGGTACAGCTACAGAAACTATTGGACCTTTCGACATAAGCCCTACATACAATCAATTATTTGCAACAGTATCTTATTACAGCAGCTCTGCTTTTACAGAAGCTACTTTAGTAACACCCAGTGCAGGTACTATAGAAATTACAGGACGTGCTAACGGTGCTGGAGGTTATGCTAAACTAAATAACTCAGTTACTGCTGATGCAGATTTGCTAGCTACTGCACCTTCAAACGTTTTATCTA
>Ga0307984_1000121_pt1 | contig 31165 bp, 39 predicted proteins | sample EllFjometageno78_FD_203169 | JGI IMG/M metagenome (GOLD analysis project Ga0307984, IMG submission 203169) | Marine microbial communities from Ellis Fjord, Antarctic Ocean - #78 | ecosystem: Environmental > Aquatic > Marine > Unclassified | place: Southern Ocean | collected 2014-10-09
ACGAAGAGGAAGACAGTAACGGATGGGAAGAATCAGAAGAAGACAACCTTCCCGACCTAGAAGAGAACGAAGGTTCTACTGATGGTCAAGGTGAAGAACAAGACATCGAAGAAGAGTCAGAGAACCAAGTAAAGAATACTGGTAAAGATGGTGGTGAAGGTGAGTCTTCAGACTATGATGATGAAAAAGGTGCCAGAGAGTCTATCACTGAACATGCAGCTCATAACAATGAAGAACAATTTATTTCTGAGGACAATGCAATTGTGACATTGATTGACCTTAAATCAAAATTTGATAAGAATAAGAACTACTCAGAAATGGTAGTTGGTTACAAACAAGTTATCCAAGATTGGGATACAGAACTTTGGAATAAAGAATGTGAAGGGTCTTGGGAAACTGAAAGACTTGCAAAAATGGTTAAAAGAGGAAAAATCACTGCAAAGAAATTGACCGATAAGAACTCTAAACTTGTTCAACATATGGCGAAAGAATTTGAAATGAAACAAACTGCAATGCAAGCTTCTAAAGCAACGACTGGTAAAACTGGAAAGTTGGATATGAACAAACTTGCAAAGTATAAGATTGTTGATGATGTATTCAAGAAGGTTACAATGATACCCGATGGACAAAACCATGGTGTCAATGTTTTACTTGATTGGAGTGGTTCAATCAACAACCAGTGTTGTGACCTTTTAGAACAAACAATCATCCTAGTGCAATTCTGTAGAAAAGTTGGGATACCTCACAGAGTATATCTCTTCTCAGACACTTACGTTTCTGAAGGTGATTACTGGTCAAGAGGTGAGTCATCTAGTCTTATTGAGATTTTCTCTAACGAGATGTCTTCAAGAGATTACACTACAAACTTAATCAATGTTTCAAGTTTGTGGAACAATTTCTTTTCAAACAGAAGTTCTTACAGACACTTTGAGAAGTTCCTAGTAAAATGGAATACATGGTTTGATGGTATTGATGTAGTTGATGGAGAAGAGTCAAGATGGATTAACTTAGAGTCATGTGCAGCTCCTCAGAAATATAGACTTGGTGGTACTCCACTGGACAATTCATTACTTGCAATGAGAACTGAACTGGTTAAGTTTAACAAAAAGTACAATGTTGAGAAGTCAATCCTTACTGTAATTACAGATGGGTTTTCTCACCAGTCGGATGCATTTGAGAAATCTTCTGAAGAGACTTTAGACCAAGACGACCAAGAAAAGAATATTGACAGTGGTGATTATGGGTGGAGAAGAACAAGACAGACTAGAAAGTTTCAAGACCCATTCTCTAAAAAGTTATACACTTACTCAGACCAAACTGGATATTCCTCAAATGGTTTCGTACAAACTCAGAACTTACTGGACTGGATTTCAAAAGAGACTGGTGTGATTGTTACTGGATACTTTGTCTTCGAGACAAAAAGAGAGATTTATTCAATCAGTGGTACGGTTGACTTGGGTGACGTTGATGCCACTTGGAGACAAATGAGAAAAGAAGGTGTTGCAATCAAGTGTCATGGATATAACAAATTATTCTTGACTTCTGCCTCAACACTTGCGACAGATGGTGATGATGAACTTGATGAGAAATTTGTTGGTGCCAAGAAAGCATCAATATTAGCTGCATTCAAAAGAAACCAAAGAACCAAATCGACATCAAGATTTTTAACAAACGAATTTATAAAGGAGATAGCGTAATGAGAGATACATTAAGAGTAGACGAGTCATATTACATAAACCACAATACAGATTACAGTGCATTTGCAGATGCCGTCATGGATGTCGGCCCTGCACCCTGTACACAATTTGATTGTCCTAGACAAAAACAATGTGCTATTGAAGCCGTAGAATGTAAAGCCTTTAGGTTTTGGACTAACAACGGTGGATTTGAGACATATAGAAAGAACAAGGGTATGGTATCAATCGAAGACCAAGTCGGAAAGTTGTTACAACCTTGCAAATAAACTTGACAGTGACTACCACTTTTTGGTATACTATACAAGATGAGAAAATAAATGATTTTAACGGAGACAAATATGAAAAATCAAAGAACCTATAATAGAAGTGAGTCCATCGTGATTGATGGTAAGGACTTCCATTTTACACCCGATAGGAAAGAGTTCCTAAAGACCCTTACGGAGTCTTTTCCGAAACAACTATCGTTCACTAAAGAGGACTTTAAATCAATTGGTGGACTGCCATATTGGGTTAAGTCTGCTAGATACAACTTCAAACAAGGAAGTGTGTTCAATCTTACTGCAGTAGTCAGTGGATACAATGGTGGTTACTCGGAGAATGTAACACCAATTACACCTAGTGTAGTATCTGCACCAATTCCTGCACAATCGATGTCACAAAACATGCCTGTTGCAGCTCAGACTCAACAAGTAAATGTTACGTCTGATATCAAAATCATTCCCGAAAAAATGAGTAACTATGTTCCTTTTGGACACTTTAAAGATGTTAAGAACATCATCAAGTCGAAGTTATTCTTCCCAATCTTTGTGACTGGGTTAAGTGGTAATGGTAAAACATTAATGATTGAACAAGTTTGTGCTCAGTTGAAGAGAGAGTGTTACAGAGTTAACATTACTATTGAGACTGATGAAGACGACCTAATGGGTGGTCACACTTTAGTCGGTGGTGACATAACTTTCAGAGAAGGCCCTGTCATCAAAGCGATGAGAAAAGGTGCCGTCTTACTTCTTGACGAAGTGGACTTAGGTTCTAACAAGTTGATGTGTCTACAATCAGTTCTTGAAGGTAAAGGATACTTTATCAAAAAGACTGGTGAGTGGGTTTCACCTAAAGAAGGTTTCACAGTTCTTGCAACTGCAAACACAAAAGGTCAAGGTTCTGATGATGGAAAATTCATCGGTACTCAGATTATGAATGAAGCGATGTTGGAAAGGTTTGCAATTACGATGCAACAAGAATATCCACCAGTGACTACTGAAAGGTCTATCCTTAAGAAGGAAATGGAATTGACTGGTTTAGTCGATAACGAATTCTGTGAGAAACTAGTAGACTGGGCGGACATAATCAGAAAGTCATACTATGAAGGTGCGATTGATGATGTTGTTACTACAAGAAGGTTGGTTCACATAGTGAATGCATTCAGAATGTTTGGTGACAAACTTAAGTCAATCACAATGTGCATTTCAAGGTTCGATGAAGAGACTAGGAATTCAATCCTTGACCTTTACACTAAGATAGATGCAGGGGTTGATTTAAATGCAGAAAACCCTATTGACGAAATGGAAGACTAGGAGTATACTAAGGTATGTTCGGTAAAAAACCAAAACAAATAGACTACAAATACAACGAGGGAGAACTCTTAAAGGAGTTTTCCCAGTATGTAGACTCAACCTATGACCAGCATTACAGTCTGAACAAGTACCAAGCTACTGAGTTCATTATGGATGCAGGACATGGAGAAGGATTTACCATTGGGAATATTATGAAGTATTCTCAGAGGTATGGAAAGAAGGGTGGGAAGAATCGTGCCGACCTTTTGAAAGTTATCCATTACGGATTTCTTGCTTTAAATAACCACGATAAAACCCAACTTGCAGAAGCAGGTTACAAAAAGGAGACTAACTAGTGATGAAAATTAGTGATAATACAAGAGACGTTCTAAAAAACTTCTCAACCATAAATTCGGGTATACGAGTTAAAACAGGTAACAAGTTAGAGACCATTTCTAACATGAAAAACATTCTTGCAGTTGCAACTGTGTCTGAGGATTTCCCTCAAGACTTCAGTATCTACAACTTGCCAGAATTCTTAGGTGCAACATCCTTAATGGAGAACCCCGAATTCAATTTCGGTAGTGCATCATTAAGTATTAAAGATGCATATTCAACAATGGATTACCATTATGCCAGTGAGGGTATGGTAACTGCACCCGAAAAAATTATAACAATGCCTGAGGCTGAGATTAACTTCGATGTAACAAGTGAATTGTTAGTAGACTTACAGAAAGCCTCAAGTGTATTAGGTGTGAATGACCTAGTATTGGAAAGTGATGGTACTACTGTATCCTTGACTGTCAAGGACAAGAAGAATGCATCTTCAAACACATTCTCACGAGTGGTAGGTGAAGGTGATGGAGTTTCGTATTCAATGAACTTCAAGATAGAGAACCTTAAGATACTTGCAGGAAATTATTCTGTAACAGTATCTTCTAAAGGTATTTCAAACTTTAAGAACTCTGATATTGATTTAGAGTACTTTATTGCACTAGAACCCGATTCAAAATACGGGTCTTAGGTCTAAATAGTTTTATGGGTTATTCATGTCTCTGAAAACCCATGGGAGTTACACCTTCTCATCATTCTACTGGGTGTGTAACATAAAGAATTCGGAGGGGTTTTCTTTCTTTTTATTATGATGGAGTCAAAATGACAGAAGAGTTTTTATATGTGGAAAAGTATCGTCCACAGAATATCGAAGATACAATCCTACCTAGACAGTACAAAGACCAATTCAAAGAATTTGTAAAACAAGGAGAGATACCAAATCTCTTACTTAGTGGTTCTGCTGGATGTGGTAAGACAACCATAGCTAAAGCACTCTGTAACGAGCTAGGTGCAGACTTTATCGTAATCAATGGTAGTGATGAGGGTAGACTCATAGACACCCTTAGAACGAAGATAAAGAACTTTGCGTCCACTATGTCACTACAGGGTGGGACTAAGGTCGTTATCCTAGATGAAGCTGATTATATGTCTGCAGATTCCGTTCAACCTGCATTAAGAGGATTTATAGAAGAGTTCTCAAGTAACTGTAGGTTCATATTCACTTGTAACTACAAGAATAGAATTATACCTGCATTACACTCAAGAACAACTGTAATTGATTTCAAGATATCCCCGACAGAGAAACCTAAACTTGCCATGCAATTCATGAAAAGAGTTAAGACTATCTTGGATATTGAAGGGATTACTTATGATGATAAGGTAGTTGCAGAACTTATTACAAGATTCTTTCCCGATTTTAGACGTGTATTAAATGAACTTCAGAGATATAGTGTCAGTGGTACAATCGATTCGGGTCTTCTGTCATCTTTAACCGAAGAAAAGTTTACTCCTTTAATAAATATGTTACAGGAAAAGAACTGGGGTGCAATGAGAAAGTGGGTCGGTCAGAATAGTGACCAAGACTTCACATCGTTATATCGTAAAGTGTTCAATGCACTTGAAGTGCGATTAGAACCACAATCAATACCAGCTGCAGTGTTAGTCATTGCAGACTATCAATACAAATCTGCATTTGCAATGGACTCGGAGATTAACTTTACTGCATGTCTAACAGAGATTATGAGTGAGTGTAAATTCAAAAATGTTTAAGTTACAAGAAATGATTGGAAACGCGATTAGTAAATTCTTTGAGTGGAGTTTCCAAAAAAATGCAAACAAACAGTTTGCCAAGAGGAAAAAGAAATGAGTGAACATGACAAAGTAGTAGATAGACAAAGGAGATTACTCTCTGCAGAAAAATGGGCAAGGGGTGTTAAGACACTTCATGCACATTCATTAACATCATTATGGTATGATGACAGAGGCAACGATGGTTCGGTAATGGATACTGAATACAATGATGGTCTTGTCATGAGAGAGATTAGAGAGACAGGTGAAATTGTTTACTTTGGTAAATCTCTTGAAGGTGATGAACTACTACAACACTTCGGACAACATACAGGAAAGTAGATGTCTAAAAGAAATCCATTTGATTTTGTCAAGTCGGTCTCCTATGATAAAAAAGATATCATGGTCGATGCTGTTGAAGAGAATGCATATGCACCATTCCTAATTAACAAATCATTATCCTACCACCAAGATTCCCTTTTCATGACTAATGAGATGAATAATCGAAGCCACCTCGATAATCGTCTCCAATATGTCTTTTTACTAAATACCCTTAGAAAAAGACAAAGGTTTTCCAAATGGGAAAAACCATATCTTAGTAAAAAATTAGAAACGATTAAATCCTATTATAAGATATCAACACTTAAAGCAAAAGAATATATGGAAGTGTTATCAGATAAACAGGTTCGTGAATTGAAAAACAGAATGAAAACTGGTGGACATGACAATGAATGAAAATGAAGACCTTATTAAGGATTTGGTTGAGATAACCTTCCCCGAAAAAGACGACTTTTTAAAAATTAGAGAAACCCTATCTAGGATAGGTGTTGCATCGCGTAAAGAGAAAGAACTCTTCCAATCGTGCCATATACTGCACAAACGTGGTAAATACTACATTACTCACTTCAAAGAACTATTCAAATTAGATGGTAAACCATCAAGTTTGGAAGAAGGTGACATTGGTAGAAGAAACACTATAGTAACCTTACTTGCACAATGGAAATTAGTTTCCGTAGTCAACCCCAATCAAATTAAGGAGCCTACTGCTCCACTATCACAAATTAAAATCATTCCCTTCAAAGAGAAAATAGAGTGGAAATTAACCACTAAATACTCCATCGGGGGAACGAAGGAATCATAAATACTTCTAGTTAACTAAAACAGGAGAAATTTATGTTAGAATTTATTCAGTGGGTTATAGGATGGGTACAAGTGATTCCTTGGTTAGTAATGGGTGCATCTTTGATTGCAGCTCTTACTCCAACACCAGTCGATGATGGATTGGTGAAACAGGTCTACAAATTGTTGGATTGGGTTGCCTTAAATATTGGTAAAGCAAAACAATAAATAGTAGTAATTAGTAATAATAACGAGGTATATTATGGAATATATTATAGGATTGATTGTCCTTGCAGCTTTAGGTTTTCACTTCTTCGGTTCGAAGAATGAGACTACAGTGGCTAAACCAGTGTCAAAATCTACCCCTAAGAAGGTAACTCCACAACCGAAGACTCCTTCAGTTGCAGAATTAAAGAAATTGACCAAGGTTCAACTACTAGAACTTGCAGATAAAAACAACATTAAGGTTAAAAGAAGTGGTTCTAAAGCTGAAGTTGTTAAGACAATCTCACAATCTAAATAATTAAACAGTACTCAGTATTGTATAAAGAGTGTTTCGGCACTCTTTTTTTTAGCCCGTTGCTTAGTGGATTTGCATAAATAAACGTATGGAAGAGATATTTGGTTTAATAGGTGAAGTCGGAGCCCCAATTGCAGGGTCAATCGTTATGGGATTTTTTATCTTCATAGTCATTAAGCAGATACTTGAGGGTGTTGTTGACAGTATTGGTACACTAACCATGTTCTGTAAATCACTTGAGAATCGTGCTAGAACGATGTCGAACGAGATGATTAAGATTGACTTACTAGTGTCAAGTGCATTAGAACTCAGACCCGACATCGAGAGGATTGCAAGAGCCGAGAACTTCATCGAAGACGATAAACTCGATGTAAGAAGGGATTAATGGATATTGCATCTCTAATATCCGAATACGGATTTCCAATAGTCATGTCAGTCGGACTTGGCTACTTCATATATTACATATGGTGGTTTGTAGGTGAGAAACTAGAACCCCAAATTGAGAAAATGCATTTTGCATTAATCAAAGTAATAGACCAAACAAGAATGCTAGACCAAGATTTAATTCGTTTACAACAGAAGGTAAACGTAGTTCTTGAAATGAAAGAGAACTTGAAGAAAAAGGAAAATGAACGAAATGCAAAAGATAACAACAGTAATAATTAGTGTTTGTTTTGCACTTAGTGTAAGTGCAGATGAAATCACATTCAAATTTAAGAGTCCATCTTTTAGTGGGATAGGACAATCTGCACATTACTTGACAGTAGAGAATCAAGAGAAGTCAAGACGTGATAAGATTAGTCAAGACATAGAAGACAAGATTAAACAAGCAGAGAGAGAAGCAGAGAATACAACGCTTGCAAAATTCCTCAGAAATGTGGAAAGCAGAATTTATGCTCAGATAGCAAAACAGTTAGTAGAGAATATGTTCTCTAATGGAACTGCATCCGATTACGGAACATTTGCAATCGAAGGTAATACAGTTACTTATGAGAGAATGGTTGGAGAGGATGGAGTAGACTTCATTCGTTTAACAATCGTTTCCAGTGACGGTACAACAACAACTTTAGATATACCGATAGGTACAGGAAGTTTCTAAATGAGGAATTGGGTAATAGTCGGACTTGTCGTCTTGCTCACCAGTGGGTGTGCGGCCATTCCATCTATGACCGACAGTTGTGAATCTTTTGTTATGTCAAAAGTAGGTGAGTGTATTGAGAAAGCAGAGGTAGTTAAGATACCAACGTATCAGGAACTTGCAAATCTACCACCAGCAAAAGACATGCCAGTGGTTGCAGTCTACGCTTTCATGGATAAGACAGGACAACGTAAGAGTAAAGATGGAATTGCATCTTTCTCCACTGCAGTAACACAAGGTGCCGAATCATTTCTGATTGATGCACTTAAGACTGCAGCGAATGGTAAATGGTTTAGAGTAGTAGAGAGAACAAGTTTGGATGCACTCGTAAGAGAGAGACAGATTATTCGTTCTACTAGAGAAGATTTTGCAAAACAGGAAGGTAATGAGGGTTCTCCTACAGGAATCCAACCTCTCTTATTTGCTGGCATCCTCTTAGAGGGTGGGATTATTGGTTATGACAGTAACATTGAAAGTGGCGGTAGAGGTGCAAGATATCTAGGCATAGGTTCTTCTGTTTCTTATCGTAGAGATGTTATCACCGTATCGTTGAGAGGAATATCAACTTTAACTGGTGAAATATTATTGAATGTACAGACAACTAAAACAGTTCTCAGTACAGGCGGTGGATACGATGTGTTCAAATTTGTGGACATGGATACGAAACTGGTGGAGATGGAAGACGGTAAGGCAGAGAATGAAGGAGTTACGAAAGCAACTCGTTCTGCAATTGAACTTGCAGTCTTAGAACTGATATACCAAGGACACGATAGAGGTTTTTGGGTAATTACAGGTGGCCATCGTCATCCCCATGGAACACATGGAAGGAACGATTTGCACCTAAAAGGAGAAGAACATGACGAAGAATAAATTATTACTCATTATGTTAACATTAGGAGTGACCAGTACTTATATGTTTGCAGCTGCAGACGACAATGAAATTTGGTTACAACAAAGTGGTACTGCATTAACATTGAACATAACTCAAAAAGGTTATGGAAACAAAGTTGGTGGAGATGACTTTAGTGGTTCATCAATCGATATGATATTGACTGGTGCTACTAATAGTTTGACATTACTACAATATGGTGATGCCAATAAACTATACGGCCCTTTCATCGCAGATTTGTCTACAGTAAATTTATCTTTTACTGGAAACTCAAATGTAATGGATTGGAATGTTGGTTATCAAGGAAGTGCAGATAGTTTAAATATGTTGGGTGTCATCACTGGTGACTCAAACACATTTGATATAGACATCGGTTACGATGCATCTGCTGAATACTTAAACTGGGACTTGTCATTGACTGGTTCAAGTAACGTATTCACTACTAAAATTGATTCCGACAATGCTAAATGGGACTGGACTGTAACAGGTTCGTCAAATGACATCAATACACTTATGGCAGATGCTTCAGATAATTCATTAACTGCAGTTCTAACTGGTTCTTCAAATGATATCGACATCATTCAGAAGAGTGGTTCAGACACAGGTTGTCCAAGTGGTCAATCATGTAGTGGAATTATTGACGTATCCTTTGTGACCTCTAATGCAAATATTGACATCGTTCAAAAAGACGATAACGATTAGTTTTGTACTTATTGGTTTAGTTACGGTAGCAGTAGCCGAACCAATAGGGACAATCTCAGAACAAAAGGGTTTTGCTGGATTGCAGAGAGACGGAGAAACGTCTGTTATTTCTGCATCCGAATTTCCTGAAGTGTTGATGTACGACACTGCAAGAACGGAAAATGGACGAATGAAAATTCAGTTCACTGGTGATGAACAACTTGATTTAACCGAACACTCACTAGTGTTCATTGACGAGGTCTATTACGACCCCGACCCATCCCTATCTAAAATGTCAATCCGAATGGCACAAGGGACTGCAAGATTCGCTTCAGGATTTGGTGGAAAAATAAAGAAAAGTAACATAAATATAACCACACCTACTGCACAGATTGCTGTTCAAGGAACAGACTTTACAACTAGTATTGATGAAATCGGAAGGTCACTGGTAATTTTACTTCCCGATAAGTGGGGAGCTCCTTCAGGAAAAATTACAGTTAGTAATGCTGGTGGAATGGTTATACTGGATGAAGCATATCAAGCGACGATGGTTTCAACGTATGACGACTCACCAACGAAACCTGTAGTGGTTAATGGGGTAACACCCAACCTAATTGACAATCTATTCATTGTCAGTCCCCCTGAAGAGGTAAATGAACAGGTTGCAGAAGAACAGAGTAAGAGTGAGAACGATTCAAACAATGTTCTTGATGTAGATTTCTTAGAGTTTAACGATTTGGAAGATGACTACTTTGAGGATGATGAATTAGAATACACGGAGCTCGACAGAGATTTACTTGATGTCGATTTTCTACAGGATTTATTAGATGTAGTGTTAGAGATTGACCGAAAGGTTGGTATCGATGCACAACGAAACACAGCCTTTGGAGTTGTCCGAATTGATGGAACACTTCCAGGCTTTGACAGAGACACCCAATACAATACTATTGTGGACAAGGGTGTAGGTCAGATATGGTTCTACAGGGAAGTTAATGGTATTATTTCCATTAAATTACCAATGTTTGCACAAGCAAGTATCAGAACCATAACAGACGAGAAGGAATCACTAATTAAAGTGGGTGATGGTTCGTCTATAAATATAACCATCACACAACAAAACTAGGAGATACTATATGAGTATTTGGAATAAATTCCGAGAATGGCATGAAGGACAAGTCTATGGATTTCAAAAAGCCTGCCGACTTGACGATTATGAGATGTTTATGATTGCATTTGGTGAAGGAATAGTTATGACATTATTATTTTTATGGTTGATATTTTAAAATGAAAGATACTACACAGTTCGGTGGATTCTTATTTTTACTTTCCCTTATAGGATTGTGCTGGACTAGTGTAGCCTTTGCAGATGATAACCATGTTCATGTAGAACAGGTTGAGAGTGGAGATGTAGACCTTAACATAACTCAAAAGGGTTATGACAACAAGGTTGATTTCTCATTTGCACACACTGGTAATGAATTTAACTTCCTTCAAACAGGAAATGGAAACACTATTACTTGGGTCTCATTTTGGGGTTCAGGAAAAGGTTGGGGTGGTGATGTAGATGGTTCAAACAACACCGAGAATGTATCACAAACAGGTGGTGCAACATATGGAAGACATATACTTGGTAACAGTAACACTGCAGACATATATCAAAACGGAACTCATACACATAACTTAGATATACATGTGAATTCTGTTGACCACGACTTACACCAATCGGGTAGTGGAACTCACTATAACCAAACATATTTTTATGGTTCTTCAGATGGGTCGAATACAAACATAATGCAAAAAGGTTCGGGAAACATGACTTCTCAAATAACATTAACAGGTTCTTATGCTACAACACTTAACTTGTTGCAAGATAGTTCCACCAATCAATCGTATACACTTACACAAAACTGCGTAACAGCAGGTGGGTGTACAGTTTCAATGACACAAGAATGAACGACCACTTAAAAACAATAGACATGGGATATTTCAAACATCTATTTCATGCATGGACAATGGCATTTGCATTGTTAATACACGGAGTCTTTCCATCAGTATTAACTGATTATGCAAGTGATAAGATGTGTGACCACAATGACTGAAGAAAGAGAAAGAGTACTACAACTGGTAATTGATTACCGTAAGAAAAAACGACAACAGAAATGGAGTGCTATTTGGTCGGGAATCTTAGGAGTGTCTTTAATTCTAGTTGTTCTGTATATATTTTTCTTTGCCTGGCCAACAGTAGTTTAAAATGACCTAAATAGTAGTATGGCATATTCTAAAGAAGTAGTACAAAGATTTGAGGCGGTCTTAGCAGACCCTAAAAAACATTCAGTCGGTTCACTCGACAGAAAGAACCCCAAGGTTGCAACAGGACTCGCAGGAGCTCCTGCATGTGGTGATGTGATGCAACTTCAACTATTACTCGATGACAACGAAAAGATTATTGACGTTAAGTTTAAGACTTACGGATGTGGAAGTGCAATTGCATCTTCTTCATTGTTTGTAGACATGATGATGGGTAAGACGATTGCAGAAGCAAAACTAATCAAAGACAAAGACATTGCAGAAGTACTTCAACTTCCACCAATCAAATTACATTGTAGTGTACTAGCAGAAGACGCTATCAAACAAGCGATGGTAGACTATGAAACAAAACAGACAGATAACTATAGTCATCCAATCTTAGACCATTCCTTAATCGGTCATAATAATCCACCACCTCTATCAAAAGAAGATTTCATTGAGTAATGAACTACAGTAGATACATTAAAAGAAGATACGGATTTCGTGAGATATACTTAGGACGAACTATAGATATCTATGTATAGTTGGAACTCCGTTTTAGTAACTATTGTGTTACTATTTGGACTTAAAGTGTGGTCTCCATACATCGTAGAAAACATTCAGTGGTCATACTTTGACACACTCCACCAGTCTCAAGAAAAGGTGTTAGTAGATAACATCATATTAGTTGATATAGATGAAAAGAGTTTAGATGCATTCGGACAATACCCAATCAAACGTGGAATTTATCGTGACCTGTTACTTAACACTCATTTTAGTAATACCCACGTCTTTACTTTTCTCTTTAGTCAACCCGATAGAGACCCGACCCAAGACGAGATACTTGCAGAAGGTTTGGTCAATCGTTTAACCATTCTTGCAGCTGCACCAACAATTCAAAAAGATACTGGTTCTGCACCATTCGTAGGTAACTCTACATTTGGGGGTGGAAATCCTCAAGACCATTTGTGGAACTTCTCAGGGATTGCATCTCCAATCAGGATACTTCAGGACAATACATATGGTGTTGGGGTCACTGTTGCAACACCTAGTGTTACAGGAACACCTAACTTTGACGGGACAACAAGGTCTATACCCCTTTTAGTTACTGCAAACAATCAAGTATACCCGTCACTTGCACTAGAAACACTTCGTGCATTAAGAGACCAACCTTCGTATCAAACAAAAATTACTCCTGAACTTGGAGTGGAATGGGTCAGGATGGGTAGAGACAAACCTATCTCCACCACCCCGACCAGTGATGTAATGATATCCTACTGGAATGAGTTCCAAAGGATTAGTGCAGTAGACCTACAGGATTCTAATGTTGAAGGTAAGATTCTTGTATGGGGTCTAACTGCGGAGGGCCTGAATAATCCAGTTTCAACCCCAGTGGGTGTAATGTATCCTCACGAAGTGCAAGCACACCATATCCAAACCGTCTTGTCAGGAGTTCAAATACAGAAATCCTACTTTCTTGGATTAATTGGATTTGCTGTTCTTTTGTCAGTAATGATAATGATACTGGTGATGGTCTACAAGCTTCCCACAGCTCTTTCGGGGATAATGAGTCTATTACTCGTAGGATTTCAGGTGGGTGGGAGTTATTATATTTGGACTTCAGAGCTCGTTCTTTTCGATACTTTCTATTCATCGTTAGCCTCCTTGTTGGTTTTTGGTCATGCATCCTTTAACAAATACTATGTAACTTTCCAAGAAAAGCAACAAATAAAGAAGCAGTTCCAAAAGTATTTATCCCCCGATATGATTGAAGAACTACAAAAACACCCCGAAAAATTGAAACTTGGTGGAGATAGAAAGGAACTTTCATTCCTCTTCGCAGACATAGTAGGATTTACCCCCATAAGCGAGGCATACATGAAAAACGATGACCCCGAGGGATTGGTCTTACTCATCAATAGATTCCTAGATGGAATGTCAAAGATAGTTTTAAAGAATGGTGGTACGATTGATAAGTTCATGGGCGACTGTTTAATGGCATGGTGGGGAGCTCCTTTGGATTGTCCGAATCATGCTGAGATGGCAGTTCAATCTGCAATAGAAATAGAAATACTTACAGAACAGATGAATAGGGACATCAAGGAAGAAGGATTAGACCTTCCACCAGTAGTTATAGGTACTGGGATTAACACAGGTCAATGTATCGTAGGTAATATGGGCTCAGAGGATAGGTTCGATTACTCAGTAGTCGGAGATGCAGTTAACCTTGCAGCGAGACTTGAGGTTCAGACCCGAACATTTGATACACCTATTCTACTATCGGAGTTCACTTACATGCAACTCGATGAGACTTCATGTTCATTGGTTGATGAGATAACAGTAAAGGGTAAAGAAATACCAGTCAAGGTCTATGCACCATTGTTTGATAACGGAAAACGAAAAGAAGTACGAAAACTTCATAAAACCCCTTGAAATTTTAGAAAAAGTCTATATAATAGTACTATGGTGTTATAAATACCATTGTGATGCCCATTAGGGGTCACTACTATAAACTTGCTTAATAAAGGAGAAAACTATGACAAGCAGACAGCTCGGAGACTTCGATGTCTTCAATTTCGGGAAATCATTCCCATTCGCAATCGGGTTCGACAGAACTCTTCAACTATTAGAACGTGCCAATCAGTCACCGACTAATACAAACTATCCACCTTACAATATTGTAAAACACGATGCAGAGAACTTCAGTATCGAACTTGCATTAGCTGGATTTGATAAGAAAGACATCACAATCTCAAAAGAGAAAGAGGTTCTTAATATCGAAGGTAAACAGAAGGAAGGGGAAAACCTTGAGTATGTCCATAGAGGACTTGCATCTCGTTCATTCAAAAGAACATTCACACTTGCAGACGATATAATCGTTAAAGGTGCAGATATGAAGAATGGTATTTTGAGTGTATCTTTGGAAAGGATTGTACCCGAAGAAGATAAACCCCAAGAAATCAAAATTTCTTAAAAAACCCCTATTCAGACATGCTTCATTGTTGTATAATAGAAGCATGTCTGAACTCTATGAAATAATTAAACAAAGTGCAAATCACGATGGCTTACCTATTATTACAGGTAAACAGTTTGAAGACCTTACTGAAAAATATGGTCGGGAAGAATTCCGTGAACAAGTTGCAAAATACATTGAACAGGAAAGACCACCTTTCCCATTAAAACCCATTTCCTATGGTAAGATGAAAGATACTTTCATTAGACTTCTAGAGGACGATGTGTGGAGATTCGTAAAACCTAACGAACAGTTAGAACAGGAAGTCGTAGAAAAATACGATAATTACAAATACCCATACTCAGAATTTGGATTAGGAATGGTCAATGCACCCCCTTCATTTAATGATGCAAGTGATTACTTTATGCAAGACTTAAGATTGTCTTGTGATTCATATGGTCATAAAGCACCATTGAATGCATTCCGAGATTCAAATGCAAAACAATTGAAATCGGCTCTTGGTGCAATATGGAGAGGTGTCAATGACATTACTAAAGAAATATCTACAGACGTAGATGGTAATGAAGTTATAAAACTTGTCGGTGGTAAACTAGATGAAGATGCATATAGAACTGCATTCAGACTTGGTGCCTATATTGCAACACAGTTCAAACCAGTAGTTGCAAAATGTTTCTATGAAATGACTGATGCAAAAACTGTATTAGATACTTCATGTGGATGGGGAGATAGACTTTGTGGTTTCTATGCAAGTAAGAGAACAACTCATTACATAGGTACAGACCCAAATCCGAACACATTTGTAAACTATAAGAAACAATGTATATCTTATGAAACAATTCTTACAGGTAATGCACCAGTAATTACTGAATCAGAAAACTACTTTAAATCCGTTGGTTCAAAGATTGTTGAAATACATAGATGTGGTGCAGAAGATTTAGACTATGATTCACTACCACCAATTGACTGTGCATTCACTTCACCACCTTACTTCTCGACAGAGATATATAACAAGGGTGGAGAACACGAGGAAGACCAATCATGGTTCAAGTTCAATGAGTATGAGAAGTGGAGAGATGATTTCTTCCTTCCAGTAAGTCAGAAGACTTTTGATTCATTATCTGATACAGGTCATATGTTATTAAACATTATGAACCCAACAATTAAAGGTAAAACATACCCTTCATGTGATGAAGTGTGTGACTTACTAAGACCCCATTTTAAAGGTCAACTGGGAATGAGAATTATGCAAAGACCACAATCATCTACTAAGTTTCTAGACAAGTGGACAGACGTAAAAGGTGATATTGACGACAATCAAGTGTCAGACAAGGAAGGTATTGATAGAACAGCTATGCAGGATTTCATGAAGAAGTATTACATGGAAAATGTTTGGTACTTTGCAAAAGAAGACAAAGACCTATTCTTAAAAGTAAGACAAGGACAACTAGATGAGTTTTTCGTATGACAGAATTATTTGAGAACAAAGTGTACAGAGTAGTTGAGAATCCTCATGATGAAAATGCAGGGATTGAGTTAACTGGTGGAGAATGGGACGGACTGGTTTATCAATATGGAAAGGTTCAATTCAAAGATGGTACACCCGAAATTAATTTCAAAAGAACCATAAGAAGATTCCCAAAAGGGATGGAGAACAGTGAAATCAACTTTGAAGAATTACTAAATAACAGTGAGTTAAATACATTAATGGGTGACATTCTAGTAGAAGTCATGCAAGAACAAATAAGGAAAGAGAATGAACAAAGAGATACTTAAAGAACAAATCAAACGTCACGAAGGTGAAGTACTAGAAGTCTATGCAGATTCACTAGGATACTTAACACTAGGTGTTGGACATCTTATCAAAGAAGGTGATGCAGAACACGGACAACCCGCTGGAACTCCAGTGAGTCAAGAAACTGTAGATGCATACTATGAAGATGACTTCGACAAACATGTCGATGAAGCAATTCATGTATTTGAATCTAAAGGTGGAGAGAATTTCTATGACCTTCCCGAAGACATTCAACACGTTCTAGTCAACATGACATTCAACTTAGGTGGAGGTCGTTTCGGTAAATTTAACAACATGTGGAAAGGTGTTGTATCTGCAGACTGGGAAAAGGTTGCAGTAGAAATGGAAGACTCTAAGTGGTTCGGACAAGTTGGTAGACGTTCAGTAGAACTACAAGAACAGGTACGAAACTGTGCCTAGTGAAATCAAAGCTGTAAAGTTACTTGGTGGGGAAGTTATCTTAGGAAAGGTTACTTCTTCTACTTTATCAAACTCTATTAGTATTGAAGAAGCTCAACTTTGTGTTGTCATGGTTGATGACGGAAAAATGGAAGTTAACCTTGCACCATGGTTACCATATGCAAGAGAATATAATTTTGTGATACCTAAATCTCAGATAATTACAACCTTTAAGGTTAGACCCAATCTAGAGACAAATTACAAGATTGCAACAGGAAATAAATAATGGCAGATATATTAGGTGCATTAGTAAAGAAATACGAAGGTGACATTGCAGTACACACTGCAAACATCTCAGTTTATCAATCAAACCCAGCAGGTATAGGAGAACATCCCGATGTTGTCTCTGCAGTAGATGAACTAGTTGGTCAACTTGCAGATGCACAAGACAAACTCAAATCAGTAAAAGAATTACAACATCCCTCAAGAAAAACACTTGTAGAATAAGACCAACTGTAGTATAATAACTACATGGATTTCTATACAAACGTATGTCGAACTAGAGACAAAATTCTAGTAAAAGGTTACCAAGGTAAGAAACAGGTGAAGTTATCTGTTGCTTATCGTCCTAACCACTTCGTAACCTCTAAGAAAAAGGATTCTCCTTATCGTTCTTTAGATGGTAAACCACTTGATGTTGTTAATCTTGACACCATGGGTGGTGCAAGAAAGTTCCGAGAACAATACAGTCAAGTAGATAACTTTGAGATTCACGGTTATGATAAGTATGTTTATACTTACATAGCTGATAAGTTTCAGGGTGAAATCAAATACGACCCAATGAAAATCAAGGTTGCAACACTTGACATCGAGTGTGAGTCGGAGAACGGATTCCCCGAACCTACACTTGCAGAAGAGAAAGTAAATGCAATCACCATCAAACCATTCAGACATATGGCACATACCTTTGGTATCGGCCCTTGGGATGCACCTGCAAATGTTCATTATTATGAATGTGTTGATGAAGCACAACTACTAACTGAGTTCATTAAGTACTGGAGAAAGGAATCTTTTGACATTGTTACAGGATGGAATGTTGATGCATTTGACATGACGTATCTTTGTAATCGTGTAGATAAACTATTCGGTGAAGGACACCATAAGAAGTTCTCACCTTGGAATATGTCTGATGTAAGAGACTACACAAATAACTATGGTCAAAAGGTCATGGTGTTTAATCTCTATGGTATCAATATTCTTGACTATATGGAACTGTACAAGAAACATACATTCGTAAACCAAGAATCATACTCACTTAATCACATTGCACATGTTGAATTAGATAAAGCAAAGATTGATTATTCACAATATGGTTCATTACATACCCTTTACAAAGAGAACTATCCACTATTCTTAGAATACAATGTCAAAGATGTGACACTTGTAGAAGACTTAGAAGATAAGATGGGGTTACTAGAACTCACATACTCAATGGCTTACAATGCAAAGTGTAACTTTGCAGATACCTTTGGTATGGTTAAGTACTGGGAAACAATCATCTACAACTTCCTCAAAGAACAGAACATACAAACACCACCTCAGAAGTTGGATAGAAGTAAACAACATTCTATTGTTGGTGCATATGTCAAAGAACCATTAGTAGGTAGACACAACTGGGTCATGTCATTTGACTTGAACTCACTCTATCCCCATATCATTATGCAACACAATATCTCACCCGAGAAAATGATTAAGGGTGGTCAGAGAATGGATGTTAATGTTCAGAAGATGTTGGATGGTGACGTAGACCTTTCATCACTCAAACAATCAAACAGAACTGTAACACCTAACGGAGTAATGTTCACAAGAGACAAACAAGGATTCCTTCCCGAACTCATGGAGACTTTCTATGAGGAAAGAAAACTGTGGAAGAAGAAGATGATTGAGTATCAGATTGAGAAAGAATCATGTGATGACCCAAAACGTAATAGGGAACTTGATACACTAGTCAAACGTGCATATAACAATCAACAGGTTCGTAAGATTGCACTTAACTCTGCATATGGAGCTCTTGCAAATCAATACTTTGCATTCTTTGACCCTAACCTTGCAGAAGCAATTACTATGTCGGGTCAGTTGATTATTAAGACTGCAGAGAAATCTATCAACACATGGATGAATAAAGTCCTTTCAACAGAAGACAAAGACTATGTGATTGCAATGGATACCGATTCAGTCTACATCACTTTTGATGACCTAGTGTCAAAAGTGTTTCCCGAAGATACACCACGAGGAAAAATTTGTGACTTCTTAAATACTATTGCAATTGATAAAGTCGAAGGTGTTCTTGCAAAGGGATATGATGAACTTGCAGATTACACTAATGCATTCCAACAGAAGATGGAGATGGGTAGAGAGATTATTGCAGACCGTGGAATATGGACTGCAAAGAAAAGATACATCCTAAATGTCTTGGATAACGAGGGAGTTCGATATGCAAAACCTAAGTTGAAGATGATGGGTATTGAGACTGCAAAGTCCAGTACACCTCAGTGGGTCAGAAAGAAGCTTACAGAAGTGTTCGATGTAGTTATGAATGGAACAGAACAAGAACTTTGGGATTTCGTGGAATACACAAGAAAGGACTTCCGTAGACTTGCAGTTGAAGATATGTCGTCTCCAAGGGGTTGTAACAACCTCCACAATTACAGGGATGCATCTAGTATCTATGGAAAGGGTACACCAATCCATGTCAGAGGTGCATTACTTTACAACCATGAACTTAAAAAGAAGAATCTTGATAAGAGATATGAGGTCATTAAAAACAGTGATAAGATTCACTTCACATACTTGACTGTTCCAAATCCTATCAATGAGAATGTTATATCATTTGCAAATGTATTACCAAGAGAGTTCGACCTTCATAGATTTGTGGACTATGATATGCAATTCGACAAGTCATTCATCGAACCTCTTAGAAAAGTCATCGATTTAATAGGGTGGAATACTGAACAAGTTGCATCATTGGACTCCTTTTTCTCCTAAATAACCTTATGACTAAATCATTTAAACAAGCGGAATTTCATGTTACAATCACAAAGGTGGTAGACGGCGATACAGTTGACGTGGATATTGACCTAGGATTTTCAACAGTCCTTAAAAAACAAAGAGTTAGACTAATGGGGATTGATACGCCAGAGTCTAGAACAAGAAACTTAGTGGAGAAGTTATTTGGAAAGGCTGCAAAAGCACATCTTAAGAAATTACTTTCAGAAGGTGATATCACACTCGTTAGTCATGACAAAGGAAAGTTCGGAAGAATACTTGGAGAACTATTTGTTACTCCACTTGACGAAGAAGGAAATCCAATCGTTCAAACAGACGAAAGAGTTTCAGTCAATCAACGAATGATTTTTGACCATCATGCAGTATTATACACTGGTGAGAACAAAGACACTACAGAAGCAAGACACTTAGAACATCGTAAACTGTTATTAGAAAACGGAACTGTTACACAAGAACAGATAGACGAGGTTCTCTAATGATAATTTCCCTAATAGATTTATTCTATATTGGGATGATAATTATGATATTTTCCATGATGGCATATATGGAAGTTCAAATACATACCCTCAAGACCATGATGGAAGAACATGTCAAAGTTGACGATAAAATATGTCAGATTGCTGAAAGATTAATCAAAGAAAAAACCAAAACTCTCTAGACAACGACCCCCTTTTTATTGTATAATACAATAATGAGAAAACTAAACAAAGCTTGTACCTTACTACTAACTGCACTATTCCTTGCCTCTTGTGGAGGAGGGAGTTCAACTGCACCAATCGTAGAGACTACCTCTACACCACCACCTCCACCACCTCCTAGTGGTTGCACATCCAATTGTGGTAATGATACTACTTATTATGGGGACTACAGTGATGCAGTCGAGTACATCATGCAAGATGGGTTCTATACACAGGCATTAGTAATATATAAGGATGGTGAACTCTTAAGAGAGGACTACCGAGATATAACAGGGAATGAAGCAACTGCAGTAATTACAAAACAAACAGCACTTACTGAACAACAAATACAGGACTATTATGCCTATAATGACGAGTATGACAAAACAGGTACTTGGTCAGTAACTAAGTCCTTTATGAGTATTTTAGTAGGTATTGCAATAGACAACGGATTCATACAATCATTAGAACAGAGGTCAGATGATTTCATAACCGAATGGTACGGTAGAAGTCAAGGTCAGATGGTTACTATTGGACACTTGCTAGACCATAGAAGTGGTCTACAGGTTATGTGTTCTAGGGAATACAGCAAAACAACCACTGAACAATGCCAAGAAAATCCCGATGGTGGGACAATAAATTACCTAGGTGACCAATTATCAGTGTGTATAAACCGAAGTTTATATCCATCTACAACCCCCCCACCATTTTATAATAACGATGATGGTTCATGGAGACAACAAGTTCATATCTATAGTAATTGTGACAGTCAGATATTGGGAGAAATTCTTACTCGTGCAACAGGAATGGATGTATCTGAATTTGCAGATAGATATCTATTTTCTCAATTGGGAATACAGGATGTCTCTTGGTGGAAAGATATGGTTGGCAACACATTATCGTATTGTTGTGTAGAGATTTCCGCAAAAGACCAAGCAAAAATAGGTCAGATGATATTAGATAACGATGGAAGTATCGTGAGTAGGGAATTCATTGATGGTATAGATACTTCAACAAGATATTCAAGAAGTTTTAGGGTTCACAACAATGATTGGATAATGATGCTTGGTTTTGATGGGAACTTCATTCTGATGCATAAAGAACAGAATATGGTCATTGTGAGGAGTTCATTGTATGAAAGTGTTACAGAATATGATGGAACTCGTACAATGAATTATCAGCTTAATACACCCGAATGGGATTCAAATTTCCCAGCATCACTACCACAAGGCATAGCAATGGAAGGAGTTGGAGAGGACATAATTGGTGGATTAATATCAAAAATCGACTAGACAGAGTGACAATATAGTAGTATAATAGAACTTACAAACAGAGGATTAATTATGAGTTTTTTAAAAGACCTAGTAAAGGCAAGTGGTAATGAGTATGCAAGTATCGTCAATGATGGTGTTGCAGCTGGAGACGTTGATTCGTTTATAGATACTGGTTCACATATTTTCAATGCACTATTGAGTGGTTCATTATATGGAGGATTACCATCAAACAAGATTACTGCAATTGCAGGTGAGTCTGCAACAGGTAAGACCTTCTTTGCACTAGGGATGGTAAAACAGTTTCTAGATGACAACAAAGATGCAGCCGTAATCTACTTCGAATCTGAATCTGCAATATCAAGAGATATGATTGAATCTAGGGGAATTGACTCTAAGAGAGTTGTTATAGTTCCTGTAGTTACAGTGCAAGAGTTCAGAAATCAAGCAATTAGTATACTGGATAAGTATGCAGAAACCCCCCAAGCCAAACGTCCACCTATGATGTTCTGTTTAGATTCACTTGGTATGTTATCAACAACCAAAGAAATCGAAGACACTGCAGAAGGTAAAGAGACTAAAGATATGACTCGTGCTCAGATCACCAAAGGTGCATTCAGAGTATTGACATTGAAATTAGGTAGAGTCGGTGTTCCGATGATAGTCACGAACCACACATATGATGTGATTGGTTCTATGTTCCCTCAGAAAGAAATGGGTGGTGGTAGTGGACTCAAGTACGCTGCATCATCAATCATATTCTTATCTAAGAAGAAAGAAAAGGAAGGAACAGAAGTAGTTGGTAATATCATTCATTGTAAGAATGCAAAGTCAAGATTGACTGTGGAAAACAGAATGGTTGATGTAAGGTTATCATATGAAAAAGGACTGGATAGGTACTATGGTCTATTAGACATGGCACTTGCATTTGGAGTATTTCAGAAATCAAGTACAAGAGTTCTATTACCAAACGGTAAATCTGAATTTGGTAAAACAATTAACAACAATCCCGAAAAATACTTCACACCCGATGTGATGGAAAAATTAGAGAAAGTTGCAAATGAATATTTCCGATATGGTAGTAATATTGATGAAGGAATTTCAGAAGTAGATGATACCAATAACGATAGTTGATAACTTTTTAGATGAACCCCATCAAATGGTGGAGTTCTCTAAACAATTAATTTTCACCCCCGAACCCGATGGTAGATGGGCTGGTATTAGGTCACCCGAACTGCGTGACGTGGACTCTGTCCTATATGACAACATAAACAAAAAGGTGATTGCACTATTCCATGACATGGAAAGTATCGACCACACAGATGTAGATGTATCAATGACATTTCAAAAGATACCATCAACCCTCCATCATGGATGGGTGCATAACGATAATTGTTTCATGACTGGTATTTTATATTTAAATGAAAACCCACTAGTAAATAGTGGAACTTCATTGTATACTAGTAAAGAAGGAACACTAATCAACCTAGACCATACAGAACAAAAGAGAGCGTCTAACCTTAGAGGTTCCATATCAGAAATTGAAATGGAAGTTCAAGAGGAATATAATAAACAGTTTGAGAAGACTGTTGATGTTAAAGGTAAATACAATAGGTTAACTCTATTTCACGGTAATGTCCACCATAGTGCAAACAACCTTGGACTGGACAATGGTGAAGATAGATTAACTTTGGTAATGTTTTTTCATAGGGTGATTGGTGGAGAAATGCCAATTGATAGAATGAGAACAGTGAGAAAATTATGACAGAACAGAGACGAATAGAGACAACCATATTAAAGAATTTAGTGCAGAGTGAAGAGTTTGCACGAAAGACTATTCCGTTTGTAAAGGACGAATACTTTACTGAACCCGATGAAAGAATCATCTTTCAAGAAGTTAAAGCATACTTTGAAAAGTATACTAACATCCCAACTGCAGAAGCCTTACTGATTAATTTAGATAACAATTCGAAGATACCCGAAACGGTTCTGAAAAATGCAAAGACAGTTTGTTCAAACATTCAAAAAGACAAAGAAGAGACACCTCAGAAATGGTTGATAGACGAAACAGAACAATGGTGCAAAGATAGAGCAATCTATATTGCAGTCATGGAGAGTATCGAAGTTATTGATAAGACCTCAAAAAGGTCTACAGGGGAAATACCCGAATTACTTAAAGATGCACTTGCAATATCATTTGACACACACATTGGTCATGATGTATTAGAAGATGCAGATGCTCGATGGGAGTTCTATAATACTGAAGAAGAGAAGATTCCATTCGACTTGGAATACTTCAACAAAGTTACTAAGGGTGGTTTACCGAATAAAACCTTGAATATCTGCCTTGCAGGAACAGGTGTCGGTAAATCCCTTTTCATGTGTCACATGGCATCTAGTCACTTGATGATGAACAAGAATGTGTTATACATTACACTTGAAATGTCAGAAGAGAAGATTGCAGAGAGAATTGATGCAAATATTCTTAATGTTCCTATCCAAGATTTAGCAGGATTGAACAAGTCAATGTATGGTAAGAAGGTAGAGAAACTTAAAGGTAAGACTACTGGTAAACTTATCATCAAAGAATACCCAACTGCAGCTGCTCATGTTGGACACTTCAGACATCTATTACAAGAGTTGGAAATTAAGAAAGACTTTAAACCCGACATGATATTCATCGATTACCTTAACATATGTGCATCTCACAGGATTAAGCCTGGTGCTGGTGCAAACAGTTATACACTAGTTAAGAGTATTGCAGAGGAGTTGAGAGGACTTGCAGTGGAGTTTGATGTACCAATCATGAGTGCAACACAGACAACTCGTAGTGGTTTTGGTTCAACAGATGTAGAACTTACAGATACCTCAGAGTCATTCGGATTACCTGCAACTGCAGACTTTATGTTTGCACTGATTACATCTGAAGAGTTAGACGAGTTAGACCAGTTAGTGGTTAAACAGTTGAAGAACAGATACAATGACCCCACCGTATTCAAAAGGTTCGTCATAGGTGTCGATAGAAGTCGTATGAAGTTGTACGATTGTGAACAAGAAGCTCAAGAAGAGTTAATTGAAAATACTAATTCATACGATGACTCCATCCCTGTTGCAGACAGAGGAAGAAGTTCAAAGTTTGGTGATTTTAAAATATAGGAGAAGGAAATGACAAATAGAGAAATTTTATTAGCAGATGGATGGACTCCATTATCCCAAAAGGGATTTGGTGACAATGCAGAAGTTGAATCAAGATTAGAGAAAGGTGTATCATGGGATGATGCAGGACAGAGTTTAGGAAAACTAGACCAAGAGATGGAACCTGCATTCTATGTATGGACAAATCTAAATTGGCAGTTTCCCGATGATGTAGGATTTTCGGGTTGGAAAGTTATTGACAAACATCTTTCATGGGCGAATGAAATAAGTTGGTGGCATTCTACACAATTACAATCACCTTACACTCATTGTGGAGGCCCTTTCAGAGCTGCATGTGCAGATTATGCTATGGGTGGAGCTGCATTATTTCAACAACAAAAATTCTGTCCCACAACAAAGTTGGAAATAACTTATGAGGGTGCAATTAAAGTTGGAGAAGTTCTTGAAACACTACAGACAAGTGTAAAGGTAATAGACGAAGGTCGTACATTGGTGCAAGAAGGTATCCAAAGAATCTATGGAACAGATACTATTATTGGACATTTTACAAGTACCCATTATATACCTAAACCTAAAAGTTAATAAGATAAATGACCTAAATAGTATTAGGTTAAACATTATGAGTAAATTTTTGAATCAAACAGACGTTATTGACATGCTATCAAGGAAGATAGAAGTCAAAACTATGTTACGCGATGCAAAAAAAACTAAGGATGTATGCAAAATCACAAGTCTAACTACAGAATTGCATGATATCGAGTTAAAACTCAAGTCCACGCCCTTATCAAAAACATAAATAGTAGGTAACTTAACAGGAACCTACTTTAATGGCAGTCACAAACGTACATTTAGAACACCTAGAAGACGAAATCATCAACAATGGTATTGCAGGTGGTCGTGCATCTATAAACTTCCTGAGAGAACTTAGGGACATGTTAAAAGGACATGCAACAGGTAGAGTCAAGATGACTGTTAAATGGGATGGTGCTCCTGCTATATTCTGCGGGCCACATCCCGAGACTAAAGAATTCTTTGTTGCAAAGAAATCCCTATTCAATAAAGAACCATTATTCTACACATCCGAACAACAAATCAAAGATGCACCCGAACTTAAGGGTAGTTTAGAAGAGAAGTTTTTAACATCATTTAAATACCTATCCAAGATGGGAATGAAAGAAATCCTACAGGGTGATTTGATGTACACTAACGACAAGTCTAGTGAGACGATAGATGATAAGAAGTATCTCACATTTCACCCCAATACAATCTTATATGCAGTTCTTGAAGGTTCGAAACTTTATAATGAAATCAACTCAACGAAAATGGGTATCGTCTTCCACACAACTTATTCAGGGTCTACTATAGAATCACTAAGTGCATCGTTTGGTGCAAATGCACCCAAGTCTACATCAGATGTTTGGACTGATGATGCAACATACAAGGATGTGACTGGTTACGGAAACATGACTGCAAAGGAAACACTTCAGTTAACCAATGCACTTACTTCGACTGGTAAAAATTTCCATGGTATAACAAACAAAGACCTTAAGAAGTTTAATGATGTTCAAAATGTTCTCAACAGTAAAGGAGCTGCAGGTGCATCATACAAGACATACACTAATACACTTGTCCGTGCAGGTAAGTGGAACCCTAACGGAAAGGACTACCTCACCCATGTAGAGAAATACTGGAAAGATAAGATAGTTGCAAAAGTTAAGATGCAGAAGACTAAAGACATCAAGATACAGATTGGTAAAGATGTTATGAGAGACTTAAACTCCATCAAAGTGATGATTGATAACCTTGCAAAATTCCAAGGTGGGTTGATAGAGTCAAAATCCCTTATTGTTACAGCACTAAATAGAGTAAAGAGTATTGGAACCTTCGTGAAGGTAGCTAACGGATTTAAAGTTGTTAATCCTGAAGGATATGTTGCAATCGACTCAGACGGAAGTGCAGTTAAATTAGTTGACAGGATGGAATTCTCTATGAATAACTTCAACGCTGCAAAAGCATGGGACAAGTAATGAAAAGTTTTAAATCCATATTCGAAGCAAAAGAAAAGAGTGCAGTGTTTACTTTTGGTAGATTCAATCCACCTACAGTTGGACATGCAAAATTAATAGAAAAGTTAAAAAACTCTACCAGTGGTGGTTTTGAACCTCTAGTGTTCATGTCACACTCACAAGACTCCAAGAAGAATCCATTAGATTATAAAACTAAATGGAACTTTATGAATAAATTCTTCGGTAAGAAGGTAGGTATTGTGAACACTAAAGCACGACAAGTGTTTGAAATTGCAACTGCACTACAAGACCAAGGTTACAGTAAGGTTAGAATGGTGGTTGGTTCAGATAGAATTAAAGAATTTGAGATGTTACTCAACAAATACAATGGTGTGAAAGGAAAACATGGTTACTATAAGTTTGATTCAATTAATATTATATCTGCAGGGGAAAGAGACCCCGACTCCGATGACGTAAGTGGAATGTCTGCATCTAAAATGAGACAAGCTGCATCAGATGGGGATTATGATTCCTTTGAATCGGGTGTCCCCGATAAAAAACATGCAAAGACACTTTGGAAGGCAGTAAAAAAGGGAATGAACATCTCAGAGAGTACACTACCATCTTACATGCAAGAGGACTTACTTAATGAAGGAGTCTATGACCAAGGTATATTTAAAGCAGTCTTTTTAATGGGAGGCCCAGGCAGTGGTAAATCAGAAGTGGTTAATGGTCTTTCCCTTAAATCATTGGGACTTAAATTAGTTAATACAGATAATGCATTTGAGAAAGGTCTTAAGAAAGCAGGATTATCATTAGACCTATCTAAGAACGACCCTAAAGACTATGACCCTATCCGTGCAAGAGCAAAGGCAACCACTAAAATAGGTATGGACTTGTATATCGGTAACAGACTGGGACTTATCTTTGACACTACTAGTGCAAACGATAGTAAGATTAAAGCATATAAGAAACAATTAGATGCACTTGGATATGAATCTAAGATGATTTATGTTCAAACATCACTAGCAAATGCACAAAAACGAAATCAAATGAGACCTCGTAAAGTTCCACCCGAAATTGTTACTGGAGATTGGAACAAATCAAATGCAAATGCAATCAAATTGCAAAAGTTGTTTGGTAGAGACTTCACTAAGATAGAGAATGATGATACACTTGCATCACTTAAACAGAAGACAAATGGTCTTTATGGTAAACTCATGTCATGGACTACCATATTCCCTTCAAACAAACCTGCTCTCTCTTGGAAACAACGAGAGTTACATCTCAAAAAACGAGAGTTACATCTCAAAAAGACTAAATAGTATTATGGATTTATTAAACGATATATTAAAAGTACAGAAACTTGCACGAGAGGATAAAATTCAGTCTTTTCAATCAATGTTTACGGAAGAACCCGTTGCAGTCAAAGCTGCTCATGCAAAAGCACAACAGGTTCAAGAGTTGGAAGACCTTAAAGTTAAACAAGAAAAGGAACTTGAATCGTTAAAAGATAGACATGAGAGAGAGAATTCTAAACTTGGACTAGAGAAAGAGAAAGAGTCTGAGAATGTTGCAATTCAAAAGAAAAGAGATGCTTCAAGAAAGGCGAATGAATCAGTTGAGTTAGAAGAATCAAAGGTGACTTGTCCCGAATGTGGTGGAAAAGGTTGTGACCATTGTGATGATAATGGGTATCATGTGAAGGAAGGTAAGTTAGTAACTTCAGCTGTAGATATCATTAAATTGATTACTAAAAAAGTTGCAGCCAGATTAGAAAAAGAGTATAGTAGTAATCCCGAGAAAGGTCTTGGTATGATTAACACTATCGGTGCAATGGTTGGACATAAAGTTACAGACCAAAAACAAGATAAAGGTAAGTTATTCCTTAAGTTCGGTGAAGAGTTAGAAGAAGGTAAGATGCAGGATGCAATTAAAAAAATGAAAGGTCTATCTAAGAAACAGATGGAATTTCTGATGACAATACCTCAACAACAACTTACAGTAATTGCACAACAATTAGCTGGTTTGACAATGGGTGAAGAACTGGAAGAACGACATGCAGATGTAATGAGAAAGAGAAATCAGTCTCAACAAAAGGCACATCAAAAAGCAATGATGAAGTCTGCAAAAAAGTCTATCAAAGACTATGATGCAAAGAATAAGAACAAGAACGAGGAGTCTGAAGTAGAAGAAGACAGAGACTACAAAAAGGAATATGAGTCATATCATAAAGACCCCGAACAAATTAAAAGACGTGCAAAGAGAAACGAAGCACGAAGAAGTTTAAAAAATCAGAAGAAACTTACTGCTGATAAAGACGTACATCATAAGGATAACAATCCTATGAACAACGACAAATCTAATCTGAGTATCGTTACTCAAAATTATAACAGAAAAGAACCTCGTATGAGGGACAAACTAAAGGAAAAGGGGTGCTTACCAAATGCCAAACGGAAATAAAACAGATAACGGAGTTCTAGAAATAGGAACAGATGAGATAGTATCATCGTTCAAAGAGGACACGCCAGGTGAGAATGTGAAAGAATATCTTGCACAAGCTAGACTCGCCAATGAAGAGAAAAAGTCTGAAAGAAAGAAGAATTTTTCTCAAGTATTTGACAACCCTTTAAAAGGTTTTCCATACAACGAAGAGATTGAGGTTACCCCTATAAAAGAAGGTAATATGCAGGTCGAAGGAGACCCATATGTACCTCAAAGGAAGGGTGTTAACAAGAACATTGCAAACTACTGGAATAAAGAGATTAAAGGACTAACACCAAAAGAATTGGAATCAATCCAATCCATGTATATGATAACAGACCATAGTGGTGTTGTTCAAATGTACAAGGCAGGTAAAAGGGACTTTATTAAATCTATAAAAGAAGAAGTAGTATTGGAAGATTACAAAAAAGTAATCAAAATGTATCCAAGAGATAACGACTGGAAAAAACTCATCACAAAACACAAACGTGCGATTGACGATTTCAGAAAAAACAACAAGGATTTACCTTCTAAGGTAGAAGACGAATTAATAGGTTGGGCATCACAAACTGGTGCAGTTGGTCATAAAGACGATGTAGAAGACTTCATAATGTCAATCCTTGATGAATCAACAATTTCAGAGAACTATAGAGTTCTTGCAAAACACGGTATGGGTGCAGAGACTAAGAACTCAATCAAAGTTGGTACAGAAGTAGATTACTACCAAAAAGATGGTGCCAAGTACATGGGTAAAATCACTAAGATGACTCCAAAAGGTTACATCGTAAGAGACGATAAGACTAAAAAAGACCATGAGTTCACATACCACGACAGAAATGCAGCTAAGAAACTTCTAAAACAAGGTGATAACCTTGGAGAAGGTTCAATGGAAGGACAGAAATTAACTGGACAAGAGGTTTCTACATACTTCAGAAAGAACCCAACGAAAGATAAGGACACCAAGAAAGCTATCGAGATTGCACTTGACCATGGTGGTGCAATGAACTATGCAATCAAACAGATTGAAAAGTTCAAAAAAGGATTCTCTAAGAAGAAAGAAGTACAGAAAGCACTTCAGTTTGCAAACGAAGAAGTTAAGTACAAACTAAATGTAGGTGTTGTATTCACTGAAGGTAAGAACCTAATACCTGCTTTTCAAGAAATCGTTAACACTAAGGGTGCAAAGAAAATCGGTGGAATCATGGTAGACATGTTCACTGCAAGTGTTATCACTCAAGCATACGAAAAGGTAAATGACAAGAACAAAGCAAACATGGAAAACTCCGATGTTAAAAAACTTGTAGGTCTTGCACAACGTATTATGGGTATGAAAGAAGGT
>Ga0307984_1000125_pt1 | contig 30826 bp, 21 predicted proteins | sample EllFjometageno78_FD_203169 | JGI IMG/M metagenome (GOLD analysis project Ga0307984, IMG submission 203169) | Marine microbial communities from Ellis Fjord, Antarctic Ocean - #78 | ecosystem: Environmental > Aquatic > Marine > Unclassified | place: Southern Ocean | collected 2014-10-09
AATCCTGACAAGGATTCCAATGTGTTCAGCAACTCAGATGATGGTCTGAATAAATGTGCTGTGATTTGGGCGAACGAATTGCGTCTCTCGGACTTTAACGAAGAAGGGGGATGGGCTGCGGTCGCAAGAGTAAACGCGACTTTGGCTGATCTCGGTAACGTAAGCGTAGCAGCGAACATGTCCACTCCGGGATGGGGAGGTCTCGAGCAAAGAGTTCAAGAGCGCTCAAGAGAAACAATACGTGGAATTGACGCAAATGGCACGATTCAACTCGGGAAGCTTTTGCCTCAAAATTTAGGGGTATCTCTTCCGATGTATCTCGGTTATTCGGAGCAAGTGAGCACACCTCAATACGACCCTCTATCTCCTGACATTGAGCTTGAAGATCTTGAATTTTCGCCAGAACGCTTAAATAAAACCCAAGAAGTAAACCGACTTAGAAGCATCAATTTTGCCAGTATTAAAATTAATCCGCAATTCGGATCTGGTGGAGGAGGTGGCTCTCGAGATCGAAATAATCGAAACGAAAGCAATTCGAGATCGAAGGATGATGTGACATCTGACCGCGAGTCCATGGGCGGAGCCGCAGCGATGATGAATGGAAGGGGAGGCGGTCGTTCTGGAGGAGGTGGTTCTGAATCCTCAGGGCTGTTTTCATTTCTTAAAATAAGCAATTTTACAGGAAGCTATAGTTTTAACGAGCTGTATCGCAGAGATATAAACACAAAATTCCGTTTGAATAGAGAGCACAGGGGAGGTTTGGCCTACAACTGGCAGAACAGACCTAAGCAGCACAAACCATTCTCAAATATCAAGTTTATTAGAGAAAGCGAAATGCTGAAATGGCTGAAGGATTTCAACTTTTACTTGCTCCCAAAACAAGTGTCATTGAACACCCAAATGGAGAGGTTGTATGAGACCAGTGAAGTGAGAAACAATACGGCTGATTTACTTGGCGTAGAGACAAGTCTGTTGATTCAGACTCAGGTCCTCAAATCTTGGAACTGGAATCGGAATTATTCTGTGAAATACGACATGACTCAAGCGCTTAAATTTGATTATACAGGTCAGGCAAGTGCGCTCGTGGGTGAACCTGCAGGAGTGATTCCTTTAGAGGGTGAGGGAGATTACGATTTCTACGTGGATACCGTCAGAACAAATTTATTGGGTGCAGGAGAAGTGACGACCTACAATCACAATGTCAATGGTTCCTACAAGTTGCCATTCGATAAGATTCCGCTCATGGACTTTGTAACGGGTGACCTTAGGTACCAAAGCTCATTCCGTTGGGACAGGGCTCCTTTCGCTCAGGATACTTTAGGAGCAACAATTCAGAACTCACGTAATCTGAGTTTGAATGGACAAGCAAACTTCCTGAAGTTTTACAACCGTGTTCCCTACCTCAAAGAAATTAACAACAAACGCCCCAAACGTCCCACCAACAGAGATGTGAGCAATGAGCGGAGAGATGGATTTGGTGAGATTAAAGAAGAAGATGAAAAAAAGAAGCTGGACATCAATCCGATAGAACATATTCTTCGTTTTGCGATGGGGATTCAAAGCATCAGTGGAACATTTTCCCGCAATGAGGGTATTTTGCTTCCAGGATATGGCCAAACGAGTAAATGGGCTGGTTTTGATGAAAATCTCGAGGCTCCTGGACTGCTCTTCTTGGTGGGACATCAAAACACGGATGTTTTGGGAAACAGGAATGCTGACTTTGCGATGAATGCCGCTGAACAGGGTTGGTTAGTTCAACAGCCATACTTAAATCAGTCCTATACAGAGTCTTTCACGGAGAACTTCAATGTTCGAATGAATATCGAGCCTATCAAACATTTTAAGATCGAACTCACAGCAAACAGAAGCACGTCTCGCAACCACCAGAGTTTCTTCCGTTACGATGAAGATTCTGATGACTGGATTTATGAGTCACCAAATGAGACAGGAAATTTTACTGCAACGGTGATGTCTTGGCCTACTGCGTTTATGGATGATGATGACGAATATAATTCTGACATTTGGGATGCTTTGTTGCTTAACAGATTAACGATTTCATCTCGTTTAAATGATGTGACATTCAATGTAGACGACGCGAATCCTACTGGGTATTATCAAGGATGGGGACCTACGTCACAGGATGTTGCAATACCTGCATTTTTGAGTGCTTATTTAGGTTTGGATCCCAGTACGATTGCGCTTGATGTCATGAAAGCACCAGTCGCGCCAAACTGGAGAATTACCTACGATGGATTAACAAAAATACCTTCTCTCAAGAAAACCTTTAAAAGATTTAATTTATCGCATGCTTACCGCTCTACGATGAGTACGTCGTATACGACAAACCTACAGTATAGTGAGGATGAAAATGGACTGCCTACCGCTGTTGACAACGGGGATTACTCGAATTATATTTCCGAACGTCAGTACAATACGGTCAGTATCACAGAGCAGCTTTCACCTTTAATAGGTCTTGATATGACGATTAAAACTGCGTCAGACAATGAGCCACAAATCAAGGTCGAGATCACGCGAGATCGAAACGTGAGTTTCGGACTTGCAAATTATCAGATTACAGAAACAAAGAGCAAAGGCATTGTGATTGGCGTAGGCTACAAGTTTGCCGACGTTCGCAATCCATTTTTGAAGACCTATGGAAAGCTCCCCATAAAGATGTTTAAAGAAACAGATTTCTTAATTCGTTGTGACATTAACATACGAGACAACAGTACTGTGATACGCAAGATGGTAGAGCGTCAGAACCAAGTTACCGCGGGTCAAACGCTCGTTTCAATTAAAATTTCTGGAGATCTTGAGATTAGCGACAAAGTCACTCTTCGCGCTTTCTACGACCAACAGATAACAAAGGCTAAGATATCGACCTCATTTAACACATCTAATATAAATTCTGGGATTGCGATTCGTTTCAATCTGACACAATAGACTATTTTTGCACGAATAAAATTTCTTTACGATGAGCGTTCCTTCTGATTTATACTACACTGCAGACCACGAATGGGTAAGGATGGATGGTGATATTGCAACAATAGGTGTGACTGATTATGCCCAAGGAGAGTTAGGTGATATCGTATTTGTGGAGGTAGAAACAGAAGGAGAAACACTTGAAGCTGAAGAAGTATTTGGCACCATCGAAGCTGTAAAGACAGTCAGTGACCTCATTTTACCTATCACAGGTGAAATCATCGAAATGAATGAGGGACTCGATGATGATCCTTCATTAATAAATAACGATCCGTTCGGTGCAGGTTGGATTATTAAGGTGCGCGTATCAAATCCATCTGACGTAGAAGGTTTAATGGACGCGACTGCATATGAAGCTTCGATTACGTAACTGTTAGATAACATTTCATTTAGGTTTGTCCATCCCATCTTCAATAAAAGTGGTTAGAATACTCACCCCACCATTTGTATTGGCGGTGTTGATTGTCATCATGCATCTTATTCCAGTCTCGAACGCTGATCCTGCTTTGTGGTTGTCAAAATTTCACATTGATAAAATAGTTCACGGTCTTGTTTTCGCACTTTTGTCGCTTTCGATGTCGGTCGCTTTTACGAAACTCCAGCTGTTTCCATTTAAAACCCCTGTTTTAATGATGATTATCTTGGTCAGTTGTACATGTTTTGGCACAATACTTGAGATAATACAGGGAGAGTTCATTGTTGGTAGAACAGCCGATTTCCTCGATATAGTTGCTGATTGCGTGGGTTCAGCCCTCGCGTTTGTCGCATTTCGAGGAGTGTATGGTATTTTTCCGGGCCAAATCCCCGCCGATGTATTAATTTCGAATCCTAGAATATCGTCACATGATTAGTAGAAAAACCCCTCAAGCAGACATAGAAAACAAACGCTCCACATTGCGAGCGTTGGGATTTATTGCTTCCTTGTCACTCGTATTAATTGCGCTGTCTTATACCAGTTACGACGTGATAACGAGACAAGCTTACACTGGACCCGCAGACCTTCTTGACGATGAGGAGATTCCAATTAACATCGTTACACCTCCACCTCCACCTCCGCCCCCTCAACAAACGACTGTGATTGAGATTGTGGATGACGAAGAAGAAATTGAAATTGAACTTGAGATTGAAGACATCGAGTTAGATGAGGATACGGAGATCGAAATTATAGAAGAAGACGATAACGTCGATGATGACACTCCTTTTATGATCGTAGAGAACATGCCTGCCCTCGCTCAATGTAAAACGATGAGAGGGGATGAGCGCCATCAGTGCACTCAAATGGAGATCATTAGGTATGTATCCAAAAACACCAAATACCCTCCCATTGCAAAAGATGCCGGGATTCAAGGAACTGTATTCGTTTACTTTGTGGTCGGAAAAGATGGCAAAGTAAAAGACGTGAAGGTGTTACGTGAAGTAGATTCTCGTTTAGACAAAGAAGCGAAGAGAGTTGTTGAATCGTTGCCTCGTTTCGACCCAGGTTCGCAACGCGGTAAGAATGTAAGTGTTCAATACACAATTCCTGTCAAGTTTATTATCAGGTAGTTGGTTTTTGCGCTTGCAGCGTGAGGTACTAGAAAATTTGAATGGCCTCAAAGTAACCATCTATTGCAAGAAGAAGATACAATGCGAAGAGGACTGAGCTCAGCTTGAGTCCTCTTTTTGCGTACAGATATATCGATACAGTATCAATCACGATCCAGTATAACCAGTTGTCATGAACCAAATTGATCATTAACCACGTAGCCACGAGGCTGAATATTGTTGTGAAAGCATCAAGGTATGGCATGGCGGCATCTGTAGAATGTTTTAAAAACAGACCCAGCAACACCGTCCCCAATATAGCTGCTGAGAGCCATATGGCATGCGTATAGAGGGTTAACTGGTCAGCAGATGTTTCGCCTTCGGAGATCAAATTGTATCCGTAGACAGCCACCCCTATATAGAAAAATTGAAGCGCACTTTCTGCATATATTTTCCGCTTCCAACACAGAAAAGCAAATAGTCCAGCGCCTAATCCCGCCAAGATGTATCCTTCAGGCAGCACCCCCTTTAAATACATCCAGGTGTACGCGAGTGAAAAAACGACTGCGAGTGCTTCTATAAGTTTGTTCTGTGTGGCGCTAGACATCGAATCTAGATCGTATTTCTTGTTCAATAAAATCTAAACGTTGCTCCAGGGGTAGCATCGGAACGAAAACATATGCAAGCCTTCTGTTTTCGAGTTTTTCAAGAAACAGTTCATTGACTTCGACTCTTTTGTTGTAATTGGGAAACAGTCTGATCGGATCAGGCTCCCATTCTTTCACGGTTTCACATAACAGATGTAAATCAACTTCTGAATCTGAATTGGAGTGAATGTTGTCCTCTGAAACTTCTTTTCCGAATACGAGCTCAGACCAAACATCTAGCGCGAGTATTCCAGTATCGCAGAAGATTCCCTTTGCATTTGTATGAGACAGGAGCTTCGCAACTTCTTTTTCGTTGAGCTCGTGCAATTCCTGCAAGGTTTTGAATGTTTCCTCTCCATTTAACACGGCCTCATTTTCCCGGCAGAGTTCTAAGATATAGGGCCAGTTAAATCGTTTGGCCAGTGGCTTGATTAATGTTGACTTGCCAGAATTCTCTACGCCAGTAAGTACAATCCGAAGTGGTTTATGCTTCACTTTTAATGCTTCTTCAGGGCTACTCATCGAACAAGCAATTGCATGGTTCAGAAAGTTCCAGTGCTACATCAGGAAGAAGTTCACGCAACCAGGTTTGCTCCAGGTATGTCATGTCATTGTGCAGAAGATCTAAGGTTTGTAGGGTTTGAATATTGCTGAGTGAAGCGGGGAAGTTTCGGATGAGATTAGACCAAAGACCAAGCCATTCTAGACTCCCCAAATGATCAATATCTATGGGTATATCCGGAATTAAATTGTCACCTAAGTATACATACCGCAATTTTTCTAATGTCAAAATGGCCAGTGGGAACTCATCAAGTTTGTTCCGTTCAGCAGAAAACAGTTCCAATTTAGAGAGTTCAGAGATCCAAGCGGGGATCACAACAATTCGGTTTTTATCTAGCCGAAGCTCCACGAGGTCTTTGTACTCCTTTATTTCTTCAGGGACCTTTTTTAATTTTTGTTTTGTTAAGTCAAGCCGTGTGATTTGAAGTCCGTTTTCCGATGCTATTTGTGCATCTTCGATCGATTCATACATGGGGGATGGCATTTGGGGAAAGCAAATGACAACACTGAATAACCAAACCACAATTCCAAGGAACAAAGAGCGCTTCATGATTGAGGTGGTTTTGTGTTTGCAAGGATCGACATCGCCATCAATTTATCATCGTTGAGCGCGGCTTTTAATTCATCATGTCCAGAAAATCTCCGTTCCTCTCGAAGTCGCTCTACAAACTGAACGTCAATCCCTTTTCCATAGCAATCACCTTCAAAACCAATGACATGTAATTCGATCGTGTCATCCGTTGCGTTCATTGTTGGACGATTTCCAATATTTAACATTCCCGGCATCCAATTTCCATCCTCAATTTTTGCCCAAACGACATATGCTCCTTTTGCAGGCATAATTTTTAATTCATCTTTTAATTGAAGATTCGCCGTGGGAAACCCCAGTGTTCTCCCAATTTGCTCCCCTTTTACAACGACTCCTGACATTGGAAAAAGGTGGGAAAGCAATGTGCCCGCATAACCCACTTCACCCTCGTAGATTGCATTTCTAATCTTCGTTGAGCTTACTCTCACGTTGCTGACCTTTTCAGCATCTAAAGCAGTGACGCCAAACCCAAACATCACCCCCATTTCTTTTAAATCATCAAATGACCCTTCGCGATTCCTGCCAAATCGATGGTCATCCCCAATCACGACTTCTGCGGGTTTAATCCCCTCCACCAAGAGTCCTCGCACATACTCTAACGGTGTTAACCTCGCCAATTCTTTGTTAAATCGAGCCATGATTAAATGATCAAGGCCCGTATTCTCTAAAAGTTTTATTTTTTCGTCCAGTGAATTTAATAATTTTAATTTGTGGTTGTGTGGATGAAGAACAACTCTAGGGTGTGGATGGAAAGTTAACAGCGCCGTTTCACCTCCTATTTCATTCGCCTTTTGTTCCAAAGTTTGAATAACAGCCCTATGTCCGGCGTGTACACCATCGAAAGTTCCAATCGTTAATACGATGGGTTTTTCTATTTTAATTCCGTCTGAGAGGTGGTGTACTTTCAAGGTTGTAAAGTTATGCTTAAAGTTATGTTCTTCTATGCGTGAAATCCACTTCTCGTGTTGTATTTTTGCGCTCGATTACATAAGCCAGTCACAAAACCATGTCAACACAACAAGGAGTCGTATCACAAGTTATCGGACCAGTCGTAGACGTTCGCTTTCCAGAAGGAGTTGAATTGCCTAACATACTTGACGCCCTAGTGGTAGATGGTGATGGCATCAAAGTGATTTTAGAAACCCAAAAGCATATCGGAGAAGATACCATTAGAGCGATTTCTATGGACGCTACCGAGGGACTTAGCCGTGGGATGAAGGTTACTGCAAAAGGAACTGGAATTCAGATGCCTGTTGGTGACGACATTAAAGGAAGACTCTTCAATGTTGTTGGAGATGCCATTGATGGAATCGGAGAAGTCAGCAAAGAAGGAGGACGTAATATCCACCAGTCTGCACCTAGGTTTGAAGATCTTTCTACTTCTACAGAAGTTTTGTTAACCGGAATTAAAGTCATCGATCTCATCGACCCCTATTCAAAGGGTGGTAAAATCGGTTTGTTTGGAGGAGCGGGTGTAGGTAAGACAGTACTTATCATGGAGCTGATTAATAACATCGCAAAGGGATACGAGGGTATCTCAGTATTTGCGGGTGTAGGTGAGCGTACACGTGAAGGAAATGACCTTCTTCGTGAAATGATCGAGTCTGGTGTCATTAAGTACGGAAAGGCATTCGTTGAAAGCATGGAAGCTGGCGGCTGGGACCTTTCTAAAGTAGACAAGGAAGAACTAAAGGATTCTCAAGCTACACTTGTCTTCGGACAAATGAATGAGCCTCCTGGAGCGCGTGCTCGAGTTGCTCTTTCAGGTCTTACTGTTGCTGAATATTTCCGTGATGGTGATGAAGAATCTGGAGGACGTGATATTCTATTCTTTATTGACAATATTTTCCGCTTCACGCAAGCTGGATCCGAAGTTTCGGCTCTTTTAGGTCGTATGCCTTCTGCTGTTGGTTACCAGCCAACTCTCGCGACAGAGATGGGTGTGATGCAAGAGAGAATTACCTCAACGAAGAGAGGTTCGATTACATCTGTGCAAGCTGTTTATGTGCCTGCGGATGATTTGACAGACCCTGCTCCAGCGACGACGTTTGCTCACCTTGATGCAACGACAGTTCTTTCTCGTAAGATTGCATCACTCGGTATTTATCCAGCGGTGGATCCACTCGATTCTACATCTCGTATCCTTAACCCAGAAATTGTCGGTCAGGAACACTACGATTGTGCAGAGAATGTAAAGCAGATCCTTCAACGGTATAAAGAACTTCAGGATATTATTGCAATTCTAGGAATGGATGAGCTTTCGGAGGAGGACAAGCAAGCGGTAAACCGTGCACGTCGTATCAGCCGTTTCCTTTCTCAACCATTCCATGTTGCGACACAATTTACTGGAATTGAAGGCGTTCTTGTTCCTCTCGAGGACACCATTAAGGGATTCAATATGATTCTGAATGGTGAGCTAGATCAATATCCAGAGGCAGCATTTAACCTCAAAGGAAACATTGAGGATGTGATTGCTGCAGGAGAGAAAATGCTCGCAGAAGTAGCATAAGATGACAGTAGATATTCTTACACCGGACAAGCATCTTTTTGATGGAGAAGCCAGTTATGTGGGGCTTCCCGGAATCGGTGGCCGTTTGGGTATTTTGAGCAATCACGCACCTTTAGTGACGACACTTGCATCTGGTGAAATTGTTGTGAAGACTGACAAGGAGGAATTGTCTTTTAATGTGAAAGGGGGTACGGTTGAAGTACTCAACAATCACGTGACCATTCTTGCGCAGTAAGAATCTGTTGTTTGTGCACTAGGGGTGATGATAAGGCTCTCCTTTAAGTATCGTATGTGCCCTGTAGATCTGTTCAACAGCAAATATTCGGATTAATTGATGCGGAAACGTCAATGGTCCCAAGGCCCATTTTTCATTTGCTTTGCGCTTGATTGACGGATCAAAACCATAGGGTCCTCCGATTAAAAAAGCAATATGTTTGAGTCCTCTGACCTGTAATTTCTCAAGGTGCTTAGCAAACTCCATTGATCCATATACTTTCCCATGTTCATCTAGAAGGATTAAATAATCTACGCCTTCTAATGCTTTTTCTTGAAGAACGGCTTCCTCCTTCATGACTCTTTTTGAATCCGCTTTCGCGAATTTACTTTTTAGGTTTGCGGTCTCAATAAAGGAAAAACGGCCATATCGCACCATCCTTTTGGCATATTCTTCTATCCCAGTCTTAATCCAAACCGCATTTGTCTTGCCCGTAGCTATAATTGATATCTGCACGCTGTTAAGTTAAGGTTTGTAGGGCATTATCTTCGCACCATGCTGAATGATGATATGAAGAGTTTTATTGCCCATTCTCTGAAGGAGGATTTGGGATCTGGAGACGTAACTTCTGAATCGAGTGTTCCCGAAGATTTGGTGGAAAAAGGATATATTCTTGCAAAGGAATCAGGCGTTATTGCCGGGATTAAAGTGGCAAAGGAGGTGTTTCACCAAATAGATTCGAATCTTACATGTCAGACATTGGTGAAAGATGGAACGCGGGTGAAGTTGGGAGATGTGGTGATCGAGCTGCACGGCTTGGCAAGAAGTATCCTCTCTGGAGAACGTTTGGCCTTAAATTTCATGCAACGCATGAGTGGAATCGCCACACGGACAGCCGAGATTGTTCAAATTCTTGATGGGACGAACACCCAAGTTTTAGATACAAGGAAGACGACTCCTGGTTTGAGAGGGTTTGAAAAATGGGCTGTGAGCATTGGAGGTGGTGTCAATCACAGGATGGGGCTTTACGATATGATTCTGCTCAAGGACAATCACGTTGATTACGCAGGGGGTATGACAGAAGCCCTTCACAAGGTTGCCGAGTACCAAAAAAACAGAGATGTTGCGTTGCCAGTTTTGCCCCTCGTGATTGAGACGAGGTCTTTTCAAGAAATCGAAGATGCCATTGCCGCTTCACAAAAGGCGGAGATCTTGATAGAGAGAATCTTATTAGACAATTTCGGGCCTGAAAAAGTAGCAGAAGCAGTCGAGAGTTATGGACATCTGGTGACGTTAGAAGCCTCAGGTGGAATTACTCCAGAGAACGTAAATGAATATGGTGAAACGGGAGTGGATTTTGTGAGTATGGGCTATATGACGCACTCAGTCAAAAGTTTGGATTTGAGTTTAAAAAGTACGCCAAATGTCTAATTCTCCCAGTCCAGAATCAAGGAACCCCTTCATGAATTGGGTTATGAATCTCCAATGGGTCATCAATATTCAGAAATTTTTACGTTCAAAAACGCCATGGGGTGTCGATGGCATGACCCTCTACGATGTAATGAGATTTTTTGGGCTTGGATTAATAAATGGATCGGTCTCTATTCGGGCCGCATCCATTTCCTTTCGTTTGTTACTCGCGTTTTTTCCGGCAATGATTTTGCTTCTCAGTTTGCTTCCCCTTACTCCATTAGAACCTGATGCTGTTCTTGACGCCTTGCTTCTTTTCTTTCCTGGAGAAACAGTAAGCCTTTTTGAACAATCGGTCAGCGATTTACTTGAGAAAAGTCACGGGTCCGTGCTGTCCATAGGGTTTGTTCTCACGGTCGTGTATGCTTCTAACAGTGTGAATGCGATCCTTGCAGGCTTTAATGCAAGTTATCTGTTAGATAAAAAAGGGAGTCCCTTAATTTATTCTTTGATGTCTCTGTTACTTCTAGTTATTCTTGTGTTTATGCTTGGTGTAGCCGTCTTGCTCATCGGTTTTAGCGGACAAGGATTGACTTGGATGTCGTCTAAAGGATGGCTCCCTGGTGAATTGGTTCCTTGGCTCAATGCTGCACGATGGACTCTTTCTCTCATACTCGTTTATTTCTCAGTTTCTTTACTTTATCATTTTGGCAACAGCGAAAGAGATAAATGGCGAACCTTCAATCCGGGTGCGACAATGACCACGTTACTTATCGTATCTCTTTCTGTTGGATTTGGATATTTCATTATGTATCTGGATAGTTTTAACAGGCTCTATGGTTCTTTAGGTACTTTCTTGTTGTTATTGGTATGGATTAATGCGAACAGTTCAGTCTTGTTGTTGGGGTTTGAATTCAATGTCAGTATCAACAAAGCGAGAAATCAAGCACGAAGCAACTTGGAAACAAAATTGAAAACAACGTAATCAGCGAGATGAAGAGATTAAAGCATATTCCTTCTTAGGTTCCCTGTTATTGATTTTCTGTTTTTCTTTTTCCCAAACTTCAATTGAGGATCTTTGCAAAACGATAGAAAAGATATTCCTGCACTTGGCATGGAGATCGTGAGGAACATGGTCCTTTCTGACGGATAATCTCAGGAATGAGATGGGACTATTTGTGACTCTAAGTATTGTTCTCTAAACGATTGCGAAATGTGATTCGTTTTCAGAACACAGGATTGGCTCCCCGTCAAGGACTAAGTCAGCTTATCTAAGAGCTCTGAGAGTTCTTTTGTTAATTCCTTTCTCTCATATGGAGATGGATCTATTTTCCCCTGTCCATCCCCAACAATGACATTGTGTAGCATTTTATATGCTGCTTCATCATCATTGTGGTCGCAAAATGGGAGCCCCCACTCTGTTAAGCGCGTAGATAAATCGCTTGGACTGTTGCAAATCGAAAATATTGGCTTTTGAGTTGCGATGTACTCAAACACTTTTCCTGGAGTACATTTTCTTGCAGGATCGGTGTTGTTTTGGACCAAAAGAAGTGCATCACAATTCATCATCTCTAGAATTGCTTCCTTGTGATTGACGCCAGGCAAGTGTTGTATGCAATCCGTATTTTCCATATCCTTCCGAACTTCTTCTCCGATACTTCCCACGAGTACTATTTCTACCTTCCTCTCTTGCTCAGCATTCCATTTCGTTACAGCTTTCCAAAGTCCAGGAGCGTTCCTAGAACCATATAAAGCTCCGAAATGACCTATCCGAAAACGCTTCCTATTGTCAGAGACGGATTCGATGTTTTCAAAATCATTGTTGTCCCAACCGTTGGGTATAAGGGTATGTTTATTTTTATCTAAAACGTCTAAATGTGCATTTGCTACAGATGGAGAATTGATCAGAATGTGATCGCATTTTGTCACTACTTCTCGTTCCATTTCCACGAGTTTTTTCCGAGCTCTGGCACCCATTTTAAATTCGTCCAAATAGTCCATGTCAGACCAGGGGTCTCGGAAATCAGTAAGCCATATTAAATCGGGAAATGACTTTTTCACGTTCAGTGCGATGAGATGCATGCTGTGAGGTGGTCCAGTTGATATAATTGCATCAACATGGTTCTTTGCAAGCCATTTTTTGAGAAATCTTGAAGACGGTTTAATCCAAGCTGACCTTGCATCTGGTATGAAAATATTCCCCCTGACCCATCTTGTCAATTCGCTGATCAGAGATTTGTTTCCGCCCTTTTTGTTTTCTGCTCCTGTTCGTCCCGTTGATTTCCCTCCTCCTATGGCAGCCACCACTCTCGAGGGCTCAAAAATGGGTAATTTTAATACAGTGACTCCTTCAGGAATCTCTTTTAACAAGCTGGGATCAACAACGGGAACATCTGGGTTTTCTGGTGTGAAAATAACAGGGTCCCATCCGAAACCATTTAAATATTTTGAGAACTTTAACCAGCGTTGTACCCCTGCTCCACCAGATGGGGGCCAGTAATACGTAATGATCAGTACTTTTTTATTTTCCTTTGAGTGATTCAAACTAATACGAAATTACGGGAGGATCAAGTACCACACAGTATTCACAGTAATGCGAATCTTCATTGTGAGATATTTTCTTTCCATTTTCACGAAACGAAGCGAGTCTCATTCCGATCCAATTTAAGAATCGATCAACATCATTTTTTGTAATGTCTGTGCTGTCATTGATTGTCAGAGTAAGCAATCCTGAGTGAACATTTCTCCCAGAGCGAATTGCAGCATTTACGACATCTAAATTTTCATCTCTCTTTAACAGCATCGCACAGTAAACAAGAAGTTGAAGTGCTTTGCTTGCTTTACCTCTATTTAACTTCCCTTCTTCACCGTCCCAATCCCCTGTATTTGAATCTTTCAGATTCAGTTCAGATTGAGTTGCTTGTCCAGTCTTATAATCCACTACGCGTGTAACGCCATTTATTTTTTCAACCCGATCCGCCATGCCGAAGAATTTTATGACACTCCCATCTTTCAAGGTGTAAGTCGCATCTACTTGCTCTTCTAATCCTGTTATGGTGATGTGACATCCGTCCTTATTTAACTCTGAAATCTCCCGTTTAAGTATTTTTTTAATCGTAGATCTCGCGGAACGAATAAGTAAAAAATTCTCTCCTCGGTCAGATGGCCCATATTTATACTCTTCGGCAATGGCATCAGCGAGAAGCTCGTCAACTTGAGAGAGTATGTCTTTAAGATGTGACTCTTTTAGAGTAATATTCAGGGCTGTTTTTTTAAGACCTTCTTCAAAGACTTTGTGTACGATGGACCCCAATGTGTTGCTTTGTATGCTTTCCTCTAAATCTGTGGGTTCAGACAACTTTAATAAATATCTGTATGTAAAATTACGTTCACAGGTGAGCATCTTATTTATTGCAGAGGGGGACATCCCATCTCCCATCCACTTGTGAAATCTCTCCTTCATAAAGTCATTTAATTCCAGTCCTGGAATTTCGGGCCTCTCATCAGGTAGTGGCATGTTGAAGGAAAAGAGCTCCGTCTCGAAATGTTTTTTTAACTGCAGGATATAACGACTTGATTCTACGCCATCCTTGCCTCCGGTTCTATGAAGTAGATGCATCTCGGTCGATCTATTTAACAGTCGATATAAGCTGTATGCATATGCTGCCTCTCGTTCATGTCTTCCTGGAAAACCCAAATTGTTTTGAAGGTCGACCGGGATGTAACTGTCAATTATCTCCTGTTTAGGCATCGCCCCCTCATTGCAATCAAGAACGATGACTCGGTCGTAATCAAGTGCCCGTGTTTCGGTAAGCCCCATGATCTGTAGCCCTCTTGCAGGCTCACCCAGTAAATTGACTTTCTCGATACTCAGTAATTTCTGCATAAGCATTCTCACATCCTCCGAGGTTTTGCACGGATTGTGCTTGGATTGCAAGCGCCCTATGACACTTACCACTCGTCTTACACAATTCCACCCCGCCTTTACCCACGGGTTTTCTTCATCCTCTAATAGCTTTCCTAGTTTTTCAGTCCAAACACCAAGTTCTTTTAGGTATTTATCTGCATGGTCCGTTTTTAATGATCTGAGGTCTGAAACGAAGGAATAAAAGGGCCCTTTTGAAACCTCTTTTAGGAGTGAATCACTGACCCAAACCGCATGTTTCTCAGCGAGTAAATGAAGTGTATGTGCAGCATCTTTTCGGTAATCGTTTGCTATTTGTTGACTCGAAAGTGCCATCAAATCTTCATATCTCCACGCCTGACCTTTTCGTGTTGTCATGCGATTCACAAGATTGATGAATGGGTGTATCGGCGTCTCTCGAATGCTTAATCCCATGGTTACATTGTAACCATCCTTACAGTATGGAAGTGCTTGTAATAGCATAGGCAGGGTCGAAGCATCGGGCAATACGATGACTGTCTTTCCCTTCTCATCATCTGAAAGTTCAGATACAATCTGTCTTACGTACTGACATGAACTCATGACACTGCTACATTCGACAATCTTTATTCTAGGTGGTTTTTCTTGAATTCTTGACTTGATGAAATTTGCAGGACTTTGAATGTCACGGTGAATGTCTCTGATGAAATAGCCCGCTTCCATTTGTCCATCTTCCACATACAACTGATCCGCGTCGGGCAGGTAACTTAATTTCCCCGCTGCGCACCATTTTTTCATATACAAGAGCTCACTTCCTGTCAGTGCTGCCAAACCCGCAGCGTACACCATGTCGTACCCGTTCGTCTTTCCCTCCTCTGCAACTTTTCGACTCAGTTTTGCCTTGGTCACAAGTCCATCTTGTGTAAGAACCTCATGCAATTTCGTGTATAAGGTTGGAAGGCGATCCCACTGCTTCATAAAGATGATTTGATCTTCAGTGAGTTCCTGGTCTGGCGCAAAACTCCATTCTTCAATTTCTTTTATATCTCTTAGGTTTTTAAAGACAGCCAATGCATCTTTCAAATGATGGTCAATGGCGTGGAAATCCGACAAGGCGATAGGCCCCCAGTTTAAAAACGATGTGAATCCATCTCTTCCTTCTGGCAAATGAACTTGGACGGCATAGAGCCTGGCGAGTACTTCTAAGTTCTCAGCCAAAGAAAACGCTTCATCCCCCTCCATAAATGCACCCAGTGTCATCACCTTAGGCATGCGGCATGGTTTCCCGACAACTTTTGCGAATGCTCGTTTAAAGGCATTAACGGCTCTAAAACTAGGCAACACGACGGCACATTCCTCAGGTTTTTCATGCTGACAAAGGATGTTTGCAACGTCTTCTAGGAACGTTTGGGAGCGAAGTGTGATAGATTGGGTTTTATTCAAGATCAGAAGGTCCTATTCAATCCTTCAAGGTAAACCCATTGCGGATAAATTTCCACCAAAGTTTCCGAGATTCTTGATCTGTAAACACCGATTTCACTTCTCCCCAAATCGAACTTTTCGGTTTTGCAACCGGATCCTTCTTTGGAACTTTGGCCACAACTTCTGCTTCAACGACTTCTTGAACCTGAACATCCACGGCAACCTCAACTTCATCTTTAGCGTTAATCTCAATTGTTTTCTCAGTTTGCTTGAGTATTTCCTGCAACTCGTCAGCCACTTTAAACCTTTCTTGAGCTTGCGCTTTATACCCCTTTGCCTCCTCTAGAAGACCCAGATTGTTGTGTGCGATTGTATCTTCAGGATCGAGTTCAATGGCGTGTTTGTAATCCTCTATGGCAGCGTCTGTATCACCTGCAGCTTGTTTCATCCACCCCCTAGAAGCAAATCTATAGCTATAATCAGGTTGTAAAGTTGCGGCTTCATTGAGGTCTTCAATGGCCTCGGCGGTAGAGCCTGTATGAAATTTACAGATTGCTCTGTCGTGGAACGCATTGGGGTCTAATTGGTCTTTTTCAGTCGATGAAAACCAAATATTCCAATCTATTAATGCGGCCTTCCATTCGCGTTGCTCCATAAAACGTGAGGCACGTTTGCGAATTGCATTATTTGCTGTTTCTAAAGTCACTCTGCGAATGTAAAGTTTTTACCATTTGTATTGTAGTTTTATCAAACGATATTACTACAAAAATGAACACATTGTCAGATTCATCACGTCTCCAACAAACCACACCTGATTGAAAGTTTCCACGGATGTTGATATAACCCACGAACTGACATTTCACGTTCCGGCATTTGCAAGTCGCTATATCGAAGTGAAAGATGATGATCAGGTGCGTGATGCGCTCTCTTATGGTAGAAAAGAAGGTCTTAATATTTTGATTTTAGGAGGGGGGAGCAATATGCTTTTCCATTCTAATTTCGAGGGTCTTGTTGTTAAAATTGCGAGCCGGGGAATCGACGTTTTGAATGACGATGGTCGGGTATTGGAAGTGGTCGCTGAGGCAGGAGAAATGTGGCATCATTTCGTGATGCATACAATTGAGAGCGGTTGGGGAGGATTAGAAAACTTAGCACTTATTCCAGGATGTGTTGGAGCCAGCCCCATGCAGAACATAGGTGCCTATGGCGTAGAGATTAAGGATGTTTTTTCATGGCTTGAAGCCATAAATATTGAAAGTGGCGAATGCATTAGGTTTCATTTAGAGGAATGTAAATTTGGCTATCGTGAATCGATATTTAAGTTAGAGGAAAAGGGCAAATGGGTCATCGTCAGGGTCGCCTTTAGACTTGACCGACAATCTGAACTGAAAACGGGCTATGGCTCTTTAGAATCAGAACTTTCGGAAATATCGCAGGAAAAGATCACCCACATTGACGTGGCAAATGCCGTGGTAAAAATCAGAAATTCAAAACTTCCCAATCCAGATATCCTTGGGAATGCAGGCTCGTTTTTCAAAAACCCTGTGATTGATCACAACGTGTTTTCGGACCTAGAACTTAACTATCCAGAGATTCCCAACTATCCTCAAGCAGACGGAAGCGTCAAATTGGCTGCGGGGTGGCTGATTGATCAAGCGGGTTGGAAAGGTCATAACAGGGGGACGCATGGTGTACATGACAAACAAGCATTGGTTCTTGTAAACAGGGGAGGGGCTAGCGGCCTTGAAATATGGCAACTCGCAACAGATATCATGACAAGTGTCGAAAATAAATTTGGGATTAAGCTTGAGCCAGAAGTAAACCAAATTGGGATAACTCAGCCTTAGTAATCGACGCAAGGATGGTAAGATGGAGGGCCATCTTTTTTACGCACATCCCAAAGGTATTTTAATGAAATTTCATGTGAACCTCCAGATGTAGCAATGCCGAGTTTACTCAAAGTAAGATCGTAACTGTACCCCATTCTCCACAATTTATTTCCGAATCCGAATACAAAACTCACAGCATCTATGTCGATTGATCCATCTGCAGCATGTTGTATCACGGGAATACCTCTATACCAAACCCCAACAGTCATGACATTCAAGTCGTAGTATGCCCCCAAATCCAGTTGATCGAATAATCCTTGATTTGTGTAATTGAAGGCGAATACGATATCCTTCGTATTCTTCGCCTTAGGTCCACGTTTCAGTGACATCCGTCCTCCACCATGCGCGGATAATCTCATTTCTAACTTCTCTGCATACTCATGACTGATACTGTGATTGGGTGTATTCAGATGGTCGGCAGATAGTCCAAACCAAGACTTTCGACTCACGATCAGGAACCCAGTTCCCATATCGATATACTGTTTGCCAGTTCCTAGACCTTGCTCAAGTGTCGTCGAAGCATCATTGCGAAGCATCTGATCCATAAACGTGAGTGCATTGAGATTCACGGATCGACTTGCGAGTCCGACCTGTAGCGCTGGACGAACAAATGTGCGTGGTCCAAGTTGGAATTCATATGCATATTGAAAGGCGACACGAGAAGAGCGTAAAGCGCCAGCTCCCGCCTCCTCGTGGCTGATTAGAACGCCAAGTCCACCATTGTGATCAAAAGTGGGTCGATCGTATGCAATTTGAAATCCTGTGTAAGCTTGTGGTAAACTTGCCCATTGAGCTCTGTATAACGTCACGGCTCTTGCCTGGCCAGTAGCGCCAACATATCCTGGGTTGATCGAAGTCGGAGCTGCATTGTACTGTGTGAAATGCATGTCTTGAGCCTTCACAGAAGATGTGCACCAAGCAAATGCAAACACAGTAATTGCAGCAATGAATGTGCGTTTGGAATCTAAGTGAAGGAAGAATATCATATCCTTTAATACGTATCTAAACGAACAAAGGTTACAATTTCTACGGGCTTATTTTGCCATTAAAGTCACCGTCCCAGCTCTCTGTAATTTCCTACCATCACTTAGAATTGCAACAGCCTTATACGCATATACATCCTGAGGTGTAAGTACCCCATTCACATATCCATCCCATCCAATGTTTACATCAGATGAATAGAAAATCTGTTCACCAAGTTTATTGAAAACGAACAGTTCGTACTCAATGATTCCAGCATGTAGTGGGCGGAATACGTTGTTGTCATAAGCCTGTGGATCATACATACCTCCATTTCCACCACCACTAAGTGGTGTGAAGGCAGTGGGGAAGGTCATTTGCCCGCCTGGTTTTGCGAGTATTGCATCAACCAATGTGAATGTGGTTGCACAGCCCCACTCGTTATCCGCTGTTAATGAAACAGTATATACTCCCTCTCCGGTGTACTCATGTATGGGGTGTTCACTTGTAGATGTTGTTCCGTCTCCGAAAGACCAAACAAATTCAGATGCATCTGCCGATAAATTCATGTGATAAACCGGCTCGCCTGGAGCAAAAACCTCAGTCGGAGAAAGCGTAAATGCGGCTTGTGCTTTTGGATAAACGACGACTGTAGCGTACTGGGTGTCTTCCAAAACGGTACCTTCATATCCATAAACTTCAAGCTTAATATCGTACGTGCCAGGTTGCTCATACGTATGCGAAGGATGTTCCGCAGCATGGGTTGTTCCGTCACCGAAATCCCAACGGTATTCATCTGCATATTGTGAGAAATTTGTAAAATCTATTTTTAATGGTGCACATCCTTCACCACCTCCCAAAAAGCTTATTTCAGGTGTAGGCGGCAAAATCTTGACGTTTTGGGATGCGTTGTCACCGCAATATCCATTGTTTACATCAAGTGCGATGTTGTAGCTTCCCCAGGTCTCAAAAGTGTGACTTCCTGGTTCTGAATCTGTACTGAGAGTCCCATCTCCGAAATTCCACATATTCGAACTTGAACCCCCTGCTAGCGTTGAATTTTCAATCTCTACAGTCGTATTTGGGAATGTTTGAATGATCGGGGTAACAGTGAATCCAGCATGTGGAGCAGCATAAACTTCAATATTTGTACGAACTGTATCGGTACATCCGAATGTTGATGTTACAGCGAGAGAAATCGTGTACGTTGTGTCCTGATCTGCAAAAGGGGTCGTGAATGTATGAGATGGTTCGAACGTATTGCTTTCTATACCATCTCCGAAATTCCAATTGTATACAGAGGCTCCAGAGGTTGAATTTAGGAAAGACACGTCGAAAGGAGAGCACCCTTGTTGAGGGACATCGAACGCTGCTTCTATTTCAGGAAGGACCTCAACTTGAACTTGATCTTGCGCTGAACATCCACTGTTTGTGGTTGCAGTAAGTATCGCAGTGTAGATTACGGGTTCATTTGAAGGGTTGAAATAATTAAAAACGTGTTCTGTAGCGCTCTCATTCGAGATTTCACCTGTGCCGTAATACCACTCGATATTGTCAGCTCCTTGCGATGCATTTGTAAACGTTACCTCCAAAGGGTAACATCCGGTCATATTTGCAATTTCTACATCTGCCACTGGTGTTGCGAGAACTTCTAATTCCACAGATTTACTCCCTGTACAACCATATACGCTCTCTCCATTTAATGTTACAGTGAACGTTGTGTCTGAATACCCAGGTGTTACAAACAGGTGCGTCGGCTGATCGGCAGGAGATTCAGGTGACCCGTCTCCAAAATTCCAAGTAAAACCTGCATTTGAATTTAAACTTTGGTTGACAAATAGGACATTTAAGGGAGAACAAGAAGAAGGAGGAACTAAAAAATCGGCGACGACCTCTGGGTACAGTTCGACAGCAATGACATCAGTATCGATACATCCACCCACACCTTCTACCAAGAGGGTTACTTCCCGAATTTCGGTACTCATCCCCTGATGATTGAAAGTGTATTCATGAGAAGTGCCTCCAAAGCCATTTTCCTCCCCACCATTCCCATAGATCCATGTATGCGTAATGGCTCTTTCACTGTTGTCTGAAAAATTTACCAAAAGGGGCGCACATCCTACTTGAATGTCTGCAGAAAATTGTGCGATAGGTTGTGGATTTACTATGACTTCTGTGCTGTATTCACCCACGCATCCGAAATTAGACTGCCCTTCAACATGTAAAAAATGCGTTTCGACAAACTCTGTGTCGTTTGTATAAAGGTGTGTATTCATGGGTATGCTAGAGTCGGGTGTGCCGTCTCCAAAACTCCAAATAATATCTTGTGCTCCGCCTAGTGAAGGCATTTGGATTGCAAAAGGGGAGCAACCTTCATCCTCTGGTAAAATGAAATCGAATAAGGCCTCTGGGTAAACGGATACACCGACGATCGTAGTGTCATTGCAGCCGTTTTCTGCAATAGCAATAAGCATTACAGGAAAGGTCTCAAGAAACCCCGTTGTATTTTCGAACGTATGTAACGGTGCATCCTCTATACTCGTGACACCGTCAGTGAAGTCCCAGGCATATGACATTGAATTCGAAGAGTTGTTTGTAAATACAGCCTCCATAGGTGCACACGAAGGGGCAGATACCGAGAAGGATGCTTGTGCACCAGGCAGTGTAGCGACTTGGATCGTGTCGCGTGCAACACATCCGAATGGACTGGTTGCTTGTGCGATTGCAATAAACGTTGTCCCCGAAAGATCTTGGCTCAGGTATGTGTGAGAAATGACAGATTCATCTGACCCCAAACCATCTCCGAATGTCCACACCACATTTGCCTCCACTGTACTCGATGCCTCAAAGTTGACGATCAAGGGAGTACAGCCATAGATCACATCAGAGGAGGCTGTAATAGCGGGTGCAGGTTCTATCTCAATATTCGTGTTAATGACATTGTTGCAATGTTCGGATGAGATTTCAAGACTCACATTAAATTCGCCAGGTGAATTGTAGAGGTGTATTGGGTGTTGGTCTACCGATTGGTTTCCATCACCGAAAGACCAATCCCAAGCTAGAATGGGGTCTCCACCTGCCGCCAAAGAAAGGTTGGTAAAGGTTGTTGTATCACCTTCACAAACCACTCCGTGAATGAAGTCGGCAGAAGGGCTTTCAAATACTACTGGAGTCACATTTGCTGCCCGAACACATCCGTTTGCACCCGTGACTTCAAGTCCCACAACATAGGAACCTGGCGTATCGAAAAAGAGTTCCGGGGTGCTTGTTCCGTTGTGCGTTCCAGGGGCGACATTAAAAGTCCAGTCATAATTGACACCCTCGCCACTGATCTCTTCTGCTGTGGTAGAAAATGAATCGCATCCTTCTGTTTGGGACAATTCAATGATCACTTGAGGAGAAGGTTTAACCTGGATTTCAAACCGCGCTGTATCTTGACAGGACAATGCCTGTCCTGCAAGAGCGACGACTCCCAAGACGGTGTAATTGTCGGGGTCATTAAAAGTCCATGTCAATGATGGTGACCCTCCAGAATACCACTGGCCGTCACCGTTATTGAAATTCCAGGAAAACGCAGTCGCTTCATTTTCATCTTGTAAAAAGGTTGCTGGAAGACCTTCACAAACTTGGTTTGGTCCTGTAAGATTTGTAGAAAGCGGAGCTCTTACGATGAGTTCTATTTGAGCAGAGTCAATGCCGCAATAACTGGAATCGTATAGCATGACATAGTACGTTCCTATTCCTGGGAGATCGAGTTCGAAGGGCGCTGATGAAGTCCAAGGCCTCCAGTCGATGATGTCATCCACACCATTGTTGTCGAGGTCTCCGAAATTCCATTTCTCAAACCTCTGATTAATGTTGCCATTCGCTGTGCAATTCTTCTCTGTGTTATTTGATAAAAGAACAGTCGTGTCGGGGTAACAAAGCTGCGTTGAAGAAGCCCCGATCGCAGCATTGTCCAAATCCCAAATGTTGATGTAGTCAATCGTAACGCTTGCTCCTGTCCCGAACTCGTGATTTCTGCAAGCGTTCGTCGCCGACAGCGTAACTTCTCGATTGCACCCCGTGGATCCTGCTGAGTAGTTGTGAGGAACAAATCCTCCTGCATTTGTTGCGTCAAAACTCTCTGTGACTCCGTCGTCAAATTCCCATGTAAATGTGGTTGTCGCGCTTACGTTTTCAGAGTTATTTAAAAAGTACAATGTCGCGGGAGCACAAGCATCAGTTACCAAATAACCATCAGGACCTTCAGGAGAGAAATTTGGGATTACCGATTCCTCTTTGATGAACTCTCCAGTCAAGACACATCCATCGGCACTTGTAAATGTCAAGGTATAGACCTGCCAAACATCAGGATAGGTATGTGTAATCGAATTTCCTATGGTCCAAAGCCCTAGGTTTTCATCAGATGTACCATCTCCCCAGTTGACAGTTACATCACTCCATTCGGTCGAAGTTTGTATGAAAAGATCATAATCTCCAGGATTGCAGCTATACCAAGTCGGGGCAGAAGATGCAACACCGTCGGCATCTAAAAGATCGTGGCATTGAGCGTTAGCGCTTGTTCCTACTAGGGTTAGGAGGAGTAAGGTGGTCGCAATGCTGAGGAGTTTTTGACAATACATAGTAATTCTTACGATTTTACCTGCTGTAGGTTACGTTTTGAAGAGGTTTTCTAACCTATAAAATTACTAGTGCGGATCGAGGAAATTTGGGTTTTGAATAAATGTTGTGTCGGTCAGAGCGTGTAAAAAAGCGATTATTGCTTCTTTCTGCTGTGGAGCAAGCTCTAAACCCCCAGTTGTGTACTTCATAAAAGGATCTATCGTTGATGAACTGACCCCTCCGCTATTGTAGTGTTCAATCACATCTTCAAGAGATGTAAAACGACCATCGTGCATATATGGAGCACTTACAGCAACATTGCGCAATGTGGGTGTTTTAAAAAGGCCGGAATCCAAAACAAATCCGGTAACGTTTACTCTGCCAGGGTCATTTTCAAATGATGGGTCTAGACCATTGTTGTGAAACAAATAGTCAGAAAACTGTAGCCCAGCTTCTCCATGACAATGGAAACAATCTGCCCCAAACTCTCCACCTTGATTGACCTCGGGGTCTCCTCCTTCTTTAAGGAATAATTGGTATCCGAGATATTCTTCGTCAGTGAGGTTTGTTTCTCCTCTTCGCCATTTGTCGAATTTGCTGTCCGCACTAATCATCGTTCGAACAAACTGAGCGATTGATTTCACGGCTAAATCTTCAGTGATGATTTCACTTCCAAATGCATTAAAGAACAATTGTGGGTAGTCTAGGTCTCCAAAATCTTCCGTCATCAATCGTTCCACAACGACTTCCCATGAAACATTCATTTCTAGGGGGTGCTCAACGGGTTCACGTATTTGGTCTTCAAGAGTCAAGGCTCTTCCATCCCAAAAGAAAGACGATGACCATCCCAAATTGCAAATCACACTGGCATTTCTGTCGCCGAGCGTTCCATTCACTCCAGAACTGAATTGATTTGGGTCTGAGAAACTGGAAGAAGGAGCATGGCAACTGCCACACGAAATAGAGCGGTCTAGGGAGAGAGCCGGTTCCCAAAAAAGGAGGCGTCCCAATTGTATTCCTTCTTCAGTCATGGGATTGTCTGCGGGGATATCCATGGGTGGGAAGAAAGGAGGTATTTCAATCGTATAAGCGGTTGCTTCCCACGTCTTTTCGCCACAGTCACAACCGGAAACGATTGCGGAGAACACAAAAGCACTTGTAATTAAATATCTTGATACTGTTTTGTGAGTCATGACAAAAAGGACCTTCTATTTGAGGGTCCAGGATACAGAGAAGTTATCTACAAATTGGATCGCCTTTGGAACTGGCCCCATGGAGTGACCCACCTCACTTAGGTCGAGGTTGTCTTCTATCGAAGTCCCTTCAAAGGCTTTGCGTAAATCCAGATCAAGCACAAACTCAATCGTTTCATCTTGATTGAGAACGATGCTTTCGTCTAAATCCAATGTGATGGTCCTGTAAAGCGCGTTTGATGCAGGATGAAAGATATAGGGAGTCTCAATCACTCCTCCTTCGCTTTCCGCCAATTTTCCTTCGCATTTCACAAAGAAATAACTGTCCATCATATCCCATGTCATCCCGGCCGCCCCTGACACACTTAGTGGATCATCGCTGGGAAGTGAAGTATTTAAAGACATTGAGTTCATTTCAGATGGCACACCTACATCAAACCTTAAAGCATTGAATTCATTGCAGCCTCTGAGCGATTTTTTACTGAATTCTCCATTCGCTGTCGCCGAATTTGTGATGAAATCCAAACGAGATATTGATTCAGAATTAATCCATTCACCCGACAAATTCCGAAGTGAAATATTGCTTACATAGCAAGAAAGTTTCTCTGGGCGAACGTCATGTCCCATATGATCGGTGACTGTATCTCCAATAGACATTGTTTCACCCGACCAAGACAATTCAGTATTTAGGACGACTTTACCGGGTTCGTTTTCCTTGTTACAACTTGTGATAAAGGTCATTGTCATTGCGGCGAGACACACAAGAAGGAAGTTGTTTTTCATCTTTACTTTGTTGGGTTCTGTACTCAATGACGACAAATCTCGTAAAATGTTGCATGAAACCCGATGATTTTGCTCATAATTTGTTGTAATATTTGAAGCGCGATGACTAGCCTAACAAATAATTTCGAAGTTGTAAGAGCCTCAGCTGGATCTGGAAAGACATATAGATTGGTCCTGAGGTATCTTGAATGTGCTCTGAAGAGTGATGTGGCAGGTGCATTCAAAAGCATTTTGGCACTCACCTTCACGAACAAAGCTGCTGCTGAAATGAAGGGCAGAATACTCGAGGATTTAGAAAAACTTTCTGCTGGAAAAGGCGATAAAAAAGCCCATTTGCTTGAGCATCTCCAGATTTCAGAAGAAAGACTTGTAAAAAGATCGGCCCATCTTCACAAAGAGATGCTTCACAGGTACAGCGATATCGCGGTCATGACGATCGACAGTTTCGTGAATCGACTGGTCAGAAGTTTTGCAAGGGATTTGGCCTTAGATCAAGATTTCAGAATAGAACTCGACTCTGATAAGATTATTGATGATGCGGTGTCTCAGCTTCTAGATAAAGTAGGCATCAAAGGCAATGAGTCCTTGTCTCATCTTTTAGAAGGTTTTTCAGATCAACAAGTAGAAGAGGATAAGGATGCCAGAGTGCGTAACCCTTTGAAAGATTTGGGTAAAGCGGTTGTCAAAGAAAACATGCGCGAAGTAATCGCGGCATTTGAAGAAATTTCGCCCGAAGATTTTAAAGACATAAGTATCTCTCTAAGGGGCGCAACTTCTAGCTCTGAAACACACTTAAAAGAAGTCGTTCAAGTAGCCAACGATGCCATTGTTGAACTCGAGATGGTAGATTCGGACTTTGCGTATGGTGATGTCCCCAGAAATCTTAAAAAACTCACCAAAGGCAGAGTGAAGATCTTGTCAAGTAGGATACGAAATCACCTCACGGAACCTGAGTCAATGCTCAAGAAAAAGGCGTCAGACGAGTTGATTTTGAAGGCGCAACGTCTGGGCCCATTCCTCATTCACGTGCACGATGCGGCGATAAAAATGCTCCCTGAAACACAGGAGGGAAAGACGTATTTGTTGGCAAAGAGTTTGTTGAAACGCCTCGATTTAATGGGCACACTTTCTGAACTCCACAAGGAGATAGAGAAAGTCCAAACCGACAACAATGTTCGCACATTCGGAGCGATGCACAGGATGATCTCAAAAATTGTACGAGAAAATCCGACGCCATTTATATATGAAAGATTGGGAAGCCGATACGCTCATATTTTTATGGACGAGTTTCAAGATACATCGATCACTCAATGGCATAACATTGTCGTTTTATACGATCACGCGTTGGCTCGGGATCAAAAGAATTTGGTCGTAGGAGATGGCAAACAAGCCATCTATAGATGGAGGAACGGGGACTATAAACAGCTGATGGATTTGCCTGCCTTGCAAGGTGAAAATTTAGGGATTGCTTTGTCAGAAGCAGAGAAGACCTTAAAGGATCATTGTTTCACCGATAGTCTAGATGACAATTGGAGGACGGGGAGTGAAATCGTTGAATGGAATAACAAATTGTTTGGCGAGTTGCGGAATCATCTTCCTCCCGAACTCACGAAGGTGTACGACGGACTTTCACAAACGCCTAAGATGAAATTTCCAGGGGGGGTGCATTTGGAACTTGTGTGTGGCGTCAAAGTTGAGGAAAGACGAAACAGTCATTGCGAAGTGATTGTCAATAGAATTAGGGCGTATGAAGCTCAGGGATTCGATTTGGGAGATATGACAATTCTTGTGCGGACGAATCGAGAGGGTGCACATCTCGCTCAAGAACTTCTTAAATCAGGAATTAAACCCATGACAGAGGAGTCTCTTCAATTAGGTAGACATCCTGGCCCTATTGCCGTTGCAGCTTTAATTCGTTGGATTTTAAGACCAGATGATTATCGAAATGGAGTTGCCGTGTTGCAATGTATGGCTGCGCTTAATGGAATTGATGAGGTGTATTATTTAAATAAATATGTTCATGTCACCTCCAAGCCTTCGAAGACTCCAGGGAAGAGGAACTATTCGAAGGGCAAACTTGATACGGCGGGGATGCTTAAAGAACTTTTCCCAGAATTAAAAGCCGTTGAAAGGTCTTCCGACCCCGTGGCGACCTTCGTGGGTCACGTCTGTGAAACGATGGGGATTACAGAAAACTATCCTGCTTATGCAGAAGGTATTATTGAATTGGCGCATGAAATAGGGCGATCAGATGAGAGCGGTCTTCATGGATTCTTGAGGTTTTGGGATGGGAAAGGACACGCAAAAAGCGTGGTTACCATAGCCTCGAAAGATGCTGTTCAGATCATGACTGTGCACAAGGCAAAGGGTTTGGCCTTTAAGGTTGTCATTGCACTGATTACGGTGAAGAATTTCACAAAATTCAAAGGGGTAATTCCAGTCAAACTAGATGAGACATCAGGAATGCCTATAAAAGCAGCGATGCTAGAGAATTACGATATGTTGGATACAACTGTTGACAGTCAACGCGTTGCTGAAGTGAATCGGGTGAAATTGGACCTTACAAATGGAGTGTATGTCGCCTTTACTAGGCCCGTCGAAAGATTAGAAATCGTTTTAGAACTTGAGAAGGAAGATTTTAATCGAAATGAAGTAAAAACAGTGGGTGAATTAATCGTTAAATCACTTGAGATACAGAACGGCCCCCTTTCTAGTGGAGACTTAACACCAGTGCCAGGAATAGCTTTGACAACGGAAGAATCCATAGATCGTTCGACAAACATCCCCTTGGAAAATTTATTTACGGGGGAATCAGCAAATCATCTTGTTACGGACAATCACATTGAAGATCATTCAACATTTCATGATGGGCTTACTCCCGCTGAATTGGGAACGGTTTTGCACAAAGTTTTGGAACAACTGAACAGCGAAGACGATTGGCCGGCAGTAAAAAAATCATTGAGTACTGGAGTGGGAATCGGAGAGAAAGATCGATTGATCATCGAGAAACGCGTGGAAAACATCTTGAATCTAGATCGCGCCAAGGTGTTCTTTGCGCCAGGACTTCATGTTGAATCCGAATGTGATTTTGTAGACATAGATGGTGGAATTTCTAGACCCGACAGAATCGTTAGAATAGATGAGGTCTGGCATATTGTAGATTATAAATCTACAGAATCCGGCAAAAACAAACACATGAAACAAGTAGAAGGGTATGTCGAGACACTTCAAGCAATAGAGGGTGATCGCGTAAAAGGATGGCTCCTTTACACAGATCCGCTTCAACTGGTTTCAGTGAAATAAAGCGTATATTCACATCTTCAATATTGAATGTATGGCACCTTTTTTTCGACACACGATTTCTATATTAATTGCGATTGTACTGCAGGTTGCAATTGGTGATTCCCCTACTTTGGCTCAAACCTCCACACAGCCTCCTGCGAAAATTAAAATGCAAAAAGGGTTGCCAATCCCTTTAAATCCAGATGTTATTCAGGCCAGAGTGAAAGCTCAGGCATGTGCTCCAGCAACCGCTCTTCGTGATCTCGAGTGGAACAACGTCCGAGCACTTATTGAAAATGGTGGAACTTTATGGTATGACAGAGCCATTGACAAGGGCGCTCACTTCGTGCCCAAAGATGAGGGTGTTTCAGTTGTGTATGGAGGCGCACTTTGGCTCGGGGGTATTTCTCCTGACCAACAACTCAAGCTTGCTGCAGTGAAATACAGAAATTCAGGAAATGATTTTTGGCCCGGCCCCCTCACAAATACAGGTGAAGCAGAAGTGGATGAATCAACATGCCAACAATACGATCATTTTTCCATTAGCTACAGAGCTGACGCAATGCGTCACAGACAGTATTTCGATGCGGTAGCTGATGAGTCGGTAGAAACGGCGTTCCCAGATGGATATACGATTCCGGCTTATTTTTTTGAGTATCCAGCGAATGGAAATGTTGGGCTCGGTCAGGATTTCTACCTTAGCCCATTCTTGGATTATAATGGAAATGGATTGTATGACCCAGAAGCGGGTGACTATCCATGGTATGATTTTCTTCAGCAGATTGATTGCAGCGAGCGTAGGCGTGAGGATGTAGTCCCTCTTTACGGAGACCAAACCTACTATTGGATTTTCAACGACAAAGGAAATATTCACTCGGAATCTCAAGGCGAACCTATCGGAATGGAAATTCGCGCTCAGGCATTTGTTTTCTCCACGAACGATGAGGTGAATAACATGACATTCTACAATTACGTTCTCATTAATCAAGGCACTCAAACACTTACGGAAACGTATTTTGCGCAATGGGTAGATTCTGATTTGGGCGGTCACGTGGATGATTATGTGGGATGTGATGTAAATCGTGGATTGGGATATTCATACAACGGAGATCAGTTTGATGAGGCAACTTCTTACTCAATCGGATACGGTCTTTACCCTCCTGCGATGGGCGTTGATTTTTTTGAGGGACCCTATCAAGATGCCGACGGAGTTGACAATCCTCTCACGGAAGTATTTACAGATGCGATTGATTCTTTAGGTATCCCATATGAAGGAATTGGGATTGGATATGGTGACGGGGTCATCGACAATGAACGTTATGGAATGCGTAAGTTCTTGTACTACAATTGGAATTATGGTGTGAATGGACAGCCCACGACTTCGATGCATTATTACAACTACATGCGTGGTTTTTGGAAGAATGGACAAAGAATGGCATATGGTGGGGATGGGATCAACCCTTCCACAGGTGCCAATCTTGAAATCCCAGCAGACTATATGTTTCCTGGAGATACAGATCCATATAGCTGGGGCACGATGGGTGTCAATGTTGAAGATTGGTCTGAGTACGAAACGGGCAACCCGTCAGGAGACAGGCTTTTTCTTCAATCAGCAGGACCGTTTACACTTGAGCCAGGTGATTACAACAACATCACAGTAGGGATGTTGTATGCTCGCTCTTCAGGTGGTGAGCCCTTTGAAAGTGTGAAACTTCTTCGCCTTGCGGATGACAAAGCGCAATCTCTTTTCGACAATTGTTTTGAAATCGTAAGTGGTCCGGATGCGCCAGACGTTGCCGTTCAAGAGCTTGAAAATGAGCTCATTCTTTATCTCACAAATGAGAATCCCATTTCAAACAATTTCCGCGAGGACTACGTAGCGATCGACCCATCTATCCCGAAAGAACTTGAAGACGGAACAGCGCTTAATGAATTGGACAGGTCTTATGTTTTTGAGGGCTACCAAATTTATCAATTGTCTGACGGCGCAGTCTCTCCTTCTGATCTTGGAAACATTGAAAAAGCGCGTTTGGTTTTCCAATGCGATCTTGCAAACGAGATCGACAACGTGATCAATTATGCTTTCAACGAAGAAATGGATGCATCTGTTCCAACTCTGATGTCACAAGGTGAAAACGAAGGCATTCAGCACAGTTTCAGAGTGACAAAAGATGCGTTTGCGCAAGGAAGCAACATCCTGATCAATCACCGTACGTATTACTTCATGGCGCTCGCTTATGGATTTAACAATTACAGGGACTTTAATCCGGAGACTGGAACAGGCCAAGACGTTCAGTACAAGGCTTCTCGTAAAGGCGCCGTAGGTTCTATTAGAATGTACTCGGGTACGCCGCACCTTCCTTCCCCTGAGTC
>Ga0307984_1000126_pt1 | contig 30822 bp, 32 predicted proteins | sample EllFjometageno78_FD_203169 | JGI IMG/M metagenome (GOLD analysis project Ga0307984, IMG submission 203169) | Marine microbial communities from Ellis Fjord, Antarctic Ocean - #78 | ecosystem: Environmental > Aquatic > Marine > Unclassified | place: Southern Ocean | collected 2014-10-09
ATAGAGGTAAATGTGGTTTGAGTTGTATTTGGTAGATAGGAAAAATTTATTATATTTGCATAAACTTTTAGATTAAGTATAATTAGTAGAGTTTGTAGATTAGTGAAGTATATAATGGGTTGAATAATGAGTAATTATTTTTAAGAAAAACCCAAAAACAATGTAAAGTAAAAAAATATATTAATTCAATGAAAAAAAAGAAAGGAAACAAACAAGAGAAAAAGGTTAACAAAAAGGTTAACAAAAAAGTAATTAAAGGGGTTAGTAAGAAGATTAATAAGGCGGCTAATAAGAAGGTCATTAAGGAGGTTAAAGCAAAGAAAGGAGTAAGTAGTGGTAAAGCCTTAAATAAACCACTTAAAGTGCCTAAAAAAAGCCCTATCACTAAAATAACGACCAAGCAAAAGGCTAAAAAGATATTATCTAAGGAAACTTGGAAAAAAACGAGAGATAATAAAGGAAATTTACAAAAGGGTCGTAAGAAGTCACTAAAACTAAAAGTAAAGGGAGATAAGAACCGTTATCAAGCTATTGTTAAGACTATAAGTGATTATAATAAGAAGGCAGGAACACCATTAAAGAGAAAGGATTTATATAAAGAATATAGGAGGGTCAGAGATACATATTCAAATATACCATTATCAGTATTAATTCCACAATTTAATAGAATAGTTATACAAAAGAAGGCAACAAGACAATTTCCACCATCACTAACATTAGGAATGCCTTGGTATCAGTTTGAGGATGAGATGACCGCAGGTTTTGCACAGAGTTACTTTAGATTAAATGATGAAATAGTATTAGACTTAGGAATAGTTAATCCCTCAATACCTAATATGAGGTTTCCTTATTCTAAAATAATAGGAAATTATAAAAAATTATATAATAACATATCATTTAGACAGGCGGTAAAAATGAAGTCCACTTATTATGAGTTTGAATATGACTCAGCGAGTAGTAATGTGAAAAAAGGAATATATGTATTTGTATTAAGGGGAGTATCTTCAGGGACAGGTGTTACACAAACACCAATTCAACCAATAGTAAAAACACCACAACAACAAGCACCAACCCTCCCGGGACCAATAGGCGACTTATTAGGTTTTAATGAGAAAGGAGAATACATAAAACAAATAACTTCCTTGAGGGATGTGCAGAGCAGTATAGCCTCAGCGTTAAAACAAAAACAATTAACATATATTCAATATAGAATTGAGATGGATAACATTGATGAGGAGATAGAAGAACTTCAAAATAAAATAAAAAATATATAAAAAAGAAAAAAACAATCCAATGAGATATTGTATTAAAAAAAGATTTAAAATGGTTCTTGGTTATGTGGAATCAGGAATATCTATTACTAAATCAATTCAGATTGTTTTTGGAGCCAATGGCAAGACATTAGCGTATTTGCGATTTAACACTCAGCAGAAACTTGCCTTGAAGAAAACCAAATTAACATTTATGATTACTCAAGACCATAAAGAAATATCAGAATACTTTACAGGAACTAAATATGAATTAAATTTTTAATATATAAAACAACTGTATATATTTAATTACATATAAATACAATGAATCACAATGCATATATAAAAATTATAAAAAAGTTTAATGAATTTTGTGACTCTATGGAAGTAAAAAAAAATACACCAAAAGAAAAACATAAAAAAACTATAACGGAATTATATAAAAAAAAATACACCAAAAGAAAAACATAAAAAAACTATAACGGAATTATATAAAAAAAAATAAAGTACAAGAAAAAAAATAATAAAACAAATGAAAAATATAAAATATATATAATGAAAATATATAAAAAAGACAAATTTATAATAGCGTTGTATATAATATTTTTAATTATTCCTTTTGGGTTTTGGTTATTGTTTTTTATATTTTTTATTTCAAAGTATGTTTTAAAAAAACCCCTAAAAAGAGAAACCCGACTACTAACCTATGTTTCTAAATATATAGATTCATATATAAAAAAAATATTAAAATGAAAATACACACCCCTATTTCATATGGCGAGTTAATAGATAAAATAACCATATTAGAATTAAAGAAAAATAACATAAAGGACTTACTGAAATTAAATGATATTAATAAGGAGTTGGATGATTTGTTGTATATATATAATAATAAAATATCATCTATTAATACTCTTGTTCCACATAAGGAAAAGCTATATAAAATAAATAAAAAACTGTGGGGGATTGAAGATGATATAAGGGACAAGGAAAGGAAAAAGGAATTTGATAACGAATTTATACAATTAGCACGAAGCGTTTATATAACAAACGATGAAAGAATGAGTGTTAAGCACATTATAAATGAACTTATGGGTTCTAATATAAAAGAACACAAATCATACAAGCCGTATATTTAAAATAACATATTGGTTTTTTATTTTTTACACTATTTATAGGGTGTAAAAATATTTTTTAAAATAAAAGGTAATATTTTTAAAAATAATTATATATTTGCTTTAAATAAAAACAAATACATACATAAAGAAATGGCAAGAATATTTAGGGTATATGATGGGGATGTTAAGCAGGTTGCGGAAACAGTTTCGCCTGAAAACGGAAAGACATTTAAGTTAAAAGAGTTATATAGTCATACAAAATCATCAATAGTAGAGTTTATATATTTTGATGACTTTATAATGGTTATAGATGAGGAGGGAAAATTAAACAATAAACCCATTAATGACATTGCCACCTACCACTTTAGAAAACATACAAAACAACACGATATAATTGTGGGGGATGTATTAATATGTGATAGAGAAGAAATAGCGTAATGCCTATATTTATTTATATATATAATAATATAGAAAAAAAAGGAACTACCCTGATAACTATAAAAAATATATATAAATAAAACATAATGGAATTATATAAAGAAATATATAAATAAAAAACATATAAAAAATAATTATATAAAAATAATTATATAAATAATTATATAAAAAAAATATATGACAACAGTACGAGGTGGTTATTTAAATAAGTTTTCCTATGATATGGTTAAGCTACAAAACAATAAATTAGATTTTCAAGTTGTTAGTAGTGGTTTGACAAGAAAAATATTATTTACCAAAAAAGATGAAATTCAAAATAAGAGATTATATTTTGGACATAAAAAAGGAGATATATTGCCCGGTGTACATATGGTAAATGCGGTTAGGAGAAATATTGATGCGTATATTGAAAGCGGTAAAGAAATACCGAAAATTGAGTTTAGACCAAAACTTGTTTTATATAATTTTTCTCAAATACAAATTGCAGTTGATAAAGACCCTCGTGAACTAACTAATGCTATTGATATAAATGCTTGTTATTTTAAAACCGCATACAATCTTGGTTTTATAAGCGAAAACTTATATAGAAAGGGTTGGGAGAAAAGAAAGGTGAATAAGTTGGGGTTATTAGCGAGTATTGGAAGTTTAAATAAACACGAAACGATTGAAACTTATAGAAATGGAAAACTAAAAAGCACAGAAACTAATTGGGAATATAAAAATAAATATAGCCCCTTCTATTGGGCAATAATAAATTATGTTGCTGAAGTTATGATGGAGATTGCCCACGCATTAGGAGAAGATTTTTATATGTGGCTTACCGACTGTGTGTATGTAAATAGAGAGAAAAAAAAGATAGTTACCGATATATTGGATAGGCACGGGTATGACTATAAAAGTTTTTATATAGAATTCACCGATTTAAGGGCGAGGCAGTTAGAATGGTACGATTTTAAAGCAAACGACTTGAAATACATAAATCACAACATATTATTGAACTACACTAAAAACTACACCCCATTTTTAGAAAACTCAACAGATAAGTATGGTTTTAAAAAATAACTAATTATGTGTAAACGCAGACCTTTTGATAAAACCAACGGAATACATAAGGCTTACAAGAAGGCTGAAGAAAAAAAAGCTAAAAAAAGAAATAAAATATTATATAAAAAAAATATAAAAAGTGAAAACATAACAAATTGTTTTCCTGAAGGAGATGAAATGGATGAATTAGTAAGGTGTTTTGTTGAAGAATTTAAATTAAAATTACAGAAGGATGAAACCACTATTAGTTCTGATGATTTTTTAAGTTTTAAATATAAAGGAAAAATAAAATAAAAGTATAGACCCTATAAATAACCATTAAAAAAAATAAAATGATAAAAGGATTTGAAGAACAAACACACGAACTAACGGAATACGAAATAAATAACATTGTCCCTATACTCGTAGAGGGTCTTAATAAAAGAGTTGGGAAGGATAGGGCTATAACTAATCCTGTTATATGTAAGCACCTTACAGGCTTCTATTCTATTAAAAAAATAAACGAACCAAGAGTTCGTAAATGTATTCACTTCATTAGGCAAAGAAATCTTGTTCCCCGACTTATAGCTACATCTAAAGGTTATTGGGTAGCAACATCATTGCAGGAATTATTGGATTGGCAAACCACTTTAAAAGGAAGGATAAACGCTATGGCTAAAACTTATGAATATGCAACTCTACAAATAGAAAATTGGACTGGTCCGGAGGGAGAAAATCAAAAAACACTTTTTTAAGAAACGGCAGCAAATACTATTATTAACAACTAAAAAATACTAATGATGAAAGAATTTACATTGTACGAAACATTTAAGATGTACGGAGCATCTAATAGGTTGCTGAATATATTAAGGGTTTCAGAGTTAGAGTGGAATGATGATAAGTATTATAGGTCAGAAAACACATTTTTAAAATTTAGAAATGCAGGTCGCACCTCTTCTGATGAATTCAAAAAAATATTAAGGAAAATAGATGAGAATAAAGAGGGGTCATCACACAGGGAATATCTAACTCCATTAAAAAAGTTTAATAGTGGGAGCCCCATATTTATATGTAACTGTTGTCGTTGTACTCTTGAGGATAAAGCAGATATATTTTGTGAAGAATGTTCTATTTTTATGGAGAGTTATACTCTTTGTTCTGAACAAATTAAAATTAGCGAAAGGAAATTAAAAAATTATGCTAACCAACAAGTAATTGAGGAGTTGCACGAATTAGATGTTTTATTAAGTAAAGACAGGAGAGTAGATAAGAATAGTTTTGGAGCAATAACCAAGAGAATTGAAGAAAGAATTAAAAGACTAACAAAGTACCCTCTAACAATAAATAGGGAAATAGAAAATTTAAAAAGAAATAAAAAATTTAAAAAAACCAAGAGAAGGTAAATAATATAAAAAATTGGGAGGAATGGAAAAAACATACAGAGCAATAAGGCACGACATAGTTAGAAAAAAACAATCAGAAAATTCTGCTGAAGTTCATCATCCTAACCAAAAAATAAATCAAATATATAGTTTTTTAAAATATAATAAAAAATATAAAATATTAGAATTGTTTTGTGGAAGAGGTAATTTAACTGAACATTATGAAAATTTTGGAAAAACAGATTGCTACGATAAAAAATATAAAAAAACAGGAGATAGTTTCGTGGAGTTTCACAGACTAATTGCGGAGAAAAAAATATATAATATCATTGATTTAGACCCATATGGTTTTCCTAATAGGTTTTTCCCTGATATTTTCCTGCTAATAGAAGATGGGTATATGTTTGTTACTATGCCAAAACCATATGTAAACATATTAAATGGAATAACAAGAACCCATCTAATATCATATTATGGAGAACATAATCCGAGTATAGATATAATTTTAAAGCAGTTTGTTATGTGGGGGTTGTGTCATTGGAGAAAGGTTGAAGTTTGTGATGTATTAGATTGTAAAAGTATATGGAGAATAGTTCTTAAAGTAGAGAAGGTAAAGTCCACAGAATATACCGGGGTAAAAAACAGGGCAGAAATTAAATATAATATAAAACCCAAAAACCAATTAAAATTAAATTTATGAAAATAGAAATTGACATACCAAAAAAAATAATGAATGATATGATTGTAGAACAGGAAATTATAAACTCATCTTGTTTTGTTAAGGAAGATGAAGTGTTGGATGACATATCAAGGGAATTCCTAACTGCAATTTTAACTGAATATAAAATGCAAGAGTTCCTCTGCTTACCTTTTAATAACATTTCCATAAAAATATCTAAAAAAAATGACTAAACATATTAATCCAAAAAAACGATATAGAATAAAAACAAAGAGCAGTTTTTTCAAAGATAAGTATGGGGTTGAATCACCTATTATTACTGAACTTACGAGAGATATAGATGTTTTTGGGGACAAATGGATAAACAGACAGTATGTTCCGGCAGTTTTAACATTTATGCTGAGGCAGATTAATGATAATATATATAATGCGAATGGAGTCGCTTATTATGGGAAAATAAAGGTTCCTGACAGACTCTTTAGTCTTGGGGAATTGGTATTTTTTGAAGAATTAGAGCCCATTATAGAGTCTATATAATCTTATTTTTAAAAATAAATGTTATATTTGTAAACTTAAAAAAAAACTATATGATAACTAAAGAATTTGAATTAAAACCCGACCTATTTATTAATGCCGATAATTACTTAGCATTTATTAAAATGTATGAAAAGGCGGTAAAAAGAAAAAGCAGAAGATTTCCTTTTAGAAATAAAGAAGGAAAACTATACTCTATTGAAACTGAGTATGTAACTTTTGCACTAAAACACATCAAGGAGTCTGACCCCGATAAATTAGATGAAAAGTCGGCAGAATATAAAATACTTGAACAAAAACTAACAAAAGAAGAGTTAGAAAAAGAAGAGTTTGAAAGAGAGCAGATGAAAATGATAGAATCTGAAGATGATAATGAGGATAATGGGGAAGATATTTTCACATTTAATTCTAAGGACAATGTTAAATTAAAATAATAATATGGAAACTAAACTAAAGAAGTTACTTAAAAGAAGGAGGCTGACTCAAAAGAAGTTGTATGATAATATAGCTAAAAGGTATGAAACCCCAATTGGTCAATATGCATTAAGTGAGATTGTAAGTGGTAAAAAATTAAACTATCATATAAATACATTAGTAAAAATATGTAATGTTTTGAATGTTAAACCCCAATCAATAGTAGAGTCAGATGAATTAGAAAAACAATTAATTAAATATGATATAGACCATAATCATATTACTCGTAAGGATGAGGATTGCGAATAAACCCACATTTAACACACCAAGCCTTGAATAAAAAATTCATACAACATCTTGTTTCTAAACCAAACACATATTTATTAGTGTGGGGTTATATATATTCTCGCTTAGATGAAGAGAATAAAGGGACAATATATATATATGAAATGGCATCAAAATATAATGTTCCAAAATCAACTTTAAAGAGGATTGTGGATTATGGTGTGTCGGTTAGTGGTTTTAAAATGGATTATAAGTGGGTTTCTAACACATTGCATATAAGCGTTTTAGATAGTAAGAGTGAACCCAAGGTGGTTTCTAAGCGGACTAAAAGTGAACCCAATTTGGTCTTAAAAAGAGCAAAGCCTAAAGCAAATACATTGTATTCTAAGATGATTGAGGAGTATGATAATTTTTGCCACGAATACACGGGAGTGGGTAGTAAAATAGATGGAATGCAGGGAAAATCAATGAAATCAATAATTTCTTTTCTTGAAAAACAATGTAAGCGAAAAAATAAAGATTTAAGTAAAGAAGATTTAAGTAAAGAAGATTTGGAGGGTAATGTCCTGTTGAGTTGGAAATACATATTGGCTAATTGGGAAAAATTAGATGACTACAATCGGAATAGGATAAAATTATCAGAAATAAATTCAAGTCTTTCTAACATACTTATGAAAATAAAAGAACAACCTATTAATAAAAAACAAAAACAGAGATATGAACAAATTAATCAAGCGGTCAAAGGGGCTACAAGCACAGATTATTCAGGATTGGGCACCGGAAAATAAACAAATAATAATTGCTCATTATGAAAGAAAAATTGCAACATTCTTTGATGCAGAAGATAAGAACGAGCAATTCCAAAATCTACACACACTTATGGTAAAGTGGGCGGTACTTACCGGGGTAAGACCTCTCCCATTAAAAGATGAAACCAAATTATTTGTAGAGTATATATCTGAGCATTTTTATCGTTTATCTATAATGGAGATAGATAATGCTTTTAAACTTGCTACATCGGGTAGTTTGGATATTGATGCCGAACACTACCAATCTTTTAGTGTAATTTACATATCCAAAATAATAAATTCATACAAAAGATACATTGGAAAATACATACTTGATTATCAAAATCAATTGGATGAGCAAGAAACAAGGGTTGATAGCCCTTCTGAAGATGAAAAATTAAAACTGTTAATAGAAAGTATATTAGAAAATTTTGAAAACTTTAAAAAAGACCCCTCATATAATCATTTCGGATATATATCATATGATTTCCTTAAAAACTTAGGACTAATTGAAATCTCACCTGAAGAAAAGGAAATAATATTAGTAGAAGCGAGAAAATTAGCTATTGAGCAATTAAACGAAATAAAGAGGTCTAAATTTAATGAGGGGCAACAGGTGGAAAAAGAAACTATTAGGTTGCAGATTATAGAAGTGTGCAATGATAAAAGCGGGGGTCAGGAATTAGTCATAAGAATATGTAAAAACTTAGGTTTGTCGCATTATTTTGAATATATTTTAAAAAATAATTTATCTTTGGGTGGTGAAATCGCAAAATCTATAAAAAATGGTTAAAAAAGAAATAAGTTTAAGTTTAGATAAAAACATTCTTTTCAAAGAATGGGAGAGGTTTGAGCAATTAGCAGATGATAAGGATGAGTTATGGGAAATATTTTGGGCTATTAGCAATGATAAGGAGGAGATAATAAAAGAAAAAATCTGTGCTATTTCTTATTTTTCAGAATATGTTATGAACTCTTTAGAAAAACCGATGAAAGAATTTATATCAGAGAAAAAATTAAAAGGCAATGATATAGAAACATTACTATCCCTCTTTTTTCAATTAATACCTAAATCTAAGTGTGAAACCTGTGATGGTCAAAAGTTTTTTATTGATAAGTTAGATAAACACCATAATCAGAAAAGATATAGTGATAATTAAATGATAATATCCGCTAAAATATATTCTATCAAGCAAATAAATAGTGATATAACTAATATTATATTGGTTAAGAGTAGAAATAAGAAAGAATATTTTATGTCTATCCTGTGCTATTTTCATTTTTCAGATGTGGTTAAAGATTATTATCTGAAGGGAGATTATATTAAGGTTTGGTTTAGACTAAGGAGTATTCCAAGGTTATCTGTAAATAATGATGTAAAATACTATACTGATATTATTGCGGAACAAATAGTTTTAGTAAAGAGAAAGGGTTTAGTCATTAAAAAAATAGTTAACGAATATGGTATGAAGGAGAAACATAAATATTATTTTGAAGATACAGGAGAGATAGTCACTAAACATAGCGTAAAAAGTGCAATAAAAAATAATCCAAATAGAGAGTGAATAACCAAACTAAAATAAAGGATAAAGAAACTAAAGGAATGTTTATTTGGTTGTTTTCACAGGGTTTTATGATTAGAATTATGTTTGATATTAGGAATAAAAAAATACAATCAAAAAAGAAATAAGATATGAAATTAGGAGTAAGTTATAATGTCTATGATGGGGAAGAGCATTTAGAGAATTCAATATCTTGTATTAGGGGTAGTGTAGATTTTATTTGTATAGTCTACCAAACAACATCTAATTACGGAGAGAAAAGAGATGATTTAGAGCCCTTTTTAAGGGATTTAAAGCAGCGAGGCTTGGTAGACTACTTGTATCATTATAATCCAAAAGACATTGAAGGAAGGGGTAGAGGAGAAACAAATGAAATTATTAAAAGAAACATAGGTAGGGATATTTGTGTTAAAGTCGCAAATTGCACACATCATATAACAATGGATTGTGATGAAATGTTTATTGAAGAAGAGTTTGAATGGGCTAAAAATGAAGTTATAGAAAACAATTACGATACAAGTTATGTTTCTTACGACAACTATTATAAGTTCCCTAATCTTATTGTTTCTAAAAAAGATTTTATGAAAGCAACAAATCAAAGAACAGTAACATTAGGGTACATATCATTTATTGTAAAATGCGATGAAAGAAATTATGGAACAGGGGTTAGCCCTATTTTTGTTGACCCAACACGAACAATTGACTGTAAAGACTTTTTAATTCTAAGTAGAAGGGATATTAAGATGCACCACTACTCATACATTAGAGCCGGGGAGTCAAGCCTTAGAAGAAAATTAAATAACACATCATTTAAGCAGCACGAAGCGGTAGAGTCGGGATTTGAAAAAGTGGTAGATGGTTTTATTAAGTTTAAAGAAGGGGACAACGCAGTTATTCCTTGGGTAGGAGGTGCGTTATCGGTTGGTTTAGAGAAGGTAGAGGATAGGTTAAGGTTTAATGATAGTCAAAAAATAGATGTTAAATAAAATACTCACTAAAATAAATATTAGAAAAATTATATTTCCTCAAGTTTTTTGTTTAAAACCTCAAGTTATAAGAAATCCTTGGGTGTTTTTTCCTATTTGTGTTTTGTGCTTTCCTTATAATATAGTAGTGTTATCTATATATTTTATATCAGTTTTTTTAGCTTTTTGCGTATTATTTCTGTATGAAAAGTGGAAAAATATTAGTGCTTAATAATAATATTATTTTTCTACTTTTCTTCCTCTAATTTTGATATTCTTTCCTCTAAATCCTTATTCTGACTAATTGATTTTAACCACTTACGATAGAATGTAAGTTGATAAAATATAACTGCAAGAGTTAATCCAAAGAATGCGACACTTATTGAGGATATTTCTCCCTTATCTGTGGTAAATTGAGATGGTAAATTATTGCCAATTTTCATAAAAATATTTTTTTTATTTTTTAAGTTTTGATTAAAACACACTAAAACTTATTCTAATATTGGTGTAAATATATAAAAATATTTTATATTTTTGTGTCTTATGAATGCAAAAGGCGGATTTACAATAGGACCATCTCACGATGATGGAGGAATACCAATGACAGTCAAGTCAACAGGTCAAAAAATAGAGGTTGAAGGTGGTGAAGCTATTATCAACAAAAAGTCAATGTCAGATGACAAAAAATACAAAGTAGAGGGAACGCCAAGAGAAATCGCATCAGCAATAAATGAAATAGATGGAAATGGAGTTAGTTTTGAGAAGGGGGCAAAAATAACTATGTTTAGAAAAGGAGGTATGATGTACGAGCCACAAATATGTGACAGATACTATAAAAACAGTAATAAATATGACTTTTATGTTTCAGATGGAGGAGAAAATAGAAAAATAGGTGAAGTAAAATTAAAGCCAAATTATTCAAATCCGGATTTTTTAAATATAGCTGAAATTAACATTGATGATGAATTTTCTAATTCCCACACCTACAAATACTATACACAGGCAGTAATTAACGCATCAAATAAGAAGGGGGCAGTAATGAACATAGAATGTTTAAATGACAATTGTATGGGTCAAATGCTTGATATAAGTGAAATAAACGAAAGTTGTGACAAACTAACAATAAGATAAATATGGCATTAAATAAATCGGAAAAAGACAAAGTAGGAACCGACACACTTAAAACAATCTTACAACTCGTAAGATATGATATACCGGTTTTAATAGTAGGAAAATCTTCAATAGGAAAATCATACACACTTATAGAATTGACAGAGAAATGGAGAATACCATCATCTATGTTATACATTGGTTCTGAAAAACCTGAAAATATAGAGGGGTTAGCAAAACTGATAAGTAAAGATTACGATTCCAAGACAGATGCAAAAGGAAATAAAATAAGAACAGGCGAGGATATATTAAAATTCTTAAAGCCTTATTGGTTTCCAAACACAAGCACAATCTCTACTCAAGTAGCTAATGGGCAAACAATTTTTGATAATTATATACTATCATATAATAAGCCGGGAACAAAGTTTATTTACTCATATAAAATTCTTCACCAAATATTAATTTGTTTAATGGATATAGATTATCCCGAAGGAGAAAATGAAGTAAAAGCAATTTTAGAGGATAGAGGTAATAATAATCTTTCTGATGTTACGGGTGCTCCTGAAATATTAAATTCAGTAGGATTTACATTTAAAAGAAGTGCTGAAACTGACATTCAGATTGAAAGTGCATATGAGTACACTTTAGATGCAGAACAAGCGGGTAGAGATGATATAAGGGACTTATGTATGTATTTGTGTACACTATTGGGATATGGAAACTATTGGTTAGTTCTTGATGAATTAGATAAGGTTGGTGAACACGAAACAGAAAAATATGCACCCCTACTTCACATTGTCCGTGAAAGAACCTTAAAAAGTTGGACTATGAAAGAAATCAATAGCAAGAAGGGAATGCCAATTCCTTTAAAAGTTGATTATGGAGATTATCGTAGTATGGCAGACTTAATTCGTAATCAAATTACAAAAGGACTTCCTTTAATGGATTGTAGAATTATAGGTATTGCTAATGCTACTAAAGATATAGAAAACGCATTATTTAGGAGGTTTTGTCAAATAATAATGAGAAGCACTATGGCTTTATATCCGCCTGATAATGAGGCAAATAAGGTTATGGAGTGTGTGGAGGAGTTTCTGCCAAATAGAATGGATATTTCTTTATTATTAAAAAAAGTAGCATTTCTTGATGAAGTAAATTTGCAATGGCAGTATAGTTTTTTGCCTAAAATTTTGAATAACACAGATACAAGTGGGAATTTCTTTTATCAAAACTTCAATTCATATTTTCAGAATATATTAAAGAAAACAGGAGGTAATATGAAAAGTGCGGAAGCGTTCTTATCAAAAGACTCTAAAGCTATTGATAATACCGCTTGGGGAAATATATGGAGAGATAATTATTTAGGAGGAAAAGCGATTGGAAGCGACCCCGGATTACAAACATTATATCAGGATTTAGGAAATCTTTGGTTGTGTTTAGCTAAAGAGTTTTATGAAGGTTCACAGGAAAGTGCGGAGGCAAACTTAGCAGGAGCCTCAAAAGTGGGAGGGGGTACTCTAACGCCTATAATGAGATTAAGAAATGAAATCGTTCAATCATATCAAGAATATGGTGATTTATATTTTGATAACTTAGAGAGTGAATTATATGATTCTTATAGTCAAACAGTAGGAAACCCTTCCTCACTAACATCTTGGACAGTAAATGCACTAAGATATATACAAGCATCTAATGAGAATGAGTCAGGAAAATATGACCAAGTTTCAGGAGTTGGAGAGAAAATGATACCATTTATATATCAGATAATAATGGTTAATTTAAGAGGCGATACAAGTATAGACACAGATATATTTAACGGACAATTAGAGGAGGTTACTAAATTCTTCTCAATATTTTTAAATAAAGAGGGTGAAGTTGGAAATCACACATTAAATATAGATGAAAAGCAGACACAAAAATTAATGTATGGGGACAGTAAAGATAGATTAAAAGGAATGAAACCTGCTCAAAGAAAGATGGTTGAGAAGCAGGGTTTATATGGGTATTATAACTATGATGATTCATTATCATTAAGTATATATATGAGGTTTTATTTACAAGGTACATTCTCAATATTTTTTGATTCTGTTTTAGGAGATAATGAAAAATATATTAATTTTTTACAGGAAAGTAAAAAGGGAGGTAGCACAGAAAAAGTAATGAACTTTTTTAAAAACCCAAGAATGAAAGAGTTTTTAAACAGATTCTATGATAAGGCTTTAAGCGATACACAGAAGAAAGCGGGTAATGGGGTTAGGTTAAAAGAACTGATTGATAAATTATAATGTCTAATCATAAATATTATACGGATTGGAGTGATTTTTGGGAATTTTATATGCAGAGTGTAAAAGAGGATATTGGTACATCTAAATTTGCCGCACTAAAAAACAGTTCTTCAAGGCTAACTAAAAAACTTGAAAGAATAGAAGATAATTTTAGAATAAATACTCTTGACCCTTTAATTAGAAAAGCAGGAATGATACCCGAAAAAGTTCTTTTAAAGTACGACCCAAAAGCAACTACTTTTTATTCCGCTTATTCAAGAGAAAGAAAAAGATTTTACATAGGCTATCCAACATTCACCAAATATATGTGTTATTGGGAACCTGCAATGAAAGCAGCATTTAGGCACGAAATGGGTCATATATTAAGGGGAGATTGCTTACTAACTATGAAGTTTAGCAAAGTAAGAAATACTAATTGTTGTATGGATATTAGAATAAACGACCAACTTGGGAGAAATGGTCTTTTAGAAGTGTATAAGTGTATGGGGTTTAAAGATAAAGACAAGGAGTTATTGGTGCCTGAAGAACAGTTTTTAAAGATTGACTTACCCTATGATGAGGAAAACCCTTTTATACCTGAATGGTGGGTTATAGCTAATAAGTTTAATCAAGCCAATGAAAGGCAAAGAAAGGACAATGAAGGAGCAAAGGATAATAATAAACAAGAGCAAGGATTTGTTGTGGGCGATTATGTTATAATAGATGCAAGAGGGCATAAATTTAATGGAGAGCCGGGTAAAATAATAGATATAGATGAAGAAGGCAATTATGTCATAGAAAGTATAAGCGAAGAGGAATACGCAATGATATTAGAATCAGTAGAGTCTAATCGTATGCAGTTAACTCAAAGCGGAGATTTATTAGGAATATTTACAAAAGCACAGATAATATCCGCTATACCGGAAGAAGAGGGTGAAGAGGGGAGTTATGGTGATGATGGTGATGAAGATTCGGGAGGAGATTCGGGAGGAGATGATGAAGATGATGATGGAGAAGAGGGTGAAGAAGGGGATGGTGAGGGAGAAGATGGAAAAAGTAGTGATGAAAAGAAAACCCCTGAAGATATAATCAAGGAAAAAGAAGAAATACTTGAGGACTTATTAAATGGAGGTGTTGATGGAGCTAATCAGGGTGATGATGTTTGGTCTGATGAATTAAGTGATGAAGAAGATGAAGAAAAAGAAGATTCCGAATCAGATAAAGGAGAGCCTACCGATAAAGAAGATTTAGATTCAGAAAAAAAAGATGGGGATGGCGAGTCTAAAGAAAACGAAAATGAAGAGGAGGTAATTGATTGGACTGATGAGCAAAGAAAAAGAAAAAAGGATGTTGAAGATAAAATACAAGATATTAACTTAACCAAAAATATAAATAAGTCAATAAATAATTTTAAAAGCATAAAGGAAAAACATAAGGATGAATTAACTAAAGAAGAGATGATGCAGATAGATAAAGCATTAACCGAATTAGAAACATTAATATAAAGATATGTGGAACAACACACCGAGAAGATTAACTGCTCAAGACAGATTAAGTATATGTAGAGGATGCCCTTATGTAAGGCAGACATATGGTGTAGGATTAACTTGTGGAACATTGCTTAAACCTGAGTATAACATACACGGAGAAAAAATAACCTGTGGGTGCGTGTTAGGTTTAAAGGTTGAGTTTCCAAACGAGCATTGTCCTCAAGAGAAATGGTAATGGAATATAAAGAAAAGGTAGGAAAATATAATGATGTTATTTCGGGATTAAATGAAAGTCTTGAGGGTCTTGTTAGTAGGCTAAAAGAAGATATTAACACTCAAAACAAGATACTTAGTCCTATTACTGCTGAAATGCCTGAGTCTTGTGGTTCTATGGAGAGAAACGCATTTAAGGCAGATGAGCAGCTTTCTGCTGAAGATTTAAAAGATGTTAGGGATGCGGAATTCAATGCTAAACAGATAACAGAAGAATTGATTAGTAATAAAATAAAATTTCCCGAAGCAGGTTTAATAGTTCCTAATGAAAGTGAAGCGGGAGAGGGTAAGGGGTCTGAAGTAGGGGTTATGCAATTGCCTGAAAGTGAAGGTGGTGAGCCCGAATGGTTTTCTCAAATAGAAGCAGGTATAGGAGATTTAATAGGAATGCCGAAAATGGGAAGAAAGCACTTGGATTATGAGGGTGCTCAAACCTACATATCACAAGGAATTGCAGTCTTTAGAAAAGCAAAAAATAAAGTAGTATCTGATGATAAAGAAGTTATTGTGTTGCTTGACCAATCAGGAAGTATGGGGAGTTATACTGAGTCAGGGGTTTCTTTTTTAGAACTACTTTCTCAATTTATTCCTGATTTAGCAAAAAAGTATTCAGGTCAAATGTGGGTGTGTGATGATTGTAATATGAGAGAGTATGATAAAGACCCTAAATTTGGTGTTCCTAATGCAGAGGAGCCACTAAAAGATGTAGATAAAAGGATGATATATCACGGAGGAGGAGGAACTTCATTTGATGGGGCATTTAGAAAACTTGGAGATATAGAAAGAACAAAACAAAAAGAAAATTCAGACTACAAAATGTGTGTTGTATTTTTTAGTGATATGATAATAAGTTCATCTGAATTCAAAAGTTATAAAAAGTGGGGTCCAACAAATCAAGTTTGGGTTACATCAAAAGGTCAAAGGGAATCGCTTGAACGAAATGCAGGATGGATAAGAGATGATGAGAATATAAAAGAAGTTTACATTGATATGATAAAAACTAAATAATATGGATTTTAAACATCAAGAAGAAGAGTTAAATAAAAGAATAAGTAGAATGGTAAGGTCTTTACCTAACGACCACTATGCTACTGAAGAGGAAATATCGTTTTACAGAAGATATACCCATTGTGATGACTTTATTTTATCTAACTCTTTAATAAAAGACATATGGAAATGGTTTAGAACAGAAATAATAAATTATTCTGTTGAAGGGGACAAGCAAGTTCCAAGTCCTGTAAGTGTTTTACATACTAATAGTGGAGCAGGAAAGATTTTAGATAGGGCACCTTCAAATAGCGTGATTACTGCATATAATTTAGATTATATATGCAAAAGAGTAACAGACTTTGTATGTCAGGAACGAGAGCAAAAGGGAATGTATTATTCTTATGAAAGAGATATATCTCAATATTTTGCGGTATGTAATACGAACTCTTCAAGAAAATATAATATTGTAATAACTCAGCCTAATGAAGATATGAGTTTCTATAAAGGAATAGATAATAACAAAGAAATTGGAAATTTATCACCACTTGAATATTATGTTAAAAGAGGTTCTCATTTTGTTAATGAAAATGGGTATTTAGTTGTTATATTTACACCCAATTCTGATTTCTCTAAAAGAAATTTAGAGCAGATTTCGGGAATGAAAGTAGTTAAAGAGTTTAAAGATAAAGATTTAGAATATTTATCTTATGAGGCGTTAATATTAAAAAAATAAAAGTATGAATAAATTATGGTTCAATCAGTCAGGAGAAGAGGATATGGAGAAGGAGCCTCCTATGGGAGATACAATTGATAAGTTTACTCCTTCAGGAGAATTGGCTTATTCCCACCCATTTGATGAGTCGGGAGTTCCTGAAGAAGTAAAAATTACCGCAGAAATAGAGCATTGTGAGTATATTAAAACAGAATTAGAGAATAATTATTCTGAGTTAAATTTTGCGAATAGTCAAATAGAGATAGAAAAAATATACTCTAAGATAGATATGTTAGAGGAGATACAACAAAACCAAAAATGTAATTAAAAATATAGATATGACTTATATAGCACCAAATTTTAACATTATAACTACTGAGAATCTAAAGATAGACTTTTTAGAGCAAGAAGGTACGGAAATAGTGGGTTATGAGCAAAGAGAACTATTAGGTCAAACTGATAGAGATAAAGATATTATAGTGGTAGAAAAATTAAATTTCAAAAAATTCACTAAACAAGTTCCGCTATGTAAAGGACCTGATAATAAGTATTGGATTTTAAATGATAAAGGAGAATTAAAACTTGAATACATTAAATAATGGAGTTACCAAAACTGTATAGTATAAAAAACATTGAGCAAAAGAAAAAGATTATTTCAGAAATAGTGGATAGTTTGAGTCGTTTAGATGCTAAGAGGTTTCCAAATATATGTATGCAAATAGATAATGACAATAGTAAAGTAGAATTAATAGATACAATTATTTCAAACCTATATAGTAGTATGGGGGTGTATAGTTTAGGGGATGCAATATCTTCTATTGAGGTAACATTGAACGATTAAATATGGCAAGAATATTAGATTATATAGCAGAGCAGTTGGATAACATAAATTCAGCAATAGATTCAAACACTTTATTGAAGAGTGAGGATATGTATATTATAGCAAAGTATATTGCAAGAAATCCTGATTTTGTATATGGTAATTGTAGCCCTTTTGTAGATGATACAAAAAAATATCCTATTGATGGTTTATTGAAGGCAACCTATGGTGTTAACACCACCTATTGGAAAGATTTAAAGGCGGTTTCCGACACTAAGGGTAAGCAAAAGACAGAATACTTTAAGGAAAGAATATTAACTCCAAAAGGAGCAAAAGATAAGGATGTAAGGAGTTTATTTGAAAAACTATTTAGAAATTTTAACTATGATGATTTAGTTGATGCTTTAGGAAATATAATAAATTATCAAATACTAAATAATTCATTTCAATCAGAAAGTAAGTTGATTTACGATAAAATATATACGAATCTTAACTTTTCATCTCTACCTTATGGGATTATTAATTCAATAAATACAGGTGGTATAAAGCATTATGTTGATAATGTTGGTGCAATGAATATTAGGGACATTGAAGATTTAATGAAATCCCTATCTCCTTTTAATCTTAACCTATCTGATTCAACATTAGAAACAACATCAAAGTTCTTTGAAGTAGTTGTTAATTCAAGTGAGGGTACTATAATGCTGCACTATAAGAAGAATAAAGCAAGAGGATATATTAGGAATGAAAAAACATTTATTATTGTAGATGATGAGTATAATTGTAGTCCCTTATCACTACAATCTACTTTAGATACTTCTTACTTTAATGGAGGGTTTTCAAGGTCTAAAGATAAGATTGAGTTAAATGCAACTAAAATTTTTATTGGTAATGTTTCGGGAAGAGAAGTTTGCAGTAAAGAAGATTTAGATAAAATACAGAAAGATTCTGAATTTATAAATACATTAGTTAATAATGATAAATATGTTAAAGTATCGGGGATAAAGGGCAAAGAAGTATTAAATAATATTATGCCATTTAGTGCTATATCAAGAAACTTTTACGATACTAACTCTACAAAAGTATTAAGTTCTGAGAGTAAAAATGGTTACAACGCCATATCAATAAAACTATTTTTTGACAAACAAAAAGAGATATTTATTAATACCCGTAGTAACGATTTATTCTTTGCTTTATCGTGTGCAACTTTTGGAGATACCAAAGAAGATACTATTGATATATATTTTAACGAGTCAGAAGATAATGCCTATTTCGTTAATTCAAATCAAGAACAATACGGGTATTGTGAGGGGGTGCAAACCGCAGCACTATCAAATTGCGAACATATATTGTATGCAGAGTTGTATAAACCATCATTGTCTATTCAACAAAAATCTCAATTATTTGAAGAGCAAGATGTAAGACCTATAATTATATCTGATAAAATAATAAATGAATCAGATGCATTAGAAGATGCCTTACAGAGGCAATCAAAACTACAAGATATTCAAGAAGGGGAGTTGTTTTATAAATTACTGATGGATAGTGTAATCTCTTTTGTTTATACCTATGCCGAGCAAGTTAAAGTAAAAGGGAAATTAGTTTGGAAAAACAAGAAAAATCCGAAATGGTCTTTAGATGCTGATGAGGGAAAATATTTTAAAAATAAGGATGGTAAACATCAATGGAGTAATCCTGATAATTTTTATATTTATGATGTAAGAGAAACATTTTGGATGAATAATCAGGGAATGTCAATAAAAGAAGTGTTAGCATACTTTGTTACTAAAGGGGGGAGTTCAAAAGATAATTCATCTTATTATAGAAAGTTATGTCAAAGAATTTTAGGAATAGATTACTTTATATTTTCTAAAAAATTATTTCCTTTATTACTTCAGGAGGGATATATATGTGTTGAAAAATTAGATATTGCTCAAGGCTCAGGAGAGGTGGTGAATAGAAAATATACTTATTGTTATGACTATGCTTCAGGAGATGTTTATAAAAAATTAGAATTACTTCAAAAAGAACTTCAGGATAATATTAAGCTATATTTTGGAGAGAGCAAAGGTAATCAAATAGTTGATAATCAATTCTCTATACTTGAAAAGGCTAAACCAAAAAGATTGTCTTTTGGAGATAAAGACCCTTCACGAAATCTTATTATAAATATACACAATCCAATATTCTTCAGTAGTAAAGAGAGTTTTGTAGGTAGGATAGGTAATGATTACGGAGTATTTAGAGATGGAAAGGTTAAGATTTCAACTGTTGATACTCAGGGAGTTATGTATAAGGAGATGGAGTTAGGAGGTTATTCAAGGCAAAAAGTTTATAAAGATTTTAGGGATAAAAACCCGTTGAACCTGACAAACAACCATTTAAAGAAATTTTATGAATGGATAATGTTTGGAAAAGGAGTGGACTTTATTAGTAACCCTAATTTAAAGCAAAATGAATTCTACTTGATTGATGGGTATGTATTCCCAATGCCATCTTCTAAATTTATTACAAAACATATTCTTCCTAAGTTTGAAAAAATTGCAGATGAAGGGGAGAACACTCCTTGCCCTTTAGAGTTTTTACCACAATTAGGCAATCAACAAAAAACCTTTACAAAAGGAAATGTTTACAAAAAAGAAAATGAAAAATATCAATATAGTAATTTAACTCAGAGAAGTAGGGAGAATTTAATTAAAATAGGTTTAGTAGAGGATAAGCCAAAGAAATCAGTTGATATTATAATTACCGACCCCAAAGACCCTTCTCAAACCATTACTAAAAAACAAATGTTTACTCCAATTACGGAGAAAGAAGGAAAAAGAATTTTCAATGTAATTTCAGATAAGTATAAAAAATTAGAAAGCGAAATTATTATAGAGGGAAATACTCTGTTTACAACATTCTGCAAAACTCAACTACAACCGGATTATAGAATATATATAGAATCTAAATGGAATGAAACATATAATAATATGGCAATCGCTAATTATGAAAAGTTTCCTATTTTCTGTGAGCATTCAAGATGGTTTGGGTCTATGCCAAATCCGTTTCTGTTTAACCTTAGAGATGCACAGGTTGAGGGTATGAAGTTTGCAATAGCAAATAAAAATTCAGGATTATTAGCACACGAAGTAGGATTTGGTAAGACAACAACTTCTATTGCTATGATGTCACATATGATTTTAACAGGAGAAAGTTCAAGGACAATAGTATTTACTCCAAATCAAGTGTATGAAAAATTCTCAGATGAAATAATTGGAAGAGATACTACGGGAACTTTAGGTTTATTATCAAATTGGCAGGTATTAGAAAAAAACAAAAGAGAAGGAAACAAAAGTTCTATTGATGTAATAAAGTTTGGAAATGCCTCAGCAACAATTTTATTTGGAACAAAAGATGTTGATGGGCTTAAAGACTATAACGACCTTGAAAAATACATTATATCAAGATGGAAGGGGAAGGCTAATATTAAAGGTAAGAAAAGAAATGAAGATGATAAGGGAGTATTAGAGCAAGTCAGAAGTCAATTAAAAAACCTTCCTGCGGGGCGACCAACATTCTTACCTGAAGATAATAGAGGTAATATAGAGGAAAGCAGAATATCAAAACCATTAAGAGAATCAGATGCAAATGAGTGGTACGATGAATTCACTATCTATCTTGCAACTAAGATACCTGAGATATATGAGAATGATGATACCAATGTGGCGGTAGATGGTATTGTTAATAAAATTGATTTGTTAATTCAGAAAATATACGCTACAATTGATAGTGAATTTGAAAAATATAAAACAGGATATAGATATACATCAGTAGATTTCTCAGGTGATAAAAAGTCAAAAATACCTACCTACCCTAAGTCAATTCAGGAATGGTGGAAAAAAGCAGACCCTCAAGCAAATAAAAATACGATTAATTATAAGATAGGAGAAAAGTCTTACCCTCAAAAGGGATGGATAAGCAATCCTGCTGATGCTTTAAAAGATGGAGTTATAACACAAGTACAATACAATCGTATTATACAAGCGGAGAAGCAATATCAAACGCCTTGGGAGGGAGTATTGTCGGAGTTAGGACTATCTAAAATAAAAAAATTAGAAAATAATGAAGCAAAAGTATTTTTTAATCCTACCGATAATAAATATTCCGGAAGAGTAACTGTATTGTTAAAGCAAATTGAGGGTATGCTTATTGATATTTTAGGAAAATATAAGGATAAAGTATTGGAGCCAAACAAGATAATTTTATGCTCACATCAAGCAATTAAGAAATTTAGAGCAACTGAAGATGCGACTAATAAAGCGAAGATGTATGTGCAAAATGTAGAAGATATAAGATATGTAAATAATAGCACAAACAGATTTTATGATAATCTTTCAAATCTACCATTATCATTTAGAAGGCTAAATATAGATGGAATATGTGTAGATGAAATACATAATTTCAATAATTTAATTAGTAAGCCAAGAGAACAATCTTTATCAAGTGTAGCCCCGATAAGAGGGACAAGTGTAGGTAGAGATTTGCACTTGCTACCAACAATGAATGCATCTGCTGCCCTGAAGTTCTTGCCCGATGGAGATAGTATTACCTCTACTGAAGGGTTATATGTGGAAGAGGGAACACCATACCATCATCCATATGAGTATAATAAAGTTACTGAAGAAGATAAAAAAGAAAATGCATATCGCCTTGGATATTATTCATCAGGAAAGGGAAGTCTAACAACTGCACCGGCTAATCTTATGGCATTGATATTTCAAGTTCAAGACAAAGAAGAGAATGGAGATTTAAACAATACTATATTGATGTCTGCTACTCCCTTCACGGATAATATATTTCAAATGTTTTCAGTATTTGGAATGACCAACTTGAAGAAAATGAAGGAAAGCAATATAATGTCTGTATGGGAATTCTTTGTGACTTTTGTTAAAGAGGAATGGAGGTATAACATTACTCATAGACAAACATTTGGGTTGTTTCCTGAGATACAGAGTTATTACAATACATCAGCAATGGCTAATTTTATTAAGGCAATGGCTAATTTTAAAGTTTCGGATAAAATTATAGAAGCGGACAGACCCTTAAAGTATATAATTCCTCAAGATGGGGCTGATAGTGGCTATCAAGCGGGGGCAAATACATCTTCAGTTGCTTGGGCATCGGAATTAAAAAATGTATCAAGTTATGTGGAGTTAAACCCAATTCAGACTCAAATAATGAAGAAAATTGCAGAATATGTAGAGGGAAAAATTGATGTCCCTTTTCAATATTGTCCAAATTATGGAGAAGCAATACAGGTAGAAAAAGACTCAGGAGAAATTTCATTTGCTAATGATGAGGTAAAGGATTCTATTGAGCAAGTTATGGAGTTACTAAAACAAGCAAAGAAGGAAGAAGAGTTTAGTAATGAATGGGAGGAGTTAATGTATGAGGCAAGAGCAATATTAGTTTCTTTAAGAGAATCATATCCTGAAGATGGTAGAATTGCTCAAAAGCAAAGGTCAGTAGATAAAGCACTATTTGATAAGGAAACTTTAAAAGATATGGCGGATAAAGAAACTTTATATGATAGTAATTATGAGGATATAGATTTATCTGCTAATAGTAAAAATGAAGTAAAATTAGCAAGAGCAATAGTAGGACAGGGATTTGGACAAATGTGTGTCATTTCTCCATACCTATTAAAATGTGATAAAAATGGAGATACTCCTAATGATTTATTGAAGGACTATCCATTATACCCTAATGATTTGTCAAAATCCGCAAAAAACTTTGTGGAGAATAGCCCTAAAATTAAGTATGCAATAGAGTGTGCAATAAACACAATTAAATATGACTCTAAGGTAGGTGGTGTGAATGATAGGCAGGTAGGTGGTCAAATCATATATGTAAATAAAGGAAAGAGTATGAAGTATGGTGGTCACTACTATAATTTATATGAAATGATACAAACCTACATAGTAGATAGAAAAATTAAATACTATGATAATATAAATGAAAAGGAAAGCATAATTACAAAAGAAAATATAGGTGTCATTACGGGTGGTATGAGTGGAAAAGTAAAAGCTACCGATAAGTATGGTGAAATAAAGATGGATAGCACCACCGATAAGCCTAAAACGATAGGTAAGAGGGAAGATATAAGGGATAAGTTTAATGATGGAAGGGTAAAGATTTTAATTGGCTCTTCTGCGATAAAAGAAGGGATAGATTTAAATAAAAGAGCACATACACTTTATGTTTTAGATAGTGACTTCTCGCCTTCAAATGCTATGCAGTTAGAAGGAAGGATTTGGCGACAAAAAAATATGTGGGAGTTTGTTAGGATTGTATATGTTCTTGGTAGAGATAGTATTGATGCTTTCGTGTACTCTAAGTTGCAATCTAAAATAACGGAAATTAAAAAGATGCTTGAGTCGGGAGTATATGAACTTAATAAAACTCAATATACAATAAATGCAAAAGAAAGAATAAGAAATATAATTTCTGATGTAGACCAATTAACAGACTTAGCTTGGCAAGATAGGGTAGATGTATTAAATGCAAAGATTGCCAAAAGTTCAGATGAAAAAAGTAAGTTAATGACAATTAAATCTAAATATTCGGAGGTAAAATTGTCTTTTGATAAGTATGTCTATATTATGAATAAACTTTATAAGGTAGTTGTCTATAACGAGAAAAGAATCCTTGCAGAGAAAGAAAAAACAAGATTAGATATTAAAAAACAATATGAGTGGCAAAAAGAAAGCAGAGGTAGGGGTAGACTATGGAAAGAAGAAAATAAATTTATCCCTATTAAAATAAGTGAAGCGATTAGTATAATTGAAAAAGAAGTAGAGGATAATATAATATTTTTAAAGAATGAGGATATTCATTTGAATTCAAATTCACAGATGTTAGAGGTTAATAGTGTAGCAGACCAAGTAAGAAAAATGATAAGGGCGAGGAGAGGTACAATGGAAAATCTTCTTGAATTTGACCCAATAGAATTAGATATTAGAATGCAAAATGTAACTAAAGAATCTTCATTAAGTGAGCAAATAATTAATATCATCATAAGTCATCAAAAAGATAAAAAAGGATTTAAGTATGATGGTCTGTTGAGGAGGGTTAATGAATTTATTACAGGCTCAGAGTATGAGAGTATAATGTCTAACTATTCTTATTTAGTAACTAATGTAGAGAAAAATGAAAGCACAAAAGAAACATATGATATTCAAGATATAGATGTCCTTATTACTAAAGCGAGTAATAGGGTAGTGGAGGGTCAATCAGAATTGAATAGCGAGAAAAAATGGAAGGTAGAGAGAAGAATTAAAGAAAAAGAAATTCAATACGAAAATTCTAAAAACAGAGGAGATAACCTTGAAACTTTAATTGAAAACTTTAATCATTCAATGTCGCTATTAAAAATAAGAGTTAAATAATATAAAAAATGAGAAAGTTTTTAGACACATTTCCTAATGTAAGTATTCAACAGATAATCAATGTTCATAAAGAATATGATTATGCATTTTTTCAATTAGAATCACTAAGTAAAAAAATTAAAAAAGGAGTTTCTGTTGAAGTAGAGGAGCAGTATGAAATGCTTATAGATACCATTGATGCATTCTTATTTAGAACAGAAAACATTGAAAAGTTCAATCAAGTTTATTTAAATCCCATAAAACAAATTGATATATCTTTAATCCCTAAGCAAGGAGTTTCATTACCAATAGATGAAAGAGAGCAGATAGAATCAGAATTGGAAATTGAAATCCAAGAATTAATGAAAGATGTAGATAAAAATATTGTTGAGGAATTTGTTGATACAGATATAATAAAAAAATCTAAAATTCTTGGAGAAGAGGTTGTTTCAAGGAATAGAGAAGATTTTGATGAGGAAGATAGATTTGTTGGGATTACTTGGAAGTACGATACCTTCAATCAAACTACATTTGAAAAATCTCTTGCAATGATGAGTATGGGATGCAAGTTTTATTATGCGACTTATGGCTCTAAGCACTTTGTGATGTTTAAATTAAAAGGAATGGGTAGGGTTATTATTCAAACTTCAGAAGAAAGATATAACTTTGATAATATATTTCTACCAAACAGTCAGAACCTAAATGTATATATGTTAAATGATAGCGGTGCTTCATTGGAGAATATATTTAATATATTTAAGGATGCTTGGGATATGGATGAAGATTCATATAGTAAATTAGATGATGCATTCTTGTTTAATACACCATACATTTACTCTGCATATCAAGATAATATTTTATGGAAAGAAGCCGAATTACTTCAGCAATCAAAAGGAATAGTTGAAAGAAGTAAGATGATAGAGAAGTATTTTTCTTTATACACGCCATTAGAAGGCATCTGTACTATGCAAATGTGTAAAGAAATTCACACAACCGTGAATGTAGATAATAGTGCAAAAAAGAAAATAGAAGAAAATATAGCAACCCAAAAGTTTTATATAGAGGGTATTGGTAATGTAAAACACTCAGATGATATTTTAGAAAAATTACAAAAGGATAATTTATTAGATATTAACTATAAATTAACGCCTTTAGCACAAGGAGTTTTAAGCTATAACTATGATATTAAACTAATGTTACCAAAGTTTAGACCCTTCTCATATTATATGAATAATTTAGAAGAAGAAATTAAAAAGTCTAAAACTAAATATTATTCTAATTTTAATGGGCATACATTATACCACACAAAAAAAGAAGTAGACAAAATAGAGTTTGCTTTACACATACCAAGTACAAAAAAACAATTATGGGGGGTTGTAGGTGCAGAGCAGGTTGATTCATTCCCTTTAAAATGGCAACAAGAAGAAGATTTTAAAAACTATCAGCAGTATTTACCGCTTGGAAGTGATGGTAATCTTAGTATCAGAAAAATGCATCAAGCAAGGGAGCAAAGGGAATCTACAATAGATAAAATAATGTTTCGTGATTTAGACCGAAAGAATTTATATTTATCAGGAACTATAAATCCCGGATTTACTTATGCAATAAATGCTCAAAATTATAAATACATCTGCTCTATGTATGGGGAGGATAATATAAGAATTTTAGGACCTAATGAGTCATCATACTCTGCTCCTGAATTAGTTTATTTTCAAATAGTTGATGAAAGGAATAATTTATTAGCAGTATTATCTGCATTATCAACTAAGACTGAAGAGGTTACGGTGGATGAGTCAGGAAAAAGAACAAATAATAATCCGCAGGAAGAATTAAAATTTCTAAAAAGTTGGGAAACCGCAAGTGCAGCAAGAACACCTCTTCCTGTATGGGATGTTGATGAATTAATTGAAAAGATTGAGATAACATCTCCTAAGATAATATTAGAAGGAAAGATGATTGGAGATAAAGAGGATGTTTTTGTAGACAATACTGAAGAGCCAATTGCAGACACAGAATCTAAAGAGGATGTAATTATAGATTTTGATAATCCTGAAGAGCCAATTATTATAGTTGAAGATGAAAGGACTGTTCAGGTTAGGGAATTAAATATAGAGTTACTTGGTCTACAAGAATATTTAAGTGAAATAGGAAGTGATGAAGAGGTGGAAGAGGAGGTTAAGGAGATTAAGGAAAAATTAGAAGCATTAAAACAATAATATTATGGGTGAATATATAGGAAAATCAAAAGAGGAGTTAGAAGATTTATTAATAGACTTGAAAGAGGAGCAAAGTTTTTTAAAAGATGAACTTGATGAGCCTGATATGAAGGTAGATTATGATGCCAATAACCAAAAAATAAAGGAGATAACTGAAGCATTAACAGTTTCAGAAGAAGATAGTGCTCCTTTAATAGATGGGGTTGAGGGGAATTCAGGGCAAGAAAATTCTTCACAATCATACCAATCATCTAAAGAACAGATGGAAATAAATCCATCTGAAATAGAGAGTGTAAAATGGGCTGACATATCTTTTGATAAAGATATATTTTATGAATATGGAGGTAAAACAAAAACAGGAATTATGATAGAAAATGAAAAAAGTGGTTCAACGGCAGGTTCAGGAGAGATTTCTTTTGATGAACTAAAAAAGGGAGATAAAATAATATTATCCTATGGTAGTTCTATTAGGTCAAACAGTACAGTAAAACTTCAAGTTAAGAGTAAAAATTTAGTAGGAAAAGGTAAAAGCTATGAATCTGAAAAAATAACATTCATAAATTTAGATAACCCTCAAGGAGCCCGATACTACGCATATAAAAGAAAGGATGGTTCGGTAGGATTTGCTATTGGAGATATGGCTATAAGCAATATTAAAATCCAAGAATATAAGCAAGGCGGTAGTGTTAAAGAGCATTTAGATAAAGCCGATAGTCATTTAAGAGAAGTAGGGACTAAACTTCACGAAAATAAAAACCCAAGAGAAAAAGAATTTAGAGAAAAAAAAGAAGCATTAGATGAGATATTTACAATAAGAGAACAAAGTGAATTAGGCTATGCAAAAGGAGGCTATGTTTCTCCAAGCGAAAGAGTAATGTTTGAAAACTATATGTATGATTTCTACGGAAAAGATAAGGGAATTTATGCAGGTGATTATGATGGAGGATTTAGTAAGGAAGAGATTTCAATAGCAGTAGATAAATACATACAAAATCCTGAAACTAATTGGGGTGGCGGTGACTCGGTGGATAGAGAATTAGCAAGAGATAAGTTTTTAATTCCATCAAAATACCCAACCCTTGAAAAAGGAGGTGAGATTGACTATAACGAAATTAAAAGAGATATTCTTGAAGAAAAAGGTTATACAGAAAGCGATTTCCATAAGGGTATGATAGATAGTTCGGAGGCAAGAGAAATTATGAAGTTGGCTAACGAAAGGTATGCGAAATTATCTAAAGCAAATGCAAAAGATTTAGGAATGAGGGCTTATGCAAAAGGAGGTAGTGTAGAGTTTACTGACTTAACAGATAATACACAACCTTATCATACTTGGGAGGGTAAAACATCAACAAACAACAAACAACAATCAGTTGGTGCATTTTCTCATAACATTAACGGAAGATATGTGGGGGATTACTACTTGTATATGTTAAATGATTGGGATGAAGAGTATTACGGTCATTTACCATTAAAACAAGGAGAGATTTTAATGAGAATTGAAACAGATAGGATGGTAGGTGGAGAAATGCCACTCATAAAGATAAATGTAGATAAAGGATGGGTTTACTTTATGTCTGATGAAAACAATCTAAATTCAGATGAAGATGATAAAAACCCTAAATTTAATACGAGAACGGCAGATGTTAATTACCTATCCTTAGATAAAAACATTCAAAAGTCGGTTAAAGGTTATGCAAAAGGTGGTGAAGTAAAGGATAAGTATGCAGTTGGAATAAGATTATTTACAGAGGATGAAGATGATGACAGTACGGGTTATGGGTATATTCACATTTATGCAAACAGTCCTGAAGAAGCATTATCAGAAGCAGAAAGATTGTCTGAAAGCGATGAGTATATAAATATAATGGAAGATACAACTATGCCAAGTTGGGATGGATGGGATGAAGAATATAGTTGGGAGATTAATGCTGATGATGATGAAAATCCTTATTTGCAACCAAAAGAAAATTATGCAAAAGGGGGAGAGTTAAAAGGCAAAAAGGTAATAAGTTTTTATTATGATGTGTACAATAATCCTGAAAGATTTGTAAATGGCAGAGAGCCGAATTTTAGTCGTTTAAGTGGGGATTATAAAAAGGCATTTGAATTGGCTATGGATAAGGTAAAGCAAGATAAGAAAGATGGAACTTATGAATTTTACAGAGGCAACACACCATCTAAATTAAGTTATTCAAAAGGAGGAGATATAAAACTTAATAAATATGAATTATATGGTACCGTTGTTGTAATACACTCAAATAAAACTAAAGAGGTTATGGGGGTTGAATATGATGTTATCTATGCTACATCAAAAAATGAAGCAATAAAAAAATGGAAGCAAACATATTTGAGTAACAATGTAGTTGAAAGTATTTATGTTGATGATTTAGAAGCAATGTCTTTTGAATATGAAAAAGGTGGGGAGATAACTAAAGATAAATGGAAATCCATAGTGTCTAAATTTTTGAATGAGTTTTATGGAAATTATGAAGAAGATACTTGGGAGGACTATATTGATTCAGATAGTGTAGAATCAACGCAGACTAAATCCAAGTCGGGAGGGTATAATTGGGATGGCAGACCAAGTAAATATGGCAGAGAGGTTTCGTTTAAAGAGGCGTATGAAACATTTAAATCATCATTAACTCCAAAAGAATTAAAAAGTATAAAAGTTTCGTTTGATGATGGGGAATATGCTGATGCAGAAGAACACGACAGGGATAAAAGTTGGAGTAGTATAACTATACATAAAGTTGGTTCTTACGCAAAAGGAGGTGCTATGGATGATTTAGGAAATCCTACGGATAAAAAAGTTATTGAAGAAATGGAGGTTTTTATTGAAAATGAAATTCCTAAATTAAATAAGAAAGTATATTTTACTGATGGTATGTTGAGAAAACAAGCTAAAAGCCGATTTTATAAAAAGTACGAATATGGAGCATACAATCCAAAATTCTCTTTTGAATTTGAAAAAGGTGGTAGTGTAGATAGAAAGGAATTTGATGAGTTGTTTGAAATGTTCCCTGATAATTGGCAAGGTGCAACTGATATTTGGAAAACATATAGTGCAGATAAAAAGGAGGACTTTAGAAGAGAT